>PVBE010923187.1_pt1 | contig 173520 bp, 152 predicted proteins | sample 1631181 | NCBI WGS metagenome assembly PVBE01 (sample SAMN08397723, study PRJNA350692) | Marine metagenome, whole genome shotgun sequencing project. | isolation source: water | place: Pacific Ocean | collected 2012-04 | reverse complement strand
TGCCTGTCAGTTCATGATAGCAACAGTCATTTGTCTGGTATTATGTTACGCGGGTTGAACGGCGGCTTTGAGTCAGCATGAGACAGGAAAAAATGGTGGGCCGTGCAGGACTTGAACCAGCGACCAAGTGGTTAAGAGTCTGAATTTGCGCACTCTGCAGTGCTGTGATGTTACGTAGTTATTAGCTCTCAGCGGATCTGGTTATGTGCTGATACGTGCTTTTTTGCCACGTTAGTTGCAGCAAGTCTGCCAAATTTGTGTAGTAGTGCAAGTTTTGCAGTCTTTTCAGGTCAAAAAAAAAGCAGCCGACTCTCGTAAGCTGCTGATTTAATTGGTGGGCCGTGTAGGACTCGAACCTACGACCAAGTGGTTAAGAGCCACCTGCTCTACCAACTGAGCTAACGGCCCATTAAACCGCCGCCGACACGATCAGCCGGCAATACTCGCAACATTCCAGCAAGGAATGGGGTGGATGATGGGACTCGAACCCACGACGACCGGAATCACAATCCGGGGCTCTACCAACTGAGCTACACCCACCGTTGTCAGGACTGTTATTTTATATCGCAACCCGGCGATATGGCGCGCCCGGCAGGACTCGAACCTGCAACCCTCGGCTTAGAAGGCCGATGCTCTATCCGGTTGAGCTACGGGCGCATAGCTGTTTCGGCATATCAATTCCTTCCGTACCAATAATAACTGGTCGGGGCAGAGGGATTCGAACCCCCGACCCTCTGCTCCCAAAGCAGATGCGCTACCAGACTGCGCCATGCCCCGATACCAACCCGGCGAACCAGGACGCGTAAAGACCGCAACGAGTCCGGCGGGCTGCAGGATGATACGGGCGGGTTATCAGTCCGTCAATGAACAGGTATCGCATTGAGTTAATAACTGTTTGCAAACCGGCATTTTTCCGTCAATTTTCCACGCAAAGCTGTCCCCAACCCTGCCCCTCTGGTATGTTTCCCGCCTGATTATTCGCATGTTGCCGATGGAACAATGACCGCTCAGATTATCGATGGGAAAAGAATAGCGGGTGAGATCCGGCTTGAGATCCGCGAGCGGGTCGAAGCCCGGGTGGCCGACGGTCACCCGCACCCGGGCCTGGCGGTTATTCTTGTCGGCGATGATCCGGCTTCGCAGATTTACGTGCGCAACAAGCGACTCGCCTGTGAAGAAGCCGGAATCGAGTCCCGCGACTACGACCTGCCGGGTGAAACGACTCAGTCACGAATCATTGAACTAATCAATGAGTTGAATGACGATCCGTCGATTCATGGCATTCTCGTTCAGTTCCCATTGCCCGGGCATATTAATGAGACCGCGATCGTCGAGCAGATCGCGCCGTTTAAGGATGTCGACGGCTTTCATCCCTATACGGTAGGCCGTCTGGCGCAGCGTATTCCGATCCTGCGCCCCTGTACGCCGCACGGCATCATGACCCTGCTCGAGCGTATCGGTATTGACCCCAAGGGCATGCACGCTGTAGTGGTCGGCGCCTCAAACCACGTCGGCCGGCCACTGGCTCTCGAATTCCTGCTGGCCGGCACTACGACCACCGTCTGCCACCGGTTTACCCACAATCTCGAGGCCCACATCGGGCAAGCGGATATCCTGGCCGTGGCGGTAGGCAAAGCCGAACTCATTCCCGGGGAATGGGTCAAGCCCGGCGCAATCGTTCTCGATGTTGGCATTACCCGGCTGGAAAGCGGAAAACTGTGCGGTGATATTGGTTTTGCTGCGGCAGCGCAACGAGCAGCCTGGATCACACCGGTACCGGGCGGTGTCGGCCCGATGACCATTGCCATGCTGCTGACAAACACCCTGATGGCAGCAGTTTCCGGCCCCGCACTGATGGCGGCCAGAACGCCCACTGACAATAACTATTAATTACATTAATTAAAAGCTATATATAATTGTTTTAATGGAGCTTAATACAATGAAATACTTTTTCATCAAAGCCCTGACCGGGATCCTGCTGGTCAGCTCGGGGACTGCCTCTGCCGCCGAATTCCCACAAGTCCGGGTGGAAACAACAGCCGGTGCATTTGTCTTGCAGCTGAATGACGAACGAGCTCCGTTGACGGTTGCCAATTTCTTGCAATACGTTGAGTCCGGGCACTATGTCGATACGATATTCCACCGCGTTGTGAGCGGATTCGTTATCCAGGGCGGCGGATTCAGCGCCGACCACGTCAAAAAGAAGGCGCCGGCGCCCATTCCAAACGAGTCCGGTAACGGCCTGGCCAACCGCCGCATGACCATTGCAATGGCCCGAACGCCCGACCCCCACTCTGCTGATGCGCAGTTTTACATCAACCTTGCCGATAATCCCGCACTGGACCCGAAGCCCACCCGCTGGGGCTATGCCGTGTTCGGCGAAGTTATCTCGGGTGAGGATATCATCGACGATATCGGCCACCGGGCAACCAGTCCAAAGGGTCCCTTTCAGCACCTGCCGGCTGCCCCGGTCATCATCGAGCAGGTCACGCGCGAAAAATAGAGCGCAGGCCGATGGCAACGCTGTTCATCTCCGACCTGCATCTGCACCCGTCCCGCCCGGCTGTAACAAACCGCTTCCTGAGGTTCCTTGAAGAGTCGGCCACGACCACCAGTGCGCTTTATATTCTGGGCGACCTGTTTGAGGTCTGGATTGGTGATGATGATCCGGACCCGCACCAGCGCAGAATTATCAAGGCTCTGCGCCAGTTCACCGATACCGGCCCCGAGTGCTTTTTTGCCCGCGGCAACCGCGATGTCATAATCGGTCGCCGCTTCTGCACTGAAACCGGCGCCCGGCTACTCGAAGCATCGACCGTCATCGAACTCTACAATACCCGGGTGCTGATCTCGCACGGTGATGAGTTGTGCACACATGATCGCGCCTACCAGCGTTTCCGGCGCCGGGCACGCAGCCCGATGTGGCAAGCTCTGTTCCTCGCCCTGCCCCTGCCGGCCCGCAACTACCTGGCGCAATACCTGCGCCGTCGCAGCATAGCGGACACCGCGCTTAAGCCTGAAGACATCATTGATGTCAGCCAGCAAGCAGTTGCAGATGCATTTGCCGAGCACCGGGTCACGGTGATGATCCACGGCCACACACACCGCTGTAAAATCCACAACCAGGAAGTATTCAGCAAGCCGCAGATCCGTATCGTACTCGGTGACTGGCATGAAGAAGGAAGTACGCTGCGCTGGGATGAATCGGGTTACCGGCTTGAAACTTTAACGATTAATGCCGGTAACAACACGGAGTAGAGGCATCTTCTGCCTCGTTTGCCACCACCTAAATTGCAGCCGAAGCATTTATATCATCGACCGGCGACCAGTTGAGAATGTCCCGTGCCGACGCAAACCGGTCTGCGGGTTCCTTTGCAAGCATCAGGTCTATCAACGGCTGGTATTGAATCAGTTCATCCGGCAACCGGGGGATGGGCGCCTGCCGGTGCTGAACAATGACAGCCATTGCGGTTTCGGCTTCAAACGGCTTGCGCCCCGTCAGCATCTCGAAAAAAATAATGCCAAGGCTGTAGATGTCGCCACGTTCATCAACCTTAACTGCGTGCCCCTGTTCAGGACTCATGTAATAAGGGGTACCGAAAATCTCGCCGGCACCGGTAATCTCTGCCATCAACTGAGATTTTTTCGCGAGCCCAAAATCAATCAGTACCAGTGAATTGTCTTCACGAAACATGATATTCGTCGGCTTCAGGTCACGGTGCATAATGCCGGCTTCGTGCAACTCGGCGAGAGCAGAAGCAATTTGGCACATCAGTGCATAAGCCTGCAACGGTTCGATACCCTGCTTAATCCGTAACTTCAGGCTGCCCTTACTACAAAACTCCATGGCAATAAACGCATGATCATCGGCAACACCAAGATCAAAAATACGCACGATATTGGGGTGGTCCAACTTGGCAATCAGATCATATTCCTGCAAAAACCGGTCAAATGCCACCTCACCGCCAAAGTCCGGCACCTGGCGTAATATTTTCAATACGATCACATTTCCGCTGGCAACTTCATTCACGAGATACACGGACGAAACTTCATTAATTGCAAGGCGACGCTTAAACTTATAGCCTTTAAGATCCGGCAAGCTGGCTGCAGTCAGTTTTTCCTGATCAACAAAAAACCTGCCGGAATTTGACGCAGACTGATCCTGACCAATAATCGGTTCTATGATGTCACTCAACACACGATGATTCAGGCGTCCCCAGGAAATATAGTCAGAAGCCCCGGCTTTCATCGCCGCTACAATCTGCCGCTCATCACCATTACCAATATAAATAACGGGCGGGAATCGCGGTATCAGGTGAAACTGGCGCAACCAATCGAGCGTATCTGCTCCACCCACTGAGTCACCGAGCAAAATGACGTCATTGCCAACACCGGAAAAGTCTTCAGGCAGCCGGTCAGATTCCTGCGGATCGTAGAACCGGACAACTGCATTGGGCCAGTGTGTCATCAAATGATGACTGAGCAGGTTACGCTGATCTTGACGATCGTTGATAACAAATATTCTTGGGCTCATATCACCTCTTGCCTTGTCCCCAACCGCTGATTGACGATTCCATCAATCAGGCAACACCCGCGTGGGAATCGGTAGCCATATCATCGTCTTCAACCTCACCGTCCCCCTCCAGTTGCCGACGTAATGTCTCCCGCTCTGACTTGGCCTTATCGGAACGCATGTTCTCAAGCCGCTTCAGGTATGCAGGTGTCACATCATCGGTCACATACTGACCGGAGAAGCAGGATGCATCGAATGCATTGATCGCACTGTTGTCGTAACAAACTGAGTCGATCAGGTCATCGAGATTCTGATAAATCAGCCAATCCGCACCGATATACTCACAGACTTCATCTTCAGTTCGATTTGCGGCTACCAGTTCACTAACCGAGGGCATGTCTATACCGTAGACATTGGGAAACCGCACCGGTGGTGATGCCGACGCGAAGTAGACACGTTTGGCGCCCGCATCGCGCGCCATTTGAATAATCTGTTTGGAGGTCGTGCCGCGCACGATAGAGTCATCGACGAGCATGACATTCTTGCCGCGAAACTCAAGGTCGATTGCATTGAGTTTTTTCCGCACCGATTTACGGCGCAATTCCTGACCCGGCATGATGAATGTCCGGCCGATATAGCGATTCTTGATAAAACCCTCGCGATACTTGACACCAAGTCGATGCGCAACCTGTAACGCGCTCGACCGACTTGAGTCAGGAATTGGTATCACAACATCAATATCGTGGTTCGGCTTTTCATGCAGAATTTTATCGGCGAGCTTCTCCCCCATGCGCAGACGTGATTTGTACACCGAAATACGATCAATGATTGAATCAGGCCGGGCAAAATAAACATACTCGAACAAACAAGGGGTATATCCTGCACGCGGCATGCATTGTTGCTGATGTAACGTACCATCAGCCTGAATAAAAACGGCTTCACCGGGTTCTATGTCGCGTTCAACTTCAAAACCGAGTGCGTCCATGGCAACGCTTTCTGATGCAACCATATAATCGTTACCGTTGTCAGCTTCCCGGCGTCCCAGGCAAATCGGTCGAATACCATGCGTATCACGAAATGCGACAAGACCATGACCAATGATCATCACGACCACCGCATAACCGCCCCGGCAACGTCGATGGACGCCGGCTACGGCAGCGAACACTGCCTCCGGGGTCAGGCCATTACCGTTCTGATGCTGCAATTCGTCGGCAAATACATTGAGTAACACCTCGGTATCCGAGCCGGTATTTAAATGCCTCCGATCATGGGTAATCAAAAGTGTCTTGAGTTCTTCAGCATTGGTCAGATTACCGTTATGCGCGAGACACAAGCCGTATGGCGAATTGACATAGAAGGGCTGTGCCTCGGCGGAACTGGACCAGCCGGCAGTCGGATAACGGACATGACCGATACCAACATTGCCGCGCAATCGCACCATATGCCGGGTATGGAATACGTCACGCACGAGACCCTTCCTCTTACGTGTTCGCAATGTGCCCTCATCGGCAATGGCAATACCTGCCGCATCCTGGCCTCGGTGTTGCAAAACGGTCAGCGCATCGTAGATTGCCTGGTTGACCGGGGAGTTACTAACGATACCAACTAGTCCGCACACTAAATAATCACCTTATTACTCTTCAAAAACCCGCTCCTCATGGCAGAGGCACGCCCTCGACCCGATCCTGAATTAACCCAATGCCATCTTCGGCCACCGCACCAAGCCTTTCTGCCAGCGATGCGGCATAAGGTATCAGCTTCGACTCCTGCCACCAAGAATCCTGATCAAAACCAGCCGCATCCAGCATCAGCACCACAAGACTGACCACTACAATACCGCGAGCCATACCGAAAACCATACCTACCACACGATCGGTGCCGGACAACCCGGACTGATGAATCACGATGGCAATCAACCGGGTAAGTAAACCGCTTAGTATCAGCACGGCGAGCAAAACAATGATCCGTGCAACCCAGACTTCGATGTAACTGCCATCAGCCAGGCTTGGAATCATTTCGGCAACCGTTGCACCGAAACGCACTGCACTCCAGATCGCCAGAATCCAGCTAAGCAGCGATAATGCTTCCTTGACCAGCCCGCGAAGCAGACCCAACAGGGCTGACAACAGAAAAACAGCGATTAACAAGTAATCAAAGATAGCCAATGCGCCCTCAAGGATGTCAGATCAGGCATCGGGCAACTGCCGCGTTACCAGACCGTTGTAACCGACTTTAACCAACTTCCCCGCCAGTTTCTCCGCCTGGCCCCGTGTATCGCGTGGCCCGACCCGGACCCGGTAGAGTTTCTTTCCGGATCGATCGAGCGACACCAGGAAAACTGAAAAGCCATGTTTACCGACTGCATCGACCAACTGCTGAGCATTGCCCTGGCTGGAAAAACTACCCAGTTGCACCACCCAGCCCGTCCCGGGTCTCGGCCTGGCGGGTGGCGGTTCAGGCACAACCGATGATGCCCCGGCGACAGTGCCCATCGGCTTTGAACTCACCACCACAGTCCGCACCGGTTCCTGCCCTCGCCCGTCATCATCAGCCGGTTTTATATCCTCACGCGCGACCGGCGGAGTTTGTGTCGACTGATCTGGCCGGATCGTAACCGTACGCCGAGGTTCATTAGCCGTGACCGACACAACAGGGTCACGACCCACATCATCGGTTACCCGATTGACGCCATCATCATTATCAAGAATTGCAGGCACAACTACTACCAGGGCTACGACTAGCACGCCCGCGCCAATCAATCTTTCCAGCAACTGTCGGTCCATCTGTACCCTTCTTCCCTGACTGCTTAGTATAAACCAAGCCAACATAACGCGGGACCGGCGATGTGAAACGAACCGGTCACCAATATCCGTTCACCCGGCCGGCTTATCGCCCGGGCTGCCGCAAACCCTTGTTCAGGCGTTCCCGCAGTTGTCACATTGCGACCACCCGCCCGTTGGATCAAAGCAGCAAGTTCCTGCACATCATGGCCCCGCGCAACATCGACAGAACAGACCAGCCACCGGTCCGCCAGGTCGGCTAACTGTGCTATGAAACCATCGACCTGTTTATCCTCTAACAGGCCGATTACTACCGTCAGCGGTCCGTGAGCATCAAGATCCAGTAATTTGCGGCGTAAATTTCCGGCTGCCTGCGGATTATGCGCGACATCCACAATCCATTGTCGGTCGCGATCAATGACCTGAAATCGTGCTGGCGGAGGTGATGCCGCCAGCGCCCGCTCAACCGCAGGCCGATTCAACAACGCCGGATCGAGCGCCTCTACCGCTGCCAGTGCCAGGCTTGCATTACGTCTCTGCACCGGATCTGCCGGGGCGGGCGACGGCAGACCGACAAGCTGCGTTTTACTACCCTGCCATGTCCAGCTGCCACCCTGCCCTGCCAGGCATGCAAAATCGACACCGAGACAAGAGACCCGGGCACCGATTTGTTTCGCCACTTGCCTGAAACCATCGGGCACCGGTTCATCGCCGTAAAATGCAGGCCGCCCGCGCCGCAGGATTCCAGCCTTCTCGGCGGCTATTGCATCGATTGTATCGCCGAGCCATTCCTGATGCTCAAGCGCAATTGTCGTGACCAGGCTGAAATCCGGATCAATGGCGTTAACGGCATCGAGACGCCCGCCCAGCCCGATTTCCAGAATCCATGTGTCTGCCCGTGCCTGTGAAAAGCCGTGTAAGGCCGCCAGGGTGCCAAACTCAAAATAAGTCAACGGTATGGCGCCCCGCGCAGCATCGACCACCTCAAATTGCTCAATAAGCCATTCGTCTGAAACCTCGTTACCGTTCAGGCGCATGCGCTCGTTGTAGCGAATCAGATGGGGTGACGTGTAAGCCGCAGTCTCAAGTCCGTTAGCCCTGCACAACTGTTCGATAAAACTGACGGTCGACCCTTTGCCATTGGTGCCGGCAACGGCAAACACGCCTGAGGCGGGTCTATTCAGCGGCAGACGATCGATCACCCTGCGGACCCGCTCGAGTCCGAGCTCGATCTCGTGTGGGTTCAAACCGGCCTGCCAGGCCAACCAATCAGACAAGGATCTTTGCATTGCGCTGCAACCGTGCAAAACCCGGATGAGGGGTGAGCTAATCTGCCGGACGTGGCCGTTTCATAAGCTTGGCCAACAAACCAGCTACCTGATCGCGCATTTCTCTGCGGTCAATAATCATATCCAGGGAACCATGCTCAAGCAGGAATTCACTACGCTGAAAACCTTCAGGCAGTTTTTCACCAACCGTTTGTTCAATCACGCGTGGACCGGCAAAACCAATCAGTGCATTCGGTTCTCCGATATTAATGTCCCCCAGCATCGCAAGGCTCGCCGATACACCACCGGTGGTCGGATCCGTCAGAATAGATATGAACGGAACACCGGCTTCGGCAAGTTGTGCCAACGCGACACTTGTCTTGGCCATCTGCATCAACGAGAACAGCGCTTCCTGCATGCGTGCTCCACCGCTTGCCGAAAAACAGATCAGAGGCATGCGATTTTCGCGCGCATATAGTGCTGCTCGCGAAAACTTTTCTCCGACCACCGAACCCATTGAACCGCCCATAAAACTGAATTCAAACGCACACACTGCAACAGGTTGCCCCTTGAGCTTACCCGTCATCGCAATCAGGGCATCCAGTTCACCGGTAGCCTTTTGTGACTGGCTGACACGGTCACGATAACGCTTGCTGTCCTTGAACTTCAGAGGATCGATAGGCTCCAGACGCTCGCCAATTTCACGGCCACTGCCAGAATCGAGAAACATAGCCAGGCGTTCACGTGCACTAATACGCATATGATGAGCGCATTTCGGACAGACAAACAGATTACGCTCGACCTCGGCACGATAAAGCTGCGCTCCGCACTGATTGCACTTAAGCCAGATACCTTCGGGAACAGAACGCGTACGGCGTTCCGTCTTGATTCGCGAAGGCATTAATTTTTCGAACCAACTCATCGGGCTTGCATCATAAAGTAAAGGAATCGCGGCTGAAAGCCACATCTATAAATCTGAAGAGCTCAGGCCATCCAGGCCAAAATAAACCGGGTAGTCAATCCGTGTCAGCACCAGACCCATGGCAGGTGCCGTGATGCCGGCCAGTTTACGATCCCGGGCGGCAAGTAACGTCTGCATCCAATCGACGGGACGTTCACCACGACCGATCTCGACCAGCGAACCCACGATGTTCCTGACCATATGGTGCAAAAAGGCATTAGCCTGGCAATCGACAAAAATCCAGTCCCGCTTGCGCCTGACATCGATTCGTTTCATGTCGCGCAGCGGGGAATGCGACTGACAGCCCGCCGCACGAAAAGACGAAAAATCATGCAGCCCCAACAGGCACTCTACGCTGCCCGCCATCGCTGACTCATCAAGCGGCTGGCGCAGCCACCAGGCTCGATGCCGGGCCAGAGCCGAGCGTACCGGACGATTGAGAATGGTATACCGATAGGTGCGTTTGACGGCTGAATAGCGGGCATGAAACTGCGCATCCACCTCCTTGATCCAGATGATATTTATATCATCTGGCAAATTACTGTTAATGCCCAGCTGCCATGATCTAAGCGAACGCTCGGCTCGTGTTTCGAAATGAACAACCTGTCCAGCAGCATGTACGCCGGTATCGGTACGACCCGATCCGATACAAGTAGTGGGCGCATCCGCCACAACCGATATCGCGGCATTCAGACACTCCTGGATGCTGGGAGCATGCGGCTGGTATTGCCAACCGTGGTAAAGCGTGCCGTCGTATTCGACGCCCATCGCGAGACGACGCTGTTTTTCCATGGACTGCAAAAGTCAGTAATTAATTCAGGACGTGAAACTTTCAGCTGCCAACTGAGCAAACGGTTCCCGGTATCTCATTGCCGTCCTTAGTGCGCAAGATCGTCAAGTAACTTCTGCGCTTTCTGGCGTTGCTCTTCCTCAGCTTCATCGAGTACTTCTTCAAGGATGCTGCTGGCATTATCCGGGTCACCCATATCAATATAGGCTTGGGCCAGGTCAAGCTTCGTATCGACTTCGGTCATCGTCACGCTTCCGATAACGCCGTCGGATCCCTCAACCTGGTCTGTAAGGCTTTCGTCGCTCGACGGCGCGCCGATATCATCCACGAATTTGTCTTCAACGGCCTTGAACGCCGGCTGCTCAGCCGTATCCTGGTGGACATTGAACTCCGGTTGTTCAACCGTATCGCCTGCCTGCGGCTCGGCAAGATTTTCAATCGCATCACTTTCGTCAACCGCCAACTCATCCGGAGAGCCAACCTCGCCAGAATCCACATCGAATGACTCATCAAACTGCTGATCCAGTTTTGAGGCTACAAACTCCAGGGTATCGGCAGCAAATTCAGAACCCCCGCCATCGACATCATCAAGATCAGAAAGCTCAAGATCGATATCGAGATCTTCCAATTTGATTTCATCCGCCGACCCGCTATTGGTCGGCGCATCCTCTTCCGGAGAACCGTGCAACAATTCACTGGAACTGTCACTCAAATCATTTATCACAGGTGACTCCAATGTCGGTGTTTCCACCGTACTGGCACCATCAAAAGAGTCATCCATGACCGGTGATTCCATGGTCGGTGTCTCGATCGTGCTGTCTGCATCAGCACTATCCATGGTCAGCGCTTCCAGCGTCGGTGCCTCGCCAGACATCATTTCCTGATTATTGCCTTCGTCTTCCGCACCGAAAGCGAAATCAAGCAGATCCGATCCGCCAGCCTGATCATCGCCGCCCAGATCCAGATCAAGGTCAACACTGCCGGCGCTGTCATCTTCAAAGACAATGTCGATAGCCTCAGAACCACGGCCGTCATTAAAGTCGAGATCGTCGCTATCCGTTGTGCCAATCACCGCAGCTTCACCGGCAAACAATACCTCATCCGGGCAAATCTGTTTACCCAGGATCAATACTTTATTCCAGTCGGGATCGGCTGCATCATCAATTTGCTGATGCAAGGCAGCGGCTTCCCGCATGAACCCTTCCCGGTTCTCCCAGAAGAAATAAACTTCCAGCAGCTTGACCCGTAAATCGTTGCGCTGGGGCTTAGACTGCAGCGCCTGCGTCAGGAGGTCTGCCGCCTGATCATAAAGCCCGTAGGCCATATGAAAATCAGCTTCGGCGATGGGATCGGCCTGATCCAGGTTAACCGCAGAATCCGTACTAATGGTCCGTTCGAGCGGCGTCTCATCCTCCTCGGTAAGCCCACCCCATTCCTCGGATGGTTCGCCGGCAAACGTTTCGTTCGTGTCTTCATCGCCAGTTTCACCCGGCAGACCTTCCTCGACGACAAATGCTTCATCCCCTTGGGGCTGTGCCTCCAGATGCCTGGTGGACTCAGATTGAACATCCGCTTGAACATCCGCGGAAAAATCTTCTTCCAAATCTTCCCATTGACTGCGCAAAGATTCAGATGATTTTGATCGGTTGCGGGTAATTAACCAGGCCAGCAACAGCACAATTGCCAGTGAAATATAAACCAGCGGGTTGGTCAATAAGCCACCAAGGAATGACTCATCTTCACGCTCGATCGGGGCGGGCGTCACGTCAACAGGGGTCACTGCCTGGTCCCCGGCAAGTACAGCTTGCTGCTCTGCTGGCGTATCTTCAGCTAATGAAGGAACATCAATACCATCTCCTGACGGCTCGGCTAAAGCCACCGCAGGGATATCTGATTGAGAACCCGGTTCCGGTTCACCGCTGAGCGACGCTGCATCAAACTGCCGCGAGATATCTGCCAGTTGCTGCTGCAGTGCCTGCAGTTCCTGATCACGAACCTGTAATTGTCTCTGACTCTCAACCAGTTCACTCTCAAGCTGACTGACACGCCCCTGTAACTCAACCCTGTCATCGCCGGTCACCGACCGACCGTTGCCTGCATCAACCTGCACACCTGGCGCAACTTCACTATCGCGATCGGCTGGCGGCACCAGTCGTAGTCTGCCACCCAGGGATTCATCACGCCCCGCATCGCTTTGCCACTCTGTATTCTGGCGTTGCACTTCGGCCTTGGCGGCACTTATGCTCAATGCCACATCATCAGCGGTTGGCACCCGCAAAATCATACCGGCCTTCAGCCGGTTGATATTGCCGGCGAAGGCCTCCGGATTAACCCGATAAATAGCCAACATCATCTGATTACGACTAACCGATGTCGACTCGCCCAACATATTTCCGGCAATTGACCACAGTGTCTCTTTGCGCTGCACCGGCCCATAGGCATCACCTGCCCGGACGATATCAGCGGGTTGCTGCACCACTTGCGCAGCCCGGGGCGAATTGGTGCCGGTGGATCTGGCCGGCAGCGGTTCTGCACGGAGCGTCACGGTGGATGGCCCTGCTGTCGGTGTTGCCACCGCAGCTTCAACCGATTCGGTTGCAAAGATCGGTGGATCCAGTAAGACCGTATATTCGCGTAATAACCTGCCCTGCGGCCAACTGACATTCAGCAACAGCGTTACAAACGGCTCGACCACCGGTCGCCTGGAAGTAATTTGAACGACTCCAGCGTCACCGTTATTAATCACAGTGAAATCAAAATCAGCAAGAAAAGCGGCCCGTTCAAGGCCAAACTGTTCAAATGTCTCGACCGATGCGATCGCGACATTCAACGCTTCAAGCTCACCGGACACCTCGGACACAACTGATATTTCAGCGCTAAACGGCTGATTCAAATCCGATTTAAGGTCTATTTCACCAAGACCAAGAGCACCGACCGATAAAGATATCGACCCGGCGATCGCTAACACTATGGCTGCCAGAATTCGCGCCATAACAAGCTCCCGTAATAACCTCAAAGGTTCCCAGCCACCCATGGCCTAAATAGCAGAATTTGCATCACAAACCTCGCAAGCCACATTAAGAGTTGGGCATAACTATAGCCTATAAATAATCGCGCACCAAGATTTCAGCAATCTGTACACTATTCAATGCAGCGCCTTTGCGAACGTTATCAGCCACCACCCACAGGCTGATTCCGCAATCATGCGAAATGTCCTCACGGATCCTGCCAACGAACACGTCATCCTGCCGCGCCGCTTCAGTAACCGCAGTCGGATAGCCACCAGACCGCGCCTCGTCAATTACTGTGACCCCGGGTGCTGCAGCCAGCAACTCACGCACCTGGGCAGCACTAATCGGCTCACGTGTTTCAATATGCACAGCCTCGGAATGACCGTAAAAGACCGGAATCCGAACAGCGGTCGGATTTACCAGTATCGATTCATCCGCAAAAATCTTGCGCGTCTCCCAGACCATCTTCATTTCTTCACGCGTGTAGCCGTTTTCCTGAAACGTATCGATGTGCGGAATGGCGTTAAACGCGATCGGTTGTTCACCGCCGGTCAGTTCCCGCGGCTTGCCATTCAACATCGCTGCCGTTTGTCCGGCCAGCGCCTCGACCAGCCCGCGACCGGCTCCGGACACCGCCTGGTAGGTCGCAACATTGATACGATCAATGCCAACCGCTGCATAGATGGGTTGCAAAGCCACCACCATCTGGATGGTCGAGCAATTCGGATTAGCAATCAGGTTGTGTGAAACGTAATCAGCTATTGCGCCCGGATTGACCTCCGGTACCACCAGCGGGATATCCGCTTCATTGCGAAAGTGCGAGGTATTATCAATGACAATACAACCTGCCTCACCCGCGCGTGGCGCAAATTCGGCCGAGATGCTGCCCCCCGCTGAAAACAGGGCAATGTCGACGGCGGAAAAATCAAAATCAGCCAGGTCCCTGACCTTGATATTCTTGCCGCAAAACTGAATCGTCTTGCCGACCGAACGCTCACTGGCCAACGCATACAACGTGGCAACAGGAAAAGCTCGTTGCTCGAGGATCTCGATCATGGTTTCGCCGACCAACCCGGTCGCGCCGACGACGGCAACAGTGTAATTTTCTTTCACGATCAGACCTTTGGTGTTTTGCTCGTCACATCGGCATTCTGCCCCCGATGACGCAGGTAATGATCCATTAGCACAATTGCCAGCATCGCCTCGGCAATCGGCGTCGCACGCAGACCGACGCATGGATCATGGCGACCGGTCGTGACAACCTCGACGGGGTTGCCGTTAATATCAATCGTATCGCCGGGTAACTGGATACTTGAGGTCGGCTTTAAAGCAATGCTGACCAGCAGATCCTGACCGGAGGTAATACCGCCAAGTGTGCCGCCGGCCGAATTTGACTTGAATCCGGCCGGGGTAATCTCGTCACGATGCTCAGAACCCTTCTGCCCGACGGCTCTGAAACCGGCACCAAGTTCGACACCTTTGACCGCACCGATGCTCATCATCGCATAGGCAATTTCAGCATCAATCTTGTCGAACACCGGTTCACCAAGCCCGACCGGTACATTGCTGGCCACGATATTAATTCGGGCACCGATCGAGTCACCTTGCTTGCGCAATGCAATCATACAGGCTTCAAGCTCTGCAATGCGCCCGGGATCCGGACAGAAGAATGGATTATTGTCTGCCGTATCCAGGTTCACCGGTTCAATCACGATAGACCCCAGTTGACGCAGATAGCCGTGAATTTCAATGCCCAGCCGCTCGCGCAGGTATTTTTTTGCAATCCCGCCAGCCGCAACGCGCATGACGGTTTCGCGCGCAGACGCACGACCGCCGCCGCGGTAGTCACGAAAGCCATATTTCTGCTGGTAGGTGTAGTCCGCGTGTCCCGGTCGGAAACGATCCTTGATTTTCTCATAGTCTCGAGACCGCTGGTCGAGGTTCTCAACCAGCAGACCAATCGGTGCTCCGGTCGTCATACCGTCCATGATCCCCGACAAAATACTGACTTCATCCGGCTCTTTGCGCTGGGTGGTAAACCGCGACGTACCGGGTCGGCGGCGATCCAGATCTGTCTGCAGATCCGCTGCCGACAGGGACAGGCCCGGCGGGCAGCCGTCCACAATGCCGCCCAGCGCCACTCCGTGACTCTCGCCGAAGGTTGTTACCGTGAACAATTTGCCTATTGAATTGCCTGACATTTGATACTAATTATACCTTTAAATCATGTGTTTATAATATATATATAAAGTTAATTGCAGACTAGAATTCTGCCCTGAGCTGAGCGGCCGAAAGCAATGCAACCCCCTCACCACCGGACTCAAATTCCAGCCAGATAAAACCGAGCCTGGAAAATGCGGCATCCAGCCTGACGGCCCGGTCACCGACCTCAATGGCCAGCACACCGTCATCAGTCAGGTACCGGGCTGCATCTTGCAGGATACGCCGCGACGAATCCAGACCATCTGCGCCGCTGAGCAGTGCCACGTTCGGTTCATGGCTGTATTCAGGGGGCAATTCATCCAGTTCACCCTCCGGTACATAAGGCGGATTGCTGACGATCAGGTCGAAGGTTCCTGCGACCTGATCGAACAGATCGGATTGCACCAGTTCGACACAATCTTCCACGCCGTGGCGCGCTACATTGATACGTGCTACGTCAAGCGCATCAGGCATCAGGTCAACAGCCACTACCTGACTGCCCGGAAAGGCTTGAGCCAATGCAATGGCTATACAACCGCTACCGGTACCAATATCCAGAATACGCCTGACTGAGGGCGGATCAAGCCACGGCTCGAACTGCGCCGCAATCAATTCGGCAAACGGTGAACGCGGCACAAGCACCCGTTCATCGACATAGAACGACAAACCGGCGAACCAGGCTTCTTTTAACAGGTAGGGCAAGGGCAGACGCTGTTCAATACGCTGGCGTAACATCGCGTCTATCGCCACAGCGACATCCTTTGTCAGTGCCCGCGCATAAAAAGCCTGCGGGTCACTGGCTGCAGCCGCATGCTCAAGACCGGCGACAGCGCATACCAGGCTGGCCGCTTCATCAATGACATTATCAGTGCCGTGGCCGCAATATACACCGCCCCGCTCCAGTTCCTGAGCGCACCGTTCGATCATGCCGCCGACCGTTGTGGAATTTTCGTTTCGCCTGCCCATTGTGCCGCCTACTGCAGAACCGGCATTATTGTCCGGAAAATTGACGCCAGACACCAATTATTACCCCAACACCAATTTTCCGGGCAATTAATATGCTTACTATTTTCGACAGAATATTCGTGGTCATGCAGTACTTCCTGCCCGCGCGCCTGATCGGGGCATTTGTCCACCGGCTGGCCCGCAGCCGCCGAACCCGGCTGAAAAATACGCTGATTCGTTCATTTACATACCTGTTCGCAATCAATACCGATGAAATGGATGCTGCGCAGGCTATCGATTACCCGAGCCTGAATGCATTGTTCACCCGGGCACTGAAACCCGGCGCCCGGCCTATCGATACCGATCCACTGGGGATATGCAGCCCGGCCGATGGAACCGTGCAACAGGCCGGACAGGTCGCCGCCGGCCGTATCTTTCAGGCCAAGGGCACATCATTTTCGGCAGCCCGCTTGCTTGGCACAGAACCAGTGGACATCAGGCCCTTTGATGATGGTGCATACCTGACCATCTATCTTGCACCACACAATTATCACCGTATCCATGCCCCTCTGGATGGCACATTGCAGCGCATGCATTTCATACCGGGCACACGGTTTTCGGTCAACCGGGCGACGGCCAATTCAATCCCCGGTCTGTTCGCCCGCAATGAGCGCCTTGCCTGCCTGTTCAATGGCAAACTCGGGCCATACTGGCTGGTTTTTGTTGGCGCCATGAATGTTGCCAGCATCAGCACGGCATGGGCCGGTGAGATTGTCAGTAACGGTGAACCACGGCATGAAGTATTTGGCGCCGAAACTGCGCCGGCATTTAATAAGGGCGATTACCTCGGCCATTTCAATCTCGGCTCAACGATTATCGTCATTTTCCCCGCTGACACCGCGACATGGGATCCGTCATTGCAGCCGCAGAGTCCGGTAACCGTCGGGCGCAGGATCGGCCTGCTTTGACCGGTGAAGACGTAAACTGGAGACCATCGGCATCCCTTGAGGTGCTTGAGCGGCGTGCACATATGCTGGGGCTGGCAAGGAATTTTTTTGCCGCCCGCTCGATTCTCGAGATCGAAACTCCGGCACTGATGCCCAGCGGTGTTACAGACCCGCATATCGCAAGCCTGACCACCCGACTCGCCGCGCGCAGCGACCACTCCTATTACCTGCAAACTTCACCGGAATTTGCGATGAAACGTTTACTGGCATCGGGCGTAGCGGATATCTACCAAATCTGTAAGGTTTTTCGCGACCATGAAATCGGCCGGATGCATCAACCGGAATTTACCATGGTTGAATGGTATCGGTGCGGCATAACACTCGAAGAAATGATCACGGAAACCTGTGCATTCATTATCGAGGTCGGCGAAACACCATCGATTGGCATAGATCAATACCGGTATCGCGATATTTTTCTGGCGACCTGTGACATCGATCCGCTGGTGGCAGACCTCGATCATCTGGTCGATTGTGCCGAACGAATGATTGACACACTGACAGCGGATCTGCGCCGGCAGATCGGCACAGATCGAAATGCCTGGCTGGACTTGTTGATGTGCCAGGTCATAATGCCCGGTCTTGCTGCTGACCGGCTATCAGTGATTCACCATTTCCCGGCAGATCAGGCCGCACTGGCCCGCCTTGATCCGGCTGAACCCGGGGTAGCCGAACGCTTCGAGATTATGTTTGCCGGCATCGAATTGGCCAACGGTTACCGGGAACTGACTGACGTCATAGAACAACAGCACAGATTCAGCCAGGATCTCCAACTACGCCAAGCCGCAGGGCTACCGGCCATGCTGCCGGATCAGGCGCTGCTCGGAGCCCTCGACCACGGACTGCCGGAATGCAGCGGCGTGGCCATTGGCTTCGATCGACTGGTTATGACAACCTGTGGCCTAAGCCACATTGATCAAGCCGTCAGCTTTGCTCAGTGAACGGGTAACCCGCAATACGGACGCTATTTGACGCGTGACACGTATTCCTTCGAGCGGGTATCGCAACGAATCTTTTCGCCCTCTTCAATGAACAGGGGCACGCGAACGATGGCTCCCGTTTCCAGTTTCGCCGGTTTGATACCGCCCTGAGCCGTATCTCCGCGCACCCCCGGATCTGTCTCGACTATGACCAGTTCGACAAAATTAGGCGCCTCAACCAGCAATGGTTCGCTATTCCATAAGGTCAATTTGCAGGTGTCCTCTTCCTTGAGCCACAACTTTGCTTCAGCAACAGCTGCTGCCCCGGCAGCGTACTGGTCATATGATTCAGGGTCCATGAAATGCCACACTTCACCATCCGAATACAGGTACTGCATATCCAGTTCAATGACATCGGCAGCCTCGACGGACTCCCCGGACTTAAAGGTTCGCTCGACGACACGACCCGTTTTCAAATTACGAATCCTGACCCGATTAAAGGCCTGACCTTTGCCCGGCTTCACAAACTCATTTACAACAATCGCACACGGATCTCCATCAATGATGATCTTCAACCCGGAACGAAACTCGTTAGTACTAAATGTCGCCATATAATTCTTTCCGTAGAGCCCCCAAAAAGCTCCTGAATGTCTCACAAGAATAAGCTATTGTAGCCTTACCTGAACCTGCAATGTGAAGCGGATGACAAAACCCGCAACCAAACGTTCCGATCACCATGTACTGCCGGCCGATTTAAACTGGCGCACAAGCTTGTCTCACGCGTTCAAACACAGCAGGGAATTACTGACCACATTGGGGCTCGCTGACGATCACAGCATCCCGATGGAAACCTTTCCACTGCGGGTACCACGTGGTTTTGCAGAACGCATACAACCGGGCTGCCCCGATGACCCGCTGTTACGGCAGGTGCTGCCCTGTACCGACGAATTACACACGGTTGACGGCTATTCAACAGATCCGGTAGGCGAACTGGATCATGTGGTCGCCCCCGGCGTACTGCAAAAATACCCGGGCCGGGCGCTGCTGATTGTAACCGGTGCCTGCGCAATCCACTGTCGCTATTGCTTTCGCCGTGACTACCCTTATGCAGGCGGATCGCTGTCCGGTCGGGATTTTCAGGCAGCCATGGCTGTGCTCGCAGCAGACCCGACGATTGAAGAAATCATTCTCAGCGGTGGCGACCCCCTGACACTGACCAACGACAAGCTGGCCTTGCTATTCAATGCATTGGTACAAATTAAACACATCAAACGCATTCGCATTCATACACGCATACCCGTCGCCCTGCCCGAACGTATTGATCTGCAGTTGCTTGAACTGATTTCATCCTGCCCGCGATCCGTCATCGTCGTCATCCACTGCAATCATGCCAGGGAGATCGACGATGCCGTTACGGTCGCCGCGAACAACCTCACTAAAGCCGGGTCGGTGATGCTTAATCAGTCCGTCCTGTTGCGCGGAGTAAATGACTCAGTTGATACCCTTATCGATCTAAGTGAACGCTTGTTTGAAATTGGCGTACTGCCCTACTACCTGCATCAACTCGACCCGGTCTCGGGCGCCGCCCACTTTAACGTGACAGACAGCAGGGCTGTCAAAATAATTGACGCTGTCGCAAACCGTTTGCCTGGTTACCTGGTGCCTCGGTTGGTCAGAGAAATTCCAGGTGAATCTGCAAAAATATTTGTGCACAGGGCGGGGGAATGATAGCTGCTAAAGCAGCACCAATATTGCCTGAATGACAATGCAGACCGTCGCGAAATATAATACGGTACGACCTCCGCATAATAAATTCTGTGTCACATAATTCAGACGTTGGTCACATAATCCGGACCATACATCTATAGAATACTTATCGATTCAGGTGCAAACTTCTTTTCCTGCCCCCGATAAGCTTTCGCACAAGGATGACTGCATTGAGTGATTCAGTAGGTGTCCCGCTAGTCGTATATACCCGCCAGGACGATAACCTATCTGCGGTTAACAACATCCTCAGACAAGCCGGCCATCCGGTACATTGTTTGCGCGCGGGACAATTGGGCGAACTCAATGACGCCCTAAAGCATCATCATCCGGAATTAATACTCTATTTTGCCGATGAAAAGCCCGATGAACTCGAGTCGATTGTGAAACTGTTAAGGCTGCAAAATCCGAGCCCAACTCTGCTCCTGGTGTGCAACAAGATTGATGAACAAACAATTTCCGAGGCCATGGAATCCGGCGCAAACGATGTTATCTCGCTAACTCATCGGTATCGATTTCAGGCTGTTGTTAAGCGCGAGCTTTCCGCCTACAGACTCAAGGTTGCTCTTGCCAGTGTGGTCTCATCGGCACAACAGTACCGGCAGGAACTAAAAACCTTAATGCAGGGGTCTGCCGAAGCTATTGCCGATGTACAGGAAGGGATTATCGTCGCCAGCAATCCCAATTGGGCTGAGTTATTTGGTTATAAAGATACACATGCACTCATGGATACCCCATTCATGGATAGCTGCGCAGAATCCGACCAGACAATGATCAAAGGTGCGCTGGTAGCGTGCCTGAAGCAGAATTGGGATGGGGCACCACTTAAAATGACTGGCTTACATGCCAACGGCTCGAATGTTCCGGTTGAAATTCAACTTGAGCGAGTCACGATTGCTGGCGACCCTGCAGTCAGAGTCATTGTCGCCGGTGATAATACTGCAGAAAGGCCACCTGAGCAGCTTCTCGAGCAGACGCTGCTCAAGGATCCTGTTACTGGGTTCTATCATCGCCATTACTTCATAGACAAAGTCGAGGAGCACCTGCAAACACCTTTGTCAGGCGGTGTGCGCGCCATGGTTTATATTCGACCGGACAACTTTGCCCGCGTTCACGACGATATCGGCATCCTGGCCACCGAAAAGCTGCTGACGCGACTGGCCGATTTGCTCAAGGGCTTTATGCAACCTCCAGACCTGTACGGCCGGTTCGGCGGCACAATGTTTATTGCGCTGCTCGAGCGCGGCACGATGGAGGATATCCAAACCTGGACAGAGCAGTTACGTAAAACAATTGCCGAGCATGTTTTTGAGGTCGACGACCAATCAACTTCCCTGACCTGCACGATCGGAATGTCGGCCGCCAGGAACGAGGAACAAACAACGGCAGAGCTACTGCACGAAGTCGAGAAAGCCTGCCGTGCCGGCCGTGACAGTGGTGGTAATTGTGTAAACATGTGCGAAGACACGGGCGCAACGCAGGCGATACGAACTGCTGATGCGTTATGGGTTCCCAGGCTACGCAGTGCGCTGATGCAAAACCGGCTAAAACTCATGCATCAGACAATCACCGGGCTTACGGAAGAAGTTGCAGGCATTTTCGATACCCGTGTGCAGATGATCGATGAGGTTGGTGATACCGTTCTTGCCAGCGAGTTTATTCCTGCAGCAGAACGAGCCGGCATCATTAAAAATATAGACAGGTGGGTCATCGGCGCCTCGCTGTCATTTTGCCAGACCGAGAATCCAATGCTTGTTTTCCTGCGGCTATCGGCAGACTCCATAAACGATGATTCTTTGCCCGACTGGCTCAACGAACGTATGGATAAATCACAGGTAAAACCGACAAAGATTTGCTTCCAGGTGAGTGAAGAAATCGCTGCACAATTTCTGAAGCAAACCATATCGATTGCTGAAGCACTGCGCGCCAAAGGTTTTAAATTTGCCATCGACCACCTGGGTTCAGGTCGCGACTCAGACCAGGTTCTGAAACATATTCCGATGGATTACATGAAGATCGACGGTAACCTGATGCAGGGACTACACAGAGAACCGGAAGCACAGAAGGTGGTTGGTGATCTTGTGCGCACGGCGACTGATCTTAACATCAAAACAATTGCCGAACGGATTGAAGATGCAAATACGCTGGCGACACTCTGGCAACTCGGCATCGGCCTGATTCAGGGTAATTACGTCCAGATGCAGGGTGTCGTTCTCGAGGATACGCAAAGCGTCCGCAAACTGGTATCAGAGCACTAATAAAGAAAAAACCAGCAGCTGATTAAACAACAGATCATTCATCCACCGATTGTTTTGCCGGCAACCGCAACAGCCGATCAACTTTTCTCCACCCTCGGGGCAACATATTCCCGCGGCGTCCTCGATTACCATCATAGTGACCGAGGTCTTGCCATTTCAGCGTCATCATGCGCTCGCCACAAACAGCCTGCAAACCGTCATTGACGCCCAGAACCTGGGTCGCAATCATGCGTTCCTCACCGGATTTATACTTTGCGGAGGGTATAGCGAGAATCTTGTTACCTTTACCCCGTGCCAACTCGGGTAATTCGTCAGCAGGAAAAATGAGTAATCGGCCCACGGAACTGACAGCCGCTACCCAAGCTTCGGCCGGAAAGTCAGCGTGCGGGAATCGCGTTGCGGTGACGACATTTCCACCGACCGGGACACGCAGACACGCTTTGCCCGCCCGGTTTCGCGAATAGAGTTGCTCAAGCTGCACAAAGAATCCGTACCCGGCATCTGCAGCCACCAGCCACCGTGAATCGGGTTCACCGGTCATAACACTGCGGAATGTTGCCCCGTCAGAGGAATTAAGCCGGCCTGACAGCGGCTCGCCCTGACCGCGAGCAGACGGCAAAGAATGTGCGGCGACGCTGTAAGCGCGGCCAGTCGAATCCAGAAAAACCACCTGCTGATTGCTTACGCCACACGCAGCACTGAGAAATACGTCTCCCGATTTGTAGCTGACGCTCAGCGGATCGATTTCGTGCCCCTTGGCCGCACGCGCCCAGCCACGCTCCGACAAAATAACCGTAACCGGTTCGCTACCGACCAGGTCTTCCTCAGCCAGTGCCTGCGCCGCAGCCCGCTCGACAATCAGTGTCCGGCGCTCATCGCCGTGCTCCTCTGCTGCTGCAAGCAGTTCGTCACGCAAAAGGTTTCTAAGCCTGACCCGGCTTTTCAGAATTTTTGCCAGTTCATCACGTTCGCTGCTCAATGCAGCCTGCTCATCACGAATTTTAATTTCTTCGAGCTTGGCCAACTGGCGCAAACGAATATTCAGAATATCCTCGGCCTGGATATCGCTCAGCTTGAAGCGTTTCATCAAAACAGGCTTCGGCTTGTCTTCGGTACGAATAATTTTAATGACCTTGTCGATATTCAGAAATGCTATCAACCGGCCATCCAGAATATGCAGCCGCTCTTCAACCCGAGCCAGGCGATAGGCCAAACGACGCTTGATGGTTGTGGTTCTGAACTTGAGCCATTCGGCCAATAGGTCACGCAGATTCTTGACCCCGGGTCGTCCGTCAAGACCGATGACATTCATATTGATGCGCATGGTCTTTTCGAGATCGGTCGTCGCGAATAAATGCGCCATCAACTGCTCGATATTGACACGATTCGATTTTGGCAGGATTACCAGGCGAGTTGGATTCTCATGGTCTGACTCATCGCGCAGATCGGCCACCAACGGCAGTTTCTTTGCCTGCATCTGTGCCGCAATCTGCTCCAGTACCCGGCTGCCGGACACATGGTGCGGCAAGCTGGTGATAATAATCTCACCATCCTCGATATCGTAGGTTGCCCGTGCCCGTATCGTACCGTTGCCGGTCTCATAGATTTCTATAAGCTCCTTCTGCGGCGTGATGATCTCACCACCAGTGGGGTAATCAGGCCCCTTGATGTGCTTGCACAATGCACGGACCGTGGTCTTGGGCTCCTCAAGCAAACGTACCAGAGCACTGACCACTTCATTAATATTATGCGGTGGAAAATCAGTCGACATACCGACGGCAATACCGGTTGTGCCGTTTAGTATCAGATTCGGTAACCGAGCCGGCAATAAAACCGGTTCATCGAGCGAGCCGTCAAAGTTTGCCCCCCAGTCGACGGTACCGTGCCCAAGCTCGGACAACAGCACATCGGCATAAGACGTCAGCCGCGACTCCGTATAACGCATGGCCGCAAACGATTTTGGATCATCCGATGATCCCCAGTTCCCCTGCCCGTCAACGATTGGATATCGATAGGAAAACTCCTGTGCCATATGCACCATGGCCTCGTAACACGCCATATCTCCATGCGGGTGGAATTTACCAATCACGTCACCCACAGTTCGGGCTGACTTTTTGGGTTTCGCGCCGGCAGCAAGACCGAGTTCACTCATCGCATAGATAATCCGGCGCTGCACGGGCTTGAGTCCATCACCAATATGCGGTAACGCACGATCCAGGATGACGTACATCGAATAGTCAAGATAGGCCTTCTCGGCAAAATCCTTCAGGGGTACCTGTTCGATACCTTCGAAATCCAACTGATTTTGTAAGCTCATGGCTCTCCTGCTCGGTTGGCTGTACTTATAGTTGCCACGTTAATCCTATACTTCCGCCAGATTGCCCTTGGACTGCAACCATTTTTTGCGATCCTTCGAGCGCTTCTTGGCAAGCAGCATGTCGAAAATCTGCTCGGTCTTGTCATTTTTGGAAATCATCAATTGTGCAAGTCGCCTTGTTTCACTGGCCATGGTCGTTTCGCGCAATTGGGTTGGGTTCATCTCGCCAAGACCCTTGAAGCGGGTGACATTGACCTTGCCCTTGATCTTCTCGGCATTAATCCGGTCCAGGATGCCCTCCCGTTCGCCCTCATCGAGGGCATAGTAAACTTCCCTGCCCACATCGATGCGATACAACGGCGGCATAGCGACATATACGTGTCCGGCACGAATCAGGGCCGGAAAATGGCGCGCAAATAACGCGCAAATCAGTGTTGCAATATGCAACCCGTCAGAATCTGCATCGGCAAGAATGCAAATCTTGTGATAGCGTAACTGGGACAAATCATCCTCACCGGGATCAATACCGATTGCCGTGCTGATGTTGTTAACCTCGGCCGAACCAAGCAATTCACCCTGGTCGACTTCCCAGGTATTCAGAATCTTGCCCCGCAGCGGCAATATTGCCTGCATCTCACGATTACGGGCCTGCTTGGCCGAGCCACCGGCCGAATCGCCTTCGACAAGAAACAGCTCGCTACGCTCGGGCTCCGAACAACTGCAATCTGCCAGCTTGCCGGGTAACGCGGGACCACTGACAACTTTTTTGCGCACCACCTTTTTATTTGCTTTAAGGCGCCGTTGGGCAGCCGCAATCGCATGCTGCGCAATCAGATCACCGGATTCCGGATGCTGATTCAGCCAGGCCCCGAATTCATCCTTGATGACGCCCGACACAAACGCAGCGCATTCGCGCGACGACAACCGTTCCTTGGTCTGCCCGGAGAACTGCGGATCCTCAATTTTGACCGATAAGATGAAACTAACCCCATCCCAAACATCTTCCGGCGCGATACGTAACCCGCGGGGCACCAGGTTACGAAACTCGCAAAATTCACGAACCGCTTCGGTCAGGCCGGCACGGAAACCGTTGACATGCGTACCACCCTGCGCGGTGGGCACAAGGTTGACGTAAGATTCGGCCACCTGCGGTGCGCCATCGACCGTCCACACCACCGACCAGTCAACCTCTTCACGACTACCCCGCATGCTGCCGCCGTAAGGAACCTCAGGCAATGTCTCAATATCGCCCAGAGTTTCGGCAAGATACTGTTCAAGTCCGCCCTCATATTGCCATGCGAACTTCTGCTTTGGTTTCTCAACCTCAAACTTGATTTTGAGGCCGGGACACAGGACCGCTTTTGCCCGCAGGACATGCTGCAGCTGAACCAGCGAAAACTTGCTGGTATCAAAATACTTGGGGTCAGGCCAGAAACGAATCGTGGTACCGGTATTTTGCTTGCCGACCTTGCCAACCACCTCAAGTTTGCCGGTTCGCTTGCCACTCTTGAAACTCAGGTTGTATTCCTTTGCCCCGCGCCGAATCCAGACCTCGAGATTTTTTGACAGCGCATTAACAACCGAGACGCCGACACCGTGCAAACCACCTGCATACTTATAATTGCTGCCGGAAAATTTTCCGCCGGCGTGCAAACGGGTCAGGATTAGCTCGACACCCGGTATTTTTTCCTTCGGGTGCTTGTCTACCGGCATGCCACGTCCGTCATCACTGACTTCCAGCGAACCGTCGGCATACAGCTTGACATCGATGCGCTTGCAATAGCCTGCCAGTGCCTCGTCAACACTATTGTCGACAACTTCGTGGGCCAGGTGATTCGGCCGACTCGTATCGGTATACATGCCGGGCCGCCGGCGTACCGGATCCAGTCCGCTTAGAACCTCGATATCCGAGGCGTCGTAGGTTTTACTCATTGATCAGAACTCAGCACAACAACTGCCGGCAGACAGCCGAATGCCCCACAGCATTCACAGTCCCATCCCGGCGCAACAACAACCAGACGGCGCTGCTGTCGATCTGCCCGACCCACAGCACACACCATCCGCTCATGGTATGCGATGCCGTGCGTTTAAGCGAGATCTGAACCATAAGTCCGGCGTAACAAAGCATCGCACAGAGCCTCAGGTCAGACGCAACCCGCTGCATAAGCAGTCCAATCATAATCATGCACCCGGACGCCGGAAATAACTACCGGCTGGCCTGCCGGTAAATATTGACCCTCCCCGGCTCACTGTGACACGCTAGGAGCTTATTGATCACGAGCGGACAATTCTGTGGCCACTACAAAAAAGAAATCAGTCGATCTCGAAAAATCGATGCAAGACCTTGAGAAGGTCGTCGAACAGCTTGAAAGTGGCGATTTAAGCCTGGACAAGTCATTACAACAATTTGAAAAGGGCGTGAAACTGAGCCGGGACTGCCAGGCCGCCCTGACGGACGCAGAACAAAAAGTTCAGGTGCTGTTGGACAGCGAGCTCAAGGACATTGCTCCGGAAGATCTTGAGGGCCAGTAACCCGGCGTTCCGTTTTGTCTTCAGGGGTACCCCCTCTCGCCTCTTTCGTCTGATTTATTTCCTGATTGATTAATCCGGTCATTGCGGCTTACGACGGCAATCCAGCCCTGGCAGTGGACATAGCTCACAACACACCAACTGCAAGGGTTCCCGAAATCGTTATTATCGGCTCGGCCAAACGTCCTGGTTGATGGCATGAAAGTTACACCCGTGGGGCTGAACCGGATGGATTCACCGATGCATTATCTGCCGCCCGACCTGACGAAACAGGTGGCAATGACGCGTGGCATCACATCGGTTGGCACAGTCCCCCTGTTCCCTGCGCATGAATACAATCAATTCATCAATACCCTGCTTGCCCGCAGCGCTATATTAATCCCCCTGCAGCCTGAGAATCAGCGAACGCAAAAACACCTTGTTAAAACGCAGCTGGCACTCGCTTGAGACCTGCTCCAGCAGTGTTGCGCTTACACTCAATACAGTGACAGAATCTATTGCCTTGATCGTCGAGGTGCGTTTTGCATCGATGATGTATCCCGCTTCACCAAAACAGTCGCCGGCACCAAACCTGCCGACAGACTTTTCATTAACCTCAACCATTGCCTGGCCGGAAACAATGACATAGAAACGGTCATCCATTTCCCCTTGCCTGGCAATCGCCTGACCGGCTTCATATTCACCCCATTCGCTGGCTCGCAACAGTTCCCATATCTCAGTCTGGGAGAAATCGTGGAAAAATTTCAGCCTGCGCAACAGGTCAAAATGTTCCTGATTATCGATCTTGTCGTATTGCTCCCGAAGCCCCCGGTAAATTTTTGTTAACGCACTCGCCAGTTCGCCACCATTTGCATAGCGCTTCTGCGGATCTTTTTGTAACGCGGTCGAGATGGCCTCCTCCAGCTCTTCCGGCACATCAGCCCGCAGCGTATGGACGGGCGCTGCTGTTGCATAGATGATCTGGTTAAGTAACCGGGTGAGTGACGCCGCCCGATAGGGCCTGAACCCGGTCACGAGTTCATACATCACGGCACCGAGTGAATACAGGTCTGAAGCTGAAGATATCTCTGCAGCTTTAATTTGCTCCGGTGACATATAACATGGCGAACCGGCAATTCCCTCAATCCGGGATATATCCGCATCTTTCAGAATCGCAATACCAAAATCGATAATACGTACATCATTCCCGGTCGTCAGCATGATATTGCCGGGCTTGATGTCACGATGAATCACGCCACGTATGTGAGCGTAATGCAACGCCTTGGCGCACTTGTAGATAATTTTTACGACATCATCGATAGGCAGCAAATTGTCCGGCCGACAGTATGCCTCAAGTGTTCGCGCACCCTGAATATGTTCGCTGACCACGTAATACTGGTTATTCTCTTCACCGGCATCGTAGATCGGCAAAATATTCGTATGCTGTAACATGCCCACCATGTGAGCTTCATTAAAGAACATCTTGCGAGCTATCTTGCCCGTTTGCAGCCCCTCATTTGGCTCTATATCGTAGACCTTGATCGCTACATCACGGTGAAAATACGGATCATGTGACAGGTAAACCGAACCGGTACTGCCTTGACCGATTTGGTTGATAATGACGTACTTCCCGATCCTGTCAGGAATTTTCCCGGGAGGAATACTTTGCGAGGCGGGCATCGCCATTATAGAAAAGACGCCGAACTAACTTGCTGAATGAGGTGCTGCATTTTATTTTTCATCATCCTTAAACAAAATCCAGCACTTTTCCATCAGGCACTAACCGCCGGTGATAAATCTTTGCAAAACAAATATGGCCAGCGCCGAATAAATGGCAGCCAACACATCGTCAAGCATAATGCCCAGCCCCCCGGCCAGACTGTGATCCACGTCCCTAATCGGCCAGGGTTTCCATATATCAAAGAGTCGAAAAGCAAAGAAAGCGGCCAGAATCCATTCTGGCTCAGGCTTCACAACAGTCAGTGTCAGCAACATGCCGACGACTTCGTCCAAAACGATACCGCCGTGATCATGCACACCAAGCCGCCGCGAACTCGTGCCGCAAATCCAGATACCCAGCACAAATAACACGCTGGAAATACCAAGCAGAATGAACAGATTGACCGGCGCAAAAAACCAGAACACAAGCGCCGTGAAAAGCGAACCCCAGGTACCGGGCGCTATCGGCAACAAGCCGGCCCCCAGACCAAAGGCAAGCAAGTGCACGGGATCGCGCATCACGGTCGAAACCAGGTTTTCCGGTTGCTTATCGTTCATCTGCGTTCAGGAGAAATGCTTGAATTGCCCGGGCACAGCATTATACAACTGTCCGTCTACCAGCCAGACAATATCAGCGCTTCGCTGTACCGTGCCGATCCGTGTTACCGGACAGTTCCAGTCAGCGGCCCGCAATTCCAGTTCTGCAGCGTTACCCGGCGAGACACAAAAACACAACTCATAATCATCACCCCCATTTAGCGCGAGTTCCAGCGCATCATCCGTTCCGACCGCAGCCAACGGCAGGTTGGCAAGTTCCATCTGCGCACCAAGCCGGCTGGCCTCAAGCAAGCGCGGCACATCAGCTATTAACCCGTCCGACACATCGATCATTGCCGTAGCCAGTCCGTTAAGTGCCAGACCTTCCATGACCCGCGGCTCAGGGTATAAAAACCGTTGCACGGGACGTGCGCCGGCTTCGGCCGTCATGCCGGATGCAGCTAATACTCGTAAGCCGGCTGCCGCCTGACCCGGCACCCCGGTTATATAAATAGAGTCGCCTTCTTGCGCACCGTTGCGTCGTATTGCCCGGCCTGGTTTTACCCGGCCGTGGACCGTAACTGTCATAGCAAGCGGACCACGAACCGTATCACCGCCGACCAAGGCCATCCCAAACCGATCGGCGATGGCAAAGAAACCGTCGGCAAACTGCTGCACCCAGCACGGTTCTGCTTCCGGCAGGCTAAGTGCCAGCGTACACCATAAGGGTTCGGCGCCCATCGCGGCCAGATCACTGAGATTTACTGCAAGACAACGATGACCGAGAGCCCGCGGCGGAGTTCCGGGCAAAAAATGCGTACCGGCACAGATCGTGTCGGTTGCGATGACCAATTCAAAACCGCTGTCGCTGCGGGTAATAGCAGCATCATCACCGATACCGAGCAGGACATCATCACGGCACACACCACGGCCGGCAAAAAACTGCTCTATTAATGCGAATTCATCCATGCGATATATCTCAACGCAAGGATTTTGCTGCCTTGTCCAATACCGCGTTGATATAACGAAAACTTTCCTGAGCGCCAAATTCCTTGGCAAGTTCTACGGCTTCATTGATGATGACATTGCCCGGTACGTCAGTCTGCGAAATCAACTCTGATACTCCAATCCATAACAACGCATGCTCAACCGGGTCAAGCTGCAGAATCGGTCGATCGAGCCAACCATCGATCATCTCATCCAATGTGGATGTGCTTGACAAAACATTATTCAGCACGGCACGAAAATAATCACCGTCGACTGTTGCAAATTCATCACACGCCGAAAATTGCGCATTCAGTTCTGCAATCTCGTGACCGGTGAGCTGCCGCTGGTAAAGCGCCTGTAGCAACAAACGCCGGGCTCCATGCCGCCCCCCTGAATTGGTCATTTAGACATTACCTGGTACTCCCCAAGCCAAATTGCCGGGATATTAGTCACCAAGTTGCTGCAAAACATTAATCATCTCTATCGTTGCCATAGCCGCATCGGCACCCTTGTTACCAGCCTTGGTGCCGGCACGCTCAACCGCCTGCTCGATCGTATCGCAGGTTAAAACACCAAAGCCGATCGGCATATCATACTCAAGACTTACACGCTGCAATCCACTCGCACACTCACTACAAACATAGTCAAAATGCGGTGTCGCGCCGCGTATGACAACACCCAGGGCAACAATGCCATCAACCTGACGTGCCTTGGCCAGTCGCTGTGCTGCCAGCGGCAACTCTAATGCACCCGGCACACGAATGAGCTGTAACTGGGTATCGCCGGCACCATGACGCTTAAGCGCATCGACGGCCCCGCTGACCAGGCTGTCAACAATACTTTCATTGAATCGTGCAGCGATAATCGCGATACGTTCATCACGAATAATCAACTGGCCTTCTGTCGTTCTCATAATCTGATCCGTCATGCTGTATTACTGTTTTCGAGATACTTGCCGCTCATCAGGAAGCCTGAAAATCAGCCTTCCGGCTCATCAACGTACTCGACAATTTCAAGACCAAAACCGGAAATGCCGTGCATCTGTTTCGGTGCGCTCAGCACACGCATTTTTGTAACTCCCAGACTGCGCAGAAGCTGCGCCCCAATGCCGTAAGTTCGCAATATAGCAGTACCGGTGCCGGTATCCGCAGGCAAATCCCGTGCAAAAGAGTCGGACAATGACTGAATCGATGCAACAAGCTGAGCCGGTGACTCGTTATAGCGCAGAATAACCACTACGCCACGTCCGGCATTTGCAATACGTTGCATCGCCGAACGCAACGGCCAGCCCAGCCGTGGATTGTTGATACCGATAACATCGCCCAATGTGTTCTGCAAATGTACCCGCACAAGCGGCGGTTCACCGGCAGACAAATCACCCTTGATCAGGGCAAGGTGCACATTCCGGCTCACGTGGTCTTCAAAACAAACCAGCTCAAAATCGCCGAATTCAGTGGCTACGGTTTGTTGCGAGATCTGCTCCACGGACTGCTCATTTTCAATCCGGTAATGAATAAGATCGGCAATACTGCCAATCTTCAACCCGTGTTGTTGCGCAAAGACCTCGAGTTGCGGACGTCGCGCCATCGTGCCGTCATCATTCAGGATTTCAACAATCATCGCGGCCGGCTCAAAACCTGCCAATCTGGCCAGATCGCACCCGGCTTCAGTATGGCCGGCACGGGTTAATACGCCACCGGGCTGGGCCATCAACGGAAAAACATGTCCCGGCTGGCGAAGATCGCCTGGTTCCGCATCAGCCGCCACTGCAACACGAACGGTACGCGCACGATCGTGAGCCGAGATACCGGTGGTAATACCTTTGGCCGCCTCTATTGAGACGGTGAAATTGGTAGTCTGACTCTCATAAGTATCGAACACCATCAGCGGCAGACTCAGTTGCTCGCAACGCCGTCGTGTCAGCGTCAGGCAAATCAGTCCACGACCGTAGCGCGCCATGTAATTGACGTCCTCGGTCTGAACCTTTGATGCGGCCATGATCAGGTCGCCTTCGTTCTCTCGGTCTTCATCATCAACGATGATGACCATTTTACCATCACGGAAATCCTGAATAATTTCGTCAATGCTACTGAATGCAAAGTTTTTATCGGCTGGTTTCAACATATCATCAAGACTTCATCATCAATCGTTCCAAATAACGGGCAACCAGGTCTACTTCGATATTGACCCGGGTACCCTCCTCATAATGCCCCATGATAGTCCGTTCCAGCGTATGAGGCACGATGTTAACGAAGAATCTGTGCCCCGCCACATCATTAACGGTCAGGCTTGTGCCATCAACGGTCACCGATCCCTTGCGGGCCACGTAGCGGCACAGTGTCGGGTCGATATCGAAACCGATGCACGTCGAACGCGCATCGGCTTCCAGCGAGACGACCTGACCGACACCATCCACGTGCCCGGACACCAGGTGGCCACCCAGCGAATCGGCAAGCGTCAATGAGCGCTCAAGGTTGACCAAACTCGAGACCCCCAGGTTTCCGAGTGTCGTAGCCGCCAGCGTCGCTGCCGATACATCGGCAGTAAACGACTGCGCATCAAACCGGACGGCAGTCAGACAGATACCGTTAACCGCAATACTATCGCCCAGCTTCAGGTTATCGAGCGCCAGTTCAGCGGTATTAATCTGCAGGCGCAGATCGCCATGACAATCTTCACTTGCAGAGATTTTCCCGATGGCTTGCACGATTCCGGTAAACATAAAAATCCTTTATTGCGCCTTGCGGTAGGTCAGACGACAGTCATCACCGATGCGGCGCAGATCCACCAACTGCAATTCTACACGTGCATCCATTGCTTTCAGTACCGGACCTGCGAACATGCCGCGTGCACCCGAACCCAGTATATGGGGCGCCGAGTAAACAATCAGTTCATCGATCAGCCCGTCTGCCAGCAGCGCACCATTCATCTCTGCCCCGGCCTCGACGAGTAATTCGTTAACCTGTAACTCACCCAGGCTGTCGAGCAACGCGGGCAGGCTGACATGCCGGTTATCCACCGCAATCGCCTCGATCTCGGCACCCGCTGCCGACAATGCTGCCGATGCCTGACCGGCAACACAGTAAATCCGCACCGACCCTTCAAGCCCCAGCGTCCTGGCAGCAACCGGTGTTCTAAGCCGTGAATCTGCAATCACCCGCAATGGCTGCTGAATATTGCCGAGCGTATCGTCACGCACGTTCAGTGACGGATCATCACTCAGCACCGTTCCAATACCCGTCAATATGGCCGCACTGCGGGCGCGCAACCGCTGCACATCGGCGCGTGCAGCCGCGCCGGTAATCCACTGGCTGCTACCGTTCTCCAGTGCCGTGTGTCCGTCCAGGCTGGCCGCGATCTTGCTGCGTACATACGGTCGCCCGGTGCGCAGACGGGTCAGATAACCGATATTCAATGCCTTGGCAGTCTCGGGCATCAAGCCACTGTGCACATCAATACCCGCCGCAATCAACTGTTGCGCGCCTGCTCCCGACACAGCCGGGTTAGGATCATCGCAGGCATAGACGACACGACCGACACCGGCCGCAATCAACGCATCCGTACACGGTGCTGTCCGGCCCTGGTGGCAACACGGTTCGAGCGTTACATAGGCCGTCGCACCCCGGGCACCAGATCCGGCCGCATGCAAAGCAACGATTTCGGCGTGCGGGCCGCCCGCCCTTTCGTGCCAGCCCTCGCCGACGATGGTCTCATCATCTACCAGCACACAGCCGACCCGGGGATTTGGATCTGTCGTAAACATCCCCCGCTTGGCAAGACGCATCGCCCGGGCCATATAAGCATGATCCTGAGAATCAATCATGACTTGCCATCATCGGACAACAGAGACATCTGGTCACGCTGGCAATCCTCGTCAGCCTTATCCTGCAATCGCCTGATCTCGTCCTGAAACTCAGTGACATCCTGAAAGCGACGATACACCGAAGCAAACCGCACGTAAGCCACCTCATCAAGCTCGCGCAACTCATCCATTACCAACTTGCCGAGCAGGCGTGATTCAACCTCACGTTCATCCAGTGTCTGCATCGCGTGAATGATTCGAGTGATTGACTCCTCGATTGCCTCGGCATTAACCGGCCGCTGTTCGAGCGCCCGTACCATGCCGTTACGTAACTTGACCTCATCGAAGGGTTCACGGGCACGATCACGCTTGATTAATCTGGGCATGACCAGTTCGGCTGTTTCAAACGTCGTATAACGTTCATTGCAAAGCAGGCATTCACGTCGCCGACGCACCTGCCTGCCTTCACCGGTCAGTCGTGAATCGATAACCTTGGTTTCCGGGTGGCTGCAGAAGGGGCAATGCATCAGAACGTAACCGGCGGTGATAACCACATGATCGCGTTTACATTCCGAGTTTCTTATAGACAGGAAATTGTTTGCACAATTCCAGAACCTTGCCACGAACCCGCTCAATCATCTCTTCATTATTGATATCGTCGAGAATATCGGCAATCCAGTTCGTTAATTCGGTGATTTCTTCACTGCCGAAACCGCGTGTAGTTACCGCCGGAGTGCCCATCCGCAATCCGCTGGTCACAAACGGTGAACGAGGATCCTTGGGTACCGAATTTTTATTCACAGTGATCTGGGCACGATCGAGCGCCGCATCGGCATCCTTTCCGGTAATATCCTTGTCGATCAGATCGAGCAAAAACATATGGTTATCGGTACCGCCGGAAACAATTTTAAAGCCGCGTTCCTGCAACACGGCAGCCATGGTGCCGGCATTCTCACGCACCCGCTGCTGATATTCGACAAACTCGGGCTGCATCGCCTCAAGCAAAGCCACGGCTTTAGCCGCGATCACGTGCATTAACGGACCGCCCTGTGTCCCGGGGAATACCAGTGAATTAAATTTCCTGGTCAGCTCATCATTTTTCTTCGCAAGAATCATGCCGCCACGGGGCCCTCGCAACGTCTTGTGCGTCGTTGTCGTTGTGACATCGGCGATCTGTACCGGGCTCGGGTATTCACCGGCAGCGACAAGCCCGGCCACATGCGCCATATCAACAAACAGCCAGGCGCCGACCGCATCGGCAATCTCGCGAAAGCGTTGCCAGTCCACAATGCGCGAATAGGCAGAAAACCCGGCGATAATCATCTTTGGCCGGTGTTCCCCGGCTAATGCCGCTACATTGTCATAGTCAATCAGACCCTCATCATCGAGCCCATAGGACACGATGTTATACAGCCGACCGGAGAAATTGACGGGAGAACCATGGGTCAGATGCCCGCCTTCAGCCAGGCTCATGCCCAGCACGGTGTCGCCCGGCTCCAGCAACGCCATATAAACGGCCGCATTCGCTTGCGAGCCCGAATGCGGCTGCACGTTCGCATAGTCAGCGCCGAACAGCTGGCAGGCCCGTTCGATCGCCAGTTGCTCGGCCTTATCGACATGCTCGCAACCACCATAATATCGCCGACCCGGGTAACCTTCGGCGTACTTATTCGTCAACACCGACCCCTGCGCAGCCAGGACCCGCGGGCTGGTGTAATTTTCCGAGGCAATCAGTTCAATGTTCTCTTCCTGACGCAGCTCTTCCTGAGCAATGGCTGCAGCCAGTTCGGGATCAAAATCGCCGACTGTCCATTCACCTTCATACATGCACGATCTCCGTTCGCAGTTGGTCGCGGGCGCACATTGTACCCGAGGTTAATTGTGTCGGTGTCCTTAAATCAGGAAAAAACCGCTACGAATCATGCTGATCTCTGAACGCAGCTGGCACAGCCTGACGGCCGCGCCTCACCGCTCATGATGCTATCCATCGTCGTGACAGCAGCGACGGCTGACGCGGCCACATCAATCCCGGTCATTGCCGGCGTGTCGCCACCATCGAGGAGCCTGCGGCCTTCGCTGCATCGCTCACACACGAACTCGGTTTATTCAGGTAGCACGTAAGTATATGCACGAATCTTCAGTTTAGAATTATCGGTATAATTAATGAATAGTTGATGGCGAGTTACGGACTGGTAGGTAAGTTATGGCAAGCGTTATTCCACCCGAATCTGGGCGCCTATTTGCATCTGTCACCGCAGATGCTGACAAGTCGCTGCTTTCGATCGACGAATCGGAAATCATATCTAATTACAAGCAGCATGGCGCCATCCTGTTCCGTGGTTTTGATCTAAGTGTCAAAGCGTTTGCTGATTTTGTCAGGAAATTCTGTATCGGTTCTGCTTTTAATGAAAGCGAAGACAGATTACTACTTGATGGCGCAAACAATATTCAGACGGTAAATCAAAGTCCTTATGCTCTTCCAATGCATGCCGAGATGTCCCGGGATCCATGGATGCCAGATGTCTGTTTCTTTGGGTGTCTGAACTCACCGACCAAAGGCGGCGAAACCCTGATATGTGACGGTATCGAAATCGTAGACAACATGGAGCAAGATGTGTTCGATGCCTTTGAATCACATCGCTTGCTTCATGCACAATCAGCATCTCCGGAATTATGCAAATATTGGTTAAACACTCCGGATCCCGACGATGCCGCACTGAATAACCCACCGAAAGACTGTCCCTACGACTTTTCCCGAGTTGGTGAAAAAATTATTCGCTCGTTCTCCAGGCCAGCATTGCGAGAACCAATGTTCTCTGATGAATTGGCATTCTGTAATTTTCTCCTGTTTTCTCGTTATCAGAACAAGTCACAAAGTTTTCCGGTATTCGAGAATAATAAAAACATACCCGATGACCTGGTCGCTGCCGTCAAGCATATCAGCGATATGATTTCAGTATCTATTGAATGGCAATTCGGCGATTTAGTCATGCTCGACAATACACGATTCATGCATGCGCGGAATGCTGTTCAGGATATTGATGAACGCCTGATCATGACCTATTTCGGGTATTTGAAGTTTGCCTCACCCAGTGAGGAAGAACCGGTTAACGCAAGATGGAGACAATCTGGGTTCCGACCAGCATATATCTTTAAAGGCTTGACCTGCTAATCTTGATAGTTGCATCAGGTGGGCATGAGAAGATCTACACTGCCACCAACCAGTGAACTTGTCAGCTTCTTCGGAAGCTGACGCATACCGGCTTGCCGCTCAATCCAGTTTCTCGCTTCTTCAATTTCGTGTCCAATTTCTTTCTGTATCGCCCGGCGTTGGGCAAGCCTTGCATCGTTATTAAACTTACGTTGAGGATTCTTTGAATATCGCGAAAATAACTCTCCGGAAACAATTTTATCGACTACCGATTCATCGACTGTTTGACCAAAATACCGAAATGCGTGTTGCAGCGTGTGCCGTGGATCATTAAACAGACTCTCCGCGTGCAAACTTTTGACTTGCGGATAGCTGGACAGTATTTCACTGAAAATTATGACCTGCGTGAGCCACAGGCAGGCGGCCACTTGTGGCAATGTCAGATTTTGCCGTACTTTCGTGACGACACCGATGCCCCTATTAAGTTCTGTAGCTACGTTCACAATCCAACCGCGATGAGTCGGCGACTTCAGTATTGCCAGCAGGTAATTTTCGAACGTGAAGTACAATAATATTCCCCGCACATCAGTCGCCGCATCCAGCAATTGCGGGATCATGAAATTAACCGGTACATTCGCTTTAACGATCACGGATCCTTCCTGATTATAGGATCGACCCAATAGGGTTGTAATGAGATTCACCCGACGCCGCCAGCTTTCCGGAGCAACCTCACCGTAGAAAGTTGAGGCTGCCTCAACACCCAGTTGACGCAATGCCAACGGCTCACGATAAACAAGGTTAGTTTCCTTAATATCCAACGCACGGGAAAGCAGGGTTGAACCGCAGTGCGCCATATGAAAGATATAGGATAGATCAGGGGTCTGGCTGAAATTTTGCTCATTAAATTCGAAGAGTTCAGCGCACTGTATTTTTATCTGCCTGCCTGTTGCCGGGGAGATACGCCGATCGCAGAAAATGGACCTGTGGTATGCGTCTCTGTCCATCTCAACAAAAATTGCATCAGAACCTTCGAATGCCATGAGAAACTGATCCGGATGTTTAAACAAATGCCAGAGATCCATAGAGTTATTATCCGTATAGAAATTGACTCAGAAATCCGAGCTGAATACATCAACGCAGAGAATCAGGGTAGGACACGCATAATATCGAAAGCAACCAGCTACGACAATTTCCGTAATATCAATTGATTGAATTCCGCAAATTGCCAGAAAAACATATATTACTATTCCAAAAACCGGAAACCCGGTCTTCCTGGAATTCAAACTGGACAAGCTCATCAGTCCCGTCCCAATAATAATTTTAGCTTTTCAATACCGGATACTTGCCGGATAATCCGCGTTCCCGAATCTGCATGGAATTAAACCAGTGGCCCAATATGTTTTCACGATGAGTCAAGTCGCCAAGCTCGTGCCGCCAAAGCGGCACATTCTGCGCGACATTTCACTGAGTTTTTTCCCGGGAGCCAAAATCGGTGTGCTCGGCCTGAATGGTGCGGGCAAATCAACCCTGCTGCGCATCATGGCCGGTATCGACAAAGAATATGATGGTGAAGCACGCCCGCAACCGGGCATTCAGATCGGCTACCTGGCACAGGAACCAGAACTCGATCCGGATAAGACGGTTCGGGAGATCGTCGAAGAAGGGGTCGCCGAGACCCTGAATCTGGTCAAATCATTCAACGACATCAGCGAAAAATTTGCTGAGCCGATGAATGACGATGAAATGGCGGCGTTGCTAGAAGAACAGGGCAAGCTGCAGGATCAGATTGATGCCAGGAATGCCTGGGAAATTGACCGCAAGCTGGAAATGGCCGCTGATGCACTGCGCCTGCCCGAATGGGATGCGGATGTCACCAGGCTGTCGGGCGGTGAACGCCGGCGAGTTGCATTATGCCGACTGCTGTTATCCGAACCCGATATGCTGCTGCTCGACGAACCGACCAACCACCTCGACGCCGAGTCCATCGCCTGGCTCGAGCAATTCCTCGAACAATACCCCGGGACCGTCGTCGCGATTACCCATGATCGCTACTTCCTCGACAATGTAGCAGGCTGGATCCTCGAACTGGACCGGGGCCATGGCATCCCGTGGGAAGGCAATTACTCATCCTGGCTCGAACAAAAAGGCGCCCGCCTGAAAATTGAAGAAAAGCAGGAAGCCGCCCGGCAAAAATCAATCAAATCCGAACTGGAGTGGGTGCGCGCCAATCCACAGGCCCGGCGGGCCAAGAACAAGGCCCGTCTGAGTCGTTTTCAGGAACTGATGTCGAAGGAATATCAATCACGTCAGGAAACCAACGAAATTTACATTCCGCCCGGCCCGCGCCTCGGCGACCTGGTCATCGAAACCAGGAGTCTGCGCAAAGGGTATGACCAACGCCTGCTGATTGACGACCTGAACTTTCAGTTCCCGCCGGGTGCAATCATCGGCATCATCGGTCCTAACGGTGCCGGCAAAACCACCCTGTTTCGCATGCTGTCCGGACAGGAAGCGCCCGACAGTGGCGAGATCCGGATCGGAGATACGGTTGAAATGGCCTTTGTTGACCAGTCGCGACAGGATCTCGACGATAACAGGACGGTCTGGGAAGAAATTTCCAATGGTGATGACATCATCCGCATCGGTCAGTATGAAACGTCCTCACGCGCCTATGTCGGGCGCTTCAACTTCCGCGGCCCACAGCAACAGCAAAAAATGGGACTGCTGTCGGGTGGTGAACGCAACCGCGTCCACCTGGCCAAGGTTTTGCGATCCGGCGGCAACGTATTGCTGCTCGACGAACCGACCAACGATCTCGATGTCGAAACACTACGAGCACTGGAAGAAGCATTGCTCGACTTCCCCGGTTGCGCCATCGTGATTTCGCACGATCGCTGGTTCCTCGATCGAATCGCCACGCACATCCTTGCCTTCGAGGGCGACAGTCGCATCACCTGGTTCGAAGGCAACTACGAAGACTACGAGAAAGATCGCCAACGACGCCTTGGCAATGAAGCCGACCGACCGCACCGCATTCGCTACCGGAGTATCTGACCGCTCGGGAAGCAACTGATAAATCCTGACGGCATCCGCTACCGCCGCGTTGACCGGGCATAATCGGTTGCCTGGCTGATCAACCCACCCAGCTACGGGCGTTATAAAACATCCGCATCCACGGACCATCCTCACCCCATTCGGGTGGACACCATGAGTGCTGAACCGAGCGGAACACGCGCTCAGGATGCGGCATCATGATCGTGACGCGGCCATCGGTCGAACAAAAGCCGGCAACACCCTCCGGAGAACCATTGGGGTTGGCAGGATAAGCCCGGGCGGGCTGACCGGCAGAGTCCATGTAACGTACTGACAGGCGGCGCGACCCAACGAGTTGCTCAAGATCACCTGCAGAATGGAATTCCGCCCGACCCTCACCATGTGAGGTCGCAATCAACAGGCGACTACCCGCCATATCACGCAGGAAAATTGAAGGTGAATCGACCACCTCGACAAGACTTAGCCGGGCCTCGAATTGCTCGGACAGGTTCTGCACAAATCGCGGCCAGTGATCGGCTCCGGGAATAATTGACTGCAATGCCGCCAACATCTGGCAACCATTACACACCCCCAGGGCAAAACTGTCAGAACGGGCAAAGAATGTTGCAAACTGTTCACGCGCCCGGCCATTAAACAGGATGGATTTGGCCCAGCCACCCCCGGCGCCGAGCACATCGCCGTATGAGAATCCGCCACAGGCCACCAGGCCGGAGAATGCACCAAGATCTGTACGCCCGGCAAGAATATCAGTCATATGGACATCGACAGCCTTAAAACCGGCCCGATTGAACACGGCGGCCATCTCTACATGGCTGTTAACCCCCTGCTCCCTGACAATCGCAACGCCGGGCCGAGCGCCGGTCGACAAATACGCAGTGGCCGGATTGTGGTCTGCAGCAAAGCCAAACGACGGCACGAGACCGGGGTCGGCAGCGTTGAGCGTTGCCCGCAGCCCTTCATCGGCCGTAACCGGGTTGTCACGCAAAGTCTGCATGCGGTGACTGACCGCAGACCAGATCGCGTGCATGGCCGTACGCGAATAGTCCAGTAGCGTATCCATAAGACGGATTTGCAAACAATCAGCATCGACGACCGTACCGATCTGCGACACGGCGCCACCCAGACCATGACTGGCAAATGTCGCCCGAATCCGCGACAGATCTGAACTGCGTACCTGCACGACAGCGCCAAGTTCTTCAGCAAACAGCACTGCAAGACCGTCCTCATACGCCGTCAGATCTATATCGATCCCCAGGTGACCGGCAAAAGCCATTTCACACAGCGTTGCAAACAACCCGCCATCCGACCGGTCATGATAAGCAAGGATCAAACCATCTTTATTCAACGCCTGGAGCGCCGCGAAAAAACCGGCCAACAGTTCCGGTTCATCGACATCCGGCACCTGACCGCCGTCAATTTCAAAACACTGTGCCAGCGATGAGCCACCAAGACGATGACGCCCGTTGGCCAGATCGACAAGACACAGCACCGTGTCTTCTTCATTGACGAGTTGCGGTGTCAGCGACATGCGAATATCGGTCACCGGCGCAAAAGCAGAGATAATCAATGACACCGGCGCAACGACCGTGACATCCTGCCCGTCACGCTCCCAGCGCGTCTGCATCGACAACGAATCCTTGCCGACCGGCACAGCGATACGCAACGACCTGCATAATTCCGCAACCGCCGTAACCGTGTCGAATAACGCCTCATCTTCACCGGCAACGCCGCTGGCAGCCATCCAGTTTGCCGACAGGCAAACCTGATCAAGAGTCTCGATGGCCGCAGCGGCAATATTGGTGATCGCCTCACCGATTGCCAACCGTCCTGATGCAGCCGGATCAAGCACGGCTACGGGGGTACGTTCCCCCATGGCCATAGCTTCGCCACGATAACCTTCGTAGTCGAGTGCTGTAACGCCGGCATCGGCAACCGGCACCTGCCAGGGGCCGACAAACTGATCGCGAACAACCAGCCCGCCAACCGTGCGGTCGCCAATATGAATCAGAAATGACTTGTCGGCGACAGTCGGCAAGCGCAGCACACGACGGCAGGCCTCATCAATGTCGAGGTCGGCAAACCGCCCCTCCCCGGCGACCGAACGCCCGCGGCGAATATTCATGCGGGTCTTGGGTAACTTGCCGAGCAGAACCTGCATGGGCAAATCAACCGGCAGGTTGCCGGCCAGTTGATCGACAACCCGCAGCTCACCCGAAGCATCGAGCGTGCCGAGAACCGCATAGGGACATCTTTCACGCCGGCAGACAGCATCCAGCCAGTCAAGATCAGTGGGGGCAATTGCCAGCACATAGCGTTCCTGAGCTTCGTTACACCAGATTTCCAGTGGTGACATACCCGGCTCGGCATTCGGTATGTTGCGCAACTGCACCTCGGCTCCACGCTGACTATGATCGACGACCTCAGGTACGGCATTCGACAAACCGCCTGCGCCGACATCGTGTACCAGCATGATCGGGTTACCGGCGCCCGTCAGCCCGGTTGCCCAGCAACTGTCGAGTACCTGTTGAGCCCGCCGTTGCATCTCCGCATTACCCCGTTGCACCGAGGCAAAATCAAGATCCTCAGAACTCGTGCCGCTGCCCATCGACGATGCCGCACCACCACCAAGCCCGATCAACATGGCAGGGCCGCCGAGAACCACCAGCAAGGCACCTGGCGGCACAGCCAGCTTGTCGACATCGTCACCGCGGATACTACCGAGACCGCCGGCGATCATGATCGGTTTGTGATATCCCCAGCAACGGTTCGGATCATCGACATGTGGCATTTCGAAGGTACGAAAATAACCAAGAATATTCGGTCGGCCAAATTCATTGTTAAACGCGGCGCCCCCGATCGGCCCTTCGAGCATGATGTCGAGTGACGAAGCAATGCGCCCGGGTTTGCCGAATGCGGTTTCCCACGGCTGCAGATCATCCGGCAGCCGCAGGTGCGATACGGAAAACCCGGTCAGACCTGCTTTTGGCCGGGCGCCCCGACCGGTAGCACCTTCATCGCGAATCTCGCCGCCACTGCCGGTCGCCGCACCGGGAAACGGCGCAATCGCAGTCGGATGATTGTGCGTCTCGACCTTCATGAGGGTATGCACAGGCTCAGCGTACAACTTGTATTCTCCGGTCGCAGCATCGCTGACCAGGCGCTGCGCATCACCGCCCCGCATAACAGCGGCATTATCTTTGTAGGCACTGAGCACCCGGTCCGGGTTGGTCGCATGCGTAGAACGGATCATATCGAACAGGCTGTCTTCCTGTTCTTCGTCATCGATACTCCAGCGCGCATTGAAAATCTTGTGCCGACAGTGTTCGGAATTAGCCTGCGCAAACATCATCAGTTCGGTGTCCGTCGGATCACGAGCGAGCGCCGAGAATTTTTCCACCAGGTAATCGATCTCAATATCAGACAGCGCAAGTCCGAGTTCGGTATTTGCCCGTTCCAGCGAGGACCGGCCCTCAGTCAGCAACGGTACGGTCGCCAGGGCACCCGGTTCATGCTGCGCAAACAATGCGTCGGAAGCGACATTTTCATGCATGACCGACTCAGTCATTCGGTCATGCAGGCAGGCTGCTGCACGATCAAGCTCGGTGTTGCTCAATGCCTGTCGGCTATACAAAGAGTACCCGATACCTCGCTCGATACGCGTAACGGAAACCAGGCCACAGATGTGGGCGATATCGGTTGCCTTGCTTGACCATGGGGAAATCGTGCCGACACGCGGAATGACGAACAACCTGTAGCAATGTAAACCCGGGTCGGACTCATGCACCAGCCCGTCACAAATCTCGGCACCGTACCTCAGCAGGTTATCAAGAACCGTGCGCTCAGGCGCATCGAGCTCTTCAGCTACAGCCACGAAATGTACGTAATCAGCCTCAATCCGCTCGATGCCTGCGGCTGTCGTCCGAACACGTGCAAACAACGCCTCAAGACGAAATGGAGATAGTGCAGCGGAACCTTTTAGCGCCAGCATACAATTGACCCGGAACGAAGCATTCGATACCGGCGGCCGGGGCGTGGGATCATTGACTCTTGTCGCCGCCCGCGCCACCCGGTGTGTACATTGGCAGCGGAAATTGTGAAACGTTGTCGCCGGTGACATCGCTGATCTTGCTAACACCCTGTTTCTCGACCTGATCGATGCGAACGACGGAATGCAACGGTATATAAGTACGTTGCACACCGGAAAATTCCGACTTAATGCGCTCTTCAGTCGGATCTACGACTACAGAGCTTCGTTCGCCGAACACAATATCCTCGACCTCGATAAAACCAAATAATTCACCATGCGAAATGCTTCGAGCATAGATCTCATAGATCTTGCCCTGGTTCATGAAAACAATTCGGTACAACAGCCTTTTCGACATTACGAAAGGGACCTCCAGAAACAGCACATTGAGCAAAAATCGTATTAAGTAAAATGAATCACGGAACCTGTTCAAGCTCAGACAGCCGGCGTCCGTCACAACAGAATCGCTAACCAGCTTCGCTATAACCCGTGGGCGGCGAATTATAGCGTAGTTACGCGCCAACAGAAGGATTGGCAAACTGTGAACTGCGGCCTGTCCGGTGCCAGCGGAATCCGCGATGATTGTGGACGGGAAGCCGGCTTTGGGAGCCACTTGGGTGGTTCATGGTTGTTGATATGCACTTCGGAGATCGTGGATGCCGCTGCGCCTGAGCATCACCAGTAAAAACCACGAACTGCTTGGTGATGAGCGGTGCATGGAATTCAAGGCTTGCGGTGGAACCATAGGCCGGAATGCTGACAACGACTGGGTACTGCCGGACCCGAAAATCTATGTATCCGGCCGCCATGCACTGATCGACTTTCAATCCGGAGCCTACTATCTCATCGATACCAGCCGCAACGGCGTTTATATAAACGGCGCTGACGAACCGGTCGGGCGCGGCCACCCGCAACGTCTGTTCAATGATGATCAGCTGCGGATTGGCGACTTTGATATTCATATCAGCCTGACTGCAGATGACCAAAACCAGGCAGACAACGGCTTGTGCGACTCGATTATTCGCGCCCAACTGGTACCCGAAGATGATTCGGTCGAACTGATGCTGGTTGACGAAGAGAAGATGGTCGAAGATGAGGCATTGGCTCAGCACCTGCAGGGTGACAAGGCATCGCAACTCAGTCAACGAATCACATTGGCTAACCTGACCGACCCCGCTTCAGCGAAACAAATTGCTGAAGATAAGGCCGTAGGCGTCCTGCTTGAAGCTGCCGGCCTGAAAGCAGGCGACCTGCAAGGAACCCGGCCCGCAGAAATACTGAGCATAGCCGGTCAATTGCTACATGGGTTAGTTAGCGGGCTAACCGGCCTGATACATGAACGCACTCATCTGGAAGATGCCTTTCGTCTGTCACAAACCATGAGCAGGCACATACCGAAAAATCCTCTGAAGTCTGATCCAACGACCACCGATGCGCTGAAATACCTGCTTGGCAATACCAGCGAATCATGCCTGCCGGCACTTGAAGCCGTAAATGTCTCATTCCAGGAAATCCGGCAACACGAGCAAGCCGTATCCAAAGCCATGCTGCTGGCGCTTAAGGAACTCCTTGAACGTTTTGATCCCGATGAATTGCGCTCACAATTCGACCAGGGTCTAAAGCGCGGCAAACTGTTGTCCGGAACCAATAAACTCAAATACTGGGAACTCTATCAGGAGTTTTTCCGCATTCAGACCCAGGCTGAAGACGGCAAGGCTCCCGAAGTCTTTAGTAACGAATTTGCCCGCGCCTACGAACACGAAGTCGAAACGCTGAAAGCCACGCGAAGAACCTGAGTACCCAGCAAATCCGGCTCTTGAGCAAGATCTACCCCTCGGAAAACCCTTATAAATACAACTATAAATAGTAATGATTCTCATTTAGAATATATAGCATCAGAAGATTTTCAGGCATCGGTTTTTATGACACTCGATGAGCTAACCGCCGGGCAAATGGCCACGATTAACGAAATCAGCGGCGAAGGACCATTTGCCCAACGCCTGATGGCGCTCGGCCTCCTTGAAGGCGCTGATATCTCGTTAACCCGCAAGGCTATTGGCGGCGACCCGATCGAGATCGAAATCATGGGCTACCGCCTGTCATTACGGCGTGATGAAGCCCGGCGGATCAGCGTCACGCCGGTCACCGGCTAATCCCTTTAATTCGCCCGACACCATGTCAGCAAATCCTGCTCCCGGTGATCCAGATACGACACCCACTGTCGTTGCGCTAATAGGTAATCCGAACACCGGCAAGAGTACCGTTTTCAACGGTCTGACCGGACTCAAGCAAAAAACCGCAAACTATCCGGGGGTGACGGTTGAACGACATACCGGCTCGATCGAGATCGACGCACAAACCGTGACACTCGTCGATCTGCCGGGCACCTACTCCCTGACCGCCCGGTCACCGGATGAAGTAATCACGATCGACGTGTTACTGGGCAAGGTCGAGTCACTGACCAAACCACAAGCTATTCTTGCGGTTGCCGATGCCTCGAACCTGCGGCGCAACCTGTTTCTTATCACCCAGCTGGCTGAACTTGATATTCCGATCGTACTGGCCCTTAACATGGTCGATCTGGCCTCCAAAAAAGGCATTGAGATTGATAGCGAACAACTGGCTGCCGCCCTCGGCATTCGTGTCGTACCTGTGATCGCCAGCGACAAAACCGGAATCGAGCAACTCGAGCAAACCCTGGCCACCGCCTTTACTGAAAATCCACCTGCACGACCTGTTCTGCTGCCCGCCGTGCATGCCGCAGCTACGGAACTGTGGCACAAGCTGGGGGAGTCCGGGCGTCACCTGACGCCCTATGAGATCGAACGGGCGCTGATTGATGCGCGCGGCATTGCGGAACGTCGCTTTGAACTAGTCGTCAACGAACAACTGTTCGCCAGACTTGAAGACCTGCGCATGACATTGAGCGCCGGCAGTTCTCTCGCAGCGATGGAAGCCAAGGCACGCTATGACCTGATTGACTCGGTGCTGAGAGATGTCGAAACCCGCCGCGAACCGGAAGTCACTTTTGCAGAGCACCTCGACCAGTTCACCAACAGACCAGCCATCAGCGTAATGCTGTTTGTGCTGGTCATGGCCACTGTATTTCAGGCTGTTTTCTCGTGGGCAACGCCGTTGATGGAACTGATCGACGGTATTGCGACAAATTTGAGCTCCCTGCTGATAGCCATCCTGCCGGAGGGCGCGTTGGCCAGCCTGCTGGTTGATGGCGTTATCGCCGGCGTCGGCAGCGTGGTGATTTTTCTTCCCCAGATCCTGATTCTTTTTGCCTTCATTATTTTTCTTGAAGATTCTGGCTATATGCCGCGTGTTGCCTTCATGGCCGATCGGATCATGCGTAGTGTCGGACTGTCAGGACAATCCTTCATACCAATGCTATCGAGCTATGCCTGTGCTGTGCCGGGCATCATGGCTACCCGAGTTATTCCTGAACGCCGCGACCGGATCGCAACAATGTTGTCGGCGCCAATGATGACCTGTTCAGCGCGGCTGCCGGTTTACGCCTTGCTGATCAGCGCCTTCGTACCGGATCGGCATTTCATGGCCGGATTCATCAACTTGCAGGGACTCGTGCTACTTGGGTTATACCTGCTGGGCATCGTTGGCGGCATAATAACCGCGTTGCTACTGAAGAAAACCGCATTAAGCGGACCAACACCATCATTTCTGATTGAACTGCCACCGTATCGACTGCCTAATATTCGCTCAATGCTGATCAAACTTCTGGCAAGGGGCAAAATTTTCCTGACCCGCGCCGGTTCAATTATTTTCACTGTTGCAGTATTGATCTGGGCTCTCGCCTATTTCCCCAGGCCACAAACAATTGTCGAAGATTTCGAAAACCGCCGACTGGTTGCCGAGTCAACACTGCAAAATCCGGCGCTAAACCAGCAGCTTAACAATCTTGAGCAACTCGAGGCGGCAACCTTGCTCGAAAACAGCCTGCTCGGTCGCGCCGGGAGATTTATCGAACCTGTATTCGCACCACTTGGGTGGGACTGGAAAATATCAGCCGCCGTCATCGCCGGACTGCCGGCCCGCGAGGTCGTCATCGCAGTACTGGGCACAATCTATGCAGTAGGGGATGTTGAAAGTAATGAAAATGCCTTAATCACCCGCCTGCAAGCCGCACGCCACAGCGACGGTAGCCGCGTTTTCACCCTGCCGGTCGTTGTCGGGCTGCTGGTTTTCTATGCCTTCGCCTTACAGTGCATAGCGACAATTGCGGTTATGTACCGGGAAACAAATACCTGGCGGTGGCCGCTCTTTGCATGGGTCTATATGACGGGCATGGGTTACACGGGCGCACTGCTCATCTTCCAGATCAGCAGTTGAAACACGTGACCACCAAACAATGACAATCGGTACACAGGAAATTATCGCCATCATCATTGTTGCTGCCGTAGTGGGCTTTGCGGTATATCGTCGCTGGCGCAAAAAACCTGCTGCGGCCGATGTTTGCTCCAACTGTGAACACGGTCCAACCAACGATACGAAAAAAAAATCCGTTCACTGGTTCAAAAAGCAGTGATCTTTTGCAGCTATTATCTCGATTGTCCCGGACACATTAGGAATCACCTCCCAATCCCGGCATAAGCACCAAGTGTGATGCAGTTCACACATTCTCCCCCAACCAACTCATTAACCGACAACACCCTCTGCACAGGGAGCTATCGACCCTTGAAAAGCCCTACAGAATCAATGGATGTGCGGTCAATCACAGCATTTAATCTCAAAACCGTGTGGACTACCCGTTATGACGGTTCAGTGAATATCGAGCAGTGGGAATGGCGCGCCAAGCGGTTCGCAGAACTGTATCGAAATATTGATATTGCTGGTCGCAACAACGAACTTGAGGATATGTCCCATCAACCCATGGCTGTCAGGTCAAGAGCAAATGCAGACTCTCGAAGCCTTAGATGAATGGAGTCCAGGTAAATAAAAATGGGTAGAAACTATTGCAACGGTGATGATCTGATCCTGATCGTCGATGATGATCCAACACTGAGAATGATGGCTCGTACAACGCTTGAGAAATCCGGTTTTCGTGTAGAGGAAGCCGAAGACGGCGAACAGGCACTCAGAAAGTTTATTCAGCATCAGCCGTCCGTCATCATGCTGGATGTGGAGATGCCCAAGCTCAACGGTTACGAAACCTGCAAACGAATCCGGGAAGATGCCATTGGCGCGCACATACCGGTACTGATAACTACCGGACTGGAAGACATCGAATCACTTAACCACGCCTTCTCTGCCGGCGCCACGGATTTTCTACCCAAACCCATCGACTGGGCACTAATCCCCCACCGGGTACGCCACATACTACGTGCCAACCGTACGTATTACGAACTAAGAACAAGTGAAGCAAAAAATAATGCTCTATTGAATGCAATGCCGGACACACTGTTCGTCATCCGGCGGAATGGCGATATCGTCAACTTCCTGGCTGGAAATGAAGCGGCCTCACTCCCGGAACCACGCGGTGACCAACTCAATATCAAGGATTACCTGCCTGACAATGTCGCCCGATACTGGTTCAACTGCATGCAAAAAGTTATCAGCCAGGGCAGCGCCCAGCAAAGTGAGTTTTCGTTGGATCATGACAACCAGCAAAACCACTATGAACTACAAATGGTGCCTTACCTGAATGACCTGACACTGGCGATCGTTCGTGAAATTACAAATCGCAAGCGCAGCGAGGAAGAAGTACACCGGCTAGCCTATTTCGACATGTTGACCGGACTGCCTAACCGGCAGTTATTCCGGCAACAATTGGCCGATGCAATCGAGTTCGCCAGCCAAAACGGTACAAAAGTTGCGGCACTGTATGTCGATCTCGACAATTTTAAACGCATCAACGATACATTGGGTCACAGCTTTGGCGATGTTGTCCTGAAAACAATTGCCAATCGACTGGATAACTGCATACGCGCCGATGATTGCATTACCCGAGCAGACACAGAAGAGCCCGGCATGCGCCTGGCACGACTTGGCGGCGATGAATTTGTTGTCCTCCTGCAGGATCTTGAGTCAGAAGAGGAGGCGGTAGCCGTTGCCGAACGAATTCGCACCGAATTAACCCAGCCTGTTGAGCATCTTGGCCATGAATTTGTTGTCACGTCCAGCATCGGCGTATCACTCTACCCGCGCGATGGTGACAATATCGATACCTTGCTGAAAAATGCAGACGTGGCGATGTACCAGGCAAAAAATGCCGGACGAAACAGCGTGCGATTCTATTCGGGCACTATGAGCCTGAGATCTCTGGAACGACTGGAACTCGAAAATGGGCTGCGCTATGCGATTCAAAGAAATGAACTCAAGGTACACTATCAGCCCAAAATAGACCTGGGCAGTGGAGAATTTGCCGGTGTTGAAGCATTGTTGCGCTGGCATCACCCTGAACACGGAAATATTCCACCATCCGACTTCATTCCGATGGCCGAAGAATGCGGGCTTATTTCATTGCTCGGTGAGTGGGTGCTGCGTAATGCCTGCCAACAGGTAAAAACATGGCAGGATTTATATAAACGCAGAATTAATGTTGCAGTCAACGTATCAAGTCAGCAGTTCTTCAATACTGACTTTGCAGATGCCGTACTCAGGGAAATATTTGATACCGGCCTTGACCCGTGCAACCTGCAACTGGAACTGACCGAAACGATCCTGATGAACGACGTCAAGGAAACAATTGCCACCCTGAACAAACTGAAAAAAGCCGGCATATCGTTAGCCATGGACGATTTTGGCACCGGCTATTCGTCGCTAAGCTACCTGAACCGGTTACCCGTAGACACCCTGAAAATCGACCGTTTATTTGTCATGGATCTTGAAACCAATCGTGAAAACGCAGCTATCTGTGCCGCCATCATCGCCATGGCACACGCTCTCGACCTTAAGGTTGTAGCTGAAGGCGTCGAAACCGAAGGCCAGAAAAACTACCTGAGAAACCAGCGATGCGATCAGATTCAGGGCTTCCTGATCAGCAAACCACTCCCCCCGGAAACCCTGGCAAATGCATTCCTGAGCAATGCAAAAAACCCGGCGCTGATCCGGAATACCTGATAACGGCGGCCAGGCTAATTAACGACTTCGATTAACTCGACTTCGAACGTCAAAGCGGCGCCACCCGGTATGCTGCCGCTACCACGATTACCGTATGCCAGTTCTGCCGGACAGGTAATCTTGCTCTTGCCGCCCTCTTTTATCAGTGGAATGGCTTCAGTCCAACAGGGGATCACGCTGCTCAACGATGAAGTGAATGGTTGACCACGAACTACTGAACTGTCAAACACCGTTCCGTCTCGCAAGGTCCCATGATAATGAGCCTTGACCGTAGAGTCAGGCTTTGGCGATGCGCCGGTGCCAGCCACGATCTCTACGATGACGATCCCCGAGTTGGTCGTCATGGCACCTTCTTCAGCGGCCATCCGAGCGATATATTCACCTGATGCCCAAGACTCCTGCTCGGCACCGGCAAGCATTCTCTGCTGCACAAGTTCATTGAGTTTTTGCCCGTATACAGTTGCATCAAGCGCAATCGGTTCACCAAGTAACGCATCGCGCATACCCCTTTCGATAAGCGTCAACTCGTCGCCGGTCGGACTCAACGGCTTGAGATTCTCGCTTAAAGCCATGCCCAGATAATAAAAAACCTTTTGATTCTCCGTCTCGAGCCCATCCTCTGCAGCACTTGTTACCGAAATAACAGATAGCAAAATTACCGACCACAGAATAATTACCGAACAATGCTTCATATCATCTCCTGACAAAATCAATAACCGTCAAACCGGCAAATTATACGGTAAGTTATAGCATGTCACATGATTAACTGCCGAAAAACAGGTAAATGGCAGGAATCTGCCACCAGTTAATCAGACCCACTAAAGACTATCGCGGCCAGGCTAGAAAAAATAATAAACCTGTTTCGGAGCGAAGCCCTGCTCCGCCAGGTCTGCCCACCAGAATTCCGCTTTTTCCACTTTGACATCCAATGCCCACAGAATAAACGGCAACGATCGTAATCGTTCATAATCGCTTCCTTTTATCTTGACGATGCGCCGATATTCTTCTGAATCGGGATGCCAAATACTAACCCTGCCGGTAAGCTGTAAACCAGCGACCTTACTCTTGGAAGTTGGCGGAGCAAACAAAGCCACACACACATTGTCATTCAGTATGATATTGGCAAATTTACCCGAGCCTTCGCACATGATGTAGACGTGACCGTTATTATAAAAATAGCTTACCGACGTACCGCGCACACTATCTCCATAACCAGTGGAGAGTACACAATGCTTTCGCCTATGCAGAAATCGCTCGATATGCTCCCTCACTTCAGACGGCTCCAGGCTTACGCTTCCCTTTTCCTTCAGACTCCGGAATCGCGCACCAACCCGAACGATTGATTCCATGTCGAGCCTTGACGCATCCACATGAATCACTTCCCGTCCAATCACGGCATCCCCGAGTGAGTCCGCAATTGACTGCAACACACTCTCCGCCTGCTCTCCAGGCTCACAGAATCCGAACAGGACGATTCGTTTTTGGACCAGCCATTCACTATTATTCAAAATAAAGCCCAGTATTTTCTCATCGATACGCCCACCTGTCACCGGGCCACCTATGACATAAAAGTTATATTGGGCAGGATGTACGGATACAAAATCCTCGGTTTTAAAATACCGCCCGGCCCCCATGATCAGCATCAGACTCCGAATGACCGATTCTTGGGAGTCATTATCGGCTTCAAAAATAACTGCAGCTCTAGGATTCTTCGGTTCAGTAATATCAGCAACTGAGATCTTTGATATCGCCATTTTTATCTCTCTATTTAATCAACCGGTTTCGTGCCTGACTTGGCACTTAAGCGTTCTATTTCAACCGCTACCAGACCTGGTGTTTTTGTTTTTTGACATAGAGCAAAATAAAAGATTGGCACGATGAACAACGTCAGGAAAGGGTGCTTACTAAGAGGCTTCATGTCATGAGCACTTTCGTTTGCAAATTGTCTAAATTTTTCGAAAGTATGTTGTTAGTATCTTATTACGACCATATGTTAACAGCCTATATTTTTCTATGACTTCCCGGCTTTTAATATACTGTCGAAGCACATGGATTCCAGAAATAATCTCCCTCCGCAACTGATAAGCATGGCTGGAAATTTAAACACGTACCCCGGGATCTGGAAGCACGGATGGTTTTCTCAAGCCGAAATTGAAACCATATAGATGGCCTGATGGAAACATTACCCAAAGCATTTATGCCTGAATCGAAACCTTATCAACATAAACTGTGGTTTTTTTACTTAAGCTTGTAAATAAATTTGTGAAAAATTATGTCATTATGTTAGCATTACAACATACTGTCTTTTTGCGTGCATGCAAATTTTTTATTAACAGAGATTGATCACTTTGAAATATGACCTGATTATTATCGGCGCTGGGCCCGGTGGCTGTATGGCAGCACGCACTGCGGCACGCGCTGGACTCAAGGTACTGCTTGTAGAAAAAAATAAGAAAATCATGGCGCGACGCTTATGCAGCCGGTTACTTCGACTGGGCAGCGGCGGTTTTGGCACGGATATAATACCGACCGATATAGATAGCCAGCGTGTCACGGTGTCTATAGAAATTGACAAGCACCGTTCCTTTATACGTCCCAAAACGTTACCAGAAGATGCAGTTATCGAATACACGGGAACCTGGGGGCCATGCTTTAATGATTCGTTGCTTTCACCCTCCGGACACAGACTGAGCCGGGAACAGAACGATTTGCAAATCACGGGCTTTGTCGTTGATAAGGACATCCTTCTCGAAGGCCTTGCCAGGGAAGCCTGCGACGCAGGTTGCGAACTGCGGGTCGATACACGTTGCACCTCAATCGAAGATGGGCCCGACGGCGTCACAGCAATATTAAAATCCGGTAAAGCCACTGATACGGTAAAAGGAAGCCGAGCTATCGTCGCGGATGGATCTTTTTCAACATTGCTCGAACAACTTGGTTTTAACGAGGGTCGACCGGAAGCCAGGTTCCGCTTAAAGTTTCTGACGCTGATTCTCGATGAAGTCAGCGCACCAATTCTCGATCGCCATCGACTCAAATTCTGCATTCCATCTTTGCACAAAGGTTATTTCACTCTGGGTCACTACCCCCCGGGATATTTTCAGCTAGGCGCATCAACTATTGCTGGGAGTTCGGTTCATTTGCCTGCAATACTAAAAAATCTGATGACAAAATCTCCATATGCAGAATGGTTCTCCAATGCCAAAACGGTTAAACGCACTGGTTGCAATATGGATTTGCGGCCACCCGTATATGAACCAGCCAAAGGTAACGTTATATGCGTTGGGGACAACGCGGCGTATGCTGAAGCAGCTATTAAGGGAGCCATCGGCTTTGGGTATACAGCGGCACATTCAACTTTGACCGCCTTAGAGGGTGGGGACGGAAACGCTTATTACAACGACTATTGGCATCATGCAGTCAACTATTTCAGCCCTGAATACAGAAGAAATACAAGTCAAATCAAACCGCTGCCAAGAGTCCTTAACGACGGTGAAGCAGACACACTGTTTAAATGGACTGAAGACAATGGAATCTGGGGGGTACCGGATGATTGCCTGACATCAAACAGACAACTTCTGCATTCCGAACTACCTGAAATAGCAAAAAAGATATTTGTTTCTCAATCAGGCAAAAAAGATATTCGAGCAGCCTAGACAAAGCCGCAATAGAATTTGCATTCTACAAATTCATACGAAGAACCAGACTTTAAACTTCTCAAGCAGAGAGCACTAAGGTGAACGACAATTTTTTGAGAGCCTGCAGAGGTGAATCTGTTGATCATACGCCAGTATGGCTAAAGCGACAGGCTGGTCGGTATTTACCAGAATTTATGGCCATACACAAAAAAACAGATTTTCTGACAATGTGCCGAACACCGGAGTTGGCGGCACAAATTACAATTCAACCTATCGATATTATCGACGCGGATGCCGCGATATTTTTTTCCGATATCACGACGACTGTCGTGCCGATGGGGATAAATCTTGAATACAGCACTACCAAGGGACCGTATTACACAAACCCGATCTCGACGGCCACAGACGTTAATAAACTCATCGTTCCGGATGAATCCGATGAGAGCCTGGATTTCGTATATGACGCGATTCAAATCTGCGCCAATGAGCTTGCGAACAGGGTACCGTTAATCGGATTTGCCGGCGCACCTTTTGCGATGGCGTCATTCATGGTGGAAGGCGCCATGAGCAAGAACTATATAAAGCTACGACGCATGATGTTCGAGGACCAACAGACATTCCAGTCTCTCATGGACAAAATCACCCGGCATACGACCATTTATTTACGCAAGCAGGCGCAAGCGGGTGCACAGGCGCTGATGCTCTTTGACTCTTTCGCAGGAATAGTCGGTCCGCTGGATTTCGAGAAACTCTGCCTGCCCTATGTGGAGCAAATTCTGGCGAATCTGAAAGACACCGGCGTCCCTCTGATTTACTTCGCTCTTGGCGCGCACGGATCACTACCAAAAATTGGGAATTGCGGCGCAGATGTCGTCAGCGTCGACTATCGAATGAACCTTGATACAGCAATCGAGAAACTCGGTAACGGCGTATCGGTACAGGGCAACCTGAATCCATTCACTCTGTTTCAATCACGGGATGAGATCGAGAAAAAAGTCAAAATGACTCTCGATCAGGGCAAGTCGGCGCGTGGACATATATTTAACCTGGGTCACGGTATAATGCCCGGCACCTCAGTGGACAATGTAAAAATCCTTGTCGACACGGTTCACACACACAGCCAAACCTGAAAGAACGATTGATTAACCTATCGTGCCAGACCAGTTGGTGAAGTTAAGGAATATTCAAGACTGATTACAGTTTTCCTTCATCCGAGAAAAACTGTAATAGAAATCATTTACTCGTAGACTGAATACTCTGCTCGTGAACAGCATCAACGAGAGCTTTGACATGACCCTCTGGAGCATGAGCAGGAACACCATGACCCAGGTTAAATATGTGCCCACGTGCTTTACGTCCACTTTCCAGCGTATAGGCAACTCGTTCCTCGATATAATTCTTTGATTGAAAAAATACGTACGGCTCAATATTGCCCTGAACCGACACATTTAATCCAAGCTCATCGACAGCATTCCCCAGATCTTTACCTGAGTCGATACCGATCACATCTGCACCACACTCCGCAATATCATCCAGAGTTTCATGCTGCCCTAACCCAAAATAGATTAACGGCACTTCGATATCTTTCAGATCCGCCAGAATGCGCTTGACGTAAGGCAAATTGAAGACACGATAATCCTGCGGGCCCAGCATACCGGCATTTGAATCAAACAACATCAATGCCTGCGCACCAGCCTCTGCTTGTTTGCGCAAATAATTTATGGTTTGCCGAGTAACTTTATCCATCAGAATATTAAAAGTAGTCGTATCACCAAAAATCATTTGTCTTGTATTTACATGCGAATGACTGGCGCCCCCTTCGATCATATATGCGGATACCGTAAATGGTGAACCGGCAAATCCGATTAAAGGTACTTTTTTCGCTAATTCTCGTGCGCAAATCTTCTGTGCATCAAAGACAAAACCGAGACCATCCTCAACGTCCTCAGGAACAATCAGACGCACGGCGTCTTCTTTTGTGCGAATAGGATTTGCATAGCTTGGCCCCTTTCCTGGGACGTAGCTCAAATCCATGCCCATCGGCACCACTGTTGTCGTGATATCCGAATAAATAATTGCCGCGTCGACACCAAGATCATCAACCGGCTGGATGGTAATTTTCGATGCCAGCTCCGGCGTACGACAGACCGTTAGAAAATCATATTTCGCCAGTACTTTCTTGTAGCTAGACAAAAATGGACCAGCCTGACGCATTAGCCAGACCGGCGTGAAATCAACATCTTCACCACGACAGGCTTTCAGAAAAGTATCATTCATCAAATTCTCGATATGCTTGAAATGGTATCGGCCAGCAAATAAAAGAGTCTCTCACCAGTCGGTAACACCTATCCAACAATCAACCTAGGAGGCTATCACCTGGCTCATTTCATGAACAAAATCGACCATGGCTTTAACATTCTCGACAGGCGAATGCTGTGGTACGCCATGACCAAGATTAAACACATGACCACGTGCACCCTTGCCTGCTTCTAATGTTGCAGTAACACGACGCTTAATTTCATCACGCGGCAGAAACAACGAATATGGCTCGATATTACCCTGAACAGATACACCCTGGCCTAACTCTGCTACGGCCTCTTCCAGACGAAAACCGTAGTCAAGCGCGATGACGTCTGCGCCGCAATCCTTGATCAGGTCGAGCGAACCATGGGCGCCGAATGGCAGATAGATGATCGGCACGCCGGTCATCTTGAGCGAGTCTATGATCTGCCTGACATACGGCAAATTCATCGTCGCGAAGTCACCAGGCCCAACCAGGCCCGCATGCGAATCGAACAACATCAGTGCATTTGCACCGGCCGCCGCCTGAGCCTTTAAGTAATTAGCCGTGTGCCGAGCCACTTTATCCATCAGCGTCGCATACCCACCCGGGTTCGAAAATGCAAAGCGTCGAAATTCGACAAACGAGTTAGATCCCTTGCCCTCGACCATGTAAGCCGAAACCGTAAAGGGTGCACCAGCAAAACCAATAAGGGGAACACGGTTTTCAAGCTCACGGGCACAAATCTTCTGTGCTTCATAAACGAAACTAAGGCCGTCTGCAGGATCTTCCGGGACGATCAACCGATCTGCATCTTCAGTCGTCCGGATCGGATTCGGATATGACGGGCCCTTACCCTTCTCGTAATGCAACTCTATGCCCATCGGTACGACAGTGGTCGTAATATCCGAGTAGAAAATCGCCGCATCGACACCGATTTCATCAACCGGTTGAATCGTGATTTCAGCGGCAAGTTCCGGTGTACGGCAGGCCGTCAGGAAATCGGTCTTGGCCAGAGATTTTTGATACTGGGGCAGGTAGCGCCCAGCCTGACGCATCATCCAGATCGGCGTGAAGTCCGTTTTTTCGCCTCGACAGGCTCTTAAAAAAGTATCGTTCATCATGCTGATTTCTCCTCTTGATCAAATAATTCAGGTATTTCATGTGGATGCAAAGTCTTCCAGCGATCCAGTAGCATATCCGCAGTTTCGACGCGCTCCGGATCCCATTCAATCGCCTCCTCGACCGGACAGACCTCGATGCAACTCGGTTTGTCATGCGATCCGACACATTCCGTGCAACGATCAGGATCGATGACATGAATGACATCTCCTTCGCTAATCGCCTCACTGGGGCAATCCGAGATGCATGCAAAACAATTCAGGCAATCGTCGGTAATTCGCAAGGCCATAATAAATTCCTCAAGCTAATTTCATAGCTGCCTCCATGCAACAATATTCAGGCAGCCTGCTCGCCACTGCCGAGCTTACCGAAAAATTTTGCAAAAATTTCGGGCAATTCATCAACCAGTCGATCACGATTGTCAGGCAGGACATCGGCGGGCGGACCATAGATCTCGTTGTCCTTGAGCCATCGATACAGGATGTCCGTTTGCTCGTCATTCAGGGCAGACGGAATCGTCGGCAAGCGCCTGCTACGTTTGCTGTATTGCGGGCTGAAAAAATTGAATGCGTGCGTCCAGTACTCATTGTAATGGCCGTTGCCGTCTTTCCCATCCAAAGCGAACACGGTAGCCTCGGCGGCTTTATAACCGCAACCCAACGCGCCTTTGATCGCGGTCTCGGCATAAGCTGCATTATCGCCGACACAAATTACGTTGCCACGTGCAGCATCGCGAACTGGCCTACGAAGATCCATATTGCAGGCCTGCTTGCCGACAATTCTCGCTCCTTCGAACCAGTGACTGAACGCCGAATCAGTCAGGAACTGATTCAGGATATCGGGTAATTTCACCGGGCTTGCCACAGAAGCGGAACAACTGATTTCCCAAAGTCCCGGTGGCCACGGGCCGAAATTAAGGAATCCTGAATGCAGCGACGACTGCGAGCACCGCAGGCGCGGATTCTTGAACGGCACGTCAGCACGATCCAGGATAAAGCTCATGAACTTGATCCGGCCACGACTTTCTCCACGGTCTTCATTGAAGCCGAGTTGATCGATCAAAGGCGAAAACGAGCCATCTGACACAATCGCTCGTTTGGAACGAATTGTCTCTTCGCCCCCCGATCCGGTCTTGACCCTCAGTTCCACACTGTCGTCAGTGTCCTCAATCGCAAGACATCTCGTGCCGGAGCGAATCTCACATCCGGCATCGGCGGCTTCGTGCAGCAACCCGCGCAGTAGTTCTTCCTTGTCGACGACGAATCCTTCGAAGTCTCTCCCACCGGCATGGCGGTCGAAACTGGCGCCAGTCGGCGCAACCCACGACTCATTGAAAACGGGTGCAAGCTCACCGGAATATGCAATATCAGCGTCGTCCGGCAAGGTATTCATATGAATGATGTGTTCACCGGGAGGCCCAATTTCGACTGTGCACGTCGCACGGTGCAATTTGATGTCCGTGACGGGTTTGCCGGAAGAAAACCCACCCGAACCAAGTCGCAGCAAACGGCTACAGAAGCGCGTGATCGTGCCGGCTTCTCTGGCCTTCTCGACAATCAGCACCTTCAGACCGTCCCGAGCGGCTTTGCGGGCAGCCATGCAGCCCCCAGGGCCCGCACCGACAACGGTCAAATCGTATTTCACTGAGCTACTCCACTGCTTGGTTGATGGCAAATGATTATACCGTTGTCATAATATGATAACAAGTTACACCAGCCCCGCCAACGCGTCAGAATTAGCTATCCTTGGTTGGAATCCGCGCATTGGTCGGGTTATCAGTCGACTATTTTCAGATGACGCGTCAGATGCAGGCGAGAACCCCCGGACCAACCGTAAACCCTGGGACTGACCAGATATGATCGCGCCGGAACGAATAGCGGTATGACCGGATGATCCTTCAAAGCAAGATCCTCCGCCTGTCCCAGACGGGCAGCCCGCTCTTCGGGCGAGACTGTTCGATCTGCATCGCCAAGCAACGCGTCGAATTTAGGCTGCGCATAGCCCGAGTAGTTACGAGAACTGTCGGACGCAAGCAATAGCAGAAATGCCACTGCATCATTAAACGGTGCATAGTAAGTCGACCACGCTACATTGAAGTCACCCGTGGTGAGTCGATTTAACAAGCCCTGCGAACCAGTATTGACTAGTGCGGTCTCCACGCCTATCTCCCGCCACATTGCCTGTAAAGCGATGACGACACGACGCGCCTGCTCAAGCGGTTTATAGATCAATGTAATTCGAACCGGCTGATCCTTATCAAATCCCGCATCGCTGAGCAATTGTTTTGCCAATGCAATTTTCTCCTGCCGGGGCTTACCCTCCTCATTGCGAGATATTTCCGAACCACTTGCTAGTGCATGCGGTACAAGCCGGAGCGAAGGCGTACTGCCGTCTTTAAGAATCCGACTGACAATGAGTTCCCGATCAATTGCCAGATCAAGGGCAACTCGAACCCTGACATCGTCAAGCGGAGCTTTTACCGTATTCAAAACCAGGTATCGGATACCAACAGCATTGGATACCCAGAGCTCGTCCGGCATAGTCCGCTGAAACCATTCCAGTCGATTCGGGGGCAGATTCAGGACGATGTCCAGTTCACCCGCCCGATAGCGCTTGATTGCAGTATTGATATCAGGCACGGGATAGTAATACACCTCATCGATTGCGACTTCACTGGCGTTGCGGTAGAACGGGTTTCTAACCAGGCGGTAGTAGGTATTCGGCACCCACTCTTCCAGCACATAAGCGCCATTAGTCACCATTTTCCCCGGTGTACTCCAACCTGCGCCATGTTTTTCGATCACATGACTTGGCATCGGTGCCGTCGAATAGGCGGCCAGAATCTCGAGGAAATAGGGTGCAGGATTGGTCAGTGAAATTTTCACTGTCAGCGCATTTTCGGCGTGCACGCCAAGCGCCGATGGAGGCAATTCTCCCCGTACGATGGCCACTGCGTTTCGAATCGGGAAAATCAGGCTTGCGCCCCGCAGCGCGTTTGCCGGGTCGACCACCCGCTGAAACGAATAAACGAAATCTTCCGCTGCCAGCCCCCTGCCATCTGACCAATGCATACCCTTGCGCAGGTAGAACGTGTAAGTCAGTCCATCGTTACTAATATCCCAGGATTCGGCCGCACCAGGCACCAGTTTGCCGGCAACATCATAGGAAACCAGCCCCTCGAAAAGATCCGCCATCAGTCCGGTAGCCGTGTTGCCGATGGCCACCTGGGGATCCAACGAACGAAGCTCACTGGCTGACCCACGGTGCAGAACGTTTATTTTTGAACCGGCTGCAGTACAAACACCGTTCAAGACCAGGATGAGCACAAAAAACTTAAAACAAACCCTCATGCGCTATCGAAAATATTTCTCGACCGCTCCGACCAAACCGCGCATGGTGAAATTCTCCGGCACAATATCGAGACGCAACCCGAGCTCATGACCGGTCTTGGCCGTGTAGCTGCCCATGTAAGCCAGGGGAACATGATTTAATACATCGCGTCGCTCACCAAGCTGCTCTAGAAAACTTAAAATTTCAGCCGAACTGGTAAAGACCAGGCAGTCAATCTGGTTATTGAAAAGCATCTCTTTTTCCAGGCTACCGCTGTTTTTAACTGCAATGGTTCTGTATGCATCAAGGCGCGTGACCTTCATCCCGATACGCTTCAAATTCTCGATAAACTGCGGCACGACATAAGGTTCAGGAACACCGACGACCTCCGGACAGGGAACCAGGATCGTACCTCCAGTCACACCGAATCGCTTGAGCTCATCTACGATGCCGGTCGGGCCAAACGGACCGGGAACAAGATCGGCCGACAACCCGTATTCTTCTAAAATTTGCATATCCGCCTTAAACGAAGCAAATTTTGTGTCTGCAACCGATGAACGTATGAATCCTAATGACTGGAAGCGTTCGCAGAATGCTTTGACGCCGTTCTCACTCGTAAAGGCAACCCAGTTGAATCCATCCAGATTCCTGATTGCATCATCTATTTCCCTGGTGTCATCCATCGGCCAAATTTCAATCGTCGGCAACCAGATCGTTCTCGCGCCTCTTTGCAGAAGTAGTCGGCCGAGATCCGCTGCGTAATTTCTCGGCGTCGTGAACATGACACGCCGGTCACAGAGTGGCATTTCCTGACGTGGCACGAGAATCTGCTCGTATTCGTTGACGGACTCGAGAACCATAGCAATCTCACCTTGTTGGGCTATTAGCCGGCAACGCTATCGCATTACGCGTGGTTACAATCGGTCACCGGAAACGATTCTCCGCATCCGGCACAATGCAGTAGTTGTCAGTCAGTGATGAATCACATTCCATCATGCCACGCTGCGGCCTGACGGATCGACAGCCTCACCCATAAGTTTTCCGGCGATTTCCGGCAGTTCCCTGTACAACTGATCACGATTGTCGTAAAGAATATCGTTGGGCATACCAGAAATATTCCGACTGCTGATCCACTCGTACAACGTATTGATTTGCATGTCATCCAATACTGCGGGCATTTTCCTGATTCGCTTGTTCCACCTTTTATACTGGGGGCTGAAGAAGTTGAATCCATGCTGCCAGTGATTGTTATAAAGCGCGTTACCGTCCTGACCGAGGAGGGCCGCCTGACTCGCGATGGCCGCCATATATCCCAATCCCATCGCACCCTTGATAGCCGTTTCCGCATAGGCAACGTTGTCACCGACAGCGATCACGTTACCGCGTGCGGCATCTGCCACCGGTGGCCGAAGATCCATATTGCATGCCTGTTTCTCCACGATCTTTGCACCTGCAAACATCCCACTGAACGGCGAATCACCCATGAAAGTATTCAATACATTCGGCAGATTAATTCGGCTGGTGACACTGGCCGAGGTACCGACATGGAATCGTCCTGGCGGCCATCGATTGACATTTACAAATCCCGGGTGCCGCGATGGCATTGCCAGACTCAGATGATTCGACTCACCGTAAGGCGAATCGAGCCGATCCAGGATATAAGTCATAAACTTGATTCGTCCGCGCCCAGCCAATCGACCCTTGTTATAGCCAAGCTGCTCCAGCAACGGCGAAAATGATCCGTCAGCGAGTACGGCGCGTCGGGTTATTAATTTTTCTTCGCCGGCCGCATGCCTGATGTAAACCACTACCCCATCGGGCGTATCTTCCATTGCCGTGCATTTTGTACCGACACGAACCTCACAACCGACTTGCTCGGCTTCCAAGATCAGTCCACGCAGCAATTCTTCTTTATCGACAACATAGCCTTCCAGGTTTTCGCTGGTTGCTCGTCTGCGGAAGACCGTTCCAGACGGCGAAACCCAGGTCTTGTTCAGGCACGGGCCCAACTCGCCGCGATACTCAATCGTCACTACCTCGGGCAGGCCGTGCAAGCGAATAATCTGACTTTCATCGCCAAGCTCAAACGAAAGCGTAACCCGTTTCATTTCCAGGTCGGTGGGGACTTTATCCGATTGAAACCCAACGGAACCAATGCGCATCATGCGACTGCAATACCTGGATATACGCCCGGGTTCCGAATTCCTTTCAAGGAGCAACACTTTAAGCCCGTTTTGAGCAGCAGTTCGAGCCGCCATGGCGCCACCCGGACCGGCGCCAACGATGATTAGATCATAAATCATGGCTAAAAATTGGTCTCCGGGCTTGTGCGGCAGTTGTCATTATACTATGATAACAAGTTAACAGCGTCAATGGACGAGTCGCCCATAAAACGAGACCTTAACACCCGCATGGCCTCCGTCCTCGGTAATATCCAATTCGGGCCGCTCACAAGATGACGATGAACCAGAGGTTTTCATATTGACCACATCTGGAGAGAATTTGAATGACACGTCCGTCTGCACAAAACCAATTGACTGAGTTCGGTCGATTACGGTCATCCGGTCTGACTGCCCAACTTCCCCGCCCCGATATGGAACGACACATTGCAAGTTTCCTCAGCAAAGGTAATGTCTGTGTTCTTGCCACCTGCCGCGACGGCGTGCCACGCGCCACTCCGATTGAGTATTACTCAGACGGCCTAACCGTTTTCGTGGCGGCATCACGCGGCACCAAGATTCCCAACATCGAAGACAATCCAAGTATCAGTGTCGCAATTTACAATACGCCATTTACGGACTGGATGGACTGGTATGACGTCACGGGCGTTCAGATAACCAGTGAACCCGAACTACTGCGATACGATAATCGGCCAGATGACTACATCGCTGCGCTCAAAGTTTACGACTGGCGAAAATACCGAAGAGCCCTGGGTAAAGCCGACAAGGAACCCCGAAAAACAACCATAATCCGGATCAAGCCGACAAAGATTGAGTTACGGGACCTGGCATTGATGCGCAAAGGCTTTTCACCGCTGCAAATCTGGAAGCAAGAACAAACGCAATTGAAAGATACTCAATAATGAGTGCCGAGAAAACACTGATTGCTCGCGAAGATCTTCCACTGTTCGGCAAACGCATATTGTTCTGCGCGCCCCGGAATTATGCTCAGAAACTCGCTCGCCTACTCGTAAGACACGGCGCTCTGCCGGTTTGGATGCCGACTATTGTCATCGAACCGATGAAAGATTATTCGGAATTTGATAAATCGATTCGCAACCTATCGGGCTACGACTGGATTTCGTTCACCAGCCGAAATGGCATCGAAGCATTTTTCAACCGGCTTGATGTACTTGGGCTTAATTCAAGCATCTTGTCCGATATCCAGGTCAGCGCACTTGGGAATGACGGCAAAGCACTGCAAGAACAGGGAGTCAAAGTCGACCTGTTACCACCTGCCGCGAGCACGAGGGGCGTCATCGAAGAACTCCAGCGACGCGGTGAAACCAACCGTTCAATTCTGCTGCCTGTTCCGGAGGTTTACGGCATGGAAGAACCCTCGGTAATTCCGGACTACGTGGAGGGCCTGAAGGGTATCGGTATGAAGCCCCATCGTGTGCCGGCTTACGCAACACACCGGGTTACGGATGGACTCGAACATGAATTACAAATGATCCTCGCAGGATCGGTCGATCTGATTGCATTTAGCAGCGTCGGAGAAATTGACGGCCTGCTACACCTTCTGGGGGATCGCTCGGATGTGCTGGCCGACAGAACCGTTGCCTGCTATGGCCCGGTTACTGCAAACGGTGCAAAGCAGAGGAACCTGAGAGTTGATTTTGTTGCAGAAAACTATTCGGTGTTCGAAGGCTACATCGACGCCATGGAGAAATACTATCGCTGACCGGGATTACTGATTAGTACGCTCCCGGCTCAGGCCTTTGCTCAGCCACCGCCGGATATCCTATGAACAACGTCGTAAGCACTGAAATGACAAACCAGCATCTTGGAATGATGGCAGAAGAGGAAAGAGCAATGATCGACATATCAATTTCTACTCGCACGCTCCTCCGCCACTGACGCGGGCAACCCATCTTCGAAAGTTGGGTATTTCAGTTCAACCCCCAACTGGTCAGTCAGGGTCGCACAACGTATTCGCTTACTTGACGTTTTTCGACGCCATTCGTCTTCGCTGTATTTTTCCCTGGCTTCGGCCTCGCCGATCACTTCAGGCCTCGGGAGTTCATTCAGGTCAGCCGCAAGGTTCGCAAATTCGGCTGCCCGATGAGGCTGTTGATCAACCATGTTATAGACGTGACCATTCTCACCCTTTTCCCACGCAGCAATGAAACCGGACACGAGGTCATCCACATGAATTCGAGCAACCCAACTATACTGACCCTCGATCAGTTTATAGTGGCCGCTTTTAAGCATGCCCTTCAATGTCCGTTCCGGACCATAAATCCCACTGATGCGACAGATACGAATCGGCAATCCGTATTCTCTGGCGGCATTTTCTACCAATCGTTCTGCATCGATTCGCCCACGATCTGCAACGCCATCATCGACTATAGGTGAATTCTCATCAACCCAGTCGCCGTGTCGATCTCCATATACTGAAGTCGCGCTGGCATAAATAAATGCTTCCGGATTGGACTGCCGAAACGCATCCACAACGCCGGCCAAAGGATCGGCCCCGCTTTTTTGCGGCGGGATAAAATAAACGATCAGAGCAGGATCCAATGCAACTAGCTGCCGAAGTGTCTGCTCATCGTCAAGTGCTCCGGTAACCGGTTCGATACCGACCTTTCGCATCGCGCTAACACGTGCTTCACTTCGAGCCGTGCCCGTGACGCTGTAACCCGCCTCTTGCAGGCGCACAGCCATTCGAATGCCGGTGTAACCACAACCGATAATGAGCACTTTCTGCATAGCCAGTCCCTAGAGTTTCTGTTTATCCATAATTCTTCTGAAATCATCCGGCCTGAGTTTCTATTCGATCCTGGCGAAAAAATACTTTCTGGCTCAATAACACCCCGCAGGCACCCGCCACAAAATTGGCCGCACACGCTGCAGCAAAGATTCCGGTGAGCCCGAAATACCTGGCGAATAGGAACGCAAGTGGCGCATAAACCAGAATCGTTCGCGTCATTGAAATCATCATGCCCAACATCGGTTTACTGACCGCATTGAAGGCGCTCGTTGCCGTCAACGCGACACCCAGCGCAAGGTAGCTGATTGGTACGATACGCAAGTGTAGCGAAGCAGTATCAATCGCCATCTGACTATCAGTAAATGCACTCGCGATAACACCGCCGCCCAGCGCGAGAATCAATGCAACACACAATCCGTACCCAAGCGAAAACAACCATGACCAGCGGATGCCGTTATTCACGCGGCCTGGCTTACGCGCACCGAAATTCTGCCCGACGAACGGCGTAACGGCGACGCTGAGAGCCATCAGCACGAGAGTGATCAAGCTCTCGATACGGGAGGCAACGCCGTAACCCGCAACAGCCTCCTGACCGAACTGTGCAATCTGGCTCGTAATAAAGGCCATCGTGAGCGGGCCGATGGCCGTACTGGCGGCCGACGGCAGTCCAACATGCAATATCCTGCGCCATGAGTCCCACAACAGATGGAAAGACAAGGATCCAAATGAAATCAGATGCTCACGGAAATACACCACGGAAATAGATGCAACCGTCATGACAAAATTCGAAAAAACCGTTGCCACCGCAGCACCTTCGATGCCGAGTTTCGGTGCCCCCAGCCATCCGAATATCAACACCGGCGCTAGCACAAGATGCAGCACAGCACACGCTGATACGATCGTCGACGGAGTCCTGGCATCCCCTGCCGCCCGCAAAACCGGATTGACGATCAGCGGCACAACGAGAAATACACCACCATAATAGTAAATTCGCATGTAGCGGCGAATGAACTCAATCGTCTCGTTCTCGGCACCCAGCAATCGAAACAACGGGTCGATCGTCAGCAAACCCACAACCAGAAATACCAGCCCGACAGCAACCCCTAACAGGAGCGCATGAGCCGTAACTCGGCCGACGTCCTCGATATTTTCCTCACCGAACAATCGGGCACATACGGCTGAGGTTCCATGGGCCAAACCGACTGTTATGGAACCGATAACGAGCACGACGGGAAACGTGAAGCTGACGGCAGCCAACTCCACTGTACCAAGCTTACCAATAAAATAAGTATCAGAAATGTTGTAGGAAACAATCGCAATCATCCCAAGCAGGGTGGGATACATTAATGACCGGATGACCTGACCTTCCGGTCCTTGCGTCAGTTTTGGGCGTTTCCTTTTTTTTTCATTCATAGATCTAGAAAAATTTAGAATCCGTATTGATTAGTTGACGCCGCTTGAAAAATGCGCGTTTTTATTCTCATCGATAATGATCGCGGAATATTTCGGGATCGACTCGATTAAACGCATACCGGCATCGAGGCCCATCACAAAAACACTAGTCGACAGACCGTCCGTCAGCGTCGCATCCGGTCCGATGATCGTCACACTTCGCAATGCTCCGGCCGAACTACCGGTCGATGGATTAATAATGTGATGGTAGCGCACACCTTCCTCCATGAAAAACTGCTCATAGTCACCCGATGTCGAGATTGCGACGTCTTCTATTTCAAGCCTGGTCACAATACTCATCTCATCATCCGGATCCCGGATACCGACCACCCACGGCAAACCGATACGATCGCCCAGCACTCGAGTATCCCCACCTGCGTTGGCCAACGCATGCCGCACCCCCGCATCTCGCAAAAGCCCGATAACACCTTCAATCGCATAGCCTTTTGCTATTCCGCCGAGATTGATACGGACACCGGAATGTGAGAAATGGGCCGCAGATTTATCGGAATCCAGTTGCACATGACGATAATCGACAGCTACCAACCCGACCGCGACTTGCTCAGGTGACGGTCGTGCTCGCTTATTGAAATCATAAAACTGACCGATGCTGTCGTAAGTGATGTCAAATGCACCACCGGTCTGCTCCGACAAAGATAATGAACGCCTGATCAGGTCAAAAAGTTCATGACCTACCAGCACCCAGCTCTCAGCAGCTTCGGCGTTGACCCGTGAAATCTCCGACTGCGTATGATAGGTACTCATGGACGTTTCGATCCGATCAATCTCGGCCATCGAAACAGCCAGCAATTCACTCGCTTTGTTTGCGTCTTCGTGCCACAACTTCACGAAGACGCGAGTACCCATTTTGTTCTGACCTTCCTGAAACCACTCGGCCCGACCCGACGAAGCAACCAGTAACAACAACATGAAAACCAATATACGGGTTCCGGGATGCATGCTCTATCAACCGGCCACAAAAGACGAACGTACAGGCTCCTGCCCGGCACATGCAGACAAGGCCGAGGAAGCCTGAATGGCTGACAACACTAGTCGCGCTGCCAGCGTTGGTATACGGAAAGCTTATCGCCACCGAGAGTCGTGTCGAAGTAATAGATCTCTGTCGGCTTCACACGAATCAGATCGAAACGAAGGTGGGCGCGCTTCAGACCCATGCGGACCAGGTTGTATGTTGTGAGAAACTCATCAAACCGAGGATCGTCATTCTTGATGATTTCTGCTGTCGCCTTAATCTGTGTGCTGCGCCATTCCTTCTTGCCACCATCAGCAACCGTCCAGCCCTTGAAACGCACGGCACTGACATTTGGGTTCTGCTGGATATGGAGCAACTTCTCGGTTCCTTTTTCGGCCACGACAAAGAAAACTTTCTGCGCCTTGTCCAGCACCATATCCACTGTGCTTGCTGTCGGTATACCTTGGTACGAAGTTGTCAGCGCAAATCGCTCCCGACCAGGCAGGAATGCCTCGATCTTTTCCCAGATTTCATCATTCGATAATTGCGGAAAATTTTTCGTAAACTGTTTCGTTGACGTCGTTACCAGATCGAATGAAACATGGTGACATTCGGCACAGATCATACCTCTCGAGTAAGAACGGTGACTGTCACTCATGACCTGATCGGATGTAATGGGTTGGCCCTCAAAGACAACCGCATCAATACCCATCTCACCCCCGCCGACATTTTGACCTTGTTCTGCTTCTTCGGCCGCAAATGCGCCGCCCGAAAGCAGCATGGTGATCAAACTCAGGGCTGATGCCGATGAACAAATTAGCGTTGGTTTCATGTGTATTTCTCAGGTCTCTCCGGTTTTAACCGCAACAAGCGAACGATCCGTCGCATGTTAAAGACGACGCAGCCACTTAGAAGCGGATAATATAACTTAGATTCACATATAACTTGTATTATTGTCATTATAACCATATGATGCAAAAAATACTAGGCGCGAGACATTCCGAATGAACAACCCTAAAAGTTCTGGAAAAACAGCTCAGCGACAGACGATCACCCGTCGAGAGACATTGAAGACACTCGGCAGGACAGTAGCGGGATTATCTGTAGTGCCGACATTAGCCCTGACGGCCTGCAGCTCAAGACAGCCGGACGCTGATGTCATCATCATCGGCGCAGGTCTTGCAGGTCTGCAGGCTGCGATCAATCTTCAGGATGCCGGACTTGATGTTTTGGTTCTTGAAGCCAATCAGCGTGTGGGTGGACGCGTTTTTACTCAGGACAATATCCCGGGACATCCGGAGGCCGGCGCATCGGAAATCGGCTCTGACTACGCCCGCGTACTCGATATGATCCAGCGTATCGGATCACCCGAGATGGTCGATTGGCTGAAGATTGCCGATCTTCAGATGTGCATGAATATTGCCGGTCGGAACATAACGATAGCGGATTGGCCCAGCGCCGCCGAGAATCATCTCGCCGATCGCGAGCGCAATACCCCGCCGATTGCACTGACGTCAATGTTCATGCCCAAAGAATCTCCACTACTGGATCTGGCGAGTTGGCTGGAGGTCGATGCCCGGCAATATGACGTGCCGTTCAGTACTTACCTGCGCCAGCAAGGTGCCAGCGAAGAAGCGCTGCGTCTGATCGCAGCGCAATCAGCGGGCGATAACCTGGGCGCTGTTTCCGCACTGTGGAGATTGCGCAGACAGCGGTTCGAAAAAAACGGCGGTGGCATCACGGGCCTGACGCGCATCAAGGCCGGTATGAGCAAACTACCAGAAGGAATGGCCGGTTTGCTAAAGCGCGAAGTACGCTTCGGAACCGAAATTACCGGCATCAGCACAAAAAAGGACTTTGTCAAAATCACTGATCGGTCCGGAAAGGCATACCGCGCAAGCTATGCAGTCTGTACCGTTCCTCTACCGATCATGCAGAAAATAAAATTCAACCCACCTCTACAACCGCTGCAAGCCGAGGCCTTTGCCACCATCCCGCAGGGCCATGCAACCTCAGTCTTCTTTCACATCGAGGAGCCCTACTGGGAACAAGACGGACTTCCGTCAGGCATGTGGAGTGACACGATGCCCGGCTGGGTACTGCGCTATCACTCTGAGGATGGACAATACCTGTGGGTTTTTAAAGACGGCCCGAATAATTTACCCTGGAGAACGATGGAAGATGCAGATATCCTGAAACAGGCGGAGGCCGATTTACACAGGCTGCGCCCAAGTACGGTCGGGCGCATCAAACCAACCGGCGTCGTGAACTGGAGCCGCAATCCGTGGCTCCTGGGCGGCAATGCTTATCGCGCCCCGGGCAATATCAGCAAATTTGGGAATATCATTGCGCAGGTTCATGGTCGAATCCATTTTGCGGGCGTGCAGTCAGCCGTCATGATGATGGGCATGGAAGGCGCGATGGAGTCCGGCGAGCGTGCCGCACTGGAAATATTGTTGCAGCAATAATTCAAGGCCATGAAATTTGCCGCGCAACGGTGGACAAAACAGTTCGCTGCCATGAAAGAAAGCAGAAAGAAGCGAACTGTGGCCACCGGAAACTCCCGACCGCAGGCAACCCAGCCGATCATGGAGTTCCGGTGGTGAACCGTTTTTGAAACCACTGCCGATAGCGCTTCTCATCTCCGGGAACCAAGCGTGATAAATTGGATGGATAGTTTATTTCGGCAACCATTTTGGAAAATATTTCTTCCTGAACCTGTGAATTCAGTGCTGCGCCGGCGAGATACTCAAGACGTAAGTTCATGTCCAGGTTCATCTGCGCCGTCTTCAACCATCCCTCCATATCCGATCGTTGCCCGGAATATGTCTTGAGAATATCCATGGAATTCAAAATATCTATATCTCTTAGCGAATCGCGCAAGGCCGGCTGTTCGAAGAACATGTTATGCATGGCATTAAAATCGATATTCGAAAGATCGACTCCGCCAATAATTACAGCATCGTAGCCACGCCCGACTCGGTCACTGCTCCAGAGCGAGCCTTCGGGGAAAACGGAAAAAAATGTTGCGATTTCACTTTTTACGGCAGCTTCGCTGGTCTCGTAAAAAGGAATCCATTGCGCAGCAACCCCACCTGGCTTCAGGCGTTTCCTGGTCAACTGGAAAAACTCTTTCGAATAAAGAGCCGCTGAACCTTTAACCCAGGGATGTATAGGATCAGCCGTAATTACATCGAATTGTTCCGACGTCGTTGCAATATAATGTCGCGCATCATCGAATATGACCTCAACACGGGGGTCCTCCAGAACATCAAAATTCTCATCCCGGAAATACACACCGGAAACGGTCGGTACTACAGGCTCAATTTCCACAATGACGATGCGCTCGACACCAGGATGAACAACAAAAGATCCGGCCGTGACTCCTGCACCAAAACCGATGATCAGAACCGACTTGGGATCCTTGTGAAACAGCGCCGGAAAATGCCCCAGCATTCGCTGCAGGCGCATGTCTTCATGCGTTGTCGAAGCAACGACCTTTCCACTGATATGAAAAGTGCGAATACCATGTGCATCACGGGATACACTAACCGATGCGCTAATCCCCTCCTCATTATGCAGATACTCTGCCGGCACATTCCAGCCCTGGACATCTCTGCCATAACTGATTGCACCCGGATGGAGAAACGGTATCGCCGCAGACAAAACGACTGACGTTGCAAGCAGTGCAACCCAAACCGCTGTCACCATGAATTTCCTATTCTTGCCGAATGGAAATAACCGCAAAAACAACTGCTCTTCCGATTTTAGCCGACTGAGCATGAGCAGCGCAGCAAGTGCCGCCAAAACTGTCAGTGATTGCTCTGCAAATCGTGTCCCCGTTTCGGGAATCAACACAAGACTATAAATAAGCGCACCGACAATAGCCCCAATTGTATTAGCTGCATATATGCGGCCGACGAACGCCCCCGGATCTTGATTCTTGCGGACGGCCGCCAATGCTAACGGAAAACTGGCACCCCAAAGAATTGTGGCCGGCAAAATGGCGACGGCGCAACGAACAATGTCATTGGCAGAAGACAACAGCCAACTCGCGGAATTGCCTCCCTGCTCATTAGCGAGAAGAAACGCATCCTTTGCCCACGGCAGATTCAAGAATGGAATGACCACCTTGATCGTGAATGCTGCATATGGAATAGCCAGCACCAGTAGAACCTGTGTCATGCCAAGCATTAAACGCGGATACTGCGTACACCGAGCAACGAACGAACCGATCGTGCTACCAATTCCCAGTCCGACCAAAAACACGGACAAGATCACGGAAAACGTATAAACCGTTGCCCCGAACAACAGTGACATCAGGCGTGTCCATACTACCTGCGCCCCCAAAGCCGTTAACCCGGAAAGCCCAATCGCCCAATAGACGTTTGCAGCGCCGGCATGCTTTTGCGCTCGAACTGGCTTGAATGTAGCCGTTGTGTATTCCGCTTTGAATGCAAGCCAGAAACCAGCCAAAGCAACAACGCCATTGATCAAGACGGCAACTCTCGTCGCTACGACTACATCGTAAATTCTCAGCAGGTAGAAGCCGGCCAACAAAGTACCGATAACTGCTCCGAAGGTATTTGCACCGTAAAAAAAACCGATTTTTGCTACCCCCGTACGAGTCGTCTCCATCCAGCGGGACGCAGCGGGCAACGTTGCGCCCATCAAAATCGTCGGCGGCAATAGACAGACCGCACAGATCAACGCGCGCACCATGACATTGGCATGCCCATATCCGGTATTCACGGCGTAAACACTGAAAACAACGGAAAGTATCGAGGGAAGAAGAATGCCGAACCCACCAATGGCGAGTTCCAGCACTCCATAGACTTTAAGAGGGTGAAATCGAGCCGACACAAACCTGGAAAAAAGCAAGCTGCCCAAAAACATGCCGCCCATAAAGCTCGCCAGCAATATGCCTAAGGATATAGCCGAGGATCCGATCGCGAGTCTCAGCAGATGAAACCATACGACCTCGTATATAAGTGCTGCGCAACCGCTGCCGATGAACAACACCGACAGCAGAACCGTATATCGGCTATCTCGTGAAGGTAGCCCGTTGAACGTCATGGGATTTCCGCTGAATACCTTCGACAAACCCCATATTACGATTCCTTGCGCTTCCGTCGCAGCATCCAGCCGAATCCAATCATGGAGACAAGGCTCAAAGGACTTAACGCCGAGACCTTGGCCGCCGGCAACTGACTATTCGCGAACGAGGTAACCGTGACAGTTACCGTTGCCGTGTCCGAGTCCCCGTTCTCGTCCGTAAGTTCATACTGGAAGGTATCAACATCGCCGTTGAATCCATCATCCGGCGTATAGATCACCAGGTTATCGGCATCCACCGTAGCAGAACCATGATCCGGCTGCTGCGTAATCTGAACCGTGTGATTGATCATCGCACCACTGCCCTGCTGGTCTTGACTTCCACGGACGTCTATTGTCGTCGCAACTCCAGGCGGAACGACGAAGGAATCGTCAACGGCCTTCGGAACAAGAGGTGGTCCGACCGAAATACCGATCGTTCCGGTCGCCATTTCGCCATCAATATCCTCAATCGTGTATCCGACCGCATCTGCGCCATCGAATAACAAATCAGGTGTATATATTACGGCCCACTGACCACCACCGGAATCGATGACGGCCGACCCGTTGACCGGATCAGTGCTGATAACAACCGTCGACGGCAGATCACCAAAATCAACCCCTGACAAGTCATCGACGACGATTCTTATGCCGAAACCCTCGCCGGTCGTCACAGCCGCATCGGGTGCAACCGGAACCAAGTTGCCGACAACGTTGACAGTCACCGTAGCCGTATCCGGTGGATTCACGCTATCGTCCATCGTATAGGCGAACGAATCCATGCCTGCAAAACCCGGATTCGGCGTATAGTCCACCGTAATATTCAATGGATCGCCGGGCGAGTTGCCGGCGGTAACGGTCGCGACTCCGTTGCCGGCAGGGCTGGAAATAGTTGCCTCCGCAGGCTCAGCAAACCCGATATCGTTGGCGCCGACCGGAATGGTTACGGGCGTGTTCAGCGCGGTAGACGCGCTATCGTCGGTCGCGCCGTACGGAATGACGGTAACCGTCACCGTTGCAGCGTCCGTATTCGGGGGAGTTTCCGTATCGGTCATGGTGTAGCCGAATGTCTCAGTGCCGGAGAATCCAGCGACCGGAGAGTAGCTGACCGTAATAGCGGTCGGATCACCGGGTGAGTTCTGCTCCATTGCTTGCCCGCTTTGATCGGGAGCCAGGCTAATCGATGCAGTTGTCGAACTTCCGAAATTGACGTCGTTCGCACCAACGTCCAGAATATTATTTGTCGAATCCTGAATAACAGTATAAACATCGTCCATGGCATCCGCCGGTGCAGCACTGAATCTCCAAGCAACCCAGGATCGACCATTTCTTACGGATAATGTCTCTTGCACCAGTATGCCTTCCACACCCGTGATGCCACCTGCTCCATCCGTTTGCACCTTCAACAGGACATTTTCGAAACCGCCACGATTCTCCAGAGCGCTCGCGCTGTTGCAGGCACCACCACCGCCGCCGGTGCCCAGATCTGTGTCAACACAGCCATAACCGGTAGAACTGTGAGTCGCTGTTGTACCGATACTGGCCACGGTGCCTGGCGTCCTGTTGCCACCACCCAATGTAGCGGTGGCAGCTACCGATTCGTCTTCCCAGGTCGCTATACCCACATTGGAATGCGATGCCGGATCCCAATAAGGGATGTCAGCGCTACTGCCGTTGCTGTCGGCACCCTGTTCGCTGGTAAATTCATCCCCGAACAGGCCTGGCAGCCCCGGGTCCGGTTGCAGATAGGCCGGGAACCCGAAACTACCGATGATTAGTTCGTTCCCATTTACGATGTCGGCCGCCTTGGGTGCCAGGATCACCGTCCGGCTGGCCCAGGTTTCCTCGCCGCGACCAGTCGAGGCACCAGCGCTGAAATTATGAATTGCAACCGCGCCAATCTCGATCGTGCCCGAAATTACATTCCCGACTCCGACTGCCAGGTCGACGGTCACGTCAGGTTCGACCTTGTTGGAGTCACCCGGTAAAGGTTTATTGGTTCCGATGGTGCTGCTGTAAAAAGCACTGCTCGGCGAGGGGCCAACCCATGGATCGGGCATATAGTACGTCGTTTGCAGAGCGGCATTGGAACCATTGTAGGTACAATCATCGCCATTAATCTTCAACAGCGCCCAAGGACACGTGTTGGCATTGTTACGCATCGAACCACTTAACGGCGCCGCATCTACCGTCTGAAACCCCAGTGATGCGAGTCCGACGGCGCCAATCACACCTAAATTACCAAGTCTTTTCATGAAAAAATCTCCACGGCAGGGATTCGCATTCCGAGCCCTATAGATACCTGAAACCGACCGTAAGACCACAGATTCGGCCGTTGCGGTTAACGACAAACGGGTGCGGCACACCGAGAAAATCGCGAGCCACGAACGCACTGCCGGGTTCGTCATCATCGAAAAGGTTTTCGCAGAACCCCTCTACGTTCCAGCGATTGTCACGCAGCCCCAAGCGAATATTGACCGTCGACCTGCTGGGCGTCCAGCCGATATTCAACCCGTCAATATAACGCTTGGACCGGTAGGCGTAATCGCCACGGAAGAACGCGTCCCAATCACCAACATTGATCGGTTGCTGGTATTCAGCACCAAGGTTAACCATGTGCTTGGCGCTACCGACCAACTGATTGCCGTCGCCGCGACCGGAACTCCACAAGACACCCGGCGGAGGCGTATCGCCGTCAATGGGGTCGGAGGTACATTCAATCGTACCAATAGCCACGCAATCCACCCAGCCCTGGGATGTCTTGAATATCGCATCCTTATATTCCGCGTCAGTGAACGAATATCCAATGTTCAAGGTAATCGGGTCCACTGGAATCAGCGTAATCTCCACCTCGAAACCTTTGACTTGCGACGACGCGATATTGCCGGTAATCGGAGAATTGCTGATCAATTGTGAGAGCGTGATCTGCTGATCCTCCCAATCGATATAGTAAGCAGCCAAATTGACGCGGGCACGTTGATCCCAGAAGGTGGACTTGCCACCCACCTCGTAAGTCCAGTTACTCTCCAGGTCGTATCGCTCATCTTCCGGGAAATCGGCAGCCCCGTTGAATCCTCCGGATTTCACGCCTTTCGCCACCAGAGCATAGAACAACGTGTCGCTGGTGACTTGCCAGGAAAGATTGACGCGCGGTGTGAAATAGTTGAACGTCTGCTTGCCCAAGTCGCCGAGCGCGATACTGTTGCTCGGCAACAGATCCAGCGTGTTGTTCGCTTTCTTGACCTGACGAGTCTGACGCGCCTCGACCGCCAGCGCCAACGTAGTGGTCAGATCCAAATCAAACCCACCAAATACGGCGTAATAACTGTCGTCAAAAACCGTATCGGACGTAACCGACAATTGCGGATAAGCGTAATCGACGAGACAGGGCGCCGAACCAAATATCTCGGGCGGACATACGGTCGTGGTTCGCTGCAGCCCAGGGTTGGCGGACCGAATCCGTTGATCGCTGAAATCCTCCTGACTGTAATAGGCTCCAATAAGCCAGGTCAGGCGCCCGCCACCATCATAGCTCAAACGAAGATCCGTACTGATTTGATCCCGATCTTCCTGGCTTCCCGTCGTCGTCTGCGTGATCAGCGGTGCATCGACAATACCGGAGCCGTTAAAAACCCCTCCGTCGACAGTCGCATCAACATCAGACTGACTGCGCACATCGCGTGTCAGATAACCGGACGTCGATACCAGCGAAAAAGCCTCGCTGATATTCCAGTCGATGCCAAGCGTCCAGAAAGTGCCTTCCCTTTTGGCTGCCGCCGCGGGATCATAAGAAAAAACATCACCGACGTCGTTAATTTCGCCCTGAAACCGTCGCCCAATCCGTGTTTGCAGTGGTTGGCCAGCCCATGCGACGAATCCGATTTCGAACGGACTGCCCGCGCTACCCGAATGACCCACAAGACGCGGATCAAACTCGTAGATTTTCGTGCGAATCTGCGGATTAACCTCGTCCTTGCTATAGGTTCCGGACGCATCGATCTGCACAGGCCCAAGCGTCGATTGCACACTAAAACGGACAAACTCCGTTTCCCGGGCACCGAGCGGCTCACCGTCAATGGCATTCTTAATGGTTCCACCGGTATCACGGTACGCGGCATCCAGCCGGACAGTCAGATAGTCTTTAATAATCGGACCGGACACGTAGCCGGATAACGCCTGTTTATCGTCTGCACCTAAAGTCGCCCGACCACCGATATCGAATTTATCGCTCGGCTTTTTTGAAACGTAGTTAATCGCACCGGCAAAGCTATTGCGGCCGTAAACCGCACTTTGTGGTCCGCGAATGACCTCCACCCGGCCCAACGAATCAAACAAAAGTGTCGACCCTGTAAATCCCGGCGCGTACACACCGTCGACAAACGATGCGACATTCGGTTCGTCACCCACGCGCGTCTGTTGTGACAGCCCGCGGATGATCGGTCGGTCCGAGGTAATACTCCCGGTGCTGTTAAATTCCAGGCCCGGCGTCAGGGCCGCCAAATCAGCCAGATTTTCAATACCCCGATCAGTCATATCCTCGCCAGAGAAAGCCGATATGGATAACGGAACGGTCTGCAGATCTTCTGCTTTTTTTCGCGCCGTCACGACAATTTCGTCAACTCCAGCGGCAAAAAGTGCCGTACCTGGCGTAATCAATAAAACCGCCAGTGTGAACGCAGCGACAAAAACTTGGTGCATTCGTAGTGTTCGCATCAGACCACCCTTAATTGGAATTCGTATCGACATTATTATAGTTGTAATGGTAGCATAACGACCGTACAATGTGATAACGAAATGCGAGGCGACACAACTATTTATTTTTCAGATATTTGCCTTACCTCTCGGCACCAAGAATATCGACAACGACCTGGTTACAGTGTTCAAAATATGAACCATGCCGACCTGTCCTGCAACACAATCTTCCCTGAATTTGTATATAGAATTAAGGTCAGCAACGAGTCCAAACACTCGACACACGGCCGAATACAGCAAGTTCAGGCCTATGCTGCGCCGCATTGCGCAACAGTATCTTCTGCCAGACGACTTATGGTATTCACCGCATAACAACCTTACGACGTAATAATAAGAAATCTAAACTTATAATGTATTGTTTATAAAAAATATTTCTCATTCTCAATCATACCACTTGGCAAAATTAACACCCAGTTGGCAAAATTAACACCCAGATTATGTCAAAGAATACTAGATACTGCGTGGTGTTTCCCCTATATTAGGTACGTCAGAAAAGTAAACTAAAAGCCACACTAGGCGTGAGCCTAGGCCGGAAAGCTACGGATCTTGTCAACTTTAAAGCGTTTAAGAATCAGTAACGTTTGATAAGATGGCCGAGTCACAGAAGTCGATTCAGACATCACTTGGATAGTGTTATTCGATATCTAGGAAGGTCGGTGACATAAAATCTTAACTGCTCGATGATGCAAAAGTTCATTTTTGAAAGATGGATATGAGTAAGGGGATACACCGAAATGAAGAAACTAACAATCCTTGGCGCTGCGGGTGTCTTAGGGCTTGCATCGCTGGCATTTCAGCCGGCGGAAGCAACAACTCTGACAGGCAGTGTGCGCAACAATTCAAATACCTGCCCTTGGGCACTCCTAAAAATTAACGGCGACGATTGTACTTACAATGGCTCCAACGCCGCTTTGCAAACACTCTACTCGACCGATCCGTGGGTTGGCCCCGCACCAAGCAGCGGCTTTTACAGCAGCAGTATTGGGACGGCCACACCTTCAGCGGGTGACGGCAAGGTCGCGCCGAACGTAACTGCAAATATTACGATCGGTACCGGCAACACTGTCTCCGGTACACTGACGATCGGCTCGGTCGCAATTCACAACTTCAGCGCCGGCGGTACTGCCGGTCGTGGTGAAGAAACGTGGGCGAGCAGAACACTGACGTTGGCTCCCAAGGCCGCGGATATTGTGAACGGCAATGAGTTGATTATCGGTAGCGCGGGTTTCCCGGCCTATCTGCTGCACGACAATACACTCAACCCGGGTGGTGATGATTTCACCAGCGAAACTGGTGCGGACAGCAACGGCAGTTCGGCCGACGTTCCGTACTGGGACCCGGCGTCGATGTCGAACATCGGTATCGCAACCTGGGAAGATGAGTTCGTCACCGAGAACGCATCTGGCAACATTAACCGAACTGCCGGCACCGTAGCCAGTATCGGCACAACCGCATCACAAAGCTCTACCGGCTATAGCTGTACCGACAGCAATCTTGGTACCGGCGGCGTCGGTGGTGCCTGCGCGAGTGCAAGTTCACTGGAAGGCCGGGGTGATTTTGAGAACATACTTCTTAAAATCCAGACAGATGGCGCCGGTGGCGTTACGGGCATAGAAGGGTTCCTGGTTCAGGAATCCCTGTCCGGCAGAAACGGACGCACCTGGGTTGCCTGGACGTTTGCCGCTGATACAGTCGTTATTCCTGTACCCGCTGCAGTATGGTTATTCGGTTCAGCTCTGGGTCTGCTCGGCTGGACTCGCCGACGAACCGCCACGCTTCAGAAGTAGCCATATTGGCATACATGCACGGATGCATGTGTGAGCCAATTTAGGAAGCCGCCTCTCTTTTGAGAGGCGGCTTTTTCATTGCCAGACAATAATTTTCAGTGATTTAGCACAACAAAATTGACAGCCAAAACATCATAGTCAAAAATCTACACACGATGACTTCTTGGTGACAACTGCGAGTGAATAAAACACCGTACAAGAAACTGGATAAGCGACAGAAAAAACTGGAGCGTACTAAAGTGACGGTCTCTCTGGCGCCTAACAGCCCCGTTAGAAATATTTCTGCGATGCAGGCCCTGCATGCTGCCACGAAATATCGGGACGAAAATAAGTACGAATCTGCGCAGTATATTTGCCTGCAACTACTCGGGCATAACTACGCTTCCATTGATGCTTCGATCATCATGCTAGAGATGGCGGTTGACCTGCAAAGACCTGCTGAAACCAATGAATTCTGCGAGCGACTCCTGAAGGTCTCACCAAAACAGCTGCATGCAGCCGTAGCGCTCGCCAAAGCATTTCGCACTCTGAATAAGCATGATGCTGCTCTGAATGTTATCGAAAGAGCCCTTAAGGCCAATCCAAGCAGCTGTGCATTACGACACATGCTCGCAACGTATCTCATTGAGGTCAACGAAATAGATCGAGCCAAAACTGAGCTTCGAACAATAATTCGTATAGACAGTAAATTTATGCCTGCATATCAGCAGCTAGCTGCCCTTGATGCATTAACGGAAGATGAAATAGCGTGGTTGGAACAAGTTGAATTTAATGGTGACGATCGCATCTCCACACTCACCTCCCTTGCGACTGTCTACCGCAGGAAAAAGAATGCAGACAAGGAGATTAACTATCTCAATCTGGCACAAGCTGAACTAGCTAACAAAACTAATTGGCAATCAGTTGATTTCTCCGATGAGGCACAAGCTACGATAGATACTTTTAATACAAATTTTTTCTCTAAGCATCGACAGAACACGGAAAACCGTCGTCAACCAATATTTATTGTTGGCATGCCACGCAGTGGCTCCACATTGACGGAGCAGATCCTAGAAACCAATAAAGATGTAGAGGCTATTGGGGAATCGACACTTCTGCAATGTATTGTACAGGATTTCTGCAAAAGCAAATTTAGCGGAACACCCTTTCTCGAATCAGCAACCAGATTTGAGGACGACGATATTGCTCAAATTGCAACAGATTACTCAAACCAAGTTTCAAGAATATATACTCAGGCCCCAATATTTATCGACAAACAACTCAATAGTTATATGTATCTTGGCATCCTGCATTTGGCCTTTCCGTATGCAAAGTTTATTCATACACTTCGTAATCCTCTTGACAACTGCCTCAGTTGCTACCAACAGGTCTTCGATAGGATGGAAGCCAGTCGCAGTTTGGAATCTTTAGCCAAGATGTACAAAGCCCATCTGAATCTTATGGACCATTGGAAGAATCTCCTGAGCGATCGAATATTTACCGCCCGCTATGAGGATATGATCAGTAATCCACGGCACCAGTCGCAGGCACTTTTTGATTTCTGCGGCATCCCCTGGAACGAAGACTTCCTAAATTTTTATGCCAACAAGACAGCCATTAAAACGGCAAGCTTGATGCAGGTTCGGCAACCGATTTACTCAACATCAGTCGAAAAATGGCGACGCTATGAGTCGCACCTGGAACCGGTCATGCGTGTACTCGGCCTGGAGCCGAATTGCGCAGGAGCAGACGGCTAAGACCCGGAGTTATCCGGAATCCCGGGCAGAATGTCCGCATGTATACCCGTCTCGACACCGCGTCGACTGACCAGTCCTGAAAAACTCATTGGTTTTTCGACGGTCTTTGCCTTTCGCATCAGCCAGTTCACGACCTTCTCATCCATGACGGTATTTTCAATATGACCAAGCAGCTCCGGGTCCTGGTAACACTGTTCCTGGTATTTACCCGGCTCCTGACCCGGCGGACACAGTTCGATTATTTTGTCATTAATTTCCTCACGCAAGATCTGCATGCCTTGCTCAGTAAACAATTCACGAATCAGCAGGCCCATATGAACGTTACGTCCGGCGGCATTCAGAAATCGGCTGACAGGCGGTGCTTTGGAAATATCGATGAGGCCATCACGTTGCATCGATAGATGCTGGAGACGTCCGGCCTCCTCCTCCACCAATCCGGTCGGTAACTCCAGAGTGTTTTGCTCAAGTAACTGCCCAAACAGCTGTAGCTTGATATCAGTCAGTAATTGAACCTCAGCTTCTCGTTCCATATCTGCGATCGCCGCTGAACGCAAATCTTCCAGTTCACCGCTTTCTATCCCGAAGCTCTTACAGAATTTACGATCAACCTCTGGAAGTACCTCTTCCGCCACTTCACGAATGCGCACCCAGAATCGAATAGTCTTACCGGCCAACGAAGTATCGGAGAATTCAGCCGAATATTGAGCTTCAATTTCTATTTCGTTGCCTGCAGACAAGCCTGTCAGACGCTGCTCCGTAACCCCACTAACCGCCCCTTCTCCTATGACAACAGGCACTGCTCTTCGCTTGCCGCCCTCGATCAACCCGCCATCCAGTTTGCCTTCAAAATCAATCATGACCCGATCACCCGCTTGAGCCTGACGGTTAACGCCTTGCCAGGAACGTGCGCGTTTTCGCAAGTTATGAATCAATTCATCAACATCGGCCTGACCAATTTCCACAACCGGCTTTTCGACCGTCAGTTCTTCAATGCCCATAACCGTAAATTGAGGATAAACCTCGACACTCACCACAATCGTTATATCGTCGCCCTGTTCGGTAGCTTTGTTGTCAATTGAAGCCTGTCCTGCAAATTCAAGGTTTTCCTTCTCCGCGACTTCCTGGAGCGCCTGTTGCATGAGTTCGTCGAGAACCTGCTTGCGAATTTCGTCGCCGTATCGGTCCCGAACAACCTCGTATGGAATCTTTCCCTTCCTAAAGCCCTTAAGTTTGAGTGTTTTTCCAAGCTCGCGAAGCTGTTCCTCGACAATGTCATTAACAGACCCGACCGGAAAGTCCATCCGTACCCGATATTGCAGTCCGTTAAGATGATCAATGGTGATCTTCTTGTTCATATTCGGTTATGCCTCAAACCAGCCGTGTCTCGAGAGCCCCGCAAAAGACGAGATTATGGCCTGATAAGCTGATTGCCCCAAGCCCGAAACCCCTAAGCAACATAGGTTTTCAGAGAGTGAAGACGAGTTTGTTGTGGTATGGTTATAATGCTAACATAACAAGCTGTAAATACTCAGAAACTGCATGCGAAACTAAATGGCTATTATGGACGCACGTCCGGGCGAAATCACGATTAAAGAACCAGAAGTACAGGAAAGCGTAATTATACGCTTCGCGGGTGATTCCGGTGACGGCATACAACTGACGGGCTCGTTATTCACTCATGACTCCGCAGCCCTCGGACACGACATCAGTACACTTACTGACTTTCCGGCCGAAATTCGTGCCCCTGTAGGCACGCGTGCTGGCGTTAGTAGCTTTCAGCTGAATTTCAGTTCTGGCGAAATTCACACGCCGGGCGACCGACTGGATGTTCTAGTGGCGTTGAACCCTGCCGCGCTGGCGGTAAACCTCAACGACCTGCCACCAGGTGGCATCATTATTCTGAATGAAGATGCCTTCAACAAGACCGGTTTGAAAAAAGCAAAATATGGCGCTTCCGATCCGCGAGATGACGGTACGCTGGCGGGCTACCAGGTATATCCAATCCCTATCACTTCGCTGACACTCGCAGCGGTTGAACCGCTTGGTCTCGGGAAAAAACATGCATCGCGTTGCAAGAACATGTTCACGGTCGGTCTGATCGCGTGGATTTACGATCGTCCAATCGATGGACTACTTCGACAGGTCGATATGTTGTTCGACAAGAAAAAGCGCCGTACGACCACTCCCGAAAAATACGAAATCTTTACGGAAGCAAATCGTCTCGCACTTCGCGCCGGCTACAACTATGCTGACACCATTGAGATGTTTATCAGTAAATGTCGTGTCGGGAAAGCTAATCTGCCGGCCGGGACTTACAGGCGCGTTACCGGAAATGAAGCAACGGCGTTGGGATTTCTTGCCGCCTCGACGATCAGCGGACTTGAACTCTTGTACGCATCCTATCCCATTACGCCGGCAAGCGAAATTCTTCATGAACTATCGAAATTTCGTCATCTCGGTGTACGTACAGTTCAGGCAGAGGATGAAATTGCCGCGGTCGGTATGGCAATCGGTGCTGCATACGGCGGGAAACTTGGCTTGACCGGGACAAGCGGCCCTGGAGTAGCGCTCAAATCCGAGGCCATCGGCCTTGCCGTGATGGCCGAACTCCCCTTGGTCATAGTTAATGTGCAACGCGGTGGTCCATCTACCGGCCTGCCCACGAAAACTGAACAAGCAGACCTGTTGCAAGCGATGTATGGCCGGAATGGGGAGTGCCCGGTCGTCGTAATTGCACCACAAAGTCCGGCCGACTGTTTCGGCATGGCTCTGGAGGCCTATAGACTGGCTATCAAATATATGACACCGGTCTTCCTGCTGTCCGACGGTTATATCGCCAACGGGTCCGAACCGTGGCGCATACCGGACAACTCGGAACTACCTGATATCAGTGTGTCATTCCCCGACGATCCCGAAGAATTCCAACCCTATGCACGAAATCCGGATACCTTGGCCAGACCATGGGCAATTCCCGGTACACCCGGACTGGAACACTGCATCGGAGGAATCGAGAAAGAAGACATTGCCGGAAAAGTCAGCTATGACTCGGCCAACCACGAACGCATGATTCACCTGCGCGACGAGAAAATCCAAAAAATTGCTAATGACGTTCCCAATATCGAACTCTTTGGTCCGAAAAGCGGGGATCTGCTGGTCTTGGGCTGGGGCGGCACCTACGGCGCAATACGTCACGCCGTTCAGAATGCCCAAAAACACGGGCTGTCAGTTGCATCCGCACATATACGTTACCTGAACCCGCTGCCAACAAACTTGGGCGATATATTGCGTGACTTCAAACAGGTGCTAATGCCTGAACTAAACTCCGGTCAACTCCGTATGCTTATCAGGGCAGAATACCTTGTTGACGCGGTTGGCTTGGAGAAAATCAGTGGTCAGCCTTTGCAGACCAACGAGGTTGAAAATCGTATATATAAAATGCTGGGCTTCAGTCCAGCCGGCAAACCTGAACCCACAATCACAGCAAACAACCTGACCAGCATACAAGAGGCATGACAATGCCGGAACAAAAGTACAGCAGAAAAGATTTTGCATCAGACCGCGAAGTACGCTGGTGCCCCGGATGCGGAGATTACGCAATTCTGACCCAGGTACAAAAAGTTATGCCGCAAATATGCGATGAATTGCAACTTGCTCGTGAGAAAATCACTTTCGTCTCCGGTATCGGCTGTTCCAGCCGTTTCCCCTATTACATGAACACATACGGCTTCCATACCATTCATGGCCGGGCACCGGCAATCGCCACCGGTCTCCAGGTGAGCCGGCCCGATCTGCAGATCTGGGTAGTGACCGGTGATGGCGACGGTCTGAGTATCGGCACAAACCACCTCGTTCATTGCCTGCGCCGTAATGTCGATTTGAAAATCCTTCTGTTTAACAATCGAATCTATGGACTTACCAAGGGCCAATATTCACCGACTTCCCGCCAGGGTAAGCGCACAAAATCCAGCCCGATGGGAACAATCGAACAACCGATTAATCCAATATCGGTCGCGGTTGCCTCGGAAGCTACCTTTGTCGCCCGAACGGTCGCAACGGATACGGCGCATCTTCAGGAAGTTTTGCTCCGAGCGGCGCATCACCGTGGCACGGCGTTCGTCGAAATTATGCAGAACTGTAATGTTTTCAATGATGGTGCATTTGATTCTTTCTCCACACGAGCAGTCCGGGCAGACCGTTCTTTGTATATCCGGCACGGACAACCCATGATTTTCGGAAAGAACAATGATCGTGCATTGAGAATGCCCTCCGGCAACCCTGAGATCGTAGATCTTGCGAAATTCCCAAAGAACAAATTACGACCATATGACGAAACGTCCGAGCGATCGAGTACAGCCAATGTTCTGGCACACCTCAATGAAGACCAGTTTCCGGTCCCGTTAGGCGTTCTGAGATGCATTAAAAAACCCACCTATAGCGAATTACTGGATGATCAAATTCAAACAGCCGAAAAAAGACGCGGCAAGAAAGATTTCATGACTCATGTACACTCAGGGGAAATCTGGACCATTGATGGATGACACTCTCATGAATACTCTGCGATTCGCGCTCCCATGTAAGCTAACGTCCTGGTTTATCCTTGCGATACTGCTTGCCGTTACGGCTGTTACCGCAGAACCAACCATTTTGCACCGGGGCAGTGCCAATGAGTTGCGTTCCCTGGATCCGCAATACGTGATCGGCAACACCGCCGGCGCCCTGATGTATGACTTGTTCGAAGGCCTCGTCACCGTTAACGAACGAGGCATCCTGGTACCGGGTGCCGCCGAATCCTGGGAGATCAGCGAAGACGGGCTAAAATACGTCTTCCGGCTTCGAGAAGGTTTACGCTGGTCCGACGGAGAACCCCTGACTGCGGAGGACTTTGCCTACTCTTTCCGCCGGATCGTTGATCCAAAGAACGCGCTCCGCGGCGCCGGCACAATTTTTCCGATTAACAATGCCGTTGCCATCAGTCGCGGCGAGAAACCAGCTACTGAGCTTGGTGTTCGAACAATCGACCCGTTGACACTGGAGTTCACGCTCGAATTTGCCGCGCCGTTCTTTCTAGATATGCTGGCAGGTTTTCCACAGGCAGCCGTGCCCCGTCATGTGATCGAAAAGCATGGCTCACAGTGGACAAAGCCCGGTACGATGATCGTCAGCGGGGCATATACGATGGTTGAGTGGATCCCCAATACCCACTATAAACTCGTAAAAAACCCATATTACCGGATGGTCGACCAGGTACAGATTGACGAAGTCTACTACCACCCCGTAGTCGACAAGGAATCTGCAGTAAAACGCTTTCGCGCGGGAGAACTCGACATCGTTCTCGATGTTCCTCCTAACCGTCTGGAGTGGGCTCAGGAAAATATGGCCGATCAGTTAAAGGTTTCTTCCGCCCCGGGCATTCGTTATTTGATCGTCAACACGAACCAACCTTACCTGCAGGACATTCGAGTCCGCAAAGCACTGTCAATCTCAATCAACAGAGAAATCATTACCTCAAAAATACTCAGAGACGGCAGCATTCCCGTAACCAACCTGGTTCCTGCTGCCGTATCCGTTTATGGACCAAATCCCACACCATACGCGGATCAGCCCTATGAACAGCGCATTGCCGAAGCAAAAAAACTATTGAAAGAGGCGGGGTATGGTCGGGATAATCCATTAAAAATACGGGTCAGCTTTCTGCCTCAGGAAAATTTTCGTCGGGTCGTCGTAGCGCTACAGGCGATGTGGCGCAGTATCGGTGTAGACGCAGACTTACAGACAGTCGGCAAACAGGGCCGAAACAAGATGCACCTGAGCGGTGACTTCGACCTGTCTATATTTACCTACTATGCGCCATTTTCAGATCCCACTGCATTCCTCTTGCTCCTTGAGCCTAATAGTTTCCGCAATTACTCAAACTACAATAATCCGCGGTTCGCTGCGATGCTGGATAAGACCAGCAACTTTACAGACGAGACGAAAAGAATGGCATTCATCAAGGAAACGGAACAGTTTGCGCTATCGGAGCACCCGGTTATTCCGCTGTTTATTCCGGGTCGAACCTTCCTCGTCAGCACCCGGACGAAAGGCTGGTACGATCATACAGAGCCCCATATGGCTCGCCATCTGTCTGTTGCGGACTGACAGCAATTAGATTTTGCCGGCAGAATCTGAATCGTCTTCAAATTTACCATCCCAATAGTGACACGCTGCCTTGTGCGTCTCTGATACTGTATGCAAGGACGGCATTTCCTTGTGACACCATCGAGTCGATTTCGGGCAACGTGTATTAAAGACACAGCCTTTCGGCGGATCCAGCGGGGATGGCACTTCTCCCGTCAATACTGTCGGCATACGATTTCGGGATTCCGGGTCAGGTACGGGCACTGCGCGCATCAGGGCCTGGGTATAAGGATGGCGTGAATCGTCAAATAACTCATCGCGATCGGCGATCTCCACAAGCCGACCCAGGTACATGACCAGAATGCGCGCGCACATCAATCGGACCACCGAAAGATCATGACTGATAAATAAGATTGCCGTGCCCGTATCCCTCTGAAGTTGCTTGAGCAAAGTAACAATTTGCGCCTGAGTCGAGACATCGAGCGAACTGACCGGCTCATCGCAAACAACAAGCTTTGGCTTCACAATCATGGCGCGCGCAATTCCGACACGCTGACATTGGCCACCACTAAATTCGTGCGGATAACGATTCATCAGATCCGGCTCGAGGCCGACATTTTCCATCATCGACCGGACTGCCTTGGTTCGGGAATGCTTGTCCAATTCCGATTGAAATACCTTCAGCGGCTCACCGATCGTATCACCGATCGTCATACGTGGATTCAGGCTAGACAGCGGATCCTGAAAGACAATCTGCATCTCCTTTCTTTTACGATCCATTTCAGCTTTCTGCAGTTCGGAAAGATTCTCGCCAAGCCAGACAACCCGTCCATCAGTTTGCTCAACCAGCTGCAGGATGGCGCGAGCCAGGGTTGATTTCCCACAACCCGATTCACCTACGACACCGAGCGTTTCACCTTCATGCATCTGAAAACTTACACCATCGACGGCACGAAGCATGGCGGTCGTCGACCCCAGAAAGGCCCCTTTCTGCTTGGTTGCAAAGTGAACCTTGAGATTTTCCACAGTCAGTACCGGCGCATTCATTTCGTTTGCTCCACAAAGCATGCCGCCAGATGATCATCGAACTTTTGTGACAATTCTGGTCGCTCTGCCATACACCGTTTCTGGGCCTGATCACAGCGTTCAGTAAATGCACACCCAACCGGCAATTCCTGCAGGTTCGGCGGCCTGCCGGATATTAATGGAATGTCTTCATCCGGATCAGCATCCAATCTTGGTGTCGCTCGCAACAGCGCCTGCGTATAAGGATGCTGCGGACGAAAAAAAATATCTTTGACTGACCCTGATTCAACCATTCGTCCCGCGTACATGACAATGATTCGATCGCAAAGATTAGCGGCGACGCCCAGGTCATGCGTAATCATGACGATTGATGTCTCTATATGTTTTTGCAGTCCCTTCATAAACTCGAGTATCTGAGCTTGAATCGTAATATCAAGTGCGGTCGTGGGCTCATCAGCAAAAATCAACTGCGGCCGACAAAGCAAGGCCAGCGCAATCATGATGCGCTGTCGCATGCCGCCGGACAATTCGTGTGGGTACATCGAAAAACGTCGTTTCGGCTGCGGGAACTGTACGATCTCCAAAACCTCGATGGCACGATCTCGGGCATCCGCCCGGTTCAAACCCTGATGTTCGATCAAAACCTCACACAGCTGATCTCCAATCTGCATAAATGGCGTAAGCCCGGCCATCGCATCCTGAAAAATCATACACATCGACTCACCACGGATTTTATTCATCACCTGCCGGGATGCATTAAGAATGCTTTGCCCCTTGTACACCACGTTACCAGTCGAGGTCCCATTGCGCGGCAGAAGGCCCATGATGGCCAATACACTCTGTGTCTTACCGCTGCCGGACTCGCCAACAATACCGACACATTCTCCGCGATGGATTTCGAAAGTCAGATTCTCGACGGCGTGAACACAGCCGTCCTTTACGGCGAAGCGTACGCAAAGATCCGTGCATTTCAGGAGAGTTGCACTCATCTGTCTTTAGGATCAAGCGCATCGCGCAACCCATCGCCGATAAAATTAAAACAGAACATTGTCACCGTCAGAAAAAAAGCGGGCGCCAGCAGCAACCATGGCGCCATTTCCATCTCTTTGGCTCCTTGCGAAATGAGTCGCCCCCAACTCGTGAACGGTTCTTGCACGCCAAGACCCAAAAAACTCAGATAGCTTTCGACAAGGATATTAATGGGAATCAACAACGTCGCGTAGACAATGACGGGCCCGAGCACATTGGGAATAATGTATCTGACAAGAACTGCTGACGCAGGTAATCCCAGTGCCCGCGCAGCTTCAAGATAGTCCTTTTCCTTAATGGACAAGGTCTGGCCACGCACTATTCGCGCCATCGTCAGCCACTCTACGGCGCCGATGCTGATGAAGACGAGAATGAAATTATTTCCGAACACGCTAACAAGAACAATAATAAGAAACAACGCAGGTACGGCATACACAATATCAACAAAACGCATCATCACCGCACCTATACGGCCTCCAGCATAACCCGCAACAGCGCCGTAGGTGACTCCAATCGTCATGGCAACCAGGGTCGTCAGAACGCCTATCGTCAACGAAATACGTGCACCATAAAAAACTCGCGCAAACATATCGCGACCATTAACGTCAGTTCCGAACCAGTGATTATTCTCAAGTGTAGGTGCGATCATCATTCGGTCCCAGTACACTTCCTCAAGCGGATGCGGCCCCCAGATTGGAACGATGATGGCAAGAACAACGATCGTCAGCATGATTCCCGTACTGATCATTGCCGCCCGGTTCGCCATAAAACGGTCACGCGCATCGTGCCATAGAGAACGTTTCCGAAAAGTAGCCGCGCCCGCTTTCCTGGTCTGGTTTGCGACAGCGCTCATGTCTGGCGAATCCTCGGATCGAGGAACCCGTACAAGATATCGACAATCAGGTTCAGCAAAACTATAAATGCCGCATAAACGATAACAATACCCATCACCACAGGATAATCACGGTTGAGTGCAGCATCGACGAATGCTCGCCCGATGCCGGGTAAGCCAAAGATCTTCTCGATAATTACTGAACCGGTCATAACCCCGGCAATCGCCGGTCCCAGGTAACTGGTGATAGGAATAAAAACCGGTCGCAGGACATGATGAACGATAACCTTAAACTCGCCCAATCCCTTGGCTCGAGCAGTTCGAACATAGTCCGTATTGATCGACTCCAGCATCGCGCCCCGTGCAATACGTGCGATAGCTGCTATTTTCGGAATCGCCAATGCTGTAACCGGCAAAATCAGGTGCTGAATCTGGCCGCCATTCCAACCGGAAATCGGCAGCCATGACAGGTAAAGCCCGAAAATCAGAATTAAAAGCGGTGCCGTAACAAAGGTCGGTACTGCCACTCCTGTCATCGCGGCCGCCATGAGCGTGTAATCCAGTACCGAATTGTGCTTCAGAGCCGCGACAATTCCGCAGACCAGGCCGATAGAAAGGCCGATCGTCATGGCGCTCAATCCGATCGTAACGCTAACCGGCAGACCGACTGCAATAATGTGACCAACGGTTTGTTCCCGGTAGACCAGCGATGGGCCAAGATCGCCCTGAAGCAGGCCACCTAAATAGGCTAAAAATTGCTTCCAGACGGTATCGTCAAGATTGTAGGCCGCGCGCAGATTCGCGAGAACCTCCGGATCAATATCGACCAGATCGTCAAAAGGCCCACCGGGCGCCATGTGCATGAGCAAAAACGTCAGCAAAATAATGACGAACATGGTGGGTATGGCGAAAAACAGGCGCCTGATGATATATCCGGGCACGTCTAGGCTCTCTTTGCGAATCTGTCAGATCGTTGCTTTTTCATCGGCAAACACTATATACCTGTCATGTTATTACGTCGTAATTCACATAGGCTGATAACAGGATGACGGCACCATCCAACTTTCCTCCAATATGGCGTAAACGATCCCCTCCTGTACAGGGGAGGTGCGTTTTTTATTTTAAGTAACACCAGTTGGCTACGCGACTTGCCTTCACAAATTTCAGTCAGCCAGATCTATAAGTATCGCCAGGCGATACTTATTGCTCCTGGATATTTTCAGCTTTCTGCTTGCCGAGACCAGCAATCGCATCATTAGCCCCGTATAAGTCTCTTGAAGCGTCTCCTTGCACTACTGAAATACGCCGTGGATAAATTAATAACGTTGAAACAAGCAGCAGAAATAGCGGAAAAGTTACTCGGTATATCAACTCACTGATATCTTCCTGAACATATTTGAATTCCGGAAACTCACTAAACATATCAGAAGTCATAATCTGCCGATTGATGTATTTCGGCAAAAAATAATCTTTTCTTTCAGCATGGTATGCGTATACCTGCTGCAAATACACGCTGAATCGAGACGAACTGGTGCCGGATATATCGTTAAGCGCCAATTGAACGACAATGGCAGGCGATGCGTATTGGAATGTATCAACGAGCTTTTCCTGCTTTTCTTTCTGCTGTTCGAATCGTTTGTAAACTGGTTCTACTGCTATGTCCATTGCCTCCTGGCGCGCCACAAAACTAAGCGTGTATTCTTCCAAATCCTCATCCGGAACCATTTCGGCATGCTCTATATAGAATTTTCTCTTTGTTTCGTCTAGGTTCGCCTCGGCCTCAGCAAAGGCTGCTCGTTGCGAGACCTTGAGCATCATTCGAGAAGGCGCAGGATACAGGCTTGTCGCAACCAGACTGACAAGAGTCGGAACGATGATTACAAGACTCAACCAGGCACAGGAAAGAATTGTTGCATTTGCCTCGGAACTCTTTCTGAACATATTGACTCTGACGCCGAGCGCAAACCAGAAGAAACTGTAAACCAGAACAGCAGCAAACCAAAGCACAAGACGCATCGCGGAATCTGCAAATCCGAATCCGATCGTGCCTGTCGCCCCGTATGCGAATGCGATCAAGCCAGAGAACAGGATAACGGCGACGAATATGGATGCCCGAGCACAAATTTTTGCAGCCATCAAGACCCGCATCGAGACGCGCTGAGTCTGGATCAGCGCAAGAGTACCGGCTTCGCGCTCACCCGACAGGAGATCATAGGTGAGCGCAAGAATAAAAATCGGCAACAGAAAAAGCACAACGAACGATATATCGAAAGTTCCGGTAGACAAATTGACAGGGTTTTCAATCTCGTAGTTATCTGAGATAAAAAACTTACTCTTCATATTGATAAGAGAATACCCGCGCTGCAGATCAAGCTGTCCTACCGAAAAAGCTGACAATCCATTTGGCGGCAGTACCGCTACATCTTCAACCTTTTCCCCAACTGTCCCCGCATTCGTACCCAGTGCGGGCTTACCGTAAGGAGCAGGTCGGTATGCCGGCGGAGCTATCTGCATCGGAATACCCTGTTCAGCCACATAGTCCTCGTAGAGGATCAGGTCATCAAGCCACGATTGCTTTTTAGCGGCCTGCTGGTCAATTACAAGTTGCGTTCCTCGAACGTGTTTTTCGACAGCACGTTCGCCGTTCCAGGCAGCAAAGACAAAAGCTGCGACGAGCAGAAAAAACAACGCAATAGTCGGCCGAGACTTGCCAAGCTGTTGTAGTTCGTGACGAAAAATAACAGAAAACATTTCAACCTCTTCCTCACAAAACAGTCAGTCGACGCATGGAACGTAGCGCAAACAGAAGTGAAAAAACAAACCAGAGAAAGACGAGAACAATATTGTAGGTCAGCTGACCCAGTGATTCGTCGATACGTGGCGCCGTATAATGGTAGGGCGCTACCATAGAAAACGTCTCCGAATCTGCAACATACAATGAGTCTTTCATTGTCGCGTTGTTGATCAGTTCGGTATTCATATCACGAATCATATCGATTCGATAATCGTGTGCTGACTGAATAAACTTTTCCTGGTCGACAAGACTCGTACCGGCCAGCGCCATTGATATCGACCGAAGCGCTAATACCGGGGACAAGAATCCGATAAGATCACGCTGGCGTTGCTGAATCTGAAACGACTGACGCAACTCCTCCATCAACTTATTGTTGATAATGTAATCACGCTCCTCGACCGTTTGCATCGAAACGCCGGTCCAGTAGACTGGCAGATCCTTGATTGAACTGACGCCATACTCCTCGAGTAAGCCCAGCCGCACCTTCTTGAGATGCGCATTTCGGGATAATGCAATATCCCCCTCTGCCCCTTCCAGCCCGTTCCAGCCCGTATCCTTAACATTTTTGTAGAACGCTGCATAAGACAGTGTTGGAGTCAGTATCTTGGAGACATCTGATGCAACTCTGGGAATAATAAAGCTTGCGAATGCCCAAAAGCCGACGAGGATAACGAGTGTCGACTTGGCACTTTTTGCGACTGCCGAAACGCCCAACGTCAGGAGCAGATACGTCACGATATACAACCCATAGAACAAACAGAGCAGCCATCCACGTATGCCCAGTTCGCCTGTCGTGTCCTCACCGACAAAACTCAAAACAAGACTGCAGATCAGGATATATGGCACTAAAATCAAGGACATCGCAATCGCAACACCCAACAGCTTGCCCCAAAGTAACTGGTTGGCGCCGGTACCGAGGCTGACCAACTGACGCAGAGTCCCGGAATCCCGCTCACCTGAAAAAGATGAGAATCCAAGCAGAATCAGCATGAGCGGAACCAGCAGTTGCAGTATTAAAGCAGGCGTCAGTTCCCCGAATCGCGATAGCCCTCCATTGTCCTGCGCCGGCCTGTTTTTGGCAAAGTTCGTCTTGTGTGCTTCGAGCCAGATCGTACTGCCGACATAGTTGGAAATGCCAATATCGAAAAAGAACAGCGGCCCCGGAGCCTTGAATGCGTAGTTACCAAAGTGCGCGGCCGTATGCGGATTCTTATCATCCTGATTGACCCATTGCTCCTCCGTCGTCGCCTGTGATGCGATTTGCACATCCGATAGAGACTGGTATCGATTGAGACCAGCCCACAAGGACGTCAAGAGCAATAAGGCCATAATGGCCGCAATCCACCTGAAACGACCATCCCGCACCAGGCAAATAAATTCCTTTTTCGCAATAGTAGTAATCATCTCGAAATACCTCAGTATTTCATCTCTTCAAGGTATATCTTTTCTACTTCACTATGGGACACTTCCTCAGCATCTAATTCCCTGACCAGTTCACCCTGACGCATGATACCCAGACGCGTACCGGTTTCCTTGGCTCTAAATAAATCGTGGGTAACCATAAATATGGCAACGTTCTCACTACTTAACTGTAATAACAGCTCCGAAAATTCATTGCTGCTTTTAGGATCGAGCCCGGATGTCGGCTCGTCCAACAGTACTGCGCCGGCGCGTTTTGCAAGTGCGATCGCAATGCCTACTTTTTGCCGCATACCTTTAGAATAACCAACGACATCCTTGCCTACAGCATCTGGTTGCAAGCCACAACGTGCAAGCAGGTCATGACAATCTCCTTCAGTGCACCCACTGCCTCCCAGCGTTGCAAAGTACCTGAGATTCTCCAGACCAGACATATTACGATACAGCATCACATTTTCCGGTATATACGCAACATGCTCCTTTGTCTCCATAGGCTTTTTCTGAACATCGATACCATTAATCTTGACGTTACCACTCGTCGGCTCGATAAAATTTAAAAAACAATTGACGGTTGTTGTTTTGCCGGCACCGTTCGCCCCGAGCATGCAATAAATTTCACCCGGCCCAACCTTTAGATCGAGATCTTTGACGGCAACCGTGTTGCCATACACCTTGCAGAGTGAATTTGCTTCTAACATACCGGTTTCCTGCAATTCCTGAACGATCAAATACGTTTAAGAGATAATTTCTGCGGCCGCATATGACACCTAGACATACTGTGAACCTTCGCGGACAGAAAGGGCTGCAGACAAGCTTTGCCTCTGACTTGCAGCCGTGATAACAATTACGCCCGTTAAGACAGACGCCACGATAAAAGGCACGCTCAAACCATACAGGTCGGTCAGCCCCCCCATAATCAAGCCACCAATAGACGGTCCACTGCGGCCAAGCACAGCCCACACACCCATGACACGACCACGCATGCTTTCTTCTACTGATAATTGCACTAGTGTCTGACCCGATACGCGAAAAGCAACCGTCACGCTGCTGTATAAAAATATTACGCCCAATGCGATCCATAAATTCGACAACAACACGAATATGCTGACAAGAACGACCGATAGAAAGATACCGGCGCACAGAATACTGGTCAGATTGGAGACGGACGATTGACGCGTCATCCAGACTCCACCGAGAATACTTCCGAGCCCGGCAGCGGATGTCAGCAATGCCAAACCTTCAACACCGCTGGCAAATGCTATATCTGCATACGCCGCGAACAGTTGCGTAATTGCGCCAATGCAAACAGCCTGCAACAAGTACAAACTCATAACAACAGATATGCCTCTATGATGAGCTGCATACAGCAACCCATCCCAGGCTTGCTCCAAATTACTGCGCCGTTTATCTACAGCTACAGGCTTTCGGTCTGCCAACTTCAACATTTTAACTGCAAGCAACAGCGCTAGAAAACTGCCCGCGTTAATGAAAAATGCAAGACCTACATCCCCCAAGGCTATGATTAACCCCGCGACGGCCGGACCAATAAATCGAGCTATATTAAAAGTGACCGCACCGAATGCGATAGCACTTCCCAAATCTTTACGGCTAACCAGTTCCGGCGTCATCGCCATACGGGCAGGCTGACCGAATGCGACACAGGTTGCCAAAAGGGCCTTCATGACAAACAGGATACCAATCGTCAGAATACCCAACTCGTACAGAGCGAAAAGTGTCAGGGCCGTCAGACATGCACCGGACTGTGACAAAAAAATAATCTTGCGCCGCTCGTACCGATCCGCCAATACACCTGCCCACGGAGTCACCAGCACGAATGGCACGACCTGCGCCATCGCCATGATGCCAAGCCATAAGGTCGACCCCGTCATCTCCCAGGTAAGCCAGGCAACAGCCACAATCTGCACCCAGTTCCCCGTAAGCGAGATCAGATTTCCGCTCACGAAAATTGCATAGTTTCGATTTGAAAATAGACTGGTAAACGACGATAGGTGCATTGAGTGATTTTCTTGGCTACGGCTTGACAACCGGATTTTTACCACTTGTCAGTATATTCTTGTTATGTTGTGCTTACAACCGGATGCCCTGTGATTTGATTCCTTTAAACCACAGGAATACCTACCGCAACAAAATCAGGCGACAATGAAGAACCTTGAAAACAGCCTAAAATTAAAGCATTGCAGCACTTTCCTGTAGCTGCCAAGCACAAAAACCGGATATCAGGCTCGCTAATTCAGACTCGCCAATGCCGCTCGCGCATCGTCAGTCCAATAAAACTCACCCATACTGATAGCCTGCTCAAATTTAAGGCGTGCATCAGTTATATTGTCGGAAGCCGCATATGCTCGCCCAAGATGATAGTGAATTATCGGAGCCTGACCAGCACCCAACTTTGCGACAGAACGCTCAAGGTAGCTCACTGCATTAGAAAAATCACCCGTATGATAATAGGCCCACCCTACGGTATCGAGAAAAAAAGGATTTTCCGTTTTCACTAATTTTTCAGTCAGCTCGAGAGCTCGTTCCTGACTGACCCGATCGTCACGGTATTCGAGTAGTGCCGCCGCAAGATTGTTAATGATAATAAAGCTATCCGAATTCACTTCCAGAATTTGCTCATAGACTGCGATTGCGTTCTCGAAGTCTCCGGACTTTTCATAAATTGTGCCGAGCAATATGCCAAATTCCGTATTACCAGGTCGTTCTTTCAATCCGCGTCGGTAAATTTCTGCCTGGGCCTCCGGATCACCATCATAAGTGCGCGCTATTGCCAGATATGCGCCTTTAAACATCGGCGCTCGCTGCAGCACTTCCTCATATAACTTCCTGGCTGATTCTCTATCACCATCGTTCAGAAAAAAATCCCCGAGAAGAAATCGCCCCGGAAGTTCCTCGGGGTGTGCGGCGATCCGCTCTTCAAGAATTCTCCTTGCTGTAGATTTATCATTTCCATCAATGAGAGACTTTATAAGCCCCTCGAAAGCAACTACAGATTCCGGAGACCCTTCCAGGGCGCTACGATATGCATTTGCTGATTCTTCATATTTTTTCTGCGCATGCAGGATACGACCAAGCTGAAATGCACCAACAGTTGCTCCATTTTCAGAAGCCATAAGCTCATAAGATAGTGCCTCGGCCTCTGCCAATTTATTCTGCATCGCCAGGATCTCAATCAACATTGAATTTAGTTGGACATTTTGAGAGTCAATTTCCAGCTGAAACCTTATCAACTCTTCGGCTTCTACAAAATTCCGTTCATTAATAACCAGCGTCGTCAGTTCGTTTAACGCTTCCTTGTGATTCGCATTCAATTGGAGCAACTGTCGGTAGGCATCGGCAGCCAAGGCCTTGGAACCTTGCTTAAGGTAGGTTCGAGCCAACAATAATCGTGAAAGCTGTTCTTCCGGCTCTCTGGCTAAAACAGTTCGTAAGTCCGGAACCGTATCATCATAGCGACCCTCTGAAAAACTTATTGCTGCTCGTGACTGCAGTGCCTGCACATTGTCTGGTACATCCGCGAGAATTGATTCTATCGAGGGTCTGGCTATATCAATTTCACTATTTTCAAGATGAAAGTAGATGATTCTGTTGCGAGCAAGAAGTCCTTCTACCGATACTGGATCTTGCTCTGCAATTACACGATATTCATTAATAGCCAAATCCATACGCTCAGTGGTTTCGTATATACGGGCCAAAGCCATACGCAGCCGTTGCGACTCAGGATTTTCATCTATAAATGTCTTCAGAGTTAACTCCGCAGCATCTATATCTTTGACCTGAGCAACAAACCGCACCATCTCAAGCCGAATACTAATATCCTCCGGATTCGTGGATACGATCTCTTGGTATATACTCTCTGCCTCGTCAGGCTGACCCTGCCTCACATACAAATCGGCTAATTGAAAATGGAAACTTCTGTTTTCCGGAAAATCTGAAACCAGCTTTTGAATTTCATTTTTAAGATCTTCTATACGGTCGCCGGCTGCAAGAATATCTAACTTCAATTTTCGTATACGTATTGCCTCTTCAGGCCCTAAACTCAATAATATTTTGTCCAACATTACAATTGCAGCATCCAAATCCTTCTCTGCAATACTGGCGGCTTTGATGGCAATTGCATCCAGGTTGGATGGATCTAATGACAACGCAATATCGATTTCTTTAAAACTCTCTTCTCGATTCCCCTGTTGGAAAAAGAGCTTTGCCTGCAAGACACGCACTTCAGCCCGTCCCGGCACTAACTGCATCAATTGATCAACTTGTTCAGCCGCATCATCGTAAGCCTGCCCAAGGAAATAGAGCTCACCCAACTTCAGGCGCGCTTCGACAAAATCGGAATCTTCATCAATTGCGATGATCAGATTACCGATCAACTCCTTTGGCTTTTTATTCTGCTCGGCAATCAACGCCAACAAGTATCTTGCCTGCGGGTTTTTTGGCGCAATCTGCACCGCATTCCTTGCTTCAATTTCAGCTTTGACAATTTCGCCCGTATCAAAAAAATGCTGCCCGTTTGCAATGTAATCATCAACAAGCTGCTCGGGTTCGCCGCAGGAGACGAGAAATACCATCGCTGTGACAGCAACCGCACTACGTAATATTTTTCTCACTTGGACTCTCTGAATTTTGCATCCGGCAAAGATGGTTTTGTAAAACTTATCAGGCCGAAATTTTCAGCCAATGAACTTTGATGCGCAGGAGACGCTTGCACCAAATCAACAGCTCCGCATTTGAGTCATCATACTAACATAACAAGTTAAACCCGTAAAGTTGCCACATACCGCAAATGAAACCTGACTTACGGAGTATTCTCCAAAACGGAATACTTAATGCAGGGAATAGATATTTTCTGAGAAACCTGCTGCGCCAACATGCGACCAATCATTGTTATATCATTATCTTATAAGGACATGTTATGATTTTGAACTACGGAGAAATCTCTATAATCAACAGCCATGCTAAAGAAAAACACCAGAAATGCCGATCCCAGGACTACCGCACCACGTTACGTACGCGTATACACTGCGTTGCGAGAATGGATTGATAACGGTAAATATACTCCCGGGGAAAAAATATCCTCTGAAGAAGAAATCGGTCTAATGTTCGGTGTTTCCAGGATTACCACACGCAAAGCAATTGACCTTTTAGTCGAAGATGACCTCGTTTATCGTCTTCATGGAAAAGGCACATATGTTGCTGAAAATGTTAACCAGCGCGCCGGCATGGCAAATATTGCAAAACGCATGCGAGACGCACGGCGTGTTGCTACGCGTGGAAAATTTGATCGAATCGAGATTTCCGAAATTGATGCCGACCCAAAATCCTGCGTTGATCTTAAATTGTCTACAGGGTCACGTGTATTACGAACATCATATGTGAAATTGTTCAACGGCACTCCAATCTGTTATGCAGTTAGCTACATACCTGCCGAATTCGGGATGAACATAAATTCCAGCGATCTCCGCTCCGACACACCATTATCACTACTTGAAAAAAAAGGATTTACCCCTGTTAGCGGCCATCAACTGATTAATGCAACACTTGCAGATGCTCTTGTTGCCAGCATACTGGATACAAATCTGGGAAGCCCGGTGCTTCGAATAAAACAAATAGTAATGGATAGAACCCAGACCCCTATTGAACGCTTCATTGTCTATTACCGCGCTGATAAATACGAACATCCGATGATCCTGCATGAACGTCAGGATCTGGATCTTGTTCATGGTTCAGCACCAATTCGCAAATAGCCTCACACTCATCTTTTTTATCTAACCACAATTATTCCACTCGGCCTTTGCGATCATCTGCAATTGCTGCCGGAAGTCCAGTTGTGTATGACGGATACTTAAGCTGAACAGCCAGTTCCTCTATTAACCGTTTACAGCGAACCCTCCTGTTTGCTAGTTTATGATGTAATAATTGCAAATTATATCGCCGCTCCGCCTCTGCCTTTTTGATATATTTTGGCCGCGGCATACGATTAAGATCAGCAGCCATGTTCGCAAATTCTGATGCTCGATGTGGCTCTTGGTCTACCAAGTTATAAACTTCGCCATCAGCTCCTTTTTGCCATGCTGCTATCAGGCCTGTTATCAGGTCTTCAATATGAATTCGTGACATCCATGGATCGTTATTTTCAACTAACGTATAGCTACCACTCTCTAGTGGTTCTTTTAAAGTACGCCCTGGACCATAGATCACACTAACCCGGCAAATCCGCGTTGGCATACCAAAAGTATGCCCTGCCCTTACCACCTCAAGCTCTGCCGCATACCTCTTGGCATCGTCATCACAACTTGGAATAACCGGGGTCGTTTCGTCTATCCACTCCCCTCCACAATCTCCATAAACAGAACTGCTGCTCGCGTATAAAAAAGCTTCCAGGGAAGGGTTTGGCACGGCAGCCAAAATTTCGGCTAATACATTCTGGCTGGAGTTCTGCGGCGGTACAAAGTATGCAACCAATGTTGGTCGGGTCATCTTTATGCGAGCCAGAATTCTAGATGATCTCAGCGAACCGACCAACGGCTCTATGCCGGAATGCTGCAGTTCGACGATTCGCTTGTGACCAGATGCGGTTCCCAGAACATGGAAACCAGCTTTCCGCAGCCGTTTACCAAGCCTAATCCCGGTATAACCGCAGCCGACAATTAGCGCTTTTTTTTTAGGTTCCATTGACTACTAATTTCACATGCAATGCTATGCACTCTGGCACATATATTTAAAATATATTACATCCTGACATTATATAGTTATATTATCATTACATCTTAAAATGTAAAGTTCGCAGCACAACGGAATTACATGAATGAATCGACGGAGCAACAACTTCGCGGGTATTGGTCAATCAAAACGCCCTGGTTACCTCCGAGGGCATTTCAGGCTTAAACCATTCAATGGAAAACAGCTACCTTCAAGCTGGATCGAACAGCTCCAGCTGTTAAGTTTCCCATCTCTGTGAAACCCGCTCACTAAAGCAAGCTGTCAGAGACGGGCCTGCATACCTGCCAATAACCATCTCTGACTTGATGTCTCCCATGTGGGTTTTATCCTGCCCAATACAGAAAAGCCCCGGGGAAACGGGGCTTTTCTTGGGTGCTCCCGCGAACTTCATGCTGAAAACTCACAAGGGCAGACTCATTGGCGGAGGGAGGGAGATTCGAACTCCCGTGCGGCTTGCGCCACCCACTGATTTCGAATCAGGGCCGTTTGACCAGCTCCGGCATCCCTCCGCGGAAGGCAAATTATAGAGATTTTCTACCGAACAACCAGTACCCTGAAGCACCCGGACAGCCAGCAAGCTTCGCCGGGCCACCCGCAGCAGCAGCCTGCTGCTGCAGACCTTTTTATGACTGCCGCCGAGACGACCCGTCATAGGCCTTCAGTGCTTCAAGAAAGGCTGCCGGACGTTGCAAACAGGCATCATTGACCGCATCGCCATCTGCCGAACAACCTTCTGCGGGGACCTCGACCTGCAACCCCGCAGAGCCTTTCTCCAACCGATAGAAACTAAACCACTGTGCCAATGGAATGGACGAGCCGGTTTTTGCCTCGTTAAACCCGCGGTAGGCAGCATAACGGGCATATATCAAGCGCACTTCCTGCGGATCAATCCCGTTCACCCGGCACACCTCCAGCCACTGATCCGCCCCCCCGCTTGCCGGGTCGCTGCTCAGGCGGTCGGTGTCACACACGGTGTCGTATCCTTGTAATTAGTCACAATTTTCATGCTCGATTTATGAGTGTAGCGTAATATCCGGCTCGCGAGATACGCCTGAAGCGCGGCGGCCGGGGCAACACTAAATTTAATGCATTATGTTATAAAATCTTTTTATCCCTTTGTTTTATATAATTATTTATATAATATAAATGTATAATTGCGTGCAGGCCGACGTAGCATATCCAGCACTGATCATTATAATTTAACCCTATGTCTTACTTTGCCTTGTGTGCGTTCGGAAAATAATGCCAAGCGGCAAATTATTAACCGGCTTAATGATCAGTATCTCGGTGCTGGTGTCTACCTGTGGTCAGCCCCCGTCATTGCTCGAGGAAGTCAGGGCACTGGGGAAACTGCGGGTTATTACACGCAACAGCCCGACTTCGTTTTACACCGGCTCCAGCGGTCCCGAGGGACCTGAATTTGATTTGATGAAGGGCTTTGCCGAACACATCGAGGTCGAACTGAAACTGGAAACCAGCAAGCGTTTCAGCGGCCTGATCCCGGCCGTAGAATCAGGGCGGGCTCATGTCGCTGCTGCCGGCCTGACCCCAACACCCGAGCGCGCAAAGCATGTAGATTTTGGTCCGGCCTACCACAATAATGTTCGCCAATTTATTATCTACAAACTCGGCACCAACAGGCCACGCGATATTGACGACCTGCTCGGCAAGAAACTCGAGGTTGTTGCCGGTTCCAGCTATATAGAAACCCTTAAGGATGCGCAACGAGTACGCCCGAACCTGACCTGGATCGAGAACCCGCACGCTGATCTTGCCGAACTGCTGACTGCGGTCGTTGCACAGGATATCCATTATACGATGGCCGATTCGACACTGTTTAATGTCTACCGCAACTATGTACCGGAGATTCGTGTCGGGTTTGAAATAAAAATGGGCGAATCGCTGGCCTGGGCTTTCCCCAAACGCCACGATCGCAGCCTGATTGAAAGCGCCGAAGCATATCTTGAAAAGATTCGACACAATGGCGAATACGATAAAATCATGGACCGTTACTACGGTCACACACGACGTTTCGATTATGTCGGAACCCGCACCTTGATTCGCGATTACAAACGTCGCCTGCCCACCTACCGGGATATGTTTGAAGCAGCCGGCAACAAGAATAAAACTGACTGGAAGTTACTGGCGGCGATCGGCTATCAGGAATCCCACTGGAACCCCAACGCAGTATCCCCTACCGGCGTACGTGGGATCATGATGCTGACATCGCGCACGGCACGGGTCATGAAGGTCAATAACAGGACTGACCCGAGAGAAAGCATTAATGGCGGCGCCGCTTACCTCGCCCGCATCAGAGCACGGTTACCTGAATTGGTCAAAGAACCGGACCGCACCTGGTTCGCGCTGGCTGCCTACAACGTAGGCTATGGCCATGTGCAGGATGCACGTGAGATTACCCGCAAACTCGGCGAAGATCCGGACTCATGGATCAATGTTCGCCGCAGCCTGAGGCGACTGACTCAGAAGAAGTGGTATTCGCAAACCAAACATGGATATGCGCGCGGCTGGGAACCGGTCATGTATGTCGAGAAGATCCGTAACTATTTAGACATACTGACCTGGCTGACAAAGCAGGAAAAAAAACCGCTCGATCAGCACCAGCCGGTTACCTCGACGATAGCCCGTAATAATAATGCTGAACTGACAGAGCAAAACAGCCGGGAGCGTGGCTAAAACCGCACTCACAAGCCTGGCCAGCCACAACTAATCCCGTCGTCGGGCACGAAAAAAAGCCTGTAGCAGTTCGCGGCATTCAGACTCCAGAACCCCGCCAGTCACATCCAGCCGGTGATTCACCTCGGCTGCGCGGACAATGTCAAACACCGTCCCTGCCGCACCAACGCGCAAATCAGCCGCGCCGAAGACCAGCCTTGCCACCCGCGCATTGACCAGCGCACCGGCACACATCGGGCACGGCTCCAGCGTCACGTACAATGTAGCGCCATTAAAACGATAGTTCTTTAGCGACTGCCCCGCAGCCCGTAGCGCCTGAATTTCAGCATGTGCGGTTGGATCATGACTGGCAATCGATACATTCGCACCCGTACCAATGACCTGACCATCCTGAACAATTAGCGCTCCGACCGGCACCTCACCCGCAGTCTCGGCATTGCGCGCAAGATCAAGTGCACGCCGCATCCATGTCTCATCACTGGCCGCATCAGCTGCCATCTATTCCCACTCGATCGTGGCCGGTGGCTTTCCTGAAATATCGTAGGCAACACGGGAAATCCCCTCGACCTCATTGATGATTCGGCGGGAAACATGGTCAAGAAAATCATATGGCAGGTGCGCCCAGCGTGCAGTCATAAAATCAACAGTCTCAACAGCACGTAATGCGATAACGTAATCGTAACGTCGCCCGTCACCCATCACACCGACCGATTTAACCGGCAGGAATACCGCAAACGCCTGGCTGACACTGTCATACAATTTCGCAGCGCGCAGTTCATCGATAAAAATGACATCGGCCTCGCGCAGCAGGTCCGCATATTCTTTTTTCACTGCGCCGAGAATCCGCACCCCCAGACCCGGACCCGGGAACGGATGACGATAAACCATCTCACGCGGCAGACCGAGTTCAATACCGATCTTGCGTACCTCGTCCTTGAACAGGTCACGCAGAGGCTCGACCAGTTCGAGTTGCATATCATCGGGTAATCCGCCGACGTTATGGTGCGACTTGATGACATGCGCCTTACCGGTCTTGCTGCCGGCCGACTCAATGACATCCGGGTAAATCGTACCCTGCGCAAGCCACCGGATACCCTCAAGCCGCTGCGCTTCCGCCTCAAAGACCGAAATAAATTCACCACCGATGATCTTGCGTTTGTGTTCCGGATCAGACACGCCTTCAAGCGCCGCCAGAAACTGTTGCTCGGCATCGACACGGATCACCTTAACCCCGAGATGATCGGCAAAGGTGGCCATCACCTGGTCGCCTTCATGCAGGCGCAACAGGCCATTATCGACAAACACGCAAACAAGCTGCGCGCCGATCGCCTCATGCAGCAGGGCGGCGACGACTGATGAATCGACACCGCCGGACAATCCAAGCAATACCCGGTCAGTTCCAACCTGCTCACGAATCCGGACGATATCCCGGGCAACAATATTGCCGGGTTGCCAGGTATCGGAACAGCCGCAGATATCATGCACGAAGCGCTCGATAATTCGCTGCCCCTGGTCGGTATGCGTAACCTCAGGGTGAAACTGCACACCGTAGAATTGCCGCGACTCATCGGCCATCGCAGCAAACGGCGCATTATCCGTGCTGGCAACGGCCGTAAACCCCTCAGGTAATGCACTGACCCTGTCGCCATGGCTCATCCAGACATGCAATGCCGGGCTACCGTCTTCGAGTTCAGCATCGAGCAGGCCATCGAGCAGACTGTTTGACTCTGCTGCTTTCACCATCGCATAGCCAAACTCACGCTGGCCGGAGGTCTCGACCGTGCCGCCAAGCTGAGCAGCCATCGTATGCATGCCATAGCAGATACCCAGTACCGGCTTGCCGAGGCTAAACACTGCGGGTCCTGCCCGCGGCGGCTTAACCTCGATCACCGACTCCGGCCCGCCGGACAGGATAATGCCGTCGGGCGCAAAGGCTTCTATTGCAGCGTCATCCGCATCCCAGGCATAAATTTCACTGTAAACACCGGCTTCGCGAACGCGTCGCGCAATCAGCTGCGTATATTGCGAACCGAAATCAAGTATCAGGATGCGTTCCTTGCCCACCGCATCGACCGCGGCGACATTACGTGCAACGTTTGAACTCATATTTTACTACGATAGTTTGGTGCTTCTTTGGTGATGGCCACATCATGAACATGGCTCTCACGCATACCTGCACCGGTAATGCGAATAAACTCTGGCTTGATGTGCATCTCTTCAATGCTGCTGCAACCGGTGTAACCCATGGCGGCACGAACACCGCCCATCAACTGATGAATAATCGCGATGACACTGCCTTTGTAAGGTACGCGACCCTCGATGCCCTCCGGCACCAGCGAATCGAGTTGCTGTGACGAATCCTGAAAATAACGATCCGAAGAACCGTAAGCCTGTGCCATTGCCCCGAGCGAACCCATGCCACGATATGATTTGTACGACCGGCCCTGATACAACTCAACCTCACCCGGCGATTCTTCGGTACCGGCAAACAGGCTGCCGATCATGATGCAATGCGCACCGGCAACCAGCGCCTTGGCAATATCGCCCGAATAACGAATACCGCCATCAGCAATAACCGGCACCCCGACCCTGGCTGCAACGCCGACCACATCGGCAACCGCACTGATCTGCGGCACACCGACACCAGCCACCACGCGGGTCGTACAAATCGAACCCGGGCCTACGCCAACCTTGAGGCCATCCACACCCGCATCGATGAGCGCCTGCGCCGCATCACCACTGATGATATTGCCACCGATCACCTGCAGATCCGGATAAGCCTTTTTGATTTGCCGAATACGCAGCAAAACCCCCTCGGAAAAACCATGTGCGGTATCCACCACAATCGTATCGACACCCGCCTCAACCAGTGCCGCCACCCGCTCGTCGGTATCGGCTGCAGTACCAACTGCAGCGCCCACGCGCAGTGCCCCGAGTTCATCCTTGCTGGCCAGCGGGTAGTCCTTGGCCTTTTGAAAATCTTTGGCGGTAATCAGACCACGCAGCGCAAAATTCTCATTGACGACCAGTACCTTTTCGATCCGATGCTTGTGCAACAACGACATGACCTCTGCCTTGCCGGCACCCTCGAGTACCGTCACCAGCTTGTCCTTCGGTGTCATCACCGAGGTCACGGGGGCATCCAGCTGGGTCTCGAACCTGAGATCCCGATTGGTCACAATGCCGACCGTCTCACCTTTATCGACAACCGGCATGCCGGAAATGCTATTTGCCCTGGTGAGTTCCAATACTTCGCGGATCGTCTTGTCCGGCGTCACCGTAATCGGTTCATGAACGATACCGCTCTCATATTTCTTGACCATCGCGACCTGGGCAGCCTGATCCGTGGCGCTCATGTTCTTGTGGATGATACCCATGCCACCTTCCTGGGCCATCGTAATCGCCAGACGAGCCTCAGTGACGGTATCCATGGCGGCGGACAGCAGCGGAGTATTCAGTGTGATTTCGCGTGAGACCCTGGTTTTAAGGTCGACTTCTTTGGGCAGAACATTCGAATAGGCGGGCTTGAGCAAAACGTCATCGAATGTCAGAGCCTGTTTGTTAATGCGCATGACGTTTCCAGACCTTTCGATTGAGTTAAACCGTTAATGTTACGCCTCTGGCAAATGCGGGTAAACTATCTACGCCCATGCCGAACCAGTCAGGACAGCAAAGCCGCTCCAAGATCCCGCTCGAGGCGCGGATTTACAAGGTTTCCGAACTTAATCGGGAGGCCAAACTGACGCTGGAAGATGGTCTCAAAACCATTTGGATCGACGGTGAAATCTCCAATCTTGCGCGACCGGGATCAGGCCACCTGTATTTCTCATTAAAGGATGCCGAGGCCCAGGTCCGCTGCGCCATGTTCCGTGGCGCCAACCAGTCACTCAGATTCATTCCGCAAGACGGCTTGCAGGTTATTCTGCGGGCCCGGGTCACCATCTATGAGGCCCGCGGCAGCTACCAGTTGATTGTCGAACATATGGAACCGGCCGGTGAAGGCCTGCTGCGGCGACAATTTGAAGAATTGAAGGCAAAACTGGCCGCTGAAGGTCTGTTCGATACTACCGAAAAATTAACTCTGCCCACCCTGCCGCGCAGAATCGGCATCATCACCTCACCAACCGGTGCAGCCGTTCGGGATATTCTGCACATCCTCGCACGGCGATTTCCGGCCGTACCGGTCATCATCTACCCGGTCCAGGTCCAGGGCGAACAGGCTAAACATGATATTACACAAGCGCTCGAGACGGCTGCCACACGGAGTGAATGCGATGTTCTTGTAGTCGCACGCGGCGGCGGCTCGCTGGAAGATTTGTGGGCATTCAACGAGGAAATGGTTGCGCGTGCAGTCAGTGCATGCCCGATCCCGATTATCTCAGCGGTCGGCCATGAGGTCGATTTCACGATGACCGACCTGGTTGCCGACCTGCGAGCCCCGACCCCGTCCGGCGCGGCCGAACTTGTCGTTCCGGACCGAAAAACATGGCTAGACCGTGTCACGACATTGCAATCACGCGCAAGAAACACCATCGCACAGGCAGCAAACCGCCATAGAGAGCAAATCACCCGTCTCGACGGCAGACTCCAGCGTCGCAACCCGGTGTTACTGCTCGAACAATACGCGCAACGTCTCGATGAACTGGCCGGTCGCATCGGCCGAGCGCTGCACCAACGTATCCGCATGGACCGGCTGAGGCTACGGAATGCAGTCTTACGTATCCGCGCAGGTAATCCACTAACCCTGATCCGCGAACAACGACAGGTGCTCGCCGGGCAAAGCCGGCAGCTATCCAACGCGATCCGCCACGTGACAGAAGCCGAGCATCAACGTCTTGCTGTACTGGCGGCAAGGCTGCAAACCATCAGCCCGCTCGACACGTTAAAACGCGGCTATACCATCGTCGAGAATCCACAGGGACAACCCGTGCGCAGCACGCAGGATATAAAAGAAAAAGACAGGATTACCGGGCGTTTAACGGATGGCAGCTTTCGAGCCACGGTCAATAAAATTCTTCCGGACTAAAGCCTGCAGGAACAGCGTTTGTGAACAGTATTTTCATTAATCTCTGTCTCGAAGAGAGCTAAGAGCAGCGAAAATCTCTGACGTATCGTTGACATGGAGCCCATGTTGTAATTTGTTAGCTGCCTTAAACAGGCGCCGGCTGCTTCCGAGCGCAAAGTGAACATTCGTATGGTGAAACTTGCAACCGCAGTTAGCTTGATTGCCCTGTCAGGAACGACTCATTTCGGCCAACGCCGACCAGTCGCCATTAAAAAAGCTATCAAGCAGCGGGCGAAAATTATCCATATCGACAAGAAATGAATCATGACCCTGGATTGAATCAAGCTCGACAAGCGTCACCCGTTTTTCAGCAGCCTTGAAAATCGACGCAAGTTCGCGTTGCCGTTCGATCCTGAACAGAAAATCGGATTCCACCCCGACGATAAGAATTCTCTCGGCTTGTATCTTGCGTGCCGCCATCTGCATTGAAGAACCGTGCTCGGCAAAATCAAACAGGTCTGACGCACGCGACAAGTATAAGTAGCAATTTGCATCGAATTGACCGGTAAATCGCTGCGCATGGTATTCCAGGTATGCCTCAACCTCAAAATCAGGTGCAAATGAATCACCACTCGGGTGTTCCTCAGGGATTCGCTCGCGACCGAAACGCCTCACCCACTCCTCACCGGAGCGATAGGTAATCATGCCGAGCTTACGCGCAAGTCGCATGCCTCCTACCGGCCCAGCACCTTCGTAGTTACCGCCCTGCCAGTCCGGGTCATTACGAATCATTTCCCGCTGTAATGAGCGCAAGGAAATTGCATAAGGTAAAGAACGGGTGCCGGTTGAAATCAGCACCAGACTTCTGGCGCTATCGGGATACTGTGCCGCATAAGCCAGGGTTGTCATACCGCCCATCGACGGACCGACCACCGAGTACAGTGACTCGATGCCAAGAGAATCAACCACAGCCTTTCCGCCGGCAGCGACATCTTCAAGCATCAATAGCGGAAAGTTGAGCCGATAAATTTCATTGGTTGCCGGATTGACTGAGGCCGGACCCGTAGAGCCAAAGCAACTGCCAAGTGAATTGACGCAGATAACGAAAAACTTATTGGTATCGATTGGCAAATGCGGACCGACGATTTCTTCCCACCAACCCGATGCAGAGTCAACCGGCGATGAAGCAGCATGCGCAGAGGGCGACAGGCCGGTAAACAGCAACACGGCATTATCGCGTTGCGCATTGAGCTGACCCCAGGTTTCATAGGCAACCGTCGGTCGCTCCAGCACTCCGCCCCGCCACAACTTCAGTTTCTCCGGGAACTGGTAAAATTTTCTTGCGCTTGTCATAAACCACCTCTACCCAGGATCACCGTTCCATGGGCGAATACCGATTATCCTTTGCGGATGAAAATTCCGCGACAACTGTTTGGTTATAAGATTATATAAAAAATCGCTAACCGGTAATAATGGAGCGTATCCCAAGCCCCTTCCAGGTTGCTGGCCGGTTGTTATTTGCGTTTGCGGATACGTTCCCGGCGTCTTTGCTGACGGGGCGTCAGGCGGTTACGGCGGCCCTCATACGGGTTCCTGCCGGTGCGCAGTTCAAGCCGGATTGGCGTACCCTTGAGACGGAAAGCCTTACGGAACCGGTTGACAAGGTAACGCTGGTAGCTGCCGGCCAGGCGTTTGGTCTGGTTGCCATGAATGACAATAACCGGCGGTCGCTTACCGCCCTGATGGGCATAACTCAGTTTGACCCGGTGGCGGCGCACGATCGGCGGTGGATGCGCCTCAATGGCGGCCTGCAGAATGCTATTCAATTCATTGGTAGGCAAATCACGCACCGCTGCGGCTGCGGCCCGCGAAGCACCACGTAACACGTCAACGATATTGCTGCCATGCAATGCCGAGATAAAAAAGATCTCAACAAAATCAAGAAAGGGCAATTGCCGATCAAGTGATTCATGCAGTTCGGCGCGGTGCCGTTCCGACAGGCCGTCCCACTTATTGACGCCAATCGTCAGCGCACGACCACGTTCGAGAATCAGCCCGATCAGCGAGATGTCCTGCTCAGTCAGACCCTCCTGCGCATCGATTAATACAATCACCGCATCGGCTTCCTCAAGAGCCTGCAACGCTTTGACGATGCTAAACTTCTCGATCGCTTCGTGTACCTTTGCGCGACGCCTGATACCTGCCGTATCGACCAGCACAAAAGGTTCATCATCGAACCTGAATGGCACGGCAATGCTGTCGCGAGTTGTGCCCGATTCGTCAAAGGTAACGAGCCGGTCCTCACCGATACACCGGTTGATTAATGTCGACTTGCCGACATTGGGCCTGCCAAGTACCGCTATCCGAGTGCCTGCATATTCCGCCACCGGCGGAGGCTCTGCAACCTGCGCCGGACTTAATGCAAATACCTGCTCGATCATGGTATTGATGCGATCGCCACGCGTCGCGGAGATTGCTATCGGTTCGCCAATACCAAGCCGGTAGAAATCACCGGCCAGTTCGGCACCGATGCGGCCTTCAGTTTTATTGACCACCAGCAGAATGGGCTTGCCGGTTTTGCGCAGCGTTGCCGCGATAGACTCATCCCCGGCAGTACAGCCGGCATCACCATCAACCAGCAGAATCACAACGGTGGCTTCACCCACAGCCGTTGCAACCTGCTGACCCATGCGCTTATCCAGTTCTGCCCGTTCGCCGGTCAGACCGCCGGTATCGACAACGATCGCCGCACCCGCCTCGCAGCGGACGAATCCGTATAGCCGATCACGCGTCAAACCGGGGAAATCCGCTACCAGTGCATCACGGGTACCTGTCAACCGGTTAAACAGCGTTGATTTGCCAACGTTCGGACAGCCGACCAGTGCTAGTACAGGTAACACGACGAATCAACTTTCGTCTTTCGGCGTCCGGTCTCTGAATGCGAACAATTTACCGCCATCGGTGACGACAAAAAGTGTTTCATTGACAACCAGTGGTGCGGTCGTAATACGTTCCCCACCCGTACGAACCCGATCCTGCAAAACCCCGGTCGCGGCATCGAACCAGTGCAGGTAGCCGTCATGATCACCGACGACGACAGAACTGCCAAACGGTGTCGGAGCAGAAATATCGCGAAATGACAACGAATCCTGACGCCAGAGTTCGTGTCCTGCACGACGTGTCAACGCGATCAGGTTACTGTCGTCCCGGGACACATACAAATTATTAAAATCCACGCCAATACCGCTGTGACTGGAAATCTCACGGGTCCATAAAACCTGTCCGGATTCAACGGCCAACGCAGAAAGAGCGCCCTGATAACTGACCACATAGACATCATCACCAACGACGCGAATAGAGGCGTTGATATCCGACAACCGATCAACCTCGGTTCGCCCTCTCGGCGGCGACAAGAAAACATCCCATAACACGCTGCCGTCCAACAGGTTGTAGGCCGCAAGTTTGCCATTATCAAAACCGCAAATAACCGTATCACCGACTACAACCGGTTCACCGGTGCCGCGTACTGTTAACCTCGGTACGGATTGCTGGATAAACCATATTTCTGAACCGTCATTAATATCCAATGCCACGAGCTTGCCATCAACGGTGCGCACGAGAACAATATCGCTGGTCAGTGCCGGCGCCGCCAATACCTCACTTGATACCGTCGTACGCCAGTGTTCACGGCCGTCAGCCGCACCTAGAGCAATGAGGTCGCCATTACTTGAGCCCACCACCACCACATCCCCGGCAATCGCCGGTCCGCCCGATAACGGCAACCTGGTTTTCTTCAGCCAATGTCGTTTTCCGTTGTCCGCAGCAAATGCTGCTACACGACCATCATGCGCGGCAGCGAAAACCTTCGTACCATCACTCGCTACAACCAGCGCAAGACGCAGGTTCTCAGCACTGTCGCCGATATTCTTGCTCCAGGCCTTCTTGATCCGCAGCGTGGGTTTGAACTTAACAAGTTCGGCCGGCGCACTGATGTCCTCGTCACCGCCGAACATGCCGCACCCATTGAGTGTAAACATGCAGACCAGCACCATGAGCGCCCCGCTAACCCACCGACAACCAGCAATATGACCGGCAACTAAATACGTCATACCAGTTTCCCGGAACAATCAACAACAGTGAAGCGATACTTACTCGGTAGCAACTGATGCATCAGTCGTCTCCGTCAATAAGGGAGTTTCACCGCTCTTGATACTGTCACGCTTGGCCTGCACATAGGCCCGGTCAATACTTGGCGGCTGATGCGGATCCGTAAGGGCTGCTTCATAGGCGGCCAGCGCTGCATCGGTGCGATCAAGCTGCACATAGATATCGCCACGCACATCGCTGACCTGTGCATAAAAAGCGGAATTCATATCGGTAAGATCGAGTATCGCAAGCGCTGAATCAAATTGTTCCTGTTGCAAACGTATCCGTGCAAGCCGGATACGGGCAATATTCAGGATCATGTCGTTATCACTTTCCGCATGGATCGATTCGAGATAACTTGCCGCAATATCAAAGGCATTGCGATCCAGGGATAACTTCGCCAGCCGCAAACGCGCCTGATCGATGTAGGCGGATCCGCTGTAATCGGACACGAGCTGAGCCAGTAGCGTATTCGCTTCGTCCTGATTATTGGCCTGAATCTTGCCAACAATCTGCTCGTATATGTCTGAAGCTTCCTCTGCGTGACTGGTCTCACCGGACTGCCACTGGTTCCAGCCAAAAATTGCCGCCAATCCAAGGCCAAGCCCGCCCACAATTGATAGGCCATTATCCCTGAGCCACTGACGAATGATATCCGCTTGCTGCTCGTCTGTCAGATTTTCATCAACCATTTTTTCCCACACCCATATTATCGATATACTGTTTTAATGCCGTACCAAGCTCAGACCAGCCGACGCTAATCTGACCACTGTCTTCCCGGAGCGCCTTGATACCGATCATTTTTTCGGCGAGTTCATCTTCCCCTATTATCAATGCGACCGTCGCACCGCTGCGATCTGCCCGTTTCATTTGCGACTTGAAACTACCGCCGCCGCAATTCATCTCGATCCTGATATCCGGTGCTTCATTACGCAAACTTTCAACCAGCGCAAAAGCCGGCAACAGCACCTCACCACCGACTGCAACCAGGTATGCATCCGGACTATTCATCACCGGCTGCCCGCCGCATACCTTATATAATTCCAGCAGGCGTTCCATGCCGATTGCACAACCGATAGCCGGGGTCGGTTTACCGCCGAGCTGGCTGACCAGACCATCATAACGCCCGCCACCACAAATCGTACCCTGCGCACCAAGCTTGTCGGTCACCCACTCAAAAACTGTTTTTGAATAATAATCCAGACCACGCACCAGACGCGGATTTACCCGGTAGTTAATCCCGGCCTGATCCAGCAACTGACACAGTGTCGAAAAATGCGCCTCGGACTCCGCATCGAGAAAATCAGTTGTAACCGGCGCAGCAGAAACCAGCGCCATCATATCTGGATTCTTGCTGTCCAGGATACGCAATGGATTACGATCCAACCGGGCTCGGCTATCTGCATCGAGATCATCCTTGTGCCGTTCAAAGTAAGCCGTTAACGCCTGACGATGCTCAAGACGTGAAGCAGCTGTGCCGAGCGAATTTAATTCAAGCTCGACGGCATCAATGCCGAGCGCCCGCCAGATCCGGCTGGTAATAATAATAATCTCGGCATCAATATCCGGTCCGTCGTAACCAAGCGCCTCGATATCAAACTGGTGAAATTGCCGGTAGCGGCCTTTTTGTGGCTTTTCATAACGAAACATCGGCCCGGAGGACCAGAGTTTCTGCCGCTGATTGTGCAGTAGCCCATTGGTCATGCCGGCACGCACAATTCCCGCAGTCGCCTCCGGGCGCAACGTCAGACTCTCGCCGTTACGATCCTCAAACGTATACATTTCCTTCTCGACAACATCAGTCACTTCACCGATCGAACGCCTGAACAAATCCGTACGCTCAACGATCGGCACACGAATCTCGGCAAATCCATAAGCATTGAGTAAATCACGCAGAATCAGCTCGATTGCCTGCCAGGTTGCTGTTTCCTGGGGCAACAGATCGCTCATCCCCCTGATCGCCTGAATTTGAGACATATATTCTGCCTACTCGTGATCTTCGCCAGTAATCATAAAACGCGCCACCTTCCCGGTAACACCGGATACAGGCACTGCAAACGGCTTGCCATTGACAATCAAATCAACACCTTGAGCATTACCAATCAACAGATTAAACGGCGGCTCACCGGAAACCTCACGCCGGTATCCTTGCCGCTGCAAACCAAACAGCAAGCGCTGGTTGGCATCTGAGATCTCAACCCACGACTCCTGATTAAACTGCAATACAAGCTGCATTGCGACTACCGCCGCGGGTGCCGGCAATTCTACCTGCTGTGCACCAATAGCATTGGCTTCTGCGCCATCCAATGCCGGCAAGGCGGGCATTGAAACCCCGCCTGCAGCCTTACCGACATCATCCATGACCGACACGATCGGGACAGGTTGATCGGCCTTCGGAACATCAGCACCGCTGTTAACACTTACCGTATCGCTTAAGTCTTCACCGGCGAACAAAACATATATCCCCAATAACAAACCCAGCAGGATCACCAGCACCACACCGACCCACAAAACCGGACTTATTGAGACGGATACGACCTTCGGTTGCCACAATGCCTGCACCGCTACCGGTTCCGAGCTGTAAAACTCCTGATACTCACTGGTGATAGCAACTGGCGACAAGCTCAGCAGCTGTGCATAGGCTTTCAGGTGACCGCGTATATACACTGGCGCACCAAGCGCCGCAAAATTTTCCTGCTCAAGTGCAATGATGATTGTCTCATCAAGATGCAATACTTCGGCAACCCGTTCGATTGACAATGACTTTTTTTCACGGCCAATACGCAATTTCTCGCCCAGACCAGGGCCCGGCGGCCTGTCTTGAATCGTACTCTCGCCCGTTGCGTCACTAACCTGAGTCACGGAGTTGCTCCAGCAATTGACGGGTTTCAACCGACTCAGGAAACGTTCTGCGCAACTGGTTACCGAATTTATCAGCTCCCTTAAGATCCCCCATCGATTTCTCTACCCGCACAGCAAGCCAAAGCGCACTGGGGGAAGGCTTTGCTATCGCCAGGTGCCGCCGCAAAAAAGCGCGGGACTGCAAAAAATTGTTACGCTGATATGAGACATCAGCCATCTGCAGCAATGCTTCTGCAAACCGCGGGTCGACAGCCAGCGCCGCACGCAAATAGTCTTCGGAACGCGCAAGATCGAGTCTCTTCATGCAGACCCCGGCATTTGTATACAACACTGCTTTATTCGAGAATGTCTTTGATAACGGAATCGACAATGCTCGATCAAATAACTTCAGTGCTTCATCCAGCTTCTGCTCATCCCGGCACAAAAAAACTGCCAGGCTGCCCAGCGTGTCAGGGTCACGCGGATCCAGCGAAACCGCATGCCGATAATGTTGTTCAGCGCCTTTGAAGTCACCAAGGCTCTCATAGACAAAACCGAGCAACCGGTGCGCGATAACATTATTCGGCTGCTGCTGTACCGCCTTTTCAAGCTTGACCCGCGCTGCCACCCAATCTCCGTTGCGCAGATACTGACTGCCCATTTGCACATTCAGTTCCGCAGCCTCCCCGGGTTTTTCAACCGTTTTGATACGACCCTTGGTTTCCGTTATGCACGCGGTCAGCATCATCGCCAGAAGGCCGATCATGATGCGGAAAAAATATGACTTCATTGCAATAAATCCTGCTGCATCTTGCGACCAAGCGGCACGCATACCCGGTTGCTGACCTGGCCGGCGAGTTGACCACAGGCCGCGGCTATATCGTCACCCCGGGTCTTGCGCGTCACAGTCATAATACCCGCGTCGAGCAAAATCTGTCGGAATTGATTCACGACCGCCTGCGACGAACGAGCGAAGTCGCTGCCGGGAAATGGGTTAAACGGGATCAGGTTGACCTTGGCCGGACGATTAACCAGCAAACGAGCCAGTTTGCGCGCCTGTTCGGTGCTGTCATTGACACCGGCCAGCATGACATATTCAAAAGTCACGTCCTTCAGGTTTGCCGTGCGCGCATAGTTCCAGCACGCCTCCAGCAACTCGGCAATCGGATGACGCCGATTGATCGGCACCAGCACATCGCGGAGCACATCGTCAGGTGCGTGCAAGGACACGGCAAGCGCGACATTCGATGCTGCGCCCAGCTTCCTGAGTTGCGGCACAAGGCCCGAGGTACTGACTGTCACACGTCGGCGCGACAAACCAAAGCCAAAATCATCCAGCAGGATATCAACCGCCTTAACCACTGCCCGCAGGTTCGCGAGCGGCTCACCCATCCCCATGAAAACAACATTTGAGATCCGTGGCCCGGCGACAGAATCTAACTCTTGCCGAGCCAGCATGACCTGACCGACGATTTCAGCTGCACTCAAATTACGGTTAAACCCCTGCCGACCGGTCGCACAAAAAGGACAATCCATCGCACACCCAACCTGCGCCGAAACACACAACGTGCCACGACCCTCCTCGGGAATGAAGACAGTTTCAATGGCCTGACTATCGCCCGCCTTGAGTTGCCACTTGATTACACCGTCCACGGCCTGATGCCGCTCCTGCACTTCGGGCAGGCCGAACTCGACCCGATCACCAAGTGTATGGCGCAAAGTTTTACTCAGATCCGTCATATCATCAAGGCGTAATACCGAACGCGCGTACATCCACTGCATCATCTGCCGGGCACGAAATGTCTTCTCGCCCATTTCAGTGAACAGTTGCTCAAGATCCGCTCGCGGCAAACCCAGCAAATTGACGGGATTAACTGTCATTCAGCCAAACCTGAGATCAGCGAGTCCGCGGACAAACCTGGTCTGCAGAGAAGAAAAATGCGATTTCTTCACGCGCTGTATCCGGCCCATCGGAGCCATGTACAACGTTCTCTTCAATACTTGACGCAAAATCAGCACGAATCGTTCCCGGGTCTGCATCTGCGGGATTGGTTGCGCCCATGATCTCGCGATTCTTCGCAATGGCATTCTCACCTTCAAGCACCTGGACCATGACCGGGCCTGATGTCATATAACTGACGAGGTCGTTGAAGAATGGTCGCTCCCTGTGCACACCGTAAAAACCTTCGGCCTGCTCGCGAGTCAGGTGCAGCATTCGTGCTGCGATAATATTTAAGCCTGCCGCTTCGAAGCGACGGTAAACTTCACCGATCAGGCTCTTCTCGACACCGTCAGGTTTCACAATAGAAAAGGTTTGCTCACTAGTCATATCAACTTCCTGTTAATTATCCTGGATACTAAAACTCTCACCGCAACCGCACTCACTAACAGCCCGTGGATTACGGAATCTGAATGCCTCATTCAGCCCTTCACGAATAAAATCGACTTCGGTACCGTCAATAATTTCGAGACTCTTGCTGTCAATGATGACCTTGACATCATCGACAGTAAAAACAACATCATCGGTGCCGATCTCGTCGGCATAACACGACATAAGAAAATCCCGAACAACCCGTCTTCTTAATGCCCAACCGCAAGCCGATTCCGGTGCCGCGTTTGGCCAGGAAAGTTCGTACTCGCTCAGCAGCGCTGTCAGTTAACGTGATTGCCATCGTTGTTCCTTTTACCGACCTAACCGCTTATTGTCCCAAGCAGCACGGCACTTGCGCAAGGCATCTTCGATAATAAGCATGCGACCGGTCTTCTCGACCGGCAGGTCAAGGCTGGCAACCAGTTCGGTCCACTTTACATCATCCAGCGCTGCAACCGGCAAACCCGTCAGGCGCTCGGTCAGCACACTGCAGGCGGCAATCGTATGTGGACAGCCGAAGGCCTGGAAAGTTATTGCCGCGATCCGGCCTGTTGTGATGCCGATATGGAACACGACCTCGGTACCCTGTTCACGCTGCCCGGCGGCGGCGTTCAAAACGGCCTCGTAATCCCCGCTCAGTGGCCCGGCATGTTGCGGCCGTGTGAAATGCTTTTCTACCACAGCCGAATAGTGTTGTGCTCGCATCATGTCAAAGCGGTTATGCGGAAGCCATTAAGCCCAAAACAATTAAACACTGGCGCTGGCTGAGGTCGGTGCGATGCCGCGCAGCTTTGCCACCACTTCGGCAAACGTCTCAACCGCGAAGTCGATTTCCGCCTCGGTGGTCGGCCGGCCAAAACTGAATCGTACGCTGGCGCGTGCCAGTTGATCGCTACGACCCAGACCGCGCAGCACGGCCGATGGCGCATCATCGAGGGTCGTACAGGCCGACCCCGCCGATACAGCCAGGCCACGCAAACCATAATGCAGACTCTCACCTTCCACACCGGTGACGCTGACATTCAGTATATGGCAGACCCGTTGCTTGCTATCGCCGTTCAATAACACGCCCTGAATATCACCAATACCGGCCCATAACCGGTCACGTAATGCGGTGATCCGTTTGCTGGCGGAGTGCATGACAGTCATAACAATGCGACAGGCCTCGCCCATCCCCATCACCTGGTGCGTGGGCACCGTACCCGGTCGCAACCCTCCTTCCTGACTGCCGCCGTACATCAGCGGCTCAAGCCGCCGTACCCGCTCATGATTCAGGTAAAGCGCCCCGATACCTTTAGGCCCGTACATCTTCTGTGCCGACAACGACAACATATCAATCGATTGCGCAGCAACATCGATCGGCAGGTGACAGGCGCTCTGCGCCGCATCAACATGGAACAAGGCACCATGTGCCCGACAAACGGCTCCGATCGCGGCAATATCCTGCACGACACCAATCTCATTGTTGACGTGCATGATCGACACCAGCGTCGTGGCATCGGTTAACGCATCTGCAACCTGCCCCGGATCGATGATACCGCGGGCATCGGTGGGCAGAATTGTTAGCTCAAAACCCTGCCTGGCGAGCCGCTGACAGGCATCGAGCACCGCCGGATGTTCACTCGCCGCAGTAATAATGTGCCGGCCCGATGCGGCGCGAAATTGTGCCGCACCGATAATCGCAAGGTTATCCGCTTCAGTGGCACAGGAGGTCCATACAATCTCATCTGCACTGGCACCAATCAGCTTTGCGACCTGCTCGCGTGCCCATTCAATCTGCTGTTCGGCTTTACGGCCGAATGCATGCTGGCCTGATGAAGAGTTGCCGAATCCATTGTTATCAGTCAGACAGGCATTCATCACGCGCGCCACGTCAGCATCTACGGGCGTGGTCGCCGCGTAATCAAGATAAACAGGTTGGGTCATTACCGTTCACCCCCCGATTCGTCGGGCGCAGCAGGATCACGACCGGAACCGCCGGCCAGGGTGGTTAAAATTCCACGCATGATTTTCAGCTCGCTTTCATCAAGTCGGGCACGATTGAATAACCGCCGCAGGCGTCGCATCAACTTGCGAGGATTGTCCGGTTGCAGAAATCCGCTGATGATCAACGCCCGCTCAAGGTGTTCATAAAATAATTCAACGTCGCCGACACTGGCCGGCACAGAGTCCGGATCTTGCGGCTTACTGTCAACGCCCCGCGCCCAGAGGAGTTCATAGGCCATTATCTGCACGGCCATGGCAAGATTCAGCGAACTATATTCCGGATTACTCGGCACATAAACCAACGCATTACACCGATCCATCTCGACATTTGTCAGACCGGCCCGTTCAGCGCCAAACACAATGGCGACCGGCTTACGACTGCTCGCCGCGATGACTTCAGCAGCACATTCACGCGGATCCAGTTCCGGCCAGGCAAGCCGGCGGCGCCGAGAACTCGTGCCCACCACAAAACCGCAACCGTCAATCGCATCCGCCAGCGTCGCTACAATCCGGGCACTTAAAAGCACATCAAGCGCGCCCGACGACCGGGCCCTGGCGACGCCATCGATCTCACAGGCCGGATTCACAAGCACCAACTCGGAAAACCCCATCGTCTTGATCGCCCGCGCAGCCGCACCGACATTACCCGGATGGGTCGGTTCAAACAGCACAAAACGAACCGGAAAATCAGCCACGCGAATCAGACCTCATCAAGCTTAAAACCAGTATTTTAGCCACATGGTGCCGGGACTGCGCAACAATTGATCAGCGGCAAACCATCACAACACAGGACAGACGCCAAATACCGGAGCGTCTTCCTGCCAGGGCCAGCCCAATAACGGCTGTCAAAGATAAAGTTCCCCACAGGCAATTCTGCCCGTACAATACCGCCCACTCTCATAGCCCCTAACCTGATCATCCGATGCAAGCCCTTCTGAATACAGCCGTCAAGGCCGCCCGTCGCGCCGGAGAAATCGCGATCCGCCAGCTCAAACACCTCAATGAGGTCAATGTGCGCAACAAGGGCATCAATGATTTCGTCACCCAGGTCGATGAAGCTGCAGAAGAGAGCATCATCGAGACTATTCAAAAATACTATCCTGACCATGCATTCCTGGCTGAAGAAAGCGGTAACCGCGGCGAAAGTGAATACACATGGATTATCGACCCGCTCGACGGCACGACAAACTTCATTCACGGCCTGCCGATATTTGCCGTATCTATAGCACTACGCATCAAGGGTCGATTATCAATCGGGGTCATCTATGATCCGAACCGACAGGAAATATTCAGCGCAATACGGGGTCGCGGTGCACAGTTGGAAGGCCATAAAATTCGTGTCAGCGGCCGCAGGTACCTCGACGGCGCTCTGATCGGAACCGGTTTCCCTTACCGCTCACCCGAGCGGATGAAATCCTACCTGGCGATGCTCGAGCAGGTTCTGCTCAACACTGCCGGTGTCCGCCGTCCCGGCGCGGCATCACTGGATCTGGCCAACCTGGCTGCAGGCCGCCTCGACGGCTTCTGGGAATTCGGTCTGAATACCTGGGACATCGCGGCCGGTTCGCTGATTCTGCGTGAGGCGGGTGGACTGATCAGTGAAATAGAAGACCAGGACGACTACCTGACCACCGGCAATATAGTGGCGGGAACCCCCAGAGTGCATGACGCACTGAAAAAATTACTAACCCCGCACCTGTAAGAATATTTTCGCCAAGACCTGTTTTATCAGGCTTTCCCTGATAGATATTTTGTGTCCGTATAAATACCGCCCGGGAAAAACCCCCACAACCCTTACGGCAAATCGTCAACCGCTTCTTTATCAACCTTTTTCGGCATCAGGTCCTCGGTGGTGACATCAAGAACCAGCGCCGATGCGCTTGCCGTATAGATTGACGAATAAGTCCCGATGAGAATACCGACAATCAATGCCAGCGAAAAACCCCGCACTGCTTCACCGCCAAGCAGCAGCAATGCCAGCAGCACTAACAACGTAGTCAGACTCGTGATGATGGTCCGACCGAGCATCTGATTGATTGATGTATTCATGATCTCTTCAGCGCCTTGCTGTTTGATGAGCCGGAAATTCTCGCGGATACGATCAAAAACAACAATCGTGTCATTCAACGAATAGCCTATAACGGCAAGAATTGCCGCCAGCACGGACAAATCAAACGGAAACTGGAATATTGAAAAAATACTGATGGTAATAATCACATCGTGCACCAACGCTGCCACTGATCCCACGGCAAATTTCCACTGGAACCGGATCATGATATAGATAAGGATCATGATGACGGCAAACAGCATCGCGAGTCCGCCCCGCTCGGTGAGTTCTTTACCGACCTGCGGCCCAACAAACTCGGCACGTCTTAGTTCAACACCGGTATCACCGGCAGCAAGCAAGCCGAGGATCTGATCGCCGACCTGCGCACTATCGACACCCTCCTCCGGCAGCACGCGAATCAGGACATCAGTAGCGGTACCGAAATTCTGCACACTCGCATCGGCAAAATTGCCGCCGTCAAGGCGTGAGCGGATATCACCGAGGTCGGCCGGCGCCGAGTACCCGACTTCAAGCAGCACCCCACCGGTAAAATCAATACCAAAATTCAGTCCGCGTGTGAACAACGAGATGATGCCGACAAGAATCAGCGCCACCGACAAAACCGTAGTGATGCGGCGCTTGTCCATAAAATTAATGTTCGTAGTTGTCGAGATGATTTGCATTGAATCTTCAGTCGGGTCTAGATTGACAACCGCTCCAGGTTACGCTTGCCATACACGAGGTTAATAATTGCCCGCGTACCGATAATGGCGGTAAACATCGAGGTCACGATACCGAGCGACAACGTAACAGCGAAACCTTTGATCGGACCGGTGCCGAACACAAATAAAACAATTGCCGCAATCAGCGTGGTAATATTCGCATCAGCAATCGTCGACAATGCCTTTTGGTAACCCGCATGAATACTGGCCTGCGGAGAATTACCGTTACGCAGTTCCTCGCGGATGCGCTCGAAAATCAGCACATTCGAATCAACCGCCATACCTACCGTCAGTACAATACCGGCAATACCCGGCAGCGTCAGTGATGCCTGCAACATGGACAACAGCGCAACAACAAGCACGAGATTCGTCATCAGCGCGAGATCGGCAACAAAACCAAACGACCGGTAATAAATCACCATGAATACTGCAACCAGCGCCAGACCAATGACTATCGCCCGAATACCCTTGTCGATGTTGTCCTGACCGAGACTCGGGCCAATCATGCGGCCTTCGACCTTAAAGATCGGTGCCGCTAACGCACCGGCGCGAAGCAATAACGACAGGTCACGCGCTTCGAGCACATCAAGGCCTGTGATCTGAAAATTACTGCTGAAAACACCCTGAATGGTCGCTACATTGATAACTTCTTTTTCTTCGCGGTTTACTTCAACCATCTCACCGTTACGCTCGACAAGATCGCGCTTCTGCTCTACAAAAACCACTGCCATCGGCTTTTGCAGGTTGCTCTTTGTCGTCTCAAGCATTTCGCGCGAACCCTTGCTATCGAGTTTTACAAATACAGCCGGCGAGCCCTGGGAGAATCCCGAGGTAGCGTCGACCAGTTGATCACCCGAAACAATAGTCCGTCGCTTCAGCAATACCGGGTTGCCGACACGGTCAGAGTATAATTCGCAACCGATCGGTGCTCGCCCCCTCCGCTCGGCTTCGAGAGCATTTTCACCATCACAGACAAGACGAAACTCCAGGGTGGCGGTGGCTCCGAGTATTCGCTCGGCCTGAGCGGGATCCTGAACCCCGGGCAACTGAACCACAATACGATCCAACCCCTGACGCTGCACTAATGGCTCGGCTACACCGAGTTCATTGACACGATTGCGCAATGTGACGGTATTCTGCTGAATGGCAAAATCCCGTCGTTGCTTGACCTGATCCTCGGTCATGCGTGCAACAATAATCACGCTACCACTCTCGGTCCGACGACTCAGGTCGATATCCGCATCGGCATCACGCAATAAATCCTCAGCGCGGTCCGCATCGCTTGCATCACCAAGCGTAATTCGAACCGCATCTTTAACCAGGCGTGTTTTTCGTTTGATACGGTTCTTACGCAGCAGCTTGTCAAAATCCGACTCGTATTGCTTGAGTCGCTGTTCTACCGCGCCATCGATATCAACCTCGAACAGAAAATGAACACCACCACGCAGGTCAAGACCGAGACTCATCGGTTTCAGACCAATTGCACGCATCCAGTCCGGAGTGCGCGGTGCGAGCGTCAGGGCAATGACGTAAGCCTTGCCGAGGTTTTCGTGCAACAAGTCACTGGCTCGCAACTGATCGTCAACAGTGCCGAACAGGATCATCGCCCGACCGTCCTGCTCGTATATACGTGAATAACTGATTTTTGCTTCGTAAAGCGCCAGTGAGATCTGGCTATACTCGAGTTCGGTCATCACCGAACCACTATCGCGGCTGACCTGTAATGCCGGATCCTCGCCGAATATATTCGGTAGCGCAATGAACACTCCGATCGCCACGACGGCAAAAATCAGTAAATTTTTCCAGGCAGAAAAGTAATTCATCTAGTCGTAAGAACTCTGGTGCCCGTCAGGCACCTTTGAGCGTACCTTTCGGCATAACCGCACTGATCGTATGACGCTGAACTTTCAGCACGACATCGCCGACAACCTGCACATGAGCAAACTGATCGTTGACCTCCGTCACTTTGCCGAGGATACCACCACCCGTGACCACCTCGTCACCTACCGCGAGATTGGCAACCAATTCCTTGTGTTCTTTCCGGGCTTTGTTCTGCGGTCTGATCAACAGAAAGTAAAACACACCGAAAATCAGTACCAGCGGTACCAGGCTCAGGAACGGATCACCCTGTCCTTCAGCCTGCGCGTATGCATCTTGAATAAACCAGCCCATATCCATGCTCTATCAGCAAAACGGCGCGTATTATGGCACAGTTACAAAAGTTTGTTCCCCACAGCGGCGCTCTGATCGCAAAACCATTCCCGGGCAAATTCGGCAAAGCTGTCAGCTGTTATTGCTTTGCGTATTGCTGCCATCAGCGATTGATAATAATGCAGATTATGTATCGTGTTAAGGCGCGCGCCGAGAATCTCACCACAGCGATCCAGGTGCTTGAGGTATGCCCGGCTATAGTGCCGACAAGTATAGCACTCACAGCCCTCCTGCAGCGGCCGTGAATCATTACGATAGCGGGCGTTGCGGATCCGCACGACACCCTGATCCGTGAACAGGTGGCCATTGCGCGCATTTCTTGTCGGCATGACACAGTCGAACATGTCGATGCCGCGGGCGACGGCCTTGATGATATCCGCCGGCGTGCCAACCCCCATCAGGTAGCGGGGTTTGTCGGCCGGCATTTGCGGCACCGTGTGTTCAAGCACGGCGAGGCGCTCCTCTTCGCTCTCGCCGACCGATAATCCACCAAGCGCCAACCCATCAAATGCAAGCCCCAGCAAACCCTCAAGCGATGCCGTACGCAAGGCCGGGAACATGCCACCCTGCACGATACCGAAGACGGCTGCGCCGCGTTCCGCGCTGCCCAGCGCGACAAAAGCATCCCGACTGCGTTTTGCCCAGCGCAGTGACAACTCCATCGACTCGCGCGCAACCGATTCACTGACCGGGTAACCGGTACACTCATCGAAAATCATCTGGATATCACTGCCCAGATCAGCCTGCACCTGCATGACGCTCTCGGGAGTCAGCACCACCTTACTGCCATCAGTTGGCGCCTGAAAGGTGACACCCTGCTCTTCAATTTTACGACGTTTGGTCAGGCTCCAGACCTGGAAACCGCCTGAATCCGTCAGGATAGGTCGCGGCCAGTGCATAAACCGATGCAATCCACCCAGTTCGCGGATCAATTCATTGCCCGGCCTGAGCAACAAGTGAAACGTGTTACCCAGGATGATTTCGGCGCCAACGCCCTCAAGCTCTTCAGGCGTCACCGCCTTGACCGTACCGTAGGTACCCACCGGCATGAAAGCCGGCGTATTGACAAGCCCGCGCTCGAACTGAATCCGACCCCGGCGCGCCCCGGCAGAGGTTGCAAGCAGGTCAAATTGCATCGGACTCGGTATCATTAGCTCAACCTCTCATGCGCCACAGACGCCGCGCGGCAGCGCAGACAAAACATCGCATCACCGTAACTGAAGAACCGGTAACCGCGGGCAACGGCATGCTCATAGGCAGCGAGAATAGACCGGGTACCGGCAAAGGCACAAACCAGCATCAACAGCGAAGATTCCGGCAGATGAAAATTCGTCACCAGCGCATCGACAACGTTAAATTCAAACCCCGGCCGGATAAACAACTTTGTATCACCCGAGTACGGCACCAGCGAGCCGTTCCGTGCAGCAGTTTCCAGCGCACGTACTACCGTCGTTCCCACGGCGATAACCCGCCCCCCCCGCGCACGGGCCGCGGCTACGGCGTGACACAAATCGATCGATACCTCGACACGCTCGGCGTGCAGTTCGCCGGACTCGATCTGCTCCGGGCGCAGTGGCTGAAATGTCCCGGCCCCCACATGCAGCGTCAGGAAGCCGAGTTCAATTCCGCGATCACGCAACTCGAGCAATTGCCCGGTGGTAAAATGCAGACCGGCGGTCGGCGCAGCCACCGCACCCGACTCGCGCGCAAACACGGTCTGGTATCGAACCCGGTCGAGTTCATTATCACTACGCTCGATATAGGGCGGCAGCGGCATGTGGCCGTATTCATCGAGCAACTTATTGATCGGACAGGAAAAACGTAACACAAAAAATCCGCCGCGGCGCTCCTCGACGATGGCGACCGCCCCCCCCTCAAAACGAATCTGGCCACCGACACCCGGGGCACGATTCGACCTGAGCTGAACCAGGGCAAGCTCTGCCTCAAGCCGCCGTTCAAGCAGCATCTCGACCCGGCCACCGCTCGCTTTGTGGCCAAACAGCCGTGCCGGGATAACTTTCGTATCGTTGAGGATTAGCAGATCACCGGGCTTTAGCAAACGATCAAGATCGCAGATCAGCAAATCCTCACAGGGACGATCATCCTGCGGTACGCGCAACAACCGACTCGCCGACCTGTCGGCCAGCGGCTGCTGGGCGATCTGTCGGCTCGGCAAGTCAAAATGAAAAGCGGCTGGATCCATGAGCGAAAGGGTACTGTATCGCGAGTCTGGTCGAATAGCTCAACCCGGCATAAACAGATGAAACTATGCAAACGGTTCAGACGACTCTGCCAACCGGCAAATCTCAGGGTGCGGGCTTATTTTCGGGGCCTGCTACTGACGGTGCTGCGGGCAAGCGGAGCGTAAAAGAGCGGTCGCCCTGGTTGCGCCTGATGGCGAACACAACTTCCTCGTCCGGTTCATAGGAGCGCAGAATGCGCATCGCATGGCCGGGATTCTTCGGTGAACGACCCCCTATCGCACGGATCACATCACCGTCCCGCAGGCCCAGCACCTCGTTGTGAGGGGCCCGAATCACCAGCAACCCTGAATCGGTGCCGAAATAGCGCCCCAGCCCCGGCGTCAAGGCGACCAGTTCCATACCGGCAAACAAGCCGTGGTGGCGCCAGCGGTACTTGAATGGCGCGATAAACTCATCGCCGAATTGCCTGCCCAACCGCTCCAGGTCGCGCATGAACGGTAAACCGGGCGCCGCAATCATGTTTGGATCCAGTTTTTCAGCCGTCAGAATGGCCTCATTCGCCTTGCCCTCACGCAGGTAGACGACCTTAAGGTCGTCTCCGGGCGACACCCCGACCATGAAATCAAGTAACCGATGATTGGCTTCACGTGCCGATGCCGCCATCAGTGAAACATCGTTAATCTCGACAATGATGTCAGCGACCTGCAGGCCCGCATCATCGGCACCGCCACCGGGTGTAACCGCGAACACAATCACCCCCTCGACCGGTTCGCCAGCCCCGGGTTGATTGGCAATATTAATACCGAGAACCGCGCGCTGCCGCGGCCTGTCGGACATGGATTCCGGATCTTCTGCAAGCGTATAATTACTAAATAAATATAGTAATAATAATATACATTTCATATATATATTAATCTTTATTAATCCTATATATAGATTTAGTCAGAAGCCACTGGCGCCAGTTTCCGTATACCGGGCCCGCACCAGCTGACCCATGTACTCCGCCCGGCGGCGCCATAAATCCGGCTCATCTGCGGACTGATAACCCGCCCCGGCAACCTGGTCAAAACCGGTCGCACGCGGTAACAACCGGTCGGCTCTGCGCAATCCCACTCTGTTCAACTGATAATCAACCGCCGCAATGCGATCCTCTAGCTCAGCAATTACGCCGGCAGTATCAGCACGCACGACCGGTCCGCGTCGCGGTAAACCGCTGAGCACCTGCTGCATGTGTTGAGAGCGTTGCTGCCACTCACGCAGCTGAGCATCAGCCAGGTCGGTTGCCGGCGGCATCACCGGCGCCGAAACCACGATCGGCGCGACCGCCGGGGCAACGGTCAAGTCCGGTTCCTGCTGATGCTGAACCGTGAAGAGGATTGCCATACCGACCGCCGCCACCGCAAGCCCGGCCGCGAGACGCGCCCTGTACAGTGAGGCCTGACGTGCCTGGCACGCTGTTATGCGCTGCCAGCCATCGGCAACTGGCTGCAGATCCGGCATCGACCGTAATAGTTCAGCTACATCGTTATTCATGTGCCGGCTCGGTTACCGAGTGAAGCTTCTCCACTGCCGGCCTCGATAGCCTGACGCAGACGCTGATGTGCCCGCGCCAGCTGAGACTTGGAAAAACTGACGCTCTTGCCCATTAACCGGGCGATCTCAAGATGCGTATAGCCCTCAATGTCGTGCAGGATCACGACGACACGACTGACATCTGACAATCGCGCCAGCGCACGCTCCAGGTCGATATGCACTTGCAGCATCGAGGCTTCAGACTCGACCCGGGGCTGGGTAGCCGGATGATGCTCACCCAGATCACGAAACAGCGTGGCACGATTCTGCCAGGCTGAGCGCATATGCATAAGACACTTGCTGACAGCCACCTTGCGAATCCAGGTCGCCAGGGCCGCATCACCGCGAAACTGACTGATACTGCGGATCACTTCGATAAATGTCTCCTGCAGCAGGTCTTCCGCGGTCGTTGTCGATCCCGTCATCCGTGCCAGTAGCGAATAAACCGGGGCGCGAAAAGTACTATAAATAACTTCATGCGCCCGCATATCGCCGCATCGCGCCCGGTCGACGATAGCCGAATCAAGATCTTTATTTGCAAAACCCGCCATATGAATTGGTTAGATGCCCACCTTAAGCATTTGGTTGCAATCCTACCGCAATAAAACCCAAGCCACATTTACCGGCGGGTGAAGCCAATTGCATAACCTGGTTCGGATGGTAGAGTATGCGGTCTTCGACAACCGGTGATCCGGGTGGCGGAATTGGTAGACGCGGTGGATTCAGAATAGAGCACATCCAGACGTTTATTTTGAATCGACTCTTGCCTATAGACAAGGCGTTAGAACAAGCCGGTACTGCAAGAACGAAAGTATACTGTGAAGTAATTTAATTAATGAGTAATTACCTCACCTACAATCAAATATAGATACGCACATGTGGCCGAGTGATGGAATTGGTAGACATGAGGGATTCAAAATCCCTTGCCTTCACGGGCGTGCCGGTTCGAGTCCGGCCTCGGCTACCAGCACATTAATACCTGGTATTTTCGACATAGCAGAAAATTTCCAATATGTCCTGCAGCAAGAAGAGTGCCTCCCACCAAGGATAGACTGATATCCACCCAGCCAGGCGCATGACCATGTGCCCAGAAAGCAGCGCCAATAAGAACGCTCAGACCGGTTCCGACAAGCATCAGCACCGATGCATCACGATGCCTGACACAACCCATTCCTGCGGCAATAACACTGGTCGGCAAGATCACCCACAACAGAATGGTATGAAAAGTCTCATCCATCACCACGGTAGCGCCAGGCAAAGGGAACACTATCATCAGAAAAGGCAGATACCGCTACCGCAATGCCATCAAGCAGTTTTTACATAGTGTGAGGCTCTCAATAAAACAAAAACCCCCTCCCTCAAACCCTGGGAGGAAAATATTTCAGAACATTACGACTCAGAATGCCAGACGAGTACCAATGTGCAGTGAACGCCCGGGCAGTGGCGCATAGGCGCCAATAACTGAAGTGCTTTTGCGAGCCTCTTCATCGGTAAGGTTTGTACCACGCAAATACAAATCCCACTCGGTAGATCCGGTCTTTAACTTATAGAGGAAGTTGACATTCACCATGGTATACGCATCGGTATTAAATGAACTGATATCGTCCTGTTTGGCGTAATAAATAACATCAAGACCAGTCGTCCAGTTTTGGGTACCAAAGTCCAGATTTGCACCTGCCCGCCAGGGAGGAATACGCGGCAACTTGTCGCCATTATCCAGCTCCGCCTTAACAACATCACCGAATACACGCAGGTTGTTATCCAAAGCAGTCCGCGACCATAGCGGAAAGGTAATACCAGCTTCGCCACCAACTAAGTTTGCATCATCCTGGGTGTAGACCGCTTCCGGAAACCCGTCTTCCTCCTGTCCCGTCAGGTCCTGATAGATGTAGTTTTTGAAGTCGTAGTAATAAACCGATGCATCCCATGTCACCACACCTGCAGTGCGGCGCCAGCCGAGCTCAATATTTGCCGAATCCTCTGTGGTAGCTGAACCACCATCGACAAGCAAGCCGATTTCATATTGCCGGGTAGCAATATGTGCACCGTCGGAATAAAGCTCTTCGGTATTTGGGTTGCGCTGGGTAAGGGCTAGATTCACGATGATTTCACTATCAAATGCGATATCAACAATCGTACCGACTGAAAAGGACCATGCGGTATCGCTGTACTTCGGTAAATCTGCATTCTTGTGCTCCAAATCTTCTGCGCGAATCCCAAGCAGGATTTGCCCCCAGTCAAAATCCGCTTCCTCGAGAAGAAACAAGCCAATGGCTTCGGATTCAGTTGGCGTAACAAAGGCTTCTTCACCAACAGCAGCAAAGTCGCGATGGTCCAGCTGAATTCCGAACACACCTGCCAAAAGCCCCAAGGGGCGATGCTTGGATTCAAGACGAAGCTGCCACTGATCGTTATCAAATGTGGTGGCTACTTCACCACTGGGTTCTACTTCCTTGTGTTCGTAGTTGTTAGCACCAAGCACGAAACGCGCAGATTCCAGCGCACTGCCGTCGAACGCATACTCCCCCCGTACATCTATTCGTGTCTGCTCCATATCAAGAAACGGGCCTTCATAGATCTCGGGTTCTTCTTCACCTTCACCCTCCTCTTCTTCGGCAGGTCCTGGCAACCCATAGATAGACTGATATGTGCTGATTGATGCGCCCAGATAGCCCCGCTCGCTTACCCAAGAGACGCCAGCAGCAACACCGTCGGTGTCACTGTAACTATTTGGCAGCTCGCCGGGCCGTTCTTCCGGTGGGCGCTCGCCGGGGTCGGCAGTAGCGTAACCAGAAATCTCGATGTTTTCGGTGTCGCGGGTGAATCCATCGACATGCCATGCAAAGGCACCGAATCCGCCGTCGAGTCGTCCTACCACAGCACGCCCTTCTGCAGCAGTATCACCACGAATCTCCACGGCTCCGGAAACCACCTGTTCAGCAGGCGCTTTGGGTATCCGGCTGTCAACGACATTGACAATACCGCCAGCTGCGGTACTGCCATACAGAAGCGTTGCCGGTCCACGAATAACCTCGATTTGATCGGCAAGTATTGGTTCAACGGTAACCGCGTGATCCGGACTCACATCGGATACGTCGAGTGATGCAGCTGAGTCTGTCAGCATCGTCACACGAGAGCCACTGAGACCACGAATAATCGGTCGGCTGGCAGCCGGGCCAAAATAGGTGCTGCTTACACCCAGCTCGTTAGACAGGGTTTCACCCAGTGTCGGAGCTGTTTTGAGCAACAACTCGTCACCGCTCATTACCTGAGTCGGCTGGAGAATGTCTGATATCGGCACCGCGGTAACGGTTATTTCTTCACGCTTTTTGTCTTCACTATTCGCAAGTTCTTGGGCGAAAGCATTGGATATAGGGGCAACAGCTACAAAGGCTGCCACCGCACTGGAAATGTATGGTTTCATTGGTTAGTTCTCTGTTCATCACAATAACAACGTGATCGCCAGACGCAATAGCGCCAGCGTCCGATAAAAAGTTAAGATGAATCAGAGAAGGGGTGGTCCGCGATTATGGGTCGCAGCGGGGGCATTGGATAGATACACCTGTTTTAATTCAACAGGCAGTGGCCGTGCAGTTATGGAAACTGCAGATGAAACATCTGCAGCAACTATGAAGTCATCTGAACGATCCTGAGCAATACAGACCTCACAGTGCTCACTGACCGAGTGATTAACCAGCAGATCATGCGTGATCAAAGCTAACTGGGAAAGTGACGCAATCAATATCCCGAGCGCGAACACCTTTTGATTCCAGAGTTTTTCTGTCAGCTTTAACACAGATGGAATACTAAATAATAAACCTTAATATATCCACACTGTAACGTGAAAAAAAGCGCCTATTTCCAATGCAAACACAAAGAAACGCGACCCGATGTCGCGTTGTTTCATGCATACGCTTAACGCATGAACGATAGAACATTTATGTTTTCTTTAGCGTTGTACCAGGCTCGACAAGTCGACCGGGAAATGGCAGACGCTATTGTTGAGTCGGCCAGATCGGGTTGTATCTCGCTAGGGCAAGCAACCGAGGTGCTACGGGTGTTATATTTTCTTACGCCGCATCCAGCCTAGCAAACCAGATAATTGTTGACGTTGTCTCGGTTCGACTAAACGGCAGCTTGCGAGCAATCACTGGTCGCGGCACATCAAATACAGATATTTTACCTTAAATATCAATTGCAACTAATTGTTATAAATATATATTATTCTTCCAACTTGCGACTATCTCGTTTGCGATCAGATTCCGCCAGAGTTTTCTTGCGCAGGCGAATGGCCGCCGGGGTCACTTCAACCAGTTCATCGTCATCGATGAATTCCAGCGCCTCTTCCAGCGAAAAACGAACCGGCGGCGTCAGAACCAGGCTTTCATCCGCCAGGTGCGTGCGGATGTTATTCAACTGCTTGGCCTTGGTCGGGTTGACCACAAGATCATTACCACGACTGTGGATACCCACCAGCATACCCTCGTAAACCTGATCACCGTGACCGAGAAACAGGCGGCCACGATTCTGCAAATTGAATAGTGAGTAAGCCAGCGCCTTGCCCGGTGACTTGGATACCAGTACCCCGTTATTGCGCTGGCCGATGGCAACCGGAACCCGTTGGTCGTAACCGTCAAACACATGATAAATGAGCCCGGTGCCCGCCGTCGCCGTCAGATACTCGGTCCTGAAGCCGATCAGGCCCCGCGATGGAATCCGGTACTCGAGGCGAATACGCCCCCTGCCATCCGGCAGCATATCCAGCATTTCGCCCCTGCGCTCGGCCAACCGACTCATGACCGCACCCTGGTAAGCTTCCTCAAAATCTACCGACAGTATCTCCCATGGTTCGCAGAGCTTGCCGTCGATCTCCTTGTTGATAACCTCAGGCCGCGATACAGCGAGTTCGTAACCTTCCCGCCGCATGGTTTCGATCAGGATCGACAAGTGCAATTCACCCCGCCCCGAGACACGGAATTTATCCGGATCGCTGGTTGGCTCGACACGTAGCGCAACGTTGTGCTTGAGTTCCCTGTCGAGGCGCTCGCTGATCTGGCGACTGGTCAGGTATTTGCCCTCGCGCCCGGAGAACGGAGATTTGTTGACCTGGAAGGTCATTGTGATGGTCGGTTCATCAACCGTCAGAGGCGGCAATGAATCCGGGTGTTCACGGTCACAGACCGTATCGGAAATCTTCAGATCGTCTATACCGCTGAAAACCACGATATCCCCGGCTCCGGCAACCTTGACGGGCCGTCGTTCAAGACCGTGAAAGCCATACAGGTCCATGACCCGGCCATTTTTCAGTGTGCCGTCCGCACGAACAAGGGTCACGGGGGTATTCGCCGCTACCTGGCCACGGCTGATGCGCCCGATGCCGAGTACGCCAACATACGAATCGTAGTCGAGACTGGATACCTGCAATTGCAGCGGACCTTCGACATTAACCGACGGAGCGCTGACATGCTGGATGATCGCATTAAACAGCGGCGTCATATCACCGCTGCAGACCTTTGCATCGACAGCGGCATATCCCGACAACGCGGAAGCATAAATAACGGGAAAATCGAGCTGTTCATCTGATGCGCCAAGCCGGTCAAACAATTCAAAGGTCTGATCGAGAACCCAGTGCGGCCGGGCCCCGTCACGATCGATCTTGTTAATCACCACAATAGGCGTAAAACCGTGGGCAAAAGCCTTTTGGGTCACGAACCGGGTTTGCGGCATCGGGCCCTCGACCGCATCGACGAGTAACAGGACGCAGTCAACCATCGACAGCACCCGCTCGACCTCACCACCGAAGTCGGCATGCCCCGGCGTATCGACGATATTGATCCGCCAATCCTGCCATTCGATCGCAGTATTTTTCGCCAGGATCGTAATCCCGCGCTCGCGTTCGAGTTCATTTGAGTCCATCGCACGTTCCGGCAACTCAAAACGTTCATCCAGGGTGCCGGACTGTTGCAGCAACTGGTCGACAAGCGTCGTTTTACCATGGTCAACATGGGCGATAATTGCAATATTGCGCAGATGCTGGACGGTAAACATAAATCTGGACAAAAACGGATGAACAAGAAAGGGCGCGCACTATAACAAGCGGACTGGTGCCGGTGTTAAGTATTTGACTCTTTGGCTGCATACTATTGGTATGATGATTTGCCAATCTGTTCAGAGCAAACGGTTAAAAACTTAATTCCGACACCAGCATGCAAGCACCAATGAAATTCTGTAGCAATTGCGGTAAGCCCGTCAACATCGCCATACCCGCTGGTGATAACCGGGAACGTTATGTCTGCAGTGACTGCGGGACGATCCATTACCAGAACCCACGGATAGTCGCCGGTTGTGTAGCGGAATTCCAGGGCAAGATCCTGCTCTGCCAGCGGGCCATCGAACCACGCCCGGGTTACTGGACAGTACCCGCCGGCTTCATGGAACTGGGCGAAACCGTAGCGGACGCTGCGGCCCGTGAAACCCTGGAAGAAGCTGAAGCACAGGTCGAGATTGGCGCACTGATTGCTGTCGTAGACGTCCTGCAGGCACAGCAGGTGCATGTCTTTTTTGCCGGAATCCTGGCCGCAGCCAGCTTTGCTGCCGGCGATGAGACCCTGGACACAGCCCTGTTTTTACCTGCTGACATCCCGTGGGATAACATCGCATTTCCAAGTGTGCGCATTGCGCTCGAGCAGTTTTTGCGTAACAGCGAGAATGGCCGTGACGATTTTTGCCTGCGCACAGCTCCCGGCCAGTCGCTGGATTGATCTGCCAAACCTTGGGTATTGTCTGCGCCATATACGTATATGCCGGAAAAAATATTTCCTTTCCAGCCTGAAATCACTAAAGTACCGCTTTCTATGACAATGGGCTCATGCCAGCCAGCCGGAGAATCCAATGACTTTTGTGGTCACTGAAAACTGCATCAAGTGTAAATTGATGGATTGTGTCGAGGTTTGTCCCGTCGACTGTTTCCATGAAGGACCAAATATGCTCGTCATTGATCCTGATGAGTGTATTGACTGTACGCTGTGTGAACCCGAGTGCCCGATCGAGGCCATCTTATCGGAAGATGAAGTGCCCGAGGATCAGCAAAACTTCCTGCAACTTAATGAAGAGCTGTCGCATGAATGGCCCGTCATTACCGAAGCGGGTACACCGCCGGATGATTCTGACGAGTGGCGCGACAAGCCCGATAAGCTCAAACTTCTGGAACGCTGACCACAGAGCCAGGGAATCACGGCCAAAGCTGCCCCCACAAATTTTATCCGCTTATTGCTCCAGTTGTTTGAGCAGCTCTTTCGCTGGGACGTAGCCGGGAATTAACCCCCCGCCTGGCGTGATAATTGCCGGAGTCCCGCGAATTCCAATCTCATGACCCAATGCGTAATGCTGAGCCACGGGTGTCGGCCCGCAATTCTCCGAGTTGATATTTGCGCCGCCTTTCGCCTGCGTCAACGCCAAATTCCGATCATCGGCGCACCAGACTTTCTCAGCCTTGAACCAGCTCAATGTATCAGGCCCGCTACGCGGAAAAAACATATAACGCACTTCAATACCAAGATTGTTGTAGGCAGAAATTTCGCGGTGTAACTTACGGCAATACCCGCAGTCAATATCGGTAAATACAGTTACCGTATGCTTGACCTCTTCGGGACTGAACACAATCATGCCACTGTCCCCGATACGATCGATCGAGGCCTGACGGGCAACTTCGCGGTAACTTTCAGTCAGGTTGCGCTGATTAGTTGTATCGTAGATATCCCCTTCAATCAGATACCGCCCATCAGCTGATATATAGCGGATCTGCCCATCCAGCATGGCCTGGTAGAGCCCGGGGATTGGCGATTTAGTGATGGTACCGTCTGATAATTGGGGGTAATTCTTCAGAAGAACGCTGCGCTCGGCTTCGCTGACATCATCAGCAGTAAAACCAGGAGCCGGAAACAGCATGGCAGCAACCACGAGTACACATATTGTTGTTGTCAATTTCATAATCTGCTTCGAATGTAAGGCATAGACCTGAAGTTGAACCTCATCAGGTATCACGGCTTCCCTTAGCAGCACCGCATCAAGCTCATCGTAAGTATAACACACCGCAGTGAAACAGGGATGAGACCACACATCAATCGGTTTCATCGCCTTCGCATGGATATATTACTAGGCTCGCGGATGTTACTAGGCTCGCGGATGATGTTGTGAATGCAAATCCTTCATGCGGGCACGAGCGACATGAGTATAAATCTGTGTAGTAGATAAATCGCTGTGGCCCAGCAACATCTGCACAACACGTAAATCAGCACCATTATTCAGCAGATGGGTTGCAAAAGCGTGACGCAGCGTATGCGGTGACAACTTGCCCTTGATACCTGCTTTCTTGGTGTAACGCTTGATGATGTGCCAAAACGCCTGACGGGTCATTCGATCTCCACGACGAGTCGGAAACAGATAATCAGTATGCCGTTCAAGCAGAATCTCGATGCGCGAACCACCCAGAAATTCACGCAGCCATTCCTGTGCTTCGTCGCCAATCGGAATCAAACGGTCACGGTCACCTTTTCCAGAGACTCGCAACACACCCTGATTCAGATTAATTTCACCCTGCTTAAGATTGATCAATTCAGTAACGCGCAACCCGGTCGCATACAGAACCTCGAGCATTGTACGATCACGATGACCAAGCGGATCATGCGTATCCGGCGCATCAAGTAAGGCTTTAACCTCATCTTCGCTCAGCGACCGCGGCAATGAACGACCGATCTTCGGCATATCAATTTTTAACGTTGGATCTTCACCGATAACGCTTTCACGTAACAAGAAGCGATAAAAACGTCGAAAACTCGACAACTGCCGGGCGGTTGATCTTGGCTTGGCGCCTTCTCCAGTACGCCAGGCGATAAAAGCCAGCAAATCGGCACGAGTTGCAAAAATCAGGCTTATGTCTTTCTTTGCAAGCCAACGTTTCAACACCATGAGATCGGCACGATAAGCACCGAGCGTATTGACCGACAGGCCTCGCTCCATCCAGATCGTATCAAGAAACTTGTCGATAATTGCCTCAGGCGCATTTTGTTCGGAGCCGTCACCGGCTACGATATTGACATAATTTTGTGACATTACTTCAGATAAGTCCTTTCAGCAATCTGTTTGAAATTCCCTTGCGCACCGGAACGTTTGCCTGAAGATCAACCCAGATTGAACTCTTTTCATGCAAAGCTGATAATTCCTCCGGTCAGCATGCATGCCCTTACTCGGTATTACCGGTAACAGTTACTGACCTCTCAACAACTGCAATACCGGTTACGTTGGCGGCAAGTATGTGCCACTTGAATATTGTTCTCTGTGATTGATTTCACAAAAAATATCAATGAATTACATAAAGACTGAGTTAACAAAATACCGCTGATGCAAGCCACGATTACGACTGTAAGCCAGCGAATTTACGGTTTTTTTTCCTGGCTGATTTTTATTTCGGTCATAATCCCGACAATCTGTCTGCTGGCCGTCATACCCGGGCAACTTAACCGGCGTGTAATAGCAAAAAAAGCTGCCGCTTTGATTTTTTTTGTGACCGGCGTCACACCACGCGTTATTGGCTATGAAAACCTGCCGGATGAAGGCTCTGTCGTAGTCGCTAATCATGCAAGTTACCTGGATGGCATCATCCTGACTGCAGTATTACCGCCCCGCTTCACCTTTGTCATTAAACGGGAAATGTCTCGCATACCGTTCGCCAGCTTCCTGCTGCGGCGGATTGGCTCTGAATTTGTCGACCGCGCCCGTAACCAGCGCAATATGATCGATGCACGGCGCATTATGTATGTCGCCGGAACCGGCCGATCGCTGGTATTTTTCCCTGAGGGCTCAATCAGGCACGAGACAGGCCTTCGTCACTTTCATCAGGGCGCTTTCGCTGCAGCGAAACGCGGCAACCTGAAACTGGTTCCCGTAGCTATACGCGGCAGTCGCGACATGCTGCCGGCAAAGCAGGTGCTGCCAATTCGGGCGACACTGGAAGTCGTCATCAAACCTGCCATTAGTCCGGAATCAGCACAAACTTCCATCCGGGACCTGCTGCAAGTCTGCCGCAACAGCATTCTTGAAGACCTGAACGAACCGGATACCCCATAACTGCATCTTACTCCTTGGTCAAATCCATTTCGCAACGCATAATGGAGGCTTGTTTCGCCCGTTAGCAGAGCATTAATCTGCTTCAGCAGTAAATTGAGTCATATGAACACAAACACCGATCCAATCGTCATTGTTGCCGCCCGCCGAACACCCATCGGTGCCTTCCAGGGAGTCCTCAGTCCGGTTAGTGCCGCAGACCTGTCAGCCACAGCAACCAGTGCCTGCATCGAGGCAACGGGGATCGATGCTGCGAACATCGATGAAGCCATCATCGGCTGCGTGCTATCTGCCGGCACCGGCCAGGCGCCTGCTCGTCAGGCCGCTCTGGCGGCCGGCCTACCCGATAATGTCGGCTGCATGACAATCAATAAGGTCTGTGGTTCCGGCATGAAAGCGGCCATGCTGGCACATGATCTGATTCGTGCCGGTTCGGCCAAAATTGTGCTTGCGGGCGGCATGGAATCGATGAGCAACGCACCTTATTTACTGCCCAAGGCCCGCTCCGGCTACCGCATGGGACATCAGGAAATTATCGATCATATGTTCTTTGATGGCTTACAGGACGCATACTCCGGCAACATGATGGGCCTGTACGCCGAACAGACGGCAAACCGCTATGCATTCAGCCGTGAGGAACAGGACGCTTTTGCAATTGAATCGGTAAAACGGGCTATAGCAGCAACTGAAAATGGCGCATTCACAAATGAGTTGGCACCGGTAACGTTTACTCACCGCAGAAAACAAACCACCGTTGATACGGATGAAGAACCCTTACGCGCTAATATCGAACGAATCCCGACACTGCGACCGGCATTCTCAAAAGACGGCACGGTGACTGCAGCAACATCATCGACGATTGCCGATGGCGCCGCCTCACTCCTTCTCATGTCACAAAGCAATGCCGAACAACGCGGCCTGGAACCGCTGGCACGAATTGCCGGGCACGCCGGGCACGCGCACGAACCGGAATGGTTCACAACGGCACCGGTATCGGCCATCAAAAAGCTACATGAACAAACGGGCTGGTCGCCCGACAATGTCGATCTTTATGAAATTAACGAAGCATTTGCCTGTGTCACAATGGCTGCTATGACCGACATCGGTATCGACCATATCAAGGTCAATGTGCATGGCGGCGCTTGCGCCCTTGGCCATCCGCTCGGCGCCAGTGGTGCGCGCATTACCACAACACTGATTCATGCGTTACGTAACCGCGGTGGACGCCGTGGTATCGCCGCTTTGTGCATCGGTGGCGGCGAAGCGGTTGCTATCGCGCTTGAGATTGATTGACACCCGATCTACATCCCGGCGTAATTTGGTCCCCCACCACCTTCGGGCACCACCCAATTGATATTCTGCGTCGGATCTTTGATATCGCAGGTCTTGCAGTGCAGGCAGTTCTGCGCATTGATCTGAAAACGAGGCTGTTCACCCTCATCACACACAACCTCATATACACCAGCCGGGCAGTAACGTTGGGCCGGTTCGTCATATTCGGGCAAGTTGTAATTAATCGGAATCTGCGGATCCTGCAATTGCAAATGGCAGACCTGATCTTCTTCATGATTGGTACTCGACAGGAATACTGAAGACAAACGATCAAAACTGATCACCTTGTCAGGATTCGGATAATCAATCGGAGTAGCATCCGCTGCCTTTTGCAAACAATCATGATCCGGCTGCGGGCTGTGCAATGTAAACGGCAAGCGACCATTAAAAATATTCTGATCTATCCAGATAAAGGCAGAACCGAGCAACATGCCAAATTTCTTCATGGCCGGGCCGAAGTTACGGGCACGATGCAACTCTTCGTATACCCACGAGGAACGTACTCGCTCCTCGTAATCCTGCAAAATCGCCGGTGCGGTTTCAGCACAGGAAAGGGCAGAAAAAATTGACTCTGCGGCAAGCATGCCGGTCTTCATCGCAGTATGCGACCCTTTGATCTTGGCCCCATTCAAAAACCCGGCCTCGCAACCGGCCAGTAATCCGCCCGGGAATACCAGCCTCGGCAGAGACTGCAACCCGCCCTTATTAACCACACGCGCACCATATGAAACACGCTTTCCGCCATCGAGCGTACGCTGAATAACCGGGTGATGCTTCCAGCGCTGAAACTCATCGAAAGGACTCAGATGTGGATTGGAATAATTCAAAGCGACAATCAGACCGAGATAGACCTGGTTACCCCTGGCGTGATACACAAACCCGCCACCCTCAATATTGGCTAATGGCCACCCGAAGGTGTGCTCTACAAGTCCCTCATGATGTTTATCCGGATCGACAGTCCAGATCTCCTTGATCCCGAGGCCGTAATGCTGTGGATCGCAATCATCCCGCAACCCGTATTCCTTCATTAATGACTTGCCAAGACTGCCGCGACAGCCTTCCGCAAATAATGTATACCGCGCCCGCAACTCGTAGCCCGGCTCGAAGGTGGTCTTCGGATCACCCGCCGCATCACGGCCCATGTCGCCGGTAGCAACACCCACGACACGACCCTCTTCATACAACACTTCAGCGGCGGCAAACCCGGGAAAAATATTGACTCCAAGCGCCTCGGCCTGATCACCAAGCCAGCGGCACAACTCACCGAGGCTGATAATGAAATTACCGTGGTTACGCGCAGGCTTCGGCACAAAAAAGCCCGGGATCTTCAGCGCTCCGCTGGCGCCCGCCAGAAAATGGACTTTATCGCCGCTTACCGGCACTTTCACCGGGGCCTGCCGTTCACGCCAGTCGGGAAATAATTCATCGAGCGGGCGCGACTCGAAAATAGCGCCTGACAGGATATGCGCACCGATTTCAGAACCTTTCTCAACGAGACAAACATTCAGTTCCTGACCCGCATCGCCGGCAAGTTGCATTAGACGACAAGCTGCGGCCAATCCGCACGGCCCGCCGCCAACAATCACGACATCGAATTCCATTGATTCTCGTTCAGTCATTTCCCGTCCCTATTGCTGCCAACTGTCCCACCAAACTCCGACCCTATTGTACGGTACAGTTAACAGATGAATCTGCATGATATCTACGCACAAGCCATCAACGAGCAGGGTTATACCACCGATGCCGCTCAACTGGAGTCCATAGCAGTACTGGAGCGAATCCGCAATCAATTGCTGGCTATACCACGCACCAGGCTGCCGCTGCCGGGCGTACTGCAATCCCTGCTCGGGACAGGCCGACCGGTGCCGGTACCCGGCGCCTATCTCTGGGGTGACGTCGGCCGCGGCAAAACTTTTGTCATGGACCTGTTTTTCGACAGCCTGCCGTTTGAAAACAAGCTGCGACAGCATTTCCACCGCATGATGTACTACATACACAACCAGTTGCAGCAACTTGCCGGACAAACCGATCCGCTTGAAACAGTCGCCCAAAATCTGGCCAAACGCGCTCGTGTAATCTGCTTTGATGAATTCTTTGTCGCGGATATTGCAGATGCGATGATACTGGGCAGGTTACTGGACATACTCTTTCGTCAGGGCGTCACACTGATCGCAACATCAAATTTTCCACCTGATGAGTTATACCTGGATGGCCTGCAGCGCCAGAAATTCCTGCCTGCCATTGAACTGCTGAAACAGCATACTCAAATAACCGGAGTTAACGGCAACACCGATTATCGGCTACGAGTACTGGAACAGGCGGAAATCTATCACTCCCCACTGGACGACGACGCCACGTCCAACCTGGTCAGCTACTTCGAACGTATCGCACCGGAATCAGGCACCATGAATCAATCCATCGAGGTACATGGCCGGAAAATTCCGTTTCGCCGGCGCGCAGACGGCATCGCCTGGTTTGATTTTGCCGCACTGTGCGATGGTCCACGCAATCAGAATGATTACATTGAGATTGCTCGCAGCTTCCAGACGATCATCCTGTCGGATCTGCCAATCCTTGACTCCCTGAAGGAAAATCAAGCCCGTCGCTTCATCGCGCTGGTCGATGAATTCTATGATCGCAGAGTCAAGCTGATTATCGCTGCTGCAGCACCGATCTCGGCAATCTATTCAGGCCGGCGACTCAACCTCGAATTCGAACGTACCCGGAGCCGGCTTTGGGAGATGCAGTCACACGAATACCTGGCAGCTCAGCATCGACCTTAAGTAATAACCGGATCACCTGTTTCAGCGGTCAGCCTGCTACACTACTACGCCTTGCACATCCTGCGGAGACTGTTAAATGACGGGAAAATTAGTCCTGTGCCGGCACGGGCAAAGTACCTGGAACCTGGAAAACCTGTTTACTGGCTGGCATGACGTCGATCTGACCGAACAGGGACTGGCTGAAGCTAAATCGGCTGGACAATTGCTTGGGCAACTCGAATTCACCTTCGACCTCGCCTATACCTCAGTCCTCAAGCGTGCAATTCGCACCCTGTGGATCGTTCTCGATGAGATGAACCTGATGTGGATTCCTGTCGAACGCTCCTGGAAACTGAACGAACGCCATTACGGCGCACTGCAGGGTCTGAACAAAGCCGAGACGGTGAAACTGCATGGCAAGGATCAGGTCAAGATCTGGCGCCGCAGCTACGACATTCCACCGCCGGCACTGGAAGCATCCGATCAGCGCCACCCCTGTCATGACCCGCGCTATGCCGGCATCGACAACCTGCCGGCAACCGAATCACTAAAAACAACTCTTGAACGCGTACAACCTTACTGGGAACAAAACATTGCACCACAACTCAGGGACGGCAAAAATATCTTGATCGCAGCTCACGGCAACAGCCTGCGCGCTCTGGTCAAAATGCTGGACGGCATCTCCGACGGTGACATCACGGAATTCAACATACCTACCGGTGTGCCGATTCTGTATACACTGGACAGCAACCTGGCGCCAATCAGCCGGGAATTTCTCGGTGATCCGGAAGCGATAAAGCAGGCCGCAGCAGCCGTCGCGCAACAGGCTGAGGGCAAGTAAAGGCGTTGCCACGATGATTTACACGCTGGATAAAATCAGCCCGAAGATTCATGACCGCTGCTACATTGCGCCGTCAGCGGAGGTCATCGGCGATGTCCTCCTTGAGGAAGACACAAGCATCTGGTTCGGTACTATAGTACGTGGCGATGAAGATCGCATCACGGTTTGCCGCGGCACAAATGTACAAGACAACTCGGTTCTGCATTGCGACCCGGGGGCGCCGCTAACACTTGATGAATACGTCACAGTTGGACACCAGGCGATGCTGCATGGCTGCCGGGTGGATCGCCATTCACTAATCGGCATCGGCAGCACAATCCTGAATCATGCCCACATTGGCGCCAACTCCATCGTCGGCGCCAATGCACTGGTGACCGAGCACAAAAAATTTCCCGATGGCGTACTTATACTGGGAGCACCAGCCAAAATCATTCGTGAATTAACCGCCGAGGAAATCGCAACCCTGCCCCACTATGCGAAACGTTATATCGAACGTTCAGAACGCTACCGACGCGAACTTCAGGTAACAGATCAGACGACCTGAAAATTAAATCCTGATCGACCGCTGATAGCCCGCCATTTGCCCATCATGATCCTGTCGACACTGACCTTTTGGGGTTAGGATTTCCCCGGCCGGATTCTCTGGCATCCGTCATCATGCCACTACGGTGTCGGGCACCTCCGATATGGTAAGCATAATTGACCAGGCAGATAATGGGCGCATGAATATCGCCGGGGCAGAAACCCAGCCCAATAACTCGATTCCAACCAAACAGTCTGTGTTAATATCATGCATAGGTTTGACAGGAAAAGTGGGGGCATGAGTAGCCTCAAAAAAATCCCGCAGGTACGCGGCACATGCTGGTGCCAAATCGGTATCTGGCTTGCACTGGTCGGTATCGTATTACTCATCGCAAGCCTTGCCGGTGGCGGGTTCGAATTACTGCAACCAATCACTGCTTTGCTTTTATTCAGAATTGCCTGCCTGGTATTCATACTTAGCGCACTGGTGACAACGTTCGGCATTGTGATCAGCATGGGCACAGCGGGCCAAGCCTCTCCACTCTACTCATGGGGCGCTCTGACCATCAGCATCATCATCATCAGCATAGCAATGAGCCAGCGGCCAGGCATATCCGGGGTGCCGCCTATTTATGACCTCACGACCGACATCAGTAATCCGCCGGCATTCATAGCAATCCTGCCATTACTTGCCGAGGTGCCTAACCGATCCGAATACGCGGGTGCCGATACCGCCAAACAGCAACAGGCCACTTATCCTGATCTCATCACACTGACAATCGACAAACCGCTTGACGCAGTGCTCACTGAAGCCGAGATGACCGTGCGCAAACTCGGCTGGGACATCGTGGCCATTGATCCAAACACGGGGCGTATCGAAGCCACTGATACGTCGGCATGGTTCCGATTTAAAGACGATGTCGTCATTCGACTGACAGCGAACGACCCGGGCACAAGGGTCGACATTCGCTCCAGGTCGCGGGTCGGCATGGGCGACATGGGTGCGAATGCAGAACGCATTCGTGCATTTCTCAACCTGCTAAAGACCCGGACCGCCGATTGACTGACTGTCTTGCCCGGTAACCGGCAGATCAAACGAAATAAAGCGCGATAGTTTCGGCAACACAGGCCGGTTTGCTTTGCCCTTCGACTTCCATCGTGCTCTCCAGAATAATCTGCAAGGCGCCTGCTCTCTTGCGCGCTGATTTCAGAATGCTCCGCAACCGAACACGACTACCTGCCGGTACCATCTGCTTGAACCTGACCTTGTTAAGCCCGTAATTGATCGCCCGCTCACCATTGAAGATGACTATCTTCTCGGCTAATGCCGGAAACAATGCCGTCAACAGGTAACCGTGCGCGATTGTTGAGCCAACCGGCAACTCCCGTTTTGCTCGTTCCACATCAACATGAATCCATTGATGGTCGTCTGTCGCCTCAGCAAACCGATTAATGCGATCCTGATCAATCAGATACCATTCCGATACACCAATTTCCTTGCCTTCAAGGGCCTTGGCGTTTTCTATCGTGTCAATAATGAGTGCCATAAAAAATCAATACTGTTTATTATTAAAAGTTGATCCGGCGGCAAATCGCTGTCTAGCTGACCTGCCCAACCGCATGCATGAACTCGGCCCGAATACGATCATCATCCCGGAAAGCACCGAGCATTTCATCCGTCACCATCTTGATATTGGTTTTATTCACACCACGCGTAGTCATGCACAGATGCTGTGCTTCGACGATTACAGCTACGCCACGCGGCTCGAGTGCATCATGGATACATTTGGCAATCTCTGCCGTCAATCGCTCCTGAACCTGTAACCGCCTGGTATATGCCTCAACAACCCGTACCAGTTTACTGATCCCTGCCAACCGCTTATGCGGCAGGTAGGCCAGGTGAATACGCCCAATAAACGGGGCCATGTGGTGCTCACAATGAGATGAAAAATTAATATCCAGCAAGGTAACAATTCGATCGTATTCATTCACGGAATGAAAAGAATTGCCGAGTAACGCACAGGGGTCCATAGCGTAACCGGAAAACCAGTCACCAAATGACTCAATAACCCGTGTGGGTGTGCGCTTAATACCCGCACGATCAGGGTCTTCGCCGATCCAATCGAGCAGCGTCCTGATTGCAGACTCAGCATCAGCACGACTTACACCATTTATTTTACTGTCATTCATATCACTCTCTTCGGGTACGGTCGGACCAGAACTCAGCTGTCAAGCCCACCGAGCTTGAGACGGTCAAGATCATCCGGCGTATTGATATTCACCAATACTTGGGCATCGGTCGCAGCAATTAATTCCATATTCAAATCAGCCAGCATATTGCGAGGACTCAGGCTGCCACCCGACTTTGCTCGCTGCCGAAACTTTTCAAGCGTAGCGGGTTCCCAGATTGCGCACAACGGTTCCGGGAGACCGTCCAACGGGCTGCGATAGCCCGTTGCAGCTTTTTCTGCCCGCCGTGAATCGATTAGCAGACGAATTGATGCCGTATCGAGCAACGGCATATCACAGGCAGACACCAGCCAGGCCGCATCAGGACGGTGGACATGGGCAGCCAGGATTCCGCCGGCCGGCCCAAGCTCCGGCTGCTCATCAATGATCAGCGAATAGTGCCTGCGCAGTTCCTCATCAACCTGTGCAGCACAAATCGAAACATAAGTGCGCTCACAAAAACTGTTGATAAGAGCGAAGATTCGCGCCAACTGAACCTGCCCGCCTATCTTGATAGCGGCTTTATCCCGACCGAAACGCCGGCTCCTCCCACCGGTTAACACGAGACCGAGCAGAGGTGGAGAACCTTTATTAATGGAACCGCCAGGCATCGATCACATCACGCCGGACTGGCATAGTCACTTTTGCCCCCGGTCTTGCTAATCAGCCTTATCTCGCCAATCACAATATCGTGGGACAGCGCCTTGCACATATCATAGATTGTCAGCGCGGCAACACTGGCGCCGGTTAACGCCTCCATTTCTATCCCGGTCTTGTGCACGACATTGGTCCGGCAATCAATCACCGCACGCCCGTCATCAGCAAGCTCTATATTGATCTTGCAGCCGTCAAGACCAATTGGATGACAGAACGGAATCAACTCATAAGTTTTTTTTGCCGCAAGCGTTCCGGCAATAATGGCGGTCTGAAAAACAGGCCCTTTCGGGGTCGAGATATCCCCATCCCTGATAATCGCCCGCACCGGTTCGGGCAGATGCACGACCGCCATCGCATGCGCAGTACGGTGTGTCTCCTTTTTTCCGCCGACATCCACCATCGTCGGCTGATTCTTTTTATCTATATGCGACAACATGCAGAGCACCTCCGATCCGCAATCAATCAAGCGCCATTATAACGATCTGGCCGCCCCGGTGAGATCAAATACCCGAATACCAACCATTGCAAGGCATCAGAATCGCTTTCCGGCACACCAATAACATACCGGCTTTGCTATGATTTGAAGTCTATTATGCAGACATGATGCTTGCAGGCAGACCGGATTGTAAAACCACCGGTCCCGGGAACCAGACATGGGTCAAACAATTATCGAGAAACTGTGGGATGCGCATAGTATCGCTGACCTCGGAAACGGCAACCAGCTGATATATATCGACCGGGTGTTCTTTCACGAAAGAACCGGCAGCATCGCCTTGCAGGGTCTTGAAGCGGCCGGGCGTAATGTGCGCAACCCCGAACAGGTGTTTGGCTGCATGGATCACATCGTCGACACCCTGCCCGGTCGCACGGATGACACGATGGTACCCGGTGGCAGTGCATTCATCACGACTACGCGTGAAGCGGCACATGCTGCCGGCGTCAACCTGTTTGATCTCGGCGATGACCGCCAGGGTATCGTGCATGTTGTATCTCCGGAACAGGGCATCGCCCTGCCCGGTCTGACACTTGTTTGTCCCGACAGTCATACCTGTACCCAGGGCGCACTCGGCACACTGGCCTGGGGCATTGGATCGACAGAATGCGAACATGCGCTGGCGACCAAGACCCTGGCCGTCAAGAAACCCAGGTTCATGCGTGTAGGGTTTACCGGGCGGCTCGGCTACGGCATTACGGCCAAGGACATGATTCTGCACCTGATTGGTCGGCATACGGCATCGGGTGGTGTCGGTTACGCAATCGAATTCGCCGATGAAGCCGTCCGTGCTCTGCCGATGGAAGCCCGCTTCACGCTGTGCAACATGGGCGTGGAATTCGGCGCGTGGAGTTGCATCATCGCACCGGACCAGACAACCTATGATTACATTGCCGGCCGACCGTATGCGCCAAAAGATCATACCTGGGACCAGGCGCTCGCCTACTGGCAGAGCTTGCCAAGCGACGACGATGCCCGCTTTGACAAGGAAATTACGATTGATTGCAGCACACTCGCGCCGCAAGTCACATGGGGCACAAGCCCCCAGCATGAAACCGGCATCGATGGCATGGTTCCGAACCCGGCCAATGAAGCGGACATAAACCATCGTCAGTCAATCGAGCGGGCCCTCGAATACATGGGACTGGAACCGGGCACTCAGCTTGCAGGTCTGCCGATCGATTCAGCTTTTATCGGTTCATGCACGAATAGCCGTCTTAGTGATCTGCGCAGTGCCGCCGGGATCCTGAAGGGTCGCAAAGTCGCCGCTGGCGTCAAGGCGATTTGTGTGCCTGGTTCGGGCCAGGTGAAAAAAGCGGCCGAGGCCGAGGGTCTGCACAGAATTTTTACCGAGGCCGGCTTCGAATGGCGTGAACCGGGGTGTTCGATGTGTTTCTACGCCGGTGGCGATAACCTTGGCCTCGGCAAGCGAACCGTGTCCAGCACCAATCGCAATTTTGAAAATCGCCAGGGGCCCGGCACAAAAACCCACCTTGCAAGTCCGACCACAGTCGCCGCCTCGGCCGTCAGGGGTTGCCTGACAGATGTAAGAACACTGGAGCCGAACCATGGATAAGTTCACGACAGTGAGGGCAATCGCCGCACCGCTGCTGCGTATCAATATCGATACCGATGCCATTATTCCGAGCCGTGAGATGAAACGGGTATCCAAGCAAGGATTGGGAGAAGGGCTGTTTTCCGCCTGGCGCTATACAAAACCGGGAAGCCGTGACGAAAACCCTGACTTCATCCTGAACCGGGAACCATACCGCCAGGCACAGATCCTGTTGGCCGGAAAGAATTTCGGCTGCGGGTCTTCGCGGGAACACGCGGCCTGGGCACTGGCCGAATGGGGCATCCGGGCAATCATCGCGCCGAGTTTCGGTGCAATTTTCCACAGCAACTGTGTGCGCAACGGCATCCTGCCGACAACCCTGGCGGATCAACGGATACAGACACTTGCATTGCTGGTGCAGGAAGATCCGAAAAAAAATCAGATCGAGATCGATCTCGGCACATGTATTGTCACCGGACCCGACGGGCATACCGACAGTTTCGATATCGCACCATCCGATCGGGAGATGCTCATGGAAGGGCTGGATGCCATTGCCGTCACGATGAAACGTGACGATGAGATCCTCGCATTCCAGGCGCGTGACCGACTGAAACGACCGTGGATTTATTTATAACGGCAAGCAACTACTGAAACGGTCATTTCCGCCCCGGATGATCACTCCGCGCCAACAGCGCCCTGCTCGATCAGCGACTCGATTTCATCTTTGGAGTAACCGGCCTCGGCCATGATCTCGCGTGTATGCTGACCTTTGCGCGGTACCGGACGGTGAATGCCGAATCTTTGCCCGTTCATCTCAAGCGGCAACGCCGGTAACTTCGACTGCTTGCCGGCCCGTTCGCCATCGGTCACCGTAATCGGCAACAGGCCTTCATTCTCGGCAAGGTGGGGATCGTCGAACAAATCTTCCGGCTTGGTGATCGGCGCAAACGGTAAACCGGTTTTCTCGAGCTTATCCATCAACTCCGACTTTGAGAACTGCTTGAACGTATCCTTGATGATCGGCAGCAGGCGCCCCTTGTTAGCGACACGATCATTATTCGTCGCGAGGGTCTCGTCGGCGGCCAATTCATCGAGACCGAATGATTCGCATAAAAGCTTCCATTGCTTGTCGCTGACAACCCCGACGAAGACATGATCCTCATCGGCCGTTTCGAAAACCTGGTAAATGGCCCAGGCCGAGACGCGTGCCGGCATCGGCGCCGCAGCCTTGCCGGTCACGGCGTATTGCGCCATATGCTGACCGACCAGGAACACAGTGCTCTCGAACAAAGATGCTATAACCTGCTGACCCTGACCCGTCTCAGCACGCTGATGCAATGCGGCGAGAATGGCGAGTGCGCCAAACATGCCGCCCTGCACATCAATGACCGATGCCCCGGCTCGCAACGGCTGTCCGGGCGGGCCCGTCATGTAGGCAAGACCGCCCATCATCTGCGCAACCTCGTCCAGTGCCGTGCGTCGTTCGTAAGGGCCGCTCAGAAAACCTTTCTCGGAACAATAAATCAGCTTCGAGTTGCGCACCTTCAGCGCAGCGTAACCAAAGCCAAGTCGATCCATCGTACCGGGCCTGAAGTTCTCGATTAGCACATCGGCCTCGTCGACGAGCTTCAGAACCAGTTCCTTGCCCGCTACAGATTTCAAATCGACACACAGACTACGCTTGTTGCGGTTGTACATCGGGAAATATCCAGCCCCCGAGCCGGGCAACCGGCGAGTGCTATCACCCTTGGCCGGCTCGATCCGAATGATATCGGCACCGAGGTCGGCGAGCATCAACCCGGCGGCCGGGCCCATCACCATGTGCGTAAATTCGATGACCTTGATGCCGGCGAGCGGCAATACTTGATTGTCTGACATCGTGAAGCCTTTTCGTTATGATTCCCAGCCCTGAGGCTTGGTTTAGTCGGGGTCAGACCCCATTTATCTCTTAGCCCGGAAACTTCCAAAGATAAATGGGGTCTGACCCCGAGCGGGGATTATGCCCTAAAAAGGAATTTCTTATGAGCGATATTGATATCCTCGTCAGCGAAGTCGGTCTGCGAGACGGGCTGCAGAGCATCAAGGCCGTCATGCCGACCAGGGCAAAAAAAGCCTGGATCGACGCCGCAGCCGCAGCCGGCGTGCGCGAAATCGAGGTCGCGTCGTTCGTGCCGCCGAAACTGCTGCCGCAAATGGCTGACGCAGCTGAAATTGTTGCCTACGCCAAAACGATCGAGGGCCTCGATGTCGTCGCGCTCGTGCCGAATTTCAAAGGCGCTGAAAACGCAATCAGAGCCGGCGCGGACAAACTTGGCTTGCCCCTGTCGTGCAGCGAGACGCACAGCCAGGCAAACCTGAAAAAAACTCATGACCAGGTCATCGATGAAGTCCGCCGAATTGCCGCACTGCTGGACACGCTGCCGGCAGAGCGGCGGCCAGGTTTTGAAGGCAGCCTGTCGACCGCCTTCGGCTGCACACTTGAGGGTGAGGTTGCCGAAGCGCAGGTCGTCGCTCTGGCCGTGCGGCTCGTCGAGGCCGGCGTCGATGAACTAAGCCTGTCGGATACCACCGGTTATGCCAATCCGACCCAACTGCGGCGCCTGATTCGTCTCGTGCGCGCCGCAGTCGGCGCCGACAAACTCGATGGCGTGCACCTGCACAATACCCGCGGTCTGGGACTTGCCAACGTTGTCGCAGCACTCGAAGAAGGCATTACGACTGTCGACAGTTCGCTGGGCGGCATCGGGGGCTGCCCGTTCGCACCGGGGGCGAGCGGCAACATCGTGACCGAAGACCTTGTCTTCATGCTCGATTCGATGGGGCTGAAGACCGGCATCGACCTGGACAAACTGCTGCAAGTGCGCGAGATCGTCCTCGCCGCCTTGCCGGACGAGGAAATGTACGGCTTTACACCGGAAGCAGGGTTACCGAAAGGCTATACCGCTGGCGGCTGGGGCATCGGTTAATCAGAGCAACAGGTTATTTTGCCCCGGTCTCCTGCTGCAGGAATGCAATCAGGTTAGCTCGATCCTGTGCATCCTTGACGCCGACGAAAATCATCTGGTTACCCGGCAAAAATTCGCTTGGCCGCGCCAACCACTTGTCCATCGCCTCATCGGTCCAGATCACCTCCGCGTTCGTCAACACTTCCGAGAAGAGGAAACCTTCCGCGAGGCCGGCCTTGCGTCCGAATACGCCATAGAGGTTCGGCCCAACCTTGTTGATACCGCCTTCTTCAAGGCTATGACAGGCGCGACATTGGAAAAACAAGGTCTGGCCACGCTTGATATCGGCAGCAGCCAGCATGGCTTCCATGGAAGGTATAGACGCCGACGCCTGGCTGGCGGCCGTAGCCGGCTCATCGCCGGTGCCACCACATCCGGACAGGATGGCAACCATAACCACCGCACAAACATAACTATATTTAGCAACTGACATACGAAACCCCGTTAATTCAACTTGCATACACCCGTGTAACCTGACTGCTGCAAACATGCTTTAACCTTCAAGGCCGTCCAGCGCACCCGGATTCATTAGCCCGTCCGGATCAAGACTTTTCTTGACATCCCGCAGGATCTGCGTTGCCTGTCCCTGGCGCCCTTGCAGGTAAGGATAACGCTTGCCGACCTGCATGTGCACTGCACCCATGTCAACGAAAATGTCCTGAATCATGCTGCGCAGTTCGCCGACGAACGCACGACCTTCGGGATTGGCCTCGTATTCGGGCAACATGTCGAGATATTCCTGCGGCAGGTAGCGCTTGTGATACGGGGTGCGGTCATCTTCCCAGTAGAACACCGGTTCATACAGAAACCCGTTCGTACTAATGGTCGTGAACATCGCCGCATACTCGATCTTCAGCGCATCCATTTTTTCCGCGTTGGCTGCATGCAACTCGCTGATGCGGCGGTGAAATTCCTTGATTTTGGAGAACGGCAAAATACCGTGCATCGGCACCCAGCGCTGACCGAGCGGCCCGAGTATCGGGTATAAGGGAATGAATGGCATGGCCCTGAGTACGGTCGGGATCGTATTGGCGATCTCGGTACCATGGCCGGCCATCGCCTTACGCACCATCGCGAGTTTGGCGCTGATCTCCGCGCGACTGGAACCTTCAACGACATAGTGCGCGGAAAAATCGAAACCGCTCAGGAATCGCTTGCCGGCCAGTGCCATTTTCATGACCCGGAGCAGGCCGTCGACGGGGTTCGTCGACGTCTTCAGCACTGCCCATACCGCCTGGACCGCGTCCTTGGTGCTGGTGCTGCCAAGCTGCCCCTGCTGCAGTTTCGGATCCAGGCCGAAGCAATCGGCGGCGGCGCCGGTGCGCCCCGCCCTGGCCATCCCTTCGCCCATGGCATCGAAGTTGCTGAAACCGAACGAGGCAGTACCCGAATACGCGGGCACCTGGATGAGGCGCAACGTGATCCGGGCCTTGATGCCGAATGCACCGGCATCCCCGGTAAACAGGCCGGTCAGATCGGGGCCGTAATGACGGAAGAACGGCGATGCCTTGTCCATCGCCTTGGACCCGGTACTCAGTATCTCGCCGCTGGCCAGCACAATATCGAACGACAGTGCCGTATCGGCCGAACAACCGTAGTTACCCGAGCCGAGACTGACCGCGTTCTGTGACATCGACCCGCCAACCGTCGCCTTCAGTCCTGAAAACGGTCCCCAGAATGCCGAGCGTAAGCCATTCTCGGCCAGCGCTGCGGTCATATCCGCCCACGTGATGCCCGGTTCGACCGTCACGTACATGTCTTCAGCATTGACTTCGACGATCGCATTCATGCGCTCGGTATCGATCAACAGGGAATTGCTCGTGGTCGGCAGGTAGCCGTCCGTGTAGGAAGCACCGCCGCCGCGTGGCACCAGCGTCACGCCGGCAGCCGTCGCCGTGCGGGCAACCTGCTGCAGTTCCTCGACGCTGCCGGGCTGCACGACGGCAATGGGCAATTCGCGAAAATTGTAGACATCCATCGCGTAGAATTCGCGATCCACATCATCCGTCAGAACGTGTTCCGACCCACAAACACCCTGTAGCTTTTCTATTATATCTTTTAATTCTATTAACTTAGCGGACATTCTTAAATCCTGTTTTAGTAAAATTTCTGACCGTGGCCGATAAATTGCAGGGCGCTATTGTGCCCGAATCAGTAGCGAACTTTTAGCCTCTTAAGGCACTAACCCGGCACACTGCTGCGCTCACCGGAAAACTTATAAGCAGATGCCGCGATCCTTACGGCGCATGCCTGAATACAAAAACAACGCCAGCAACAGACAGCCATCAGCTAACCGATAAACTGTTCGGCACCGGGTATCGGCCAGTCTTTCCAGACCTTGATAACCCCATCCTCGATGAAAAAATACCCGACGACCTGAAACCGCATGCTGGGTCCCCCGCCTTCTTCGGGCGCATTAAAATGATCGATCCGTTCGTTTATCACTACCGGTCCAATTACGTGCGATCGTAAAATATCCCAGTGCACGGATGCGAGACTCCTGAGCCAACCGCCCATCTGCTGTTCAAATTGATCCCGCGATTCGATCAACGGTCGTCCGGGAGCAATCTGGTAATGCAGATCCTCAGCAAGGTAAGGCCGCAAAACCTCAATATCACGCAATGCCCAGTCCCGGCAAAAATTGGTAACCAGGGTTTCGTTGCTGATCTCAAGTTGTGTTTTTTCCGGTTGCTCTGCGCTGGTCATTTGACCTCCTCGACATGCTGAAATACCGGCTACGGCCGCACCGGCCAGCAAAATCCGGCGATTAAGGCCATTTCCGGCCGGGCTCTGATTCATGCTGCTCATAATTGCCGTTCTCTGCAAAGGTTTGAGGCCGGTTATTCTGCCATCAGTTCGTTGCAACAACCTGATATGGAAACTCGCACCCCGCCTCTAAGGCCCGGTCATCTGTGCCATTCCGTCCAGGGTTGCAGCCACTATAAGTGCCTGTTGCGCATCCCTTTCAATACCGGCCTCCCAGGTTTCCTGATAAGCGCCCCCATTGAATGAACCGAAATACATGTGCAAGCCACCCGGAACGGGCACCCACTGACTGTTCGCCGGAAACAAATATCTCATCTCCGCAAAACTTTGCGGCGCCAGTCCATCTAAAGTAGCACGATGCACATGCACGACGGGCAATTTAAAATCTGCCAGGCTATTTGCCGCGGGCGGATAAGCATCCCACAGGATTAATCCAGCGAGATTCGCTTCGTTCAGGAATGCAAAGCGTGCAGCCATTGCACCACCCATTGAATGGCCTGCAATCACCCATTTGCGGATCTCGGGATAAGCGGCCCGAACCTCATCGGCTTTATTCGGAGAGAAAATTGAAAAGTCGAATGGCATGCTTACAGCTATTACCAGGTAACCCTGCGCTGCCACGCTGCGCAAAATTGATGCATACCCGCGAATGTCACAATTTGCGCCGGGGTATAAAATCAAACCGGCTTTCGGTTCCGATGCCACCGGCCGCATGACCAACCAGTCACCTGCTTCAACACGAACCGCATCATCCCCGACCAATGCCGCCAAAGCTTCCTGTGTCGGCGATGCCAGGTTTGCTTTTGTCGAATACAAGAGCCAGGCATACATAAGCAGCGGCACAAGAACGAAAATAGCCGCAATAACTTTAATGATTTTTTTCACATTTCTTCCACGGTAAAAAATGACCGGGCTGAATTCTTCCAGCCGATTCATATTTTATGAGCAACAACTTATATTTATTAAAAGTGTACTGCATTTGAATATCGACAATCAGAAAATCGACCCTCCATGCGGGGAATCATGCCCCACCCGCAGCAGTTTATGACGGCATACCCGAACCGATGACTGTTTACCTTTCTCAGCTCAGCGCCTTCCATTTGATGTCGGGTTAATGCCATCATACTTGCCGACGACTTGTGAACTTCTCAAACAAGGGCTACCGGAGGTGTAACCAGCCTGGTTATGCGTTACCCCCGAATAACCCGGCATTCACAATAATAACAGGCAAATAATCTATCGAATGATAGAATCATTTTCTTATTCGACGGCCACTTTGGCTTATGAAATTATTACACTTTCAGGCACATATCTCCGCCATCACGCTGTTGCTAAGCGCGACCTTATGGTCGCTGCTCACCCCGTCGGCCAGCGCCGAACCCTGGGTCGATACTGCAAACCTGACACTACGCAGTGAGATTCAATACCTGGCCGACAGAGGCGTAATCAGCGCTCCGGTAACAACTTATCCCTTGATGTGGGCGACGATTGCAGATGATTTACATGCCGCAAACATCTCGCAACTTGATGGCCCGGCAAGTCATGCCTATTTCAATGTAATGAACCATTTTAACTTTGCCAAACAGGAATTCAGATCGGTAAAGGTAAATTTCAGTAATGATGACAATCGTTTTCACAGTTTCGGTGATGATTTCCGGGACAAAAACAGCTTAACGGTAAATTACAGCAATCTGGGTTATCGCTGGGCATTCAAATTATCACCGAGCTACAGCCGGGATCCGGATGACGGAGACGACTTCAGACTGGACGGCAGTTATGTTGCCGGCCGGCTATTCAACTGGGTCTTTACTGCCGGCATCCAGGACCGGTGGTGGGCACCCGGATGGGATACCAACCTGAGCCTGACCAACAGTGCGCGACCCATGCCGGGTATAGCCCTGACACGGGGAAACGCGGCCCCTTTCAAACTGATATTTACCAAGGACTATCAAATCCCGTGGACGGTTACCACGTTCATGTCCCATATGGGTGATGATCGCACCATACCCAATGCCTTGTTATGGGGGTTTCGGTTTAATTTCAAACCTCATAAACGCCTGGAAATCGGCATTACCCGTTTAGCCCAATGGGCTGGAGATGGCAGGCCCAGCAGCAGCAGCACCTTCTGGGATTTACTGCTCGGCCGCGACAATTGCGGCGTCAGCGGGTCCGGAGGAATTGACTGCACCAATGGCAACCAACAACCCGGTAACCAGCAGGCCGGTTACGATGCCCGACTGTCGTTGCCGCTCATGGGTCACAATATTGCCGTTTACGGACAATCATTTGCTGAAGACGGCAATGAGAGCAGCACGAAATTCTGGACTAAAGCGCGTCCGCAAATTGGTATCGATACCACGCTGACAGTTCTGGATACGCCGGTATTGGCTTTCCTGGAATACACCGACAGCCTCGCCTACTGTGGTGACGGTCGGTCAAGAGGAATCGGTGACTGTTACTACGAGCACAGTATTTACCGCACAGGTCTTCGCCATGAAGGCCGAACCATTGGCAGTATCTACGATAACGATGCAACATCATTTGTCTTTGGTCTGATTTCACAGCAGCATAATGATGCCAACTGGCAGTTGAGCATTCGCTACGCGGAACTGAACAAAGACAACAGTGACAGATACCCGGGAGCGCCGAACGGAAACACGCTCACAGAAATCTCGGAAGATATGATTATGCTGTCCGGCAAGCATCAGCGCATTTACGGATCATGGAAATTCACCCTGGGCGGGCGGGCAAGCCGGTCAGGCTTTAAAAACAAGCATGATGACAACAACCTGTCAGCATTTCTTGATATCGAATATTTGCTTTAAGTCGGAACCAGGCACTCATTCTCCCCTCAATCATGACCCGCACAACATCCTGACCAAAGCCGGTTGCAACACCCCCATTGATTCCAGTGTAGGGATTAAGCAACATAAAAGATCATTCTTATTTATCGTGTCCATTTACAGAGTGACTTTTAAACGACATAATCAGGTCTTTAAAACCAAGCCAAGTGTGGCGATAGGATTAGAGTAGTAATTCGACTTTTCTGCGGCAGGTGGTTGAGCCATTGAATTAACCAACCCACACAATGTCCATTGAAGCTTACATTTATCGGAGGACACCCATGCATTTCATAAAGATTTCCACTGCCATACTGATCACCGTCCTGATGACCGTGCCATTTACCCTGTTGCTGCCTGCTGATGGCTGGGCGCGCGAAGAATTGATCGTCACAACACGCAAGAAAGAGGAAAACCTGCAGGATGTTCCGATCTCCGTTTCTGCGATTACCGATATCCAGATTGAGGAAAAAGGCATCAACAGCATCAAGGATGTTGCGAAATACATGCCCGGCGTCGAGTTCGATGAGGGTTACGGTGGTCAGGACACGCGGATAGTCATTCGCGGCCTGTCACCGACGCGCGGTCGCTCCAATGCGGCATTCCTGGTCGACGGCATCGATTTTACCGGTGAGGCAATGACCACTGCCGGCGGCGCTTTCTCGGTGAATCAGCGCTTACTTGATATTGAGCGTATCGAAGTTGTAAAAGGCCCGCAAAGTGCCCTGTATGGTCGTAGCGCCTTTGCAGGCGCTGTTCAATACATCACCAAGAGTCCGAATCTCGATGCGATGGAAGCAGAAATCGCTGCCGAAGGTGGTTTTTTCGATGCCGGCGGTGACGGCGGCAACTCGGATGGGCAATACAAGGTGTCCGGTTCCTTCGGCATGCCACTGGGTAACACCTTTGGTCTTCGGGTGAATGCCAATGTGTATGACGAGGCAGGTTTTTACAATAACTCGATGACAGATCAGGAAGTCGGTGGTGCTGAAGGTTCGGGCATTGCGCTGACAGGCCTATGGGAGCCCAACTCTAACCTGAGCGTCAAAGGAAGACTTGCATACTCGGAAGATGAATATCAGACCAGGGCCCAGGCACGCGTCCACGGCGTTACGCCCATTGACCTGAATGACTCGGTGGGAAGTTCAGACCTGATCTATACGCCATTCTTCGGCCCGTTTACGGATTTCTCAACCGCCTACCCGAATTGTATCCCCCCAAGCTTCGGCCCTCCGGCTCCGGGCAATCAAAAAGACGGCAGGATTAGCAGTTGCCTTGGCACACCAAAGCTTCTGGTGACCGGCAAGGTGCCGGACGGGGATGATTTAACTGTTGTACAAAGCCCGGATCCGCATACCGGCAATAACTACGAGGGCACCGATGTCGATATAACCACCTTCACCCTGGTAGCAGACTGGAATACCGATATCGGTGCATTTTCATCCCACACGGGTCTCGCCAATACAGAGTCTGACCAGATATTTGATGGTGACTGGGATGCCATCACTGCCGGAACATATCTTTCCAATGACGGCCTGTACTCGCTTACGTTATTCCCCTGCGGCCCAACCGGGATGGAGGATTGCTCGCCCGTAGCGCAGGAAATCAGTTTTGCCAATGAAACTGATTTGTTCAGCCAGGAGTTCCGTTATGCAACGGACCTTGATGGTGCGTTTAACTTTACCTTTGGCGCCTTGTTCTGGAATGAAGACGTTGATCAGACCGAACCGAGCTATACAGTATCGCCGGTGAATTTCCGCGGTGTTGCCGGACCACCGGCATTTGCGTTACCGACAGCAAGTGCTGTCTTCACCGGTGCGGCTGGCGGACTGGATACGAGAGCGAACACCAAGTCTCGCGAGACTGAACACTGGTCGATCTATGGCCTGGTTGACTGGGAAATTAACGATGCCCTGAAACTGACATTTGAAGGGCGATATGTCGATGAAGAGTTGACCGTTGTTGGCCCGCAGTGTGATCCTGACGCAACCCAGGCTCTGACAGGGCTTGCCAGCAGTGACGACGGTAGCGATGTCAACGGCGACGGCGTCATTGATCCCGGCGATCCTGCCGAAGCGGCTCCAGACGGAATACTGGATTCCTGTAACTCTGCTTTCCGTGGCAATTCATCACTGGCCCAAACTGCCGGCGGCACCCTGCCTGACGGTACCTGGGCCAATGCAGCAACCACCAGGCTTGCGGCCAAGACCAGCGAAGACTTCTTTGCCCCCAAAGCCACCCTGGAGTGGCGGCCAAACGATAATCAGATGTGGTATGCATCTGTCGGGCAAGGCGTGAAGCCAGGCGGCATCAGCACAATCGCCGGTGGCACATTCTTTGATCCGGTCAATAACACTTTTGATAAAGAAGAACTGGTCGCTTACGAGATTGGCGGCAAGACCATCTGGGCCGGGGGCGATGTTATCGTGAATGGCGCCCTGTTCTTCCAGGATTACACCGACAAGCAAGTCGGCGTTACTCAGTTCGATACACGTATCCAGTCGGATGTCTCCAGTATTGAAAATGCCGGCGAAGCAGAAATCTGGGGTCTGGAACTCGACACCTCATGGCAGATTAACGATAACTGGTTTGTATCCGGTGCTTATACATGGACTGATGCCGAATACACCCGGTTTGAATCAACGACCGCATCCTCGTCAGAGGTAGCCCGTAGCATTGCAGCAGGAAATGGTGGCTGCCTGGAAATAATTGACAATGATCCTGCGGATCCTGCGGATGGTGTCTCTGACGTTTGCCGCATAAACCGCACCGGAAATGATATCGAAGACGTACCTGAGCATACCTTTGTCGGTTATGGTCGATTCTCTGATCAATTGGGCACAACCGGTCTTGAATGGTTCCTCGATGCAAACGTCATCTATACCGATGACCGGTATATCGAAGAAAATAATATCAAACAGCTGGATTCATACTGGATGGTGGATACACGCCTCGGTGTGACCGCCAAGGCATGGGAAGTCATTCTCTTCGTCGATAACCTATTCGATGATGATACGGTGAAATCAGGCGTGGATGTCGGTTCCCAGGTGCGAACATTCAGCGAGGGTCATTTCCCGCCAGGCCCCTCAGACGGCTTGATTGTCAGCCTGCCTGACCCGCGAATTATCGGTATTCGCGCCAGGTACAGGTTCGACGTTCAGTAGGACGTTCGAGCGCATGTTACAAAGCCCCCCGCAGCGCAGGCTGCGAGGGGCTTTTTTTTATCTTGAATTATGATCCTGTGACCTACCCGGATTAACGATCCCGGCTCATCTCCTGGTGCAGACCAGGATGATCGCGGTAAAACTCCAGCGCTTCAGGGTTTGCCAGTGCCTCAATATTCCCTACCGGTTCACCATGCACGACCGCACGCACCGCAAGTTCCATGATCTTGCCACTACGGGTCCGTGGGATGTCGGGCACAGCGCAGATTTTTGCCGGCACGTGGCGCGGGCTTGCGTTGTCGCGAATGATTTTACGTATCCGCTCGCACAGCGAATGATCCAGTTCAGTACCGGAGCGCAGCACGACGAACAGGATAACCCGCGTGTCATCCTGCCAGGACTGCCCTATGACGACGCAGTCGAGGATCTCACTGACCTTCTCAACCTGACGATATATTTCGGCGGTACCGATACGCACACCACCGGGATTTAGTGTTGCATCTGAACGGCCGTAGATCACCAAACCACCATGTTCGGTTAGCGCCGCATAATCACCATGAGCCCAGGTATTTGCATAGCGTTCGAAATAGGCAGCGTGATATGTCTCACCCTGCGGGTCATTCCAGAAACCGACCGGCATCGACGGGAAGGGTTGGGTACAGACCAGTTCACCCTTTTCGCCAACCGGCAACGCGTTACCGTCGTCAGCATAGATCGCTACCGCCATACCCAGCCCGACACATTGCAATTCACCCCGATACACGGGACCGATTGGATTACCGAGCGCAAAACAGCCGAGCAGATCCGTGCCGCCGGCTATCGACTGCAATGCGACATCTGTCTTGATAGCGGTATAAACGTAATCAAAACTCGTCGGCGCCAGTGGTGAGCCGGTTGACTGAATCGTCCTCAGCGTATCGAGCGAGTATTGTTCACGCGGCGTGAACCCTGATTGCTCTAACGAGGCAAGATACTTCGCCCCGGTACCAAATATCGTAATGCCTTCTTCATCAACCATGCGCCACAATGATCCCGGATCCGGCTCGAACGGTGAACCGTCGTACAACACAATAGTCGCGCCGGTTGCCAACCCGCTGACCAGCCAGTTCCACATCATCCAGCCACAGGTGGTGAAAAAGAAAAAGCGGTCATCACGGCTGAGGTCGGAATGCAGCTGATGCTCTTTCAGGTGTTGCAACAAGGTGCCACCGGCACCATGCACCATGCATTTTGGCTTGCCGGTCGTGCCCGACGAATACATGACATATACCGGGTGAGCAAACGGCAAGCAGGCAAACTCGATGTCTTGCGCCGAACCGATAAATTCAGACCAGGGCGTCGCCCCGGTCACGCTGTCGAAGGCTGGCGCATCAACCAGAAACGAAAAGATGACGACGTGTTCCAGCCCCTCTATGCGCTGACTCAGTTCGGCCAGAATCGGCATACAGTCAAAACGCTTACCAGCATAATGATAACCGTCCGCTGCGAACAGAATTTTCGGCTGTATCTGGTTGAACCGATCAAACACACCATTGACACCGAAATCCGGTGAACACGATGACCAGATCGCACCCATACTGGTTGTGGCCAGCATGGCAATCACTGCCTGAGGACAATTGGGCACAAAACCGGCAACCCGGTCGCCAGCTACGACTCCGGCACGGCGCAGTCCGTCAGCCAGCACCGCGACCTGCTGGTACAACTCCGCGTAACTGAGTTCAGTGCGACGTCCGGTCTCATCACGAAAAATAATCGCAGGCCGCTCATCACGAAACTTCAGCAGGTTGGCTGCAAAATTGAGTTGCGCACCGACAAACCAGCGGGCGCCGGGCATACAGTCTGCACCGACCAGCACATCGGTGCATTCAACATCGAACTGCAAGCCACAAAAATCAGCAACTTCGGCCCAGAACAGGGCCGGGAACTCAATCGACCACTGATGTAGCGCAGCATAATCGGTGAAAGTCAGCCCCGTCCCGGCTTCGACGTCCGACTGAAACTGACGTAAATTAGCAGCGGCGCGGCGCGCCTTGTGCGGAGACCAGATTGGCTGCAGGTCGGACAAATCGCTCAACCACCGATGTAATACATCTCGACTTTTTTATCCGAACCGCCCTGCTCAGCGCGAACCTCGCTGTAGCGATCTTCGCGGGCACCCCAGACCCGACCGATCACCTTCAGCAGTTCATCGTCATCGGTGCCGACACGCAATAAACCTTTAAGATCAGTGCCGGCGGCGGCAAACAGGCAGGTGAACAACTGCCCGTCCGACGATAGCCGGATACGTGTACAGGACCCGCAGAACGGATCGCTCACCGATGAAATAAACCCGACCTCACCCTGACCGTCCATAAACCGGTAGCGGCTGGCAACCTCACCGTGATAGTTCCGCTCGACCGGGGTCATCGGCCAGCGCTGGCTGATATGTTGTACCAGTTCGGCAGAGGGCACTGTATCGGTTTCCTGCCAGTGGTTAATTGTGCCGACATCCATATATTCGATAAACCGCACAATGACACCGGAACCACGAAAATGTTCGACGAGATCCAGTGCGCCCTGATTGTTAATGCCGCGTTTGATCACGGCATTAATCTTGATCGGCATCAATCCGGCCTGTGCCGCTTCACTGATGCCGGCAAGGACACGATCCTTGCTACCCCGCCCGCCACTCATTAATGAGAATACTTCGTCATTGAGCGAATCAAGGCTGACGGTAACCCGGTTAAGTCCTGCGGCACGTAATGCCGCCGCATGTTGTCCCAGCAGGATGCCATTAGTCGTCAAAGCGATATCTTCAATACCTTCAATCCGGCTCAGGTCACCGATCAGGTCCGTCAACCCGGGACGCAATAACGGTTCGCCACCGGTAATCCGAATCTTGCTGACGCCAAGCCCGGCAAACAGGCGAGTCACTCGCAAAATCTCATCGAATGACAAGCGTTCCGTGCTGTCGAGAAACTTGAAGTGCTCGTGATATTTATCTTCGGGCATGCAATACGGACAGCGGAAGTTGCACCGGTCCATGACCGAGATCCGCAAATCTTGCAACGGACGCTGCCGCAGATCCCTCAGCGGCGGAATCGAAGACGGCAAATTGATCACATTTTCTGACATTATTTGACTGGCTGCTCTGAGTACCCGGCAACGGTGCCCCGGATTAAACCGGTTACCGTGCAAGGCCGGCGGGTTGATTATTGTCTGCTCATTATACGACCTGGAAAATTGTACGGAAAACTGCAGCATACTGACAAGTAATTGCTCGCCAATGGATGGAGCAAATAATTAATACAGGCAGGCCGATAGGCGCTATCGAACCCATTTATACCGGTATACTTGCAATCTTCTTCATACCAACGATTATCGGCCATGGTCAGCGAAAATCTGCCTGCAGACATGACTGCGATTGAGATCAGCACAGCGGGCAGCCCCGATGTACTGCGCCCGGTTCGCCGTCCACTGCCACTACCCGGCACCGGCGAAACCCTGATCCGGGTCGCTGCAGCCGGCGTAAACCGTCCGGATTGCCTGCAACGTCGCGGACTATACCCACCACCCGCAGGCGCCTCGGATCTGCCGGGCCTTGAAGTCGCCGGCACGATTGTTGCGCTGGCGGATGATGTCACCACGCTGTCGGTCGGTGATCGCGTCTGCGCCTTATTAACCGGTGGCGGCTATGCCGAATATTGCACAGCCCCGGCGGTTCAATGCCTGCCGATTCCCGCCGGACTGGACTTTGTCCAGGCTGCCGCCCTCCCCGAAACATTGTTTACCGTATGGACTAATATCTTCGATCGCGGCCGACTGACCAGCGGTGAAACACTGCTCGTGCATGGCGGCGCAAGCGGTATAGGCACGACTGCGATTCAACTGGCCAGGGCATTCGGTTGTCGTGTATTCACAACGGCCGGCAGCGATGAAAAATGCAGGCTGGGCGAAGAACTCGGCGCCGAACGTGCCATCAATTATCATCAGGAAGATTTTCTGGGTATCGTCAAGTCGGCGGCAGGAGGTGTTGATGTCATTCTCGACATCGTCGGCAGCACCTATCTGGACGACAACACCAAACTGTTAAACCCTGAAGGACGCCTGGTCATTATTGGCGTACTCGGTGGCGCAAGCGGAGATCTGAACCTCGGCCGTATTCTGACCAAGCGACTGGTCATTACCGGCTCGACATTGCGGGCTCGCAGTCCGGTAACCAAAGGCGATATTGCACGTTCCCTGCACAGCCAGGTCTGGCCGAAAATCGAGGCGGGTACGATTACGCCCGTCATCCACACGCGACTGCCCCTGGCGGCGGCCGCACAAGCACATGAGATCCTTGAAGCCAACCAGGTAATGGGGAAAATTGTGTTGCTTTTAGAGACCTGACATGTCAATCAGCTGGAAAAATGTTTTATGAGTAGCCGACGCATCATCAACAGTTTCAACGAATGGCGACAAACTGACGAACCACTCGTCCTGGCTACCGTTTATGATACCGAAGGGTCGACATACAGCAAGGCCGGACACCGGATCATCATCTCGACCAGCGGTGATTACCAGGGACTCATTAGCGGCGGCTGTGTCGAAGGGGATCTCGCCGCACACGCACACCTGGTATTTGTAACCGGCGAGGCACGCACCATCACCTATGACCTGCGTGAAGATGAAGATGCTATCTGGGGCATGGGGGTCGGTTGTGACGGAGTCATCAAAATACTGCTGCAGCGCCTGGATGCAGCGACCCGCTACGAACCCTTCCAGACAATTACCGAGCGCCAGATCGTACCGCATGGCGGCGGCACCTGTGTCACGGTTGTCGAAAGCGAAGACAGTGAACTGCCGCTCGGCGCAACATGGATCGACTGGGGCACCGACAGCATGGCCTGGCAGATGCCCGATGATCGTATGTCGGCCATCAGGAACCAGAGCAATGCACTGGGCAAAAAGGCGAAATCCAGACTGCTGCGCCAGCCGTCCCGCGGTGGTGCATTTACCGCCCTGCACGCATCCATCCGTCCGATACCGCGCTTGCTAATCCTCGGTGCCGGGCCGGATGCGGCACCGCTGGTCACGATAGCAAATGAGCTTGGCTGGTTTATCACCATTGTCGACCACCGCCAGATTCGCATCAACGATCCGGCATTCATGGTTGCGGAGCATCGCTTTTGTGTGCCGCTCAAAGAATTTCCGACCGCCGTCGAATTTGACCAGTATGCAGCCGCCATCATTATGAGTCATAACCTCGAGGCTGACGGTCAGTATGTGTCACACCTGATGAAGAACACCGATATCCGGTATATTGGTTTACTTGGACCCAATGGTCGCCGTGATCGGCTGATCGAAGCGCATGACCTTGGTGATCCGGAGTTTACCGCACGTCTGCACGGCCCGGCCGGCCTGTCGATCGGCGCTGATTCTCCCGAGACAATTGCATTATCGATTCTTGCCCAGATCCACAAGACCCTCGATGCAGGCCAAAATCAAGAATAAGGATTCGTACCCGCATGACCAAGCAGACCGAAAACTTCCGGATTGACGTCGACACAGCCGTCCGGCTGATTGCCGATCATATGCCGACCTATCCATCCGAATCAGTCTTGCTGGAATCAGCACGCGGTGCGATACTGCGTCAGCAGGTTGTAGCCGAACGTGATCAGCCCCCGTTTGACCGGGTCACGATGGATGGCATCGCAATCCGCTCATCGGCACTGGCTGCCGGTGCTCGTTCATTCCGTGTCAAAGGCACTCAGGGTGCCGGGGTCGCAGCCATACCACTTGGTGACGATGGCAACTGCACTGAGATCATGACCGGAGCTCTGCTGCCGAATGACGCAGACACCGTGGTGCCGGTTGAACGCATCGAACGCAACGGTGACGATGTAACGCTCGAATCCGGTTATCAACCTAACCCCGGCCAGTTTGTCCATCGCTGTGGTTCGGACCTCAAAACCGGCCAATCATTGCTTGAACCGGGTACGCTGATCAACGCACCTGCAATGGCGGCGCTGACCATTGCCGGCGCAGCGACTGTATCTGTTGCACGCTGGCCGAAGATCGCCGCCGTGTCTACCGGCGATGAACTTGTTGATGTCGGCAACCCCATCGAGTTATTCCAGATTCGTTCATCAAACGACCGTGTAATTGCCGCAGCGCTTGAACAACGTGGCTGCACGACAGCCACACGATCCTGCCTGCCGGATGACCTCGATGCACTGCGCCGGGCAATCAGCACCATGCATGACCACAATGACATCCTGATACTGAGTGGCGGCGTATCCATGGGCAAATACGACTATGTCCCGCAAATCATGGACGAACTTGGCATGCGACTCGTCTTCCACAAGATACTGCAACGGCCCGGACTACCGATGTGGTTCGGTGTCAGTGCACAGGACAAACCGGTTTTTGCGCTACCCGGCAACCCGGTGTCCAGCCTGGTCTGCCTGATCCGCTACGTATTGCCGGCGATTCGCACCTCACTGGGCGCAACCCTGGCCGAACGACAAACCGTGCGGCTTGCCGAAACCATCCACTTTGAGTCAAACCTGACCTGTTTCATGCCGGTCGGGCTGGGCATTAATGCCGATGGTGATTTGCGAGCCAGCCCCAAACCGACCAATACATCCGGAGATTTCGTCTCACTGGCCCGAACCGACGGCTTCGTGGAACTCTCCCGGGAGCAAAATAACTTTACCGCCGGTAAGCCTGTTTCGTTCTATCAATGGTAACCTTTAGACTCGATATTACATCTGGCTTCAGCCGCCAACGTTCATAAACATGAAAAAAATTCCTGCCATCAAGACTGTCATGACACCGTTCCCCTATTCCGTCGAATCCGGATTAGATGTAGCAACGGCTCTTGACACCATGAATACCCACGACATTCACCACCTGCCGGTAACAAATGGTAACAAACTGGCCGGCATTATTTCACTCCGCGACATCCGACGCAGAATGGAGGACGATCCAAACGAGACGCTGAAAGTTCACGATGTCATGTCCTCAGACACCTACACCGTCGATCTTTCCGAACGACTCGATAGTGTGCTGCACCGGATGGCCGAACATCATCTCAGCTCGGTCATCGTAACGCGCAAGGGAAAACTTGCCGGTATTTTTACTCACGTCGATGCATACGCCGCATTTTCGGAATTCCTGCGCGAACAGGTACGCCGCTCGGGCGGCGGCACGGCAGCCTGAGAACAGCCAGCAGAATTCAGCCCACCAGCAAAGGAACCGCATTACCGTGGCCCATGACAACAACACCAATCGTGAATTTATCCCACTGAATATCGCTGTGCTGACAGTATCCGACAGCCGCACCGAGGCAACGGATAAATCCGGAGCATTGCTCACAGAGCGTCTTGAAACAGCCGGCCATCACAAGGCAGACAAACGTATCGAACCCGACGACATGTTCCGGATTCGTGCCACGGTATCGAACTGGATTGCCGATCCTGATATCGAGGTCATCATTACGACCGGCGGCACCGGCATCACCGGACGTGACGGCACACCGGAAGCCATCGAACCGTTGCTGGAAAAAATTATCAACGGCTTTGGCGAACTGTTTCGCGCAGTTTCGTATGAGGGTATCGGCACCTCGACCATGCAATCACGCGCATTGTGTGGCGTTGCAAACGGCACCTATGTGTTCTGTTTGCCCGGCTCGACCGGTGCCTGCCGCGATGGCTGGGACAAACTGATCAAGACCCAACTCGACTATCGCACCCGCCCATGCAACCTGGCAGAAATGATGCCAAGACTGACTGAAAAATAGCCATGAGCAACACCCCGGATAATCGCCTGCAAGTACACCAGTTCAACGCATTGTCGGATAATTACTGCTACCTGGTCCATGACCCGGACTCGAAACTGACTGCAGTTGTCGACACGCCCGACGCCGCACCGATCGAAGCGGCCCTGGCCGAAACCGGCTGGTCACTCGACTATATCCTCAACACCCATCATCACCATGACCACACCGGCGGCAACCTCGAACTAAAAGAAAGCACCGGTTGCAAGGTAGTCGGATCAAAGGACGAGGCAGCCCGCACCCCGGGTATCGATATCATGCTTGGTGAAGGCGACAAGTTTGCGCTTGGCAGCAAAACGGCAACGGTGCATGCCACACCCGGGCACACCAACGGACACATTGTTTATCACTTCGCAGCGGACGATATCGCCTTTACCGGCGACACGCTGTTCTCGTTGGGCTGCGGCAGGCTGTTTGAAGGCACTGCAGAGCAAATGTGGGCTTCACTGCAAAAACTGCTGGCCTGGCCTGATGAAACCCTGATCTATTGTGCCCACGAGTACACCCAGAGCAACGCCGAGTTTGCGCTGACGGTTGAAGCAGATAACAGCCAACTGATTGAACGGGCCACCCGGGTTACCGAATTGCGCCAACAGGGTCAGGCGACCATCCCGTCCACCATCGGTCTCGAACGCGCAACCAACCCGTTCCTGCGGCCGATGAGCCCGAACCTGCAAGCGACACTGGGTATGTCCGGAGCGCCGCTGGTCGATGTATTCGCCGAAACACGCCGACGTAAAGATAATTTTTGAGCGCGCTGAGCGACGCGACCAATATCAGTTGCCCGTATTGCGGGGAAATCATTACGCTTGTTGTCGACCTGTCGGTTGCCGAACAGGACTATATCGAGGACTGCTTCGTCTGCTGCCGCCCGATTCGGGTCATCTGCCGGGCAGATGGCGGTTCTTTCACCAGCATAGAAGCCACGACGACCGACGACTAAGAAGCAAATATTGTTACTGATACACGCTGATGTGGTCTTGAACAAAGCGTCTGAATGGAATTGGTTCACGGCCGACAAGCTGTTCAAACGTGTCAGTGACCGTTGGCATCACCACACCATCGACAACCTCCGAGAACAAATGCATGACCGCATCCAGGTGCCACTCACTACTCAGGAATGGCGCCACCCTCTCACGATAGGCAGCCGGATCCTGATTCACATACTCAACCTTCTTGCCAATAACCTCGGAAAACCTGTCGGCAACAGCGTGGAACGTCATTAGTTCCGGACCGCTGATCTTGTAACTCTGACCCTCGTGACCCGTACCGACAAGAACCTCGGCAATTACTGCACCGATGTCGCGGCAATCCATCATAACGGTCACACCGTCGCCCATTGGCAGGTAGAACTTGCCCTCTGCCTTAATAACAAAACCGCTGGGGAGCAAATTCTGCATGAAGAAATTGGGCTTGATCACCGTCCAGTCCATATCGGTCGTGCCAATGTGCTGCTCAACCGCATAATGCATCGCTGGAATCGGACTAGTGGCTTCAGGCAAAGCCTCCAGTGAGGATAACTTGACGAAATGTCTGACCCCCGCCTCGGCCGCGAGGTCGACGAACTGCATCTCCATATCCCGCTGTTCCTGGCTGTTCGGCAAGATCAACAATGCTTTCTCAACACCATCCAGCGCCCTGGCGACAACATCCCGATCCGCAGCATCACCAACCACCAGTTCAACACCGGCTTCTTTCAATGCAGAGGCCTTATCGGCATCACGCACCAGGGCACGTAAAGGCACGCCCTTCTTAATCAGTTCACTGGCCGCAGCTCCGCCGGTCTTGCCGGTCACGCCCGTAAGCAGAATCATGCCTATTCTCCCGATAAATGGTTCCGTCGCCACCGGACAACCCTGCCCGGCGCGGCTCGAAAGTCTACCCGAACGACTGACCGGATCATAAGCATGGGCAGCAGACAGCGCCACACAGCGGTGAGACTGTCGACTGTATCAAGACTGACAGCAGATGCGGATCTGCGCGTGTTCTTCGTGTACGTCGTCGGGCAAAGTCGAGTCCGACAACAGCAAATCGGGAACTTGAGGTTCTAAAGCATATATTCAAAAAAGCCGTGCAATGGGGCGTGTTGGACAATAACCCCGGGCGTGAGGTGGAGAAGGTCCGACTGCCAAAGCGCAAGCGTTACGTCGATGATGATGAGTTCCAGACCGTGTATTCCCTTGCATCCCCTACCCTTCAGGTGACAATGGATTTAGCCGTTTTGACTGGCCTTCGCCGCGGAGACCTACTGTCACTGACCCGCGACAACCTGACGGATGAGGGCATCCTGATCACACCGGGAAAAACACAGAACACCAGCGGGAAAACCCTGCTGATCGAATGGTCTGAGGAACTCAGGCAAGTAATAGACAGGGCAAAGCGGTTGCCACCAGAGGTCCGACAGCCTATCATCGCGACCCGCCGGGGCAAGGCTTATACCGGGGAAGGCTTCAATGCCAATTGGCAACGCCTGATGAAGAAAGCCTTGGAAAATGGCTTAACTGAGTCATTTCGGTTCCATGATCTCAGGGCAAAGTCAGCGTCAGATGACACCGCTGATGCCGCGAGTGAGCGTCTTGGTCATACCTCAAAGGCGACAACGGATAGGTGGTATAGACGCAAACCGGAACGGGTCAGACCGCTTCGATAGGTGTGGAGTAATAGACAAACGCCAATATAATAGACAGGCGGCTCACCTGAACCGCTGTAAGTAATTGAAAAATAAGACGCGCCCGTAGCTCAGTTGGATAGAGTGTCTGGCTACGAACCAGAAGGTCGGGAGTTCGAATCTCTCCGGGCGCGCCATTTCTCTTAACGGAATCAGCGACTTAGCTGAAGCCGCTTCTGTACCCCGTCAGCACCTATGGAACAGATATAGCACTAGTTTAAAGGAGAGTTTTTGTTCATCCTGACCCGAGGAGTTGAGATGAAACAGAAACCAGCAAGACGGCCTGCGTCGTCAGAACGGATCATTCG
>PVBE010727471.1_pt1 | contig 173789 bp, 168 predicted proteins | sample 1631181 | NCBI WGS metagenome assembly PVBE01 (sample SAMN08397723, study PRJNA350692) | Marine metagenome, whole genome shotgun sequencing project. | isolation source: water | place: Pacific Ocean | collected 2012-04 | reverse complement strand
TTATTGGTCGGAGCGACTGGATTTGAACCAGCGACCCCTACACCCCCAGTGTAGTGCGCTACCAAGCTGCGCCACGCTCCGGTGGATGGTTCGCAGGCTCGAATATATGTGCCCCGGCAGTGCCAGACAATGGCGGCGCTAGAATATTTTTCGCTCACAAGGGTTCACGAAAAACGCCCCAACTTATAGATGTTACGCAAATACGTCGTCGCAAACTGTTTCAGTTTGCTCGGGATTCCCCGAGAAGATCGCGCAGTTCCTCGAGCTCGGCGAGGACGGTCCGCAACTCGGCGCGCTGGTGCGCGTCGAGCCCGGCCGGCGGCGCCGCGGCGGCGTCGGGGCCACCTTTCGTCGTCAGCGCCTTGGCGCCGTTCTGGCGGAGCAGCTTTTGTACGCCGCGGATGGTATAGCCTTCCGTGTACAGTAGATCCCTGATGCGGCGCAGCAGGCGCACGTCCTCGGGCCTATAGTAGCGGCGCCCGCCTCCCCTCTTCAGGGGCTGGACAGGGGGGAATTTGGACTCCCAGAAACGCAGCACGTGCTGCGGCAACTCGAGTTCGGAAGCGACTTCGCTGATGGTTCGGAAGGCCGTGGCCGATTTCTCTCTGGGACTACCCAGACTTTCCGTTGATTTGCGCTGCGGAGCTTGCGCCATCATCATAATGCCGCCTCAGGCCACACCTCTTTCGTTGATCCGGCTTTTCAGGACCTGGGAGGGGCGAAAAACCAATACCTTGCGGGGCAGAATGGGGACTTCCTCGCCGGTTTTCGGGTTGCGCCCGATTCTTTGCCCCTTGCGGTGCACGGAAAAGCTGCCGAACGACGAAATCTTCACCGATTCCCCGCGGGCCAGCGCATCGGAGACCTGACGGAGGACCGCTTCCAGCAGTTCCGCCGATTCGTTGCTCGAAAGACCGACCTCGCGATACACCGCCTCGCTCAGTTGCGCGCGCGTAATTGTGCTTCCTGTCATGCCGCCCCGCCACCAATTGCCGACGTTGATTTCTTGTAATCGCGTCCAAGCCTAGCTCTCTGTAATAAATCCGTCAATATCAAAGGGATGCCGGAACTCTTTGATACGGCGCCGAAGTTTCGCGGGGGATCTTCCGCTCACCACCGAATCAAGCACGCACCCCAAGTGAAGCCGCCGCCCATGGCTTCCAAAAGCACCAGATTGCCCGGCTGCACGCGGCCGTCGCGGACGGCCTCGTCGAGGGCCAGGGGAACGGACGCGGCTGACGTGTTGGCGTGGCGCTCGAGAGTCGTCACCACCCTCTTCGGCGGCAGGCCGAGTTTGCGCACGGTGGCGTCGAGAATCCGCGTGTTGGCCTGGTGGGGCACCACCCAATCGATGTCGGAAGACTGCATGCCGTTGGCATCCAAGGCTTCCTCGATGACTGCGGAAAGATTGGTGACGGCGTGGCGAAACACCTCGCGGCCCCGCATGCGCACATGGCCGACCGTTCGTGTCGAGGACGGCCCGCCGTCCACGTAAAGCATATCGCTGTACCGGCCGTCCGAGTGCAGGTGGGTAGACAGAATACCCCGCGCGCTGTTGCGCCCGTGGCCGTCCGGCCCCGCCGCCTCCGCCTCGCTGCCGCGCAGGACGACGGCCCCGGCGCCGTCGCCGAACAGCACGCAGGTGGCACGGTCCCCCCAGTCGAGAATCCGCGAAAACGTCTCGGCGCCGATGACCAGGGCGGTGCGCGCTTGGCCCACCTTCACGAAGTTGTCGGCGATGGCGAGCGAATATATGAAGCCGGAGCACACGGCCTGGACGTCGAAGGCGGCGCCGTTCTTGAGCCCCAGCATGCTCTGAACCGCGGTCGCGGTGGCGGGAAAGGTCTTATCCGGCGTCGTCGTGCCAAGCACGATGAGATCCACCTCGTCGACTCCGATACCGGCACTCTCCAGTGCCTTCTTGCCGGCCTCGAAGGCGAGGTCGGAAGTCAGCTCGCCATCAGCCGCGATGCGCCGCTCGCGGATGCCGGTGCGCGAGAAAATCCACTCGTTGGTGGTGTCCACCCTCTTGGAGAGTTCATCGTTGTCGAGGACGCGCTCGGGCAAGTAGGCGCCACAGCCGACGATCTGCGAAGTTATGGCCATCAGAGCGCCGCCTTGGCCTCGGCGGACTCGTCGGCCAGATGGCCGAGGTCCTCCTTGATCTTTTCGTTGAAACCGCGCGTAATCAGATTGACGGCGACATCGATGGCATGGGCGAAACCCAGCTCATCGGTGCCGCCGTGGCTTTTTACGCAGATGCCATTGAGCCCGACGAACATGGCGCCGTTGTAGCGGCGCGGGTCCAGGCGCGCGCGGAAGGTCTCCAGGGCGGGTTTCGCCAGCAGGGCGGCGAGCCGCGTCATCAAGGATTCGTTGAGGGACAGCCTGAGGAAATGCTTGAACAGGTTGGCCGTGCCCTCCGCCGTCTTCAGGGCGACGTTGCCGGTGAAACCGTCGGTGACGACGACATCGACGATGCCGGCACCGATGTCGTCGCCCTCGATGAATCCGTGGAACTTGATAGGCAACGGACTGGCTTGCAGGGTGGCGCTTGCCTTCTTGACGGCTTCGTTGCCCTTGAGGTCCTCGGCGCCGATGTTGAGGATGCCGATGGAGGGCTGCTCGAGCCCCAGCACATGGCGGGTGAAGACCTCGCCCATGACGGCGAACTGCACCAGGTTGTCGGCGTCGCAGTCCACGTTGGCTCCAAGGTCGAGCATGACACTGTCGCCGCGCATGGTGGGGAAGTAAGCGGCGATGGCCGGGCGGTCGATTCCCGGCAGCGTCTTGAGCACGAATTTCGCCATAGCCATGAGGGCGCCGGTATTGCCCGCCGAAACTATGCCCGCCGCCTCGCCCTCGCCGACCGCGTTGATGGCCAGACGCATGCTCGAGTTGCGCCCCGATCGCAAGGCCATTCCCGCCTTGGCGTCGTTGGTGACGACGTCGGTGGTGTGGCGCACTTCGCAGATGCCCCGGGTCTTGGGATGCGCGGCGAACAGTAACTCCAGGTGCGATTGATCGCCAAACAGCAGGAATTCCACGCCCGGCAACCGTTTGCGGGCAATGTCGATTCCAGCAACGACCACGCGCGGCGCGTTGTCGCCGCCCATGGCGTCGATGGATAGGGTCACGTGTTCTTTCAAAAGCCCGAGGCCCCTGGAAACAATGGTATACCGATTAAGCGGCGTCTTCCGCAGCGACGACTTCGCGGCCGTTATACTGTCCGCAGGCGAGACAGACATGATGAGGGCGCTTCAGCTCACCACATTCCGGGCATTCTTCGTACACCCCTGGCTTTAGTGCATCGTGGGCGCGACGCTGGTCGCGGCGCGATTTGGAGATTTTTTTCTTGGGAACAGCCATTGTCTTCTACTTTCGATACGGAGTAGCCTGTCCGTGGGCGGCATCTTCATATCCAAGAATATAGGACTGGGCAAGTCGGGAATACATTTATTCCGTTTTGTCCATGAGGTCCTTCAGGATGGTGAAGGGGCGGCGCTCTCCGCCCGCCTCGCGGTCATCGTCCGATTCGCTCGAAAATCCCTGGAAGACTGCCCCGGGGGCGCGGGGAAAGGGATCCAACTCGATGGCCAACTGCTCGGCAACCGCCTCTCCAATATCGATGGCGCCATCGACGAACGGCTGCGGGGGCTCTTCGGCGTCGGGTTCGATCACGGCGTGCTCCGGCGCGTCAGGCGTCGACGTACTCGCCTCCGAGCCTTTTTCTTTCGGGCCGTAAAGGCGCTCGAAGGCCGCATGTAAGCGGGTGGATATCGGCTCCAGTGTGACGACGCAGGTCTGAACTACCTCGGCGCTGAGTTCCCCGTGGACGCGCACGACGCCACGTCCCGGTTGCGTATCCAGGGAAACCGTGGCGCTTAGGCTGTCCACCGCGACGATCCCGAACCTTTCGGCGAGGGCCGAGCGTTCCCCGGCATCGGCCTCGATTCGCCGGACCGTCTTGTCCTCGCCGAAGTCGGCTGACATCAGGGGCCGGGAGAACTCGGGTAAGGGCCGGACGTTCACGACGGGATCTCGCCGGTGGCCTCGCCGTCCGCCGGATTGGCCCCGGGCGGCGTGCCGAAGTGGAGGTTCCCCCCGATCAAGCGCTCGATGTCGAGAGCGTCGAGCGCAGCGGCCTCCCGGCGCATGTAGGCGACTACGGCGGCCACGTCGTCGTCGCCGGGCGCGGTACCGCGATAAAGGTTGCGCCAAAGGGCCTCGCCCAACGCGGCATCGTCGCCAGCGCTCGCCGCCTCATAGGCCGCGGCGCGCCCATAAAAGGCCTGGGCCATGGCTTTGACCCGCCTGCCGACGCCGAGGTCTCCGACGCCCATTTCCCGTAGGTTCTGGTCCATGTCTTCAAACATAATGTCGAATAGCGCCTGCGCCAATTGCTCGGTGCGGGCATGGTCACGCTTGAGTCTGCGCAAGACCAGGAACGCGTGCAACGCTATCGCGTCGAAGTGACCGTCCGGCGTGTCTGGGACCGCGCAACACACGTAGAATTCCGGGCAGCGCGCCTGAAGCACGATGGCGGCATAGAGTTTGTGGGCGATGCCGCGCCAGCGCGGGCGGCGGAACAATCGGCCGAGCTTCACGGCATTGTCTCGAGGCATGCCGCAGCGGTGCGCGGCGGCGATTGACAAGGCGTCGTGGTGGGTGCCATGTTTTGTTTACTCCATCGTAAGGAACTCGCAGCGGTCGCGTCGTCTGGCGAGGGCAGCAAGGCCGGAACACATGGGTCGAAATCTTCGCTCGAATCCGTCGTGGCGGATCGTCGCTGTCGTTATCTTGGGCACGGTCCTCCTGGCCTGCGCGCCGCGCATGGCGACGCGGGGGAATTCGGCTGACGCCGAGCGCCTGACGCAAATCGAGTCCGGCCGGCACGGCCGTGCCGAGGTCGTTGAAATCCTGGGCTCTCCATCCAGCACGGCCGTTTTCGACAACGAGATCTGGTACTACATCAGTCAGCGCACCGAAACCCGCGCTTTTTTCGAGCCTAAGGTCCGCGAAAGACGAGTCGTTGTCGTCGCGTTCGACCGGCAAGGAAAGGTCTCCGAGATCAGGACCATCGGCCTGGAGAAAGGGCGCCAGATCGAGCCCGTTGAGCGGGTCACCCCGACCGAGGGCAAGAAAATGACCTTCTTCGAGCAAATCTTCGGTAATTTCGGCAACTTCGGCCAATAGGCTGGCGCCGCCCTCTATTTCATAAAGACACTAGACGCCGATTCGGTCAGGCCAAGATGGCCAGCATCAGGATGGCCACGATGTTGATGATCTTGATCATCGGGTTGATGGCCGGACCGGCGGTGTCCTTGTAGGGATCGCCGACGGTGTCGCCGGTGACGGCGGCATGGTGCGCGTCCGAGCCCTTGCCGCCGTGATTGCCGTCCTCGATGTATTTCTTGGCGTTGTCCCAGGCGCCGCCCCCGGAGGTCATGGAAATGGCCACGAACAGGCCGGTGACGATGGTGCCCAGCAGCATCGCTCCCAACGCCGAGAAGGCCGCCGCCTGTCCGGCGATGGTGACGACGACCCCGTACATAACGACGGGCGCGAAGATGGGCAGCATGGAGGGCACGATCATCTCCTTGATGGCCGTCTTGGTGAGCATGTCGACGCAGGTGCCGTATTCGGGCTTCGACGTGCCCTCCATGATGCCTGGATTTTCCCGGAACTGGCGGCGGATCTCCTCAACCAGATCACCGCCGGCGCGGCCCACGGCCATCATGCCCATGGACCCGAACAGAAACGGCAGTAGGCCGCCGATGAAGAGCCCGATCACCACGTAGGGGTCCTGCAGTACGAAAGTGACTTTCACGTCGGGGAAGTAATAGGAGAGGTCCTCGGTATAGGCAGCGAAAAGGACCAGCGCCGCGAGGCCGGCCGAGCCGATGGCGTATCCCTTGGTCACCGCTTTGGTGGTGTTGCCGACCGCGTCGAGAGCGTCGGTGGTCTTGCGCACGTCTTCCGGCAGATCGGCCATCTCGGCGATGCCGCCGGCGTTGTCGGTGACCGGGCCGAAGGCGTCCAGCGCCACTACCATGCCGGCCAACGCCAGCATCGTGGTGGCGGCAATGGCAAGGCCGAAGATGCCGGCGCTGATGTAGCCGGCGACGATGCCGGCGCAAATGACGATCACCGGAAGTGCCGTCGCCTCCATGGAAATAGCCAAGCCCTGGATGACGTTGGTGGCGTGTCCCGTGGTCGAGGCTTGGGCGATCTGCCTGACCGGCCGGTGGTCCGTCCCGGTGTAGTATTCGGTGATCCAGACGATGAGCCCGGTAACGCCAAGGCCGATCAAGGTGCACACGAACAGCTGCATGCCGGAAATGGCCCGCCCGCCCATGTCATAGGTCGTGTCGAAACCCATCAGCCAGGCGATTACCAGGGCAATGAGCACGCCTGAGATCACGGCGCTCGCGAGGAAACCCTTGTACAGCGCTCCCATGATGTTGTTGGACGCGCCGAGTCGCACGAAGAACATCGCCGCCACCGACCCCACGATGCACACGGCGCCGACGACGAGGGGAAACATCATCATTATTTCCCGGGCCTCGCCGGTGAAGAAGATGGCGCCCAGCAACATGGTGGCGACGATGGTCACGACGTAGGTCTCAAACAGGTCGGCGGCCATGCCAGCGCAGTCGCCGACGTTGTCGCCGACATTATCGGCGATGACGCCGGGATTGCGCGGGTCGTCCTCGGGAATGCCGACTTCCAACTTGCCGACGAGATCGGCGCCGACGTCGGCGCCCTTGGTGAAGATGCCGCCGCCAAGCCGCGCGAATATGGAGATCAGCGAGGCGCCGAATCCGAGGGCGATGAGGGATTCGAGGATATGGCGCAAACCCTCCTCCGATCCGGCGTCGATCATGGAGAGCAGAATCATGTGGTAGACCGCGACCCCAAGCAGCGCCAAGCCGACGACCAGCATGCCGGTGACGGCGCCGGACTTGAATGCGATGTCCAGGCCGCCAGCCAGGCCACTGGTGCGCGCCGCCTCGGCGGTTCGCACGTTGGCACGCACCGAGACATTCATGCCGATATATCCGGCGGCGCCGGAGAGGATGGCGCCGATGAAGTATCCGACGGCCACGGACATGCCAAGGCGCAGACCCAAGAGCACCCCGATGACGACGCCAGCGATGGCGATGGCGCGGTACTGGCGATTGAGGTAGGCGCGCGCGCCTTCCTGGATGGCTGCGGCGATTTCCTGCATGCGCTCCGTTCCCGCTGGCGACGCCAGCACCGAGCGAATCGCGTAAAGTCCGTAAAGCAGCGCCAAAACGCCGCAGGCGATAACCAGTTGGAACAGGTTGGACATGCTCGAGTAACCCCTTGCGGTTGTGATCTGTTGGAAAAGTCCGGCCGGCCGCCGTCTTCTTCGTTAAGCGCCGAACAGGTTGATGGCAGGAAAAACCGCCGGCGAAAATGCCAGAATCCCGCCACCAAGGCAACCCGTGTCTGCGGCCGGGTGATGCCTCGCCGCGGGCCATCGTTCGGGGCCGTGCCGAGGCGTGCCAAGGCAATTGGCGGGATGCTGCCCCGCCGCCCGGCGAGCTTGCCTTTCGGTCGCTATTTGCGGGGGGTGGCACGCGAACTGTCGGATACCTACTGCACGAGGATGTTGTGGATGAGGTTGGGACCAACCAACCGTTCGCTGATTATTTGCAGCCGCTTCTTGATGATGGGCACCTTGATCCGTTGTTCTTTCTTGAGGAGGCGTGGAATGAAGAAGTGCATATCGCGCAGGAAAGCATCTCCGATACGGGGTAGCAAGCGGATGATTTCTTTTTAGTTTTCCCCGCCTATGGCTTCGAGCTTGAACTGGATCTGGACTGCCGTAGCGGCACGGCCCCCATGAAACACCGGAATGTTGAGGGGCTCCACGTCGATGAAACGCGGTGGCTCGTCCTGCGACTGCTTCGCTGCCGGCCTGCCTTTCCCCTATCCCTCGCCTTCGGCTACGTCTTCGGGGGCGAAAGGGCCGGGCTTCATGGTCTTCATGACGTTCACCGCGCCCCCGGCGGCCATCATGAGAACAGCCAGTATGATCACCAGCTTCTTCATGGCCGAAGTTCTCTCTCCAATCGCTGAGTGTCATTATCAAGGGTTTGCGGGTCTCTGCAAATCCCCGCCATAAGGGCGTCGTTTGCTCCCCCTAAAAGTGACTGTAACCGGGCCGCTCGAAGGTGATCTCTCCTCCCTCGGTATTCAAAACGCGCACCACGCCGGCGCCGCTACCGGCGATCTCGCCAATCGCCGTCACCGCCACGCCGGCTTCGCCGGAAAGCGTCGCCATCGCGGCATGTACCCGGGGCGGTGCGGTAAAAAGCAATTCATAGTCGTCGCCGCCCGTGAGTATTCGCCCGATCAGTCGAGGATCGGCCCGCAGCGCGCCGCGTGCCGCCGGCGACAGGGGCACGCGCGGCACATCAATGGTGGCGTCGACGCCCGATGCCCGGCAGACGTGGCCGAGGTCGGCAAGCAGACCGTCGGAAACGTCGATCGCCGTGTGCGCCAGCCCGATCAGCCGTTGACCGAGTTCAAGGCGCGGCTCCGGCCGGCGATAGCGCTCGACGAGGAATGATCTCTCGTCCGGTGCCACTGTTTCGAGCTCGCCGCGCCGCGCCAGAAGCCCGAGCGCGCCGTCGCCGATGGTGCCGGACACGTAAACGATGTCGCCTGGCTGGGCCGTCGCGCGCCTCAACTCGCTCCCCTCTCCCACGGTGCCGAGGGCGGCCAGGGTCAGGGTCAGGGGCCCGGGCGTCGCCACCGTGTCGCCGCCGACCATGGTGATTCGGAAAACCTCCTGATCGGCGGCGAGGCCGCGGGCAAACCCTTCCAACCAGCCGCTATCGACGCTTTCCGGCAGCGCCGTGGAGAGGGTATAGGCCAGGGGAACGGCGCCCATGGCCGCGAGGTCCGACAGGTTGACCCTGAGTAGCTTGGCGGCGGTCGTTTCCGCCGGCTCGTCTTCGGGGAAGTGGACGCCGGCAACCAGGGTGTCCATGGAAAAAACCAATCGTCGGCCGGCCGCGATTTCGAGCACGGCGGCGTCGTCGGTCAGACCGAAGGCACCCGGCTGGCTTGCCGACAACGGCGCGAAATACCGTTCGATGAGCTCAAACTCACCGGGTTTCCGTCGTTCGCTCACCTGGCGACGTCTCCATCTCGTCGTGGCGCAGGGTCCGCGCCAGCCGATCCAGCACGGCATTGACCAGTGCCGGTTCCTTGCCGGCGAAAAAGGCGTGGGCGACTTCCACGTACTCGGTGATGACGACCCTGATCGGGATATCGGGGCGCGCCAGTAGCTCATAGGTCCCGGCCTCGAGGATGGTCCGTATCAGGGGCTCTAGGCGTTCCAGAGTCCAGCCACCGGAGAGAGCCTCGCCGATCATTCGGCCTATCTCGTCATGGTGTGCCGTGCTCCCGCGCACGAGTTCGCAAAAGAACGCATTGTCGGGCTTGGCGAGATCGCCTTCCGCTTCCACCTCCTCGCCGCCGGCCGCCGGGCGCCATCGGTCATTGAGGAACTCGGCGAGCACTGCGTCCGTGGGCGCGCCCGCCATCTCCAGTTCGTAGAGTGCCTGAACGGCGGCCAGGCGGGCGGTGGCGCGTGCCCTATCGGGGGCTTCCCCCCGGCGCCGCCGAGCGCTGGAGGTTTCCCGGGAAGTCATGAGGACCCAGGGGCTGTGGAATTCTTTATCTCCATCATCCTCAAGCACGCCCGGGCGGCGTTGGCGCCCTTGTTTTTCTTATCGACGGAGGCGCGCACCGCCGCTTGTTCCAGTGTTTCGCAAGTGAGGATGCCGAAGCCGAGAGGCAAGCCGGGATCCAGTGAAATGTCCATGAGGGCGCGGCTCGCTTGCCGGCAAATATGCTCGTAGTGGTCCGTCTCGCCGCGGATTACGCAGCCCAGCGCGATGACCCCCGCGTAGCGCCCCGCCGCCGAGCCTAGGGCAAGGAGCGTGGCGGCCGGCACCTCGAATACCCCGGGGACGGGAAGGCGCGTATAAGCAATTCCGGCCTTATCGAGGACCTCACATGCGCCCCGTGCCAGTTCGTCGGCGATATCTTCGAAAAAACGGGCCTCTACGATGAGAACTTGGGGAGTGCCGTCCATCCTAGCCGTTCCGGTTTGCGATGGAGCGCCGCCCCTTGACGCTCAGACCGTATCCTTCGAGGCTGACGATCCTGGTACGCGGCGTGCTGCGCTTGGTGTTCGATAAAAGGATCATCTCCTTGACGCCGAGATCAAGCAGTATTTGGGCGCCAATGCCGTATTCCCGCAATTCCCCGACGCCTTTCCTGCCTTTCTCGAGGCGGTCGCGCACGAGGTCCGACAGGCTCGTCGGCCGGGGCTCGCGGATCAACACCACGGCGCCGCGGCCGTCCTCGGCGATCGTCTCCATGGCGCGATGGAGATCGTGTGCCTTTCCGGAAGCACTGTCACCGAGGACGTCTTCCATGATGTTGAGTCTGTGCATGCGCACCAGCACCGGGCCGTCCGCCGACAGGTCGCCTTTGACCAGCGCCACGTGCTCCGCGTAAGAAACCGTATTAACGTAGACGATCATGCGGAACTCGCCGCCATAGGCGCTGTCGAGCGTGGTTTCGAGGGCGCGTTCGATGATGCTGTCGTAACGCAGCCTGTAGGCGACGAGGTCGGCGATGGTGGCAATCTTCAGTCCATGGTGATGTGCGAATTTTATCAACTCCGGAAGGCGCGCCATGGTGCCGTCATCGTTCATGACCTCGCAGATCACCGCCGAGGGTGAAAGGCCGGCGAGGCGCGCCACGTCGACTGCGGCTTCTGTGTGGCCGGTGCGTACCAGCACGCCGCCGGCCCGCGCCTCCAGCGGAAACACGTGCCCGGGGCAGACAACGTCGTCCTTGCCCTTGGTGGGGTCGATGGCGACGGCGATGGTGCGGGCGCGGTCGGAGGCGGATATGCCCGTGCTTATACCCTCGCGTGCCTCGATGGAGACCGTGAACGCGGTTGCGTGACGCGATTCGTTCTGTCGCGCCATTGGCGGCAGGTCGAGTTCCTTGACCCGCTCGGACGACAGGGACAGGCAAACAAGGCCGCGGCCGTGCTTGGCCATGAAGTTGACGGCCTCGGGCGTCGCCATCTGGGCGGGGATGATGAGGTCGCCTTCGTTTTCGCGCTCCTCGTCGTCTACGAGGATGAACATGCGCCCATTACGGGCGTCGTCGATGATGTCCTCGACGGACGATAGATTCTCACCTGAGGGCACGGCTATTCCTTTTCGAGAAGGCGCGCAACATACCGCGCCAGCGTGTCGATTTCCAGGTTGACGGCGTCTTTCGGCGCCGCCTCGCCGAGGGTAGTCACTTCCTGCGTGTGGGGGATGACGTTGATTCCGAAGCGGGTGTCGTCGACCGCGTTGACGGTGAGGGAGACGCCGTCGATAGTCACCGATCCCTTGGCCGCGATGTAACGCTTCAGAGAGGCGGGCGCCTCCAGGACGAGACGCAGCGAGTCGCCTTCCGGCGTCCGTTCCAGGACACGGGCGACGCCGTCCACGTGGCCCGAAACAGTATGCCCACCTAGCTCGTCGCCGGCCTTAAGGGAGCGCTCGAGGTTGACCGCCGTCCCCTCCTCCCACCGGCCGAGGGTGGTGCGGGCCAGGGTCTCACCGGATGCCGAGACGGCGAACCAGTCCGCCCCCTTGTCGATGACGGTCATGCACGCCCCGGAACAGCAGACCGAGGCACCGATGTCCAGGGTCTCCGTATCGTAACGGGTTTCGATCTCGATGCGGGTGTCCCCGTTGGCGCGGATGACTCGGACGCGGCCCAAGTCGGTGATGATTCCCGTAAACATGGCCCGTGATTAAACCGGTCGCCGGTAGGTTTCAAGAATATCCACGCCGAGGGGCATGCTTCCCGTCCGTACGAAGCGGGGGGCGTCGCGGAGCCCTTCCACGCCGAAGCCGTCCGCCGCCGGAATGCCATCGCCGCCGATCACCAGCGGTGCCCGAAACCAGGCCAGCCGGTCAGCCAAGTCAGCGCCAAGGAGGGAAGCGGCGAGCCTCCCGCCCCCTTCAACCAAGACCCGGGTGAGGCCGCGTCCACCCAGTTCCCCGGCCAACCACGTCAGATCCGGAGATCCGCCAGCGCCGGGTGGTGCCTCGATGACATCGACGCCGGCCTCGGCATAGGGCTTTCTGGTCGATGGATCTGTTTGCGCCAAGGTGACCAGCCAGGTGGGCACGTCCCGCGCCGTCTTCACGACACGGCTGTCGGCGGGCAGACGCAGACGCCCATCGACGATGATGCGCACTGACGAGCGGCCGGCCAGTCCCGGCAGGCGGCATGTGAGTTCGGGGTCATCGGCCAATGCCGTGCTGCTACCGATAAGCACCGCGTCATGGGCCGCCCGCAGGTGATGGGCCGCGTCGCGCGCGGCCTCGCCGGTGATCCACTGGCTGTCGCCGCCGCCGGTGGCGATGCGGGCGTCCAGTGAGGTCCCGTACTTCAGCGTGAAAAGGGGACGCCCTTCCGCAATGCGCAGAAAAAATCCGGCGTTGAGGTAGGCCGCGTCGTCGCAGCCAACTCCCACGTCCACGTCCACGCCTCCTTCTTCGAGGCGCGTCAGGCCGCGGCCGGCTGTCCTCGGGTCTGGGTCCTCGATGGCGATTACGGCGCGGGCAATGCCGGCGGCGGCAAGGGCCTCGGAACACGGTGGAGTTTGTCCGTGATGGTCGCAGGGCTCGAGGGTGACGTACGCGGTGGCACCGCGCGCCGCTGCGCCGGCGCGTTCGAGGGCTTCCGTTTCGGCGTGCGGGCGTCCGCCGGGCTGGGTCCAGCCACGCCCCACCACCCGGCCGCCCTGGTCTTCGCGCACGAGCACGCACCCGACGGTCGGATTGGGCCAAGTGTTTCCCAGGCCGCGCCGCGCCAGGGACAGCGCCGTGCCCATGTTTCGGAGGTCGCGGGCGTCAGTCGAGGTCGCCACCCAAGTTTCCCACGAAATCCTTGAAATCCTTGGCATCGAGGAAGTTGCGATAGACCGAGGCGAAACGGACGTAGGCCACTTGATCGAGGTCGGAAAGGACCTCCATGACCATCTCGCCGATGGCCTTGGTCGGGATCTCGTTTTCACCGAGGCTTTCCAGGCGCCGCTGGATGCCGTTGACGATACGCTCTATGTGATCGTCGTCGGTTGGCCGCTTGCGCAATGCGATCTTCAGCGAGCGCTCCAGCTTGTCGCGGTCGAACAAGCACTTTTCGCCATTCTTCTTGAGCACCGTAAGCTCGCGAAGTTGCACCCGCTCGAAGGTAGTGAACCGTGACCCGCACGCGGGGCAGTAACGGCGCCGCCGGATGCTGGCGTTTTCCTCGGTCGGGCGCGAGTCCTTGACTTGAGTGTCTCCGTGTATGCAGAACGGGCAACGCATGGAACCTGATCCTCCCCCTTGGCGGGCCGTTCGCCTTTATTCGTCCGAATAAACTGGAAAGCGGCGGCACAACTCCGCGACTTTCCCGGCCACCGCCTTCTCGGCGTCGTCGTTGGCTTGCGGATTGTTGACGAGCCCTTCCAGAACATCGCAGATCAATTCTCCGATCCGGCGAAACTCTGCCGCGCCGAAACCGCGCGTGGTCCCCGCCGGCGTGCCCAGGCGTAGGCCCGAAGTGACGCTCGGCTTCTCGGGATCGAAGGGAATGGCGTTCTTGTTGCAGGTTATGTTCGCCCTCTCGAGGCTGGCCTCGGCAAGGTCGCCGGTGAGGTCCTTGGGCCTGAGATCGACGAGCATGAGGTGGGTGTCGGTACCGCCCGAAACGATGTCCAGACCGCGCTCCTGAAGCACCCCGGCGAGCACCTTGGCGTTCTCTACGGTGGCCTTGGCGTAGGCCTTGAATTCGGGTTCCAGGGCTTCGCCAAGCCCCACCGCTTTGCCCGCTATGGCGTGCATCAGGGGCCCGCCTTGAAGGCCGGGAAAGACGGCTGAATTGATTTTCTTTGCGATGTCGGGATCGTTGCAAAGGATCATGCCGCCGCGCGCCCCGCGAAGCGTCTTGTGGGTGGTCGTCGTGACCACGTGGGCGTGGGGCAGTGGGCTCGGATGGGCGCCGCCGGCGACGAGGCCGGCGAAGTGCGCCATGTCCACCATGAGATAAGCCCCCACCTTGTCGGCGATGGTACGGAAGCGGGTGAAATCAATGAATCGCGGATAGGCCGAGCCGCCAGCGAGGACGAGCTTGGGTGCGTGCTCGTCGGCCAGCCGCTCCAATTCATCGTAGTCGATCAATGCGTCCTCGCGGCGCACGTTGTACTGGACGGCGTTGAACCATTTTCCCGACAAGGACGGGCGGGCGCCGTGGGTAAGATGGCCGCCGGCCGCCAGGGACAGGCCGAGAAAAGTGTCCCCGGGCTTGAGCAGGGCCAGAAACACGGCCCCGTTGGCCTGGGCGCCCGAGTGTGGCTGAACATTGGCGAAGCCGCATTCGAACAGCTTCTTGGCGCGTTCGATGGCCAGGGTCTCGGTCACGTCCATGAATTCGCAGCCGCCGTAATAGCGGCGCCTGGGATATCCCTCGGCGTACTTGTTGGTCATCACCGAACCCTGTGCCGCGAGCACGGCGCGCGAGACAATGTTCTCCGAGGCGATCAATTCGATCTGGTCCTGTTGGCGTGCCAGTTCGCCGCGGATGGCGGCATCGATCTTGAGATCCGACTCGGCGAGGGACGCCCCGAAAAACTTATCGTGGTGAAGACTGGGATAGGCGGATTTCGCGACGGACATTGGCGGAGGCCTCTATCAGTTAGTTGCGGGGGGCGAGCCCAGTTTGGTCACGCGGCTGGCGTGGCGGCCACCCTCGAATTCAGTGCTCAGAAAGACTTCCAAACAATCGACGGCGACCTCGACGCCGATCATTCGTCCGCCAAAGCAGATGACGTTGGCGTCGTTGTGCTGACGGGCCATGCGCGCGCCCAGGGAGTCGTGGACCAGGGCGGCGCGAATCTGGGGGTGGCGGTTGGCCGCGATGCTTATGCCGATACCCGAGCCGCAGACGAGCACTCCTCTCTCGGCCCTTTTGTCATCAAGGGCCGAGATCATAGCGTAGGCATAATCGGGATAATCGACGGAACTGGGCCCGTCGGTCCCCAAATCGACGATCGGGTACCCTTTCTCCTCCAGCGCCCGTTTGAGGGTGAGCTTCAGCTCGTAACCGGCGTGGTCGGAAGCGATGGCGATCGATGACGATGGCATGCCAGTTTCCCGTCGAGGATAAGCGGCACTCATCCCGGCACCGCGTAAGCCTAATTACCATATATTGAACGGCCTTGCCAGCCCGCCACAAGCAGTCGCGTCCCTGATCGCCGGTTTCCGGATTACAACCGAATGGCGGTGTACCGGTCCGTTTGCGGGGTGGTGGCGCGACCCGTGGGGTCGGCACGGTACTTAGCCGAATACTCCGCCAAAGTGGCGCATGTCAGGTAGCGCTCCTCCCTAACGAGAGCAGAAGCGCCGTATTCCAGGTGCTTTAGTCGGTTCGGGAAATCGATGTTACTGCACCGATTGAAAATTGTAAGAAATCAGTATTTGGCATCGTCAATAAATGTAATTGACATTAAAAAATTAAGATGTTCTAGATTATGTTCACCTGTTCCGAATTCATGGGCATTTGATTTATGGCTGAAATCTCCAGTAAAAACGAAACTCCCGAAAACGTGTTGCGCATGGCTGTCGACGTGGTCGCTGCTTACGTGAGCAACAACCGCGTCTCCTCGGGGCAGGTGCGGGATGTTATCGAGAAGGTTTTCGGCTCCATGAACTCTCTCGGCATGGCGACGGTAGAGGGGCGGTGCGGTGCGCAGAAGCCGGCCGTGCCGACGCGCCGATCGGTGACGCCGAATTACATCGTCTGCCTCGAGGACGGAAAGAAGTTGAAGCTTCTCAAGCGCCACCTGCGTACCGCCTACGGCATGACGCTAGCGGAGTACCGAGTCAAGTGGAACCTGCCGGCGGACTATCCCATGGTTGCCCCCAACTACGCCAAACAGCGCTCGGAATTTGCCAAGAAGATCGGCTTGGGCCACAAACCCGGGCAGAAGGTGAAGCGCCGCCGCGCCTGAGCGCTTTTCGCCGAGAACTATGAAACAGAGGGCGATTGACGTTTCAAATTGAGTCAGTTTGAAACGATCGCACTTTAGGGCAACCCCCGGTTACTTTTACGCAGCGTAATGCCTATTCGACACGGTCGGGTCCGAGGCTCGCCCCTACCTACATTCAGCAAATAGCGTAGGGGCCGGTCTTGGACTGGCTCGCTCGCGGTGATTACATCAAAACGGATAAGGCGCTAGCGCCGTGGCATGGCTTTCGGCCGCGCGGTTTTGATTCGGAGTGGGTTTTCGGCTGGCGCAAGGTTTCGGCCCGGCGGTGGTGGCCGCCGGGCCGAAACCTTGGTGCGTGGAGTTAAGGCTTGTTTTTAGTCGTACTTGCCATCTTTCCACACGTACCATGCATAACCCGGCGCCGTGCGCCCGATGACCTGGGCAAAAATGATCATGAGCACGATGGTCACGACCCAGATAGATATCTGTAAGTAACTGACGCTGAGCGAGAAATCTCCCCGGCGCATGAACTGGAACCCGCCGCTGATCACCGGCTGCAAGGGTTTGATGCGGGCCCCTTACAGGAATTGCACGTAGTTTTGCAGGAAGATCGACATGCCGATGGCGATGAGGCCGTAGATGGAGCCCAGGGTGAGACCGTTGATGAGCTGCTGCGTGAAATATTCCATCGAGCGTTCGATCTCTTCTCGGCCAGCCGCCGGCGCGCGGCGTCAGGGTACGGGGCGTCAGAACATTCAAGAATTCGGGGTGTTGGGGGATTGGGCGATGCTCGCCCTTAGCCTATCCTAGTGAGATAGTTCTTTGCCTCCCACGTCCTTTTTTTCGTGGGTCCCGGCCACGGCCAAGCCCTTTCGGACCCTACCCCAAGGTTCTTGAGTGCCAAGTTTAAAGCGGCCTTGAAAAGGGTCTAGCGCCAGCCCGCTCGGTCGGAGTTCTTGGCGGCGCGGAGACGCTTGGCGATGACGTAGAGGAGTTTGCGGGTGGCGGTGCGCTTTAGCATCTCTTGGCTGTAACGCGGGTTGCCGACCATGGAAACCTCGATGTTGGTGTCCGGGTCAATGGCCGTCACCTTGAGGAATTTCCCGATCCGCCGGAACTCGAACAGCACTTCCCACAGTTGCACGCCCCGTTGTACCGCGATTTCAATTCCCGTCCGTGAAGCCCGGCGCCCGACTAATTCTCGCTGCATCAGGGGGGGGTGGTGGCAAGCGGTGCGATCAGGGCTGGATGAGACTCAGGGAAGCACCAGGTCGCCGCCATCAAGAGGCGCGAAGCAGGCCTCCACTTCGGCGTCGTTGATATCGGCAAGATTGGCGGGCCGCCACGTCGGCGTGTCCCCCTTATCGACAAGGGTAGTGCGAATGCCTTCCAGGAAGTCGCTGCGCCCGAGCATGCGCGCGCTTAGCCGATTTTCCATGATCAGGCTGTCCTCGACGCCCATTCCACGCCCGGCACGCAGCGCGCGGAACGTCAATTCGAGGCTGAAAGGGGCCTTCCCGGAAAGGGTGTCGACGGTGTGGGCGGCCCAGTCGCTTCCCTCGTCCTCGAGGGCGCCCACGATCGATGCCACCGAGCTCTTCGAAAAGCAGCGCTCGATGGCCTCTTCATGAGAGGGCAGCGTCGGCGTTCCGGCATCCTCGAGAAACTTGGCGGCTACGTCGTCGGGGGCGGCACCGCTGGCCAGGTCCCCAATCAAGTCAGCGAGACGATCACTCGGCACATAGGCGGTGGCAAGCCCCATGTACAGGGCGTCGGCGGCGGTGATCCGGGTTCCCGTGAGGGCTAGGTACATGCCGGTCTCGCCAGGGCAGCGAGGCAGGAAATAATGGGCGCCCCCGTCGGGATAGAACCCGATGCTCGCTTCCGGCATGGCGAAGCGCGTCCGTTCGGTGGCGATGCGGTGCGACGCGGAGATGGCGAGGGAGCAGCCGGAACCTATCACCACGCCATCCAAGAAGGCGACAGTCGGCGTGACCAGGGTCCGCATGCGGTAACTCATGGTGCAGGCGGCAGCAACCATGGCAAGTGGAGTTTCGAAGTCGCCTTGCGTCAACGCACCATACAGCGCGTGGAGATCACCTCCCGCCGAGAACGCCTTGTCGCCGGCCCCCTCGACGACGATCGAAGTGACCGCCGGGTCGTCGTCGAAATCAGAGATCGCGGCGTCCACTGCCCGCCACATCGCCATATTGATCGAATTGAAGGCGTCCGGGCGGTTTAGGGTAATGCGGCCGAGTTGGCCGCGCCGTTCCGCCAGGACTACCGATTCTTCGCCCACAGGACCCATGTAACAGCTACATGTGCCGCCGGTATTGGCCGCCGGCTTCGAACAAGGCCTCGGTGATTTGCCCCATGGTGCAACAGCGCACCGCGTCCATCAAGACGGCGAACACGTTGTCGCCATCGGTGGCGGCCTTCTTCAGGCGTTCGAGCATGGCTGGGGCTTGCGCCGCGTGCCGCTCCTGAAAGTCGCGCAGGCGCCGCAACTGCTTCTGCTTCTGCTCTTCCGTCGAACGCGCCAGCTCGGGCGTCGGCGGCGGCCCTTCCGATTCGGCGTCGAGGAAGGTGTTGACACCGATGATGGGCAGCGTGCCGTCGTGCTTGCGGGTCTCGTAGTAGAGGGACTCGTCCTGGATCTTGCCGCGCTGGTATCCGGTTTCCATGGCGCCGAGCACGCCGCCGCGCTGGCTCAGGCGTTCGAACTCCAGAAGTACCGCTTCCTCGATCAGATCCGTGAGTTCCTCCATGATGAACGAGCCCTGGCTGATGTTCTCGTTTTTGGCGAGCCCCCATTCCTGGTTGATGATGAGCTGGATGGCCAGTGCCCGGCGCACACTTTCGCCGGTCGGCGTCGTGAACGCCTCATCGTAGGCATTGGTGTGCATGCTGTTGCAGTTGTCGTAAATGCCGATCAATGCTTGTAGGGTCGTGCGGATGTCGTTGAAGGTCATCTCTTGGGTATGCAGCGAGCGGCCCGAGGTCTGGGTATGGTATTTCAGCTTTTGGCTGTGTTCATTGGCGTTGTAGAAAAAGCGCATGGCGACGGACCACACGCGGCGCGCCACCCGCCCCATGACCGAATACTCCGGGTCCATGCCCATGGAGAAGAAGAAAGACAGGTTGGGCGCGAAGTCGTCCACCTTCATGCCGCGCGCCAGGTACGATTCCACATAGGTAAAGCCGTTGGCCAGGGTCAGTGCGAGTTGCGTTATCGGGTTCGCTCCGGCCTCGGCGATGTGGTAGCCGGAAATGGACACCGAATAGAAATTTCGCACCCGGTTGCGTACGAAATACTCCTGCACATCAGCCATGAGCCGCAGCGCGAACTCGGTCGAGAAGATGCACGTGTTCTGCCCCTGGTCCTCCTTGAGGATGTCGGCCTGCACGGTGCCGCGCACGGTCTCCAGGACCCATTCGCGGATTTTGCGCTCCTCGTCGTCGGTGGATGGGCGGGCGTTGTCGGCCTCGAACTTGTTGAGCTGCTGGTCGATGGCGGTGTTGAGAAACATGGCCAGCGCCATGGGTGCCGGGCCGTTGATGGTCATGGACACCGATGTCTTGGGGTGGGCGAGGTCGAAGCCGTCGTACAGCACCTTCATGTCGTCGAGGGTGGCGATGGAGACGCCAGCGTTACCTACCTTGCCGTAAATATCAGGGCGCTCGTCGGGGTCGCGGCCATACAGGGTGACCGAATCGAAGGCCGTGGACAGGCGCTTCGCCTCGGCGTGGGCGGAGAAGAACTTGAAGCGCTCGTTGGTTCGGAAGGGATCGCCCTCGCCGGCGAACATGCGAGTCGGATCCTCGCCCTCGCGCTTGAAGGCGAAGACGCCAGCGGTGTAAGGAAAGCTTCCCGGCACGTTCTCCTTCAAAAGCCATTTGAGGATCTCGCCCTCGTCCACGTATCCCGGAAGGGCGACCTTGGGAATCTTGGTTCCCGCCAAGGTGGTGTGGGTGAGATCGGTGCGGATTTGTCTGTCGCGGATCTTCACCACGTATTCCTCGCCGGTATAGCTCTCCTTGACCTTGGGCCACATATCGAGAAGCTTGCGGCAGCACGGGGCCAGCGCCGCCTCGCGCTCGGCGACAAGGGTGTCCAGGTGCCCCGCCGCCTCGCCGGTCTCGGCGAGCATGCGCATCGATTCCCGTAGCTGCTGGCGCTGACGCGCGATGCGCACCTGCCCGTCCGCCATCTTGTGATAATCGCGCATGGCGTCGACGATTTCGGCGAGATAGCGCTGGCGGCCCTGCGGCACGATAGCGGCATCGGGTTGCGAGTAACGCGCCTCTACGGATGGGATGGTGCACTCGAATCCCCCCAATCCCTTGGCGGCGAGACGGCTCAGGATCTCCTGGTACAACGCCGTAACCCCAAGATCGTGGAAACGCGCCGCCATGGTGCCGAAGACCGGCATTTCCTCGGGCGGCGTCGCGAAGGCTTCACGGTTGCGCTGCACCTGCTTGCGTACGTCGCGTAGCGCGTCCATGGCGCCCCGGCGGTCGAACTTGTTGATGGCGACGACGTCGGCGAAGTCCAGCATGTCGATTTTTTCGAGCTGGCTGGCGGCACCGAACTCTGGGGTCATCACGTAAAGCGAAAGATCGACGTATGACACGATTTCGGCATCGCCCTGCCCGATGCCCGGGGTCTCGACGATCACCAGGTCGAAGCCGGCGGCCTTGCAGGCGGCCACGAAATCGGGCAGCGCCGCCGGCACTTCGCGGCCCGCCCCGCGCGTCGCTAGCGAGCGCATGTAGACGTTGGGCGCCGAGATGGCGTTCATGCGGATGCGGTCCCCCAACAAGGCGCCGCCGGTCTTGCGCCGAGAGGGATCGATGGCGATGACGGCGATCCTGGGCTCCTTGCTGTATAGTCGGAAGCGGCGGATCAACTCGTCGGTGAGGGATGACTTCCCGGCGCCGCCAGTGCCGGTGATGCCAAGGACGGGGACGCTGGATCGCGCCTCCGCGGCGGCGACAAGCAGCCGTCGCCTGGCGTCGTCGAGGGTGCCTTGCTCAAGGGCAGTGATGACGCGTGCCAGGGTCCCGTGATCGCCAGCGTCGAGGTCGCCAAGGCCGTCCGGCAGATCATCGGCGAGATCGGCGGCGGCGCGCTTCATCATGTCCCGGATCATGCCCTGCAGCCCCATGCGCTGGCCGTCATCCGGAGAATAGACTCGCTCGACCCCGGCCTCCTGAAGCTCGCGGATTTCCTCGGGCACGATGACACCACCGCCGCCGCCAAAAACCTTGATGGCAGGGCGGCCGCGCTGGCGCAACTCATCGAGCAGGAACTTGAAGTATTCGATATGACCGCCCTGATAGGAGCTGACGGCGATGCCATGGACGTCCTCATTGATGGCCGCCGTCACTATTTCGTCCACCGAACGGTCGTGTCCCAGGTGAATGACCTCGGCGCCGGCCGCCTGCAGGATGCGGCGCATGATGTTGATGGACGCGTCGTGGCCGTCAAACAGGCTGGTCGCCGTGACGAAGCGCAACGGGTGGCGGGTCTTGCGGGATTTGCCCTTGGCGGGCTTGCGGCACGACTTCTTGGGGGTTGCGGGAGCGACGTCGTCGGGCACGGTATCTCTCCCAGGCTTGGCGGTCGGTGGAAAACCATTGTCCCCCCACAATGCGTGGGGTGCAACAGACAGGCGCGCTAAGGGTAGTTGACGTTTACGTAAACGTCAACTAGTTTCGTCGACTATTTCCCTTTCCGGTCTGCGGTATCCACGACCAAGCTCCAAGAAGGCTATTGGCATTGCCGGCGTACGCGATATTGTTGACCGGGAGCGTTCACCCTTTAGTGGATAGTGCACTATGGAACGGATCAATCTCATTCGTCGCGGCGCCTTTCCCCAGACGCGCATGCGCCGCAACCGGCGCGACGCCTGGACACGCCGCATGGTGGCGGAACACACGCTCAGCGCCGACGACTTTATCTGGCCGCTCTTTGTCGTCGACGGTGCGGACGAGCGCCAACCCGTGCCCTCCATGCCGGGGGTCGATCGGCTGTCGGTCGATCTAGTGGCCGACGCCGTGGGCGAGGCCAAGGAGCTGGGAATTCCGGCGGTCGCTGTCTTTCCCTATACCGACGAGTCGCTCAAGACCCCGGACGCCCGTGAGGCCTTGAACCCGGACAACCTAGTGTGCAAGGCGGTGCGCGCCGTCAAGGCGGCCCACCCGGATATCGGCGTCATGTGCGATGTCGCCCTCGATCCCTACAACAGCGACGGCCACGACGGCCTGGTCCGGGGCGACTACGTCGTCAACGACGAGACGCTGGAGGTGCTATGCAAGCAGGCGGTGGTGCAGGCGGAGGCCGGGTGCGACGTGGCGGCGCCTTCCGATATGATGGACGGAAGGGTCGCCGCCATCCGCCGCGCCCTCGATGGGGCCGGTTTCGAGGACGTGCGGATCATGGCTTATTCCGCTAAGTACGCATCGGCCTTCTATGGGCCGTTCCGCGACGCCGTTGGTTCCGCGGGCGCCCTGAAGGGTGACAAGAAGACCTATCAAATGGACCCGGCGAACAGCGACGAGGCATTGCGCGAGGTGGCCCTCGATATCGACGAGGGGGCCGACATGGTGATGGTCAAGCCCGGCCTCCCCTATCTAGATATCGTGCACCGGGTCAAGGAATCCTTCGGCGTGCCCACCTTCGTCTACAACGTGAGCGGCGAGTACGCCATGCTCAAGGCTGCCGCCGCCCAGGGCTGGCTGGACTACGATCTGGTCCTCATGGAAAGCCTGACGGCGTTCAAGCGCGCCGGTGCCGACGGCATCCTCACCTATGCCGCGGTGGAGGCGACGAAGCTTCTCAAGAACGGCTGAATGGGAGTGACGCCAAAGCGTCTCGGGCGCGGGTCTTTATACTCGTCTAAATTTGCCCGAAATTCTCGGCGATCCATTGAGCCGACATGCTCAACGTATTGTCGCCACTTTTTTGGCCAGCCAATATTTTCAATGAACTTGCGGGGTTGCCCAAATGGAAAGTCTATCCCCGCGACCCAACTTTCAGTGCTACACAAAAATGCATCGAATTCGTTGAATGACGGCCACTCGATCAACTCGCCGGCTTTCAGGACCGTGTTATCGAACTCGCAGTTCAGACAGGTCAATGGCTTCGATTTGCTGGGGCGGCTCGTGAAATCTATTCCAACGATTTTCATGCTTCTAAAATCATCTCTTACAATATCTCGGCAACTTTATTTCCGTCCGCGCCGCCGTCACCTCAACTGCCTCATACCTGCCGCCCGAATAGTGACCTGCCCCCACGAAGATACCACGTTTTAAGTTAGACTCGATGTCGAGGAAAGGCCCGATCAGGTCTTCGTTCAACGGGGACTACGACCAGATCAGGCCTTTCCTCGACATCGAGTCTAACTTAAAACGTGGTATCTTCGTGGGGGCAGGTCAGATCGAGGCGCCCAAAGAGGCGGCCGAATAGGGAACCCACAATTCGTCGTTCCCGGGAAGCGGGTTCATGGACCACAAGGCGCTTTCCAGCACCCAGTTTTTCTTCGCCACGCCGCCCCTGCTCTGTCCCTATCTGCCGGACCGGGTCGAGCGCCGTGTGGTGACGGAACTGGCGGGACGTCAGGCCGGCCGTCTCAACGAACGGCTTTCCCGGGCCGGCTTTCGGCGCAGTCACCGCATCGCCTATGCACCGGCCTGTCCCGGTTGTGCCGAGTGCCGGGCGACGCGTATCGTCGCCGATGCCTTCACGTTGTCGCGCTCCCAGCGCCGCGTGTGGAAGCACAACGCCGACATCATCGCCCGGGAGCCGCCCCTAGCCGCCACCGAAGAGCAGTATGGGTTATTTTCCGCCTACCTGGGGTCGCGCCACGGCAACGGCGACATGGCGTCTATGGACTTTCTCGACTATCGCTCCCTGGTCGAGGAAAGCCCCGTCGATACAGTTCTGGTTGAGTTCCGGGATGCCGGGCGGCGGCTCGTCGCGGGTTGTCTCATGGATCGCCTCGACGACGGACTGTCCGCTGTGTACAGTTTTTTCGACCCGGCTTTGCGGCGAAGAAGCCTCGGCATTTACATGGTTCTGTGGCTGGCCGAGCAGGCGAAAAGCCGAGGCCTACCTCATGTTTACCTGGGGTTCTGGATCGCCAACTGCGCCAAGATGTCCTACAAGGCGGCCTTCCGCCCGTTGCAAGTATTCACGCCGCAAGGCTGGCATCTCCTGCCGGCGCCGAGGAAATCAGACAAGTATAGGAAATAGAAGCGTAAATCGTGGCCAATATTGTGCTCGCGGCGCAACCGTTATAATCTCTTCCGACAGCGTTTCCGAGTGCGACTCTCATAGGGAGCGATCAACCCATGACACGGCGTCAATTCCTTAGGAGTTCAGCGGCGGCTGGTGCCGTCGGCGCGGCGGCGCTAGCCGCGCCTTCTTTCCCCAAGCCGGCGCTTGCGCAGGGGTTCAGGGAATTGAGGATGGTGACGACATGGCCCAAGAACTTTCCGGGGCTGGGAACCAGCGCCGAGCGTCTGGCTAAACGAATAACCTCGATGTCCGGCGGCAGGATCGTGGTGAAGGTGTTTGCCGCGGGCGAGTTGCTTCCGCCTTTCGAATCGTTTGATGCGGTGTCGAGCGGCTCGGCCGATATGTACCACGCGGCGGAGCACTACTGGCAGGGTAAGTCCAAGGCCTTCAACTTCTTTGCTGCCGTTCCCTTTGGCATGAGCGCGACCGAGATGGCCACCTGGGTCGAGTTCGGGGGCGGCCAGGTGCTGTGGGACGAGCTTGCTGCCGGCTACAACCTGAAGCCCTTCCAGGCCGGCAACACGGGTGGGCAGATGGGTGGTTGGTTCAACAGAGAAATCCGAAGTGTCGAGGACTACAAAGGACTGAAAATACGCATGCCGGGCCTCGGCGGCGAAGTGCTGCGCCACGTCGGTGCCGCCGCCGTCTCGCTACCGGGTGGCGAGATATTTTCGGCCCTGCAATCGGGTGCCATCGACGCCACCGAATCGGTCGGCCCGTGGAACGACCTAGCCTTCGGCTTTTACAAGATCAGCAAATACTATTACTACCCGGGTTTCCACGAGCCTGGGACGGCGCTCGCCTGCGGTATAAATCTCAAAATCTGGGAAGCCATGTCGCCCGAGGAAAAATCCCTCGTCCACAGTGCCATGCAGGCCGAGAACGGTGTGGTGCTCGCCGAGTTCAACGCGCACAACAGCGAATCCTTCGACGTGCTCAGGAACAAGCACAAGGTGCAGCTGCGCCGCTTCCCGAACCCGGTGTTGGGGGCCATAGGCCAAGCCGCCGGCGAGGTGGTCAACGAGGCCGGAACCAGCGACGCCATGAGCCGGAAGGTCTACGAGAGCTTTCTCGCATTCCGCAAGAAGTCTATCTCGTGGACCAAGCATTCCGAGCAAGCGTTCTGGGGGGCGCGGCTCCTCCCCTTCAAGTACGGATGAGAGCGCCGTCAGCTTTTGTAGCGGCCAACCAGGACCCAGCCGTACGGCATGACGGCGGCGGCCAGCGCGATCTTCGCCGCGGCGCCGGCCAGAAATGGCATCAGCCCGTTGGCGACGGCGGCGGACAGCCCGGCCGCTAGGGTGATCCCCTTGGCCTGCATGAGAAAGACGCTCAGCCACGCCACCCCGAGGATGAAGATCAACACGGTGCCCAGGGTCATGGCGAACAAGGTGGCGGAGATGGAGCGATCCCATCCGCGCTCCGCCAGCCAGCCGACGAGCATCGCCGCCGCCACGAAGCCGAACAGATAGCCGCTGGTCGGCCCGGCGAAATAGGCCAACCCCCCGCCCCGCGAGAAAACGGGCAAGCCGAGCGCGCCTTCAGCCAGATAGAGCAGCACCGTAGCAGCCCCGAGCCGCCAGCCATAGGCGGCGCCGATCACCAGGACGGCGAAGGTTTGCATGGTCATGGGTACCGGCCAGAACGGAACCTGGATCTTGGCCGACAGGGTCAGCAACGCCGAGCCCGCTAGGGCCAACACCGCCGTACGCATCAGCCTCCCGGAGAAACGGGGCTCGCCGGTCGGCCACAGAGTGGCGATCAGCGTCGGTTGAATGGCGCGTGAAGCTTGCATGTCGGTATCTCCCCAATTGGCCCGGCCCCGGTCTCCCCCAGCCTCCCCGGACCGTGAGCGCGGTATCTTTATTTACCAGCCTTGGCGTATCAGGTAAATCGGTTGGCGCGCGGGAACCCCTTGGGCGGCAAGTGCCCGGCCTGGGCGCGCTTGCCGAGCCACGGCGCGATGTCGCTTTCCGTGCGCTCGCGGGTGCCGCTCCGCCACGTGAGGCCTTCGGCCAGGGCGAAGGTCTTGGTGTCGGCCAGCCTGCCCTTGCGATAACGCTGTAGGATGACGCCGCGGCCGCGGCCCATTACCGGCAGCTCGTCCAGCTTGAAGATCAGGAGCCGGCGGTTGTGCCCGATCGCCGCTACCGCATCGTCGCCTTCGCCCACCGGAACGCAAGTCGCCGCTTCGCGACCAGCGTTCAGGTTGAGGACCTGTTTGCCGTTGCGGGTCTGGGCGATGACGTCATTCTCCTCGACCAGGAATCCGTGGCCGCTGTCGGCAGCCACCAGCAGCCGACGCCCGGGCCTATGGATAAACATGTTGACCACGTCGTATCCGTTGCCCAGGTCGATCATCAGGCGCAGCGGCTCGCCGTGGCCGCGCCCGCCGGGTAGCCGGCCGCAGCCAAGCGTGTAGAAGCGCCCGTTGGTGGCGAAGATCAACAGCTTGTCCGTGCTTTGGGCGCGGAGCACGAAGCGCTCCCGGTCGTCTTCCTTGTAGGAGAACTCGGCAGCATTCTCGAGGTGGCCCCTGGCGGCCCGGATCCAGCCCTTTTCCGAGCACAGCACGGTGACCGGCTCGCGCTCGATCATGTCTTCCAAGGAAATGACGACGGCAGTGGGCGCGTCGCCGATCTCGGTGCGCCGGCGTCCCAGCGCCGTGCGTGCGCCGAAGCGCTTCTTGATGACGCGAATCTCGTCGGCGATGGCGTCCCAGCGCCGCTTTTTGTCGCGCAGGAGGGCCTTGATTTGCTTGCGCTCGGCGCTCAAATCGGCGTGCTCCCGCCTGATCTCAATTTCCTCGAGCTTGCGCAATTGGCGCAGACGCATGTTGAGGATGGCCTCAGCCTGCGCGTCGCTGAGCTTGAAGATTCGGATGAACTCCGTCTTGGCATCGTCCTCGGCGCGCACGATGCAGATGACCTCGTCGAGGTTGAGGTAGGCGACGATCAGGCCGTCGAGCACCTCGAGGCGGCGTTCGATGTGCTCCAGCCGGTGGTGGCCGCGGCGTTTCAGCACCTGGTGGCGGTGATCGAGAAAGGCGGAGAGCACCTCGGCGAGGTTCATGACCCGGGGCGTGTTATCGGCGTCCAGAACGTTCATGTTGAGCCCCACCCGCACCTCCAGATCGGTCAGGCGGAATAGCTGCTCCATGAGCATTTCGGCGTCGATGCTCCGATTCTTGGGCTCGAGCACGATGCGCACCTCGGTGTCCGATTCGTCGCGCACGTTGGCCAGCAGGGGAAGTTTCTTGGCCGCCAGGAGCTCTGCGAGCTTCTCGATGAGTCGCTCTTTTTGAACCTGGTAGGGTATTTCCGTAACCGCGATCTGGTAGAGACCGCGGCTCAGCTTTTCCTTGCTCCATTTGCCCCGCACGCGCAGGCCACCGCGCCCCGACGCGTAGGCCTCGACGACGGTGGCGCGGTTCTCCACCAAAACGCCGCCGGTTGGGAAGTCGGGCCCAGGCATGAAATCGGCGAGCTTGGCGATGGTCGCGTTGGGGTGCTTGATCAGGTGCAGCAGCGCGTCGCAGATTTCGCTGGCGTTGTGGGGCGGGATGCTGGTCGCCATGCCGACGGCGATACCCGCAGCCCCGTTGGCGAGCAGGTTGGGAAAGGCGGCCGGCAGCACCACCGGCTCGCTGTCCTCGCCGTCGTAGGTTTCGCGGAAATCGACGGCGTCCTCGGATATGCCCTCGAGCAGGGCCCAGGCGACGTCGGTGAGTCGCGCCTCGGTGTAGCGCATGGCCGCCGCGTTGTCGCCGTCGATGTTGCCGAAGTTGCCCTGGCCGTCGACCAGGGGATAACGCACGGCGAATTCCTGTGCCAGGCGCACCAGGGTATCGTAGACGGCGGTATCTCCGTGAGGATGGTACTTGCCGATGACGTCGCCGACCACGCGGGCGCACTTCTTGAACCCGGACTCCGGGTCGAGCTTGAGCTGGCGCATGGCAAACAGCAGACGCCGGTGCACCGGTTTCAGGCCGTCGCGCACGTCGGGCAGGGAGCGTGCCTTGATGGTGGAGAGCGCATAGGACAGAAAACGCGTGCCGAGGGCGTCGGCGAGGCCGGTTTCGCGGATGTCGCCGGCTGGCGCTGGCTTGCTCATGATAATTGGTTTTCCGGTTTGTTGTTGGTTGTGGGGATTATCCCGGTTGGGAGTCTACCAGATATAGTGCCTTGGGTCCAAGCTATGTCAATCAGTAGCCATCGGCGCCCAGGCGATCGGCCAGTCGGCGACGCGCTGCCGGCAGCGTCTTGCCGTGGGCGGCGAAGACGTGGCGCTCCAGGAAATAGCCGGTGAGGCCGAGGCCGTCCAATATTTCCGCGGCGCCCCCTTCGGTGCCCTCGGCGAGCAGGAAGGGCGGCAGGGGCAGGAGCACATCCTTGTAGGGTTTGCTGGCCGATGCTGAGACGGCGCGCCCCGTCTTCGGCGACACGTAGACGAGGTCGTCGTTGCGCCCCGTCGCGGCGCAGCGGCTCAGGTCGAGCCCGAAGCCGAGCTCACTGAGCATGCCCAGCTCCCACTTCACGTAGACGGAAGGCCACGATACACCGCCCAGCGCGTCGAGCAAGGCGATGAGCCCGTCGAAGACCGCCGGGTGCGCCTCGCGTTCCGGCAACGCTGCGTCGGTGACGGCACAGGCCGCGCTCAGGGCGGCCAGGCGCGGCGCGTCATGGAGGATGGCGGCGGCGTGGACATGGGTGAGTTCGCAGGTAAGGGTACCCAGGTGTTCAGGCAGCCGCGCCCGCCAGTGGGCGTGCACCAGATTGCCCGGCTGCAGGACGCCGCGCTGGCGCCTGCCGGCACCGCCGCGCACCAGCCCGGCATGGCGCCCCTTCTGGCGGGTCATAAGCGTGACGATGGCCGACGTCTCGCCGTGCTTGCGCGTCGACAAGACGATGCCGTCATGGGTCCAGTCCATGGAGGGAGTTTAGCGGATGGGATGGCACTGCCTCTAGTGCTGCTGGCTTCTAACGAAGTGCTTACAACGCCCCTTCAAGCCCCGTGCGCGTAGCCGCGTTTTTCGAAGTATTGCTGGTGGTAGTCCTCGGCCATCCAGAAATCCGGGGCCGGCGTGATTTCGGTGACGATGGGGCGGCTGAACCTGGATGCCGCCTTTTTCACGGAGGCCAGGGCCGCCGCCTGTTGCGCCGGGCCGTGGGTGTAGATGGCCGAGCGGTACTGGGTGCCGACGTCGGGTCCTTGGCGGTTGAGGGTGGTGGGGTCGTGAATCCGCCAGAACTGCTCGAGCAATTCCTCGTAACTCACCTCTGCCGGGTCGAAATCGACGCTCACCACCTCGGCGTGGCCGGTGGTGCCCGAGCAAACGTCCTCGTAGGTGGGATTGGCCATGGCGGCGCCGACATAGCCGACCGCCGTGGACGCCACCCCCTTGACCTTGCAGAAGGCTGCCTCGACGCCCCAGAAGCAGCCGGCACCGAAGGTCGCTTTTTCCATGCCGTACCTCGCCAATTGGTGGGCGGTGGGCACCACCCCGGTTACCAGCTCGGTTACCAGTCATGATAACATAAAGCGTTCGCATGGCCATGCCGGGTCCCTTTTTCCGTGGATTCGCGGCGCCGCCTCCCGGATACTTCGGCTCCGAAATCCACGAATATCAAAAAAGAGAATACGCGGTGCCCTACCCCCACCTGCTCGCCCCCCTTGACCTCGGATTTGTGACCCTGCCCAACCGGGTGGTCATGGGCTCCATGCACACCGGCCTCGAGGAGGTGGCGGACGGCCAGGCGCGCCTCGCCGTATTTTATGCCGAGCGCGCCCGCGGCGAGGCCGGGCTCATCGTCACCGGCGGCGTGGCGCCTAATGCCGCCGGGCGCTTCACCGAGGCGCCGGGCTCCCTGACCGGCGGCGATCAGGTTCCGGGCCACCTCACGATCACGCAGGCCGTGCACGAGGCCGACGGGCGCATCCTCATGCAAGTCTGCCATACCGGGCGCTACGGCTACCACGCCGACATCGTGGCGCCCTCGCCCCTCCGATCTCCCATCAACAAAGAGACACCCCGCGAACTAACCGCGGACGAGATAGAGGAGACCATCGACGACTTCGCGCGCTGCGCCACCCTGGCCCGCGAGGCCGGCTACGACGGCGTCGAGATCATGGGCTCCGAAGGCTACCTCATCACAGAGTTTATCGTCCCCCACACCAACAAGCGTACCGACGACTGGGGCGGCCCCTTCGAGAACCGCGTCCGCTTCCCCCTCGAGATCATCCGCCGCACACGAAAAGCCGTGGGCCGTGACTTCATCATCATGTACCGGCTTTCGGTGATCGACCTCATCGAGGACGGCAGCACCGCCGACGAGACCGTTCGTCTGGCGCAAGAGGTCGAGAAGGCTGGCGCCGACATCATCAACAGCGGCATCGGCTGGCACGAGGCACGCGTTCCCACCATCGCAGCCCCGGTGCCGCGCGGCGCCTTCGCATGGGCGACGCGCCGCCTCAAGGGCAAGGTCGGCGTGCCCCTGGTTGCCAGCAACCGTATCAACACGCCGGACAAGGCCGAGGAGATCATCGCCGGGGGCGACGCCGACATGGTGTCCATGGCGCGGCCCTTCCTGGCCGACGCCGAGTTCGTGGCCAAGGCGGCGCGCCGCCGGGGCCACCTGATCAACACCTGCATCGCCTGCAACCAGGCATGCCTGGACCATTATTTCGAGGGCAAGGTGTCGACGTGCCTGGTCAACCCGCGCGCCTGCCAGGAGACCGAGCTGGTCATCACGCCGGCGCAAGGGTCCCGCAAAATAGCCGTCATCGGCGCCGGTCCGGCGGGCCTGCCGTGCGCCGTCACCCTCGCCGAGCGCGGCCACGCGGTGACGCTGTTCGAGGCGGCGAACGCCATCGGTGGTCAGTTCAGGATCGCCCGCAACGTGCCCGGCAAGGAGGAGTTCGGCGAGACCCTGCGCTATTTCGCGAACCGCCTCGCCGAACTCGCTATGGACGTGCGCCTCGGCCACCGGGTGGTGGCGGCGGAGTTGATCGAAGACGGCTTCGACGACGTGGTGCTGGCCACCGGCGTGGCGCCACGTCGCCCCGACATCGAAGGCATCGGCCATGCCAAGGTGGTGGGGTATGCCGAGTTGCTTACGGGCGAGGCGGCGGCAGGCCGGCGCGTCGTCCTCATCGGTAGCGGCGGAATCGCCGTCGATGTCGCCGTCTACCTGCTGGAATCGGGCCGGAGCACGCATCTGGACACTGATGCTTTCCGCGCCGAATGGGGCATCGCGCGCAACGCGGTGGATCATGAGCCGGCCCACGACATCACCCTGATGCAGCGCTCGCCGGGGCGCATGTCGGCGCGCCTCGGAAAAACCACCGGCTGGATCCACCGCATGGTCCTGCAGAAAGCGGGCGTGCGGCACATGGCCGGGGTCGCTTATGAGCGCATCGACGACGCTGGTGTCCACGTCACCGTGGATGGTATGGCGCACCTCGTTGAGGCCGACACGGTGGTCAATTGCTCGGGACAGGAGCCGCTTCGCGAGCTTTTGGCTGATCTCCAGGCGGCGGGGATGAGCGTCCACCTGATCGGCGGCGCCGAGCGCGCCGCCGAGCTCGACGCCAAGCGCGCCTTCGACGAGGGCACGCGGTTGGCGGCACGCCTTTGAGGCGGGCCTTCGCGTCGGGCGATGGACGGAAGGGCCGCGACAGGATAACGTTGGCTATCTTCCGCAGCCCACAGGGATCATAAGGAACAGCGGCCATGTCTCCTCGTCTCGATTACGCGTCCGTGGCGCCTGAGGGCCGGCAGGCCCTGTTCAGGCTCAAGACTTATATCGGGAGCTGCGGTATCGACCCGAAACTGCGCTTCCTCATCGAGATCCGCGTCTCGCAGATCAACGGCTGCGCCTTCTGCGTCGACACGCACTGCGAGGAGGCGCGCGCCGTCGGCGAGACCCAGCAGCGTCTCGACAACCTGGCTGTCTGGCACGAATCGCCCTTCTTCGACGCCCGCGAGCGCGCCGCCCTCGAATGGGCGGAATCGGTGACCCTGCTTGCCGAAACGGGGGTTCCCGACGAGGTCTACGAGGAGGCGCTCGACCATTTCTCGGAGAAAGAGCTGGTCGACCTCAACTTCGTGGTTATCAACATGAATGCCTTGAACAGACTGGGCGTCACCTTCCGCAAGCAACCGGAAGCGCGCTGAGAGACAAGCGCCGGGAAACCGTAGCATTTCGTACAAGAACCCTTAAGGAGAAAGTTCCGATGCCGACCGCCGAAATCCGCAAGATCGTCGTCACCGTCGAGGAAACCTGCCGCGAACTTGACCGCGAGATTGCCCCGCCATCGCGCAAGGCGGTCGCCTGTGCGGTGATCAACAACCCGTGCGCCGGCACCGCGGGTCTCGACCTGGAGCCGCTACTGGTTATCGGCTCCGAGCTGGGCAAGCTCCTGGGCGAGCGCGCCGTGGCCGCCCTCGGCGTCACACCCGATGAGATAGCCAGCTACGGCAAGTCGGCCATCGTCGGCCAGAACGGCGAGCTCGAGCACGCCGCCGCCCTCCTCCACCCAACCCTCGGCAAGCCGCTGCGCGAAGCGGTCAAGGAGGGCAAGGCGATCATCCCGTCCTCGAAGAAGCGCGGCGGCCCTGGCACCGAGATCGACGTGCCTCTGCACAACAAGAACAACGAGTGGAATTTCGACTATTTCGACGCCGCCCAGGCGCGCGTCTCGGATGCTCCGGGCGCCGACGAAATCGTCGTTGCCATCGCCGTCACCGACGGCGGGCGGGTGCTCGCTCGCATCAAGAGCAAGCCCAAGACGGAAGTCGGGGCCGGCTAGGGGTTATCGCGACAGGACATCGCGCAGCGCCTGACGATCCGCCTTGCCGGTGCGGCCCTGGGGAAGGGCGGTGGCGATGTGGACGGCGTCGGGGACCTTATAGCGCTCCAACCGTTGGCGCCCCCAGTGGCGGAGACTGTCGGGCGTCGCCTTCGCCCCGCCGGCGAGGACGGCCATCAGGTGGACGGCCTCGCCCTTGAGGGGGTCCTCGATGCCGGTGGCCAGGGCGGCGGTAATTTCCGGGTGTTCGAGGAAGGCCCGCTCCACTTCCAGCGGCGCGACCTTGTTTCCGCCCCGGTTGATCATGTCCTTTCGGCGGCCGATGAGCCGCACGTCGCCCGAATCCAGCCGGCGCGCCAGATCGCCGGTCCGAAAGTAAGCGCCGTCGAAGGCCTCCGCCGTCAGCCGTGGGGCGCCGAAATAGCCGCGCATCGCATAGGGCGAACGGATTTGCAGCTCGCCGTCCGGCTCGGCGATGCGGTAGTCGATCCCCAGCCCCGGCTGGCCGATGGTGCCGGCGGCGGCCTCGCCGTCCTCGGGCCCGACGATGAAGTCGGTGGTCGCGGTTTCCGTGAGACCGTATATGTCCCAGATCCTGGCGTCGGGCCATCGATCGCGCAGCCACCGGCGCAGCGGCGCGTCCAAGACCTCGCCGCCGGACATGATGGCGCCCGCGAAAGACGCCGCCCCATTCGCCCCATCCTGTGGCCGAAGCTGGCGCAAGGCGCGCATCATCGTTGGAACCATGGCGACTCGGGTGATGCCGCCTTGCAGTGCTTCGAGGAAGCACTCGGCGTCGAATTTTTCGTGAAACACGACCGTTCCGCCCTTGAGCAGGGTCAGCATCGCCACCCATTGCGCGAAGATGAAGGAGAGCTGCAAAACCTCCAGTACCCGTTCGTCGTCGGAATAGTGGAGCACGCCGTCGATCATCCGCAATTTCGCCAGGTAGGTTTGGTGACCGTGGACGACGCCCTTGGGCTCCCCGGTGGTGCCGGACGTGAAAATGACCCACGCCGCGTCCTTCAGTATGTCGGGGGGCGGCGGGCCACCCGTTTGCAATCGGCGGACCGGGCCTTCCGTCCTCAGGGTCGCGGCGACGTCGATATCGGCGCGCAAATTGACTACCGATGGCGCCCCGATCCGCCGCCGCAGCCGATCCACCGCCGGCTCCGGCGTCGTCCTGTGGACCGGGACGACCACGCCGCCGGCCCGCCACACGGCGAAGAAGGCGACCATGTCCCGCGCCCGGTTGGAAACGGGTACCAACACCGCTTCGTCGCGGCGGTGGCCGGCCGCCGTCAAGCGGTCCGCCACGCGGCCGGCTTCCGCGTCCATCTCGGAAAAGGAAATCCGCTCGTCCTCGTCCTCGAGCGCCGAGCGGCCAGGAGGCGCGGCGGCAGAGGCCGCCCGCAGCGCGTCGTCCAGCCTGGCGGCGGTCATCCGGCGTCGAGACCGAAGGGCTTCAACAGCCCACGGCTGATGACGACGTTCTGGATTTCGGTGGTGCCGTCCATATAGTGGGCCAGCTTGGCCGTGGCCAAATGCCGGGCCGGCGGGTGTTCCATCAGGGACCCGGCACCGCCCATGGCCTGCATGCACTGGGATATGCCGTTCAAGGCGACGCGGCTGGCGAATTTCTTGGCGTGGGCCGCCGCCACCGCCGCCGTCTCGCCGCGATCGAACGCGGCGGCGGCGTCATAGGTCAGGAGGTGCGCCGCCTCGAGATCGGTCGCCACATCGGCGAGCTGCCATTGCAATCCCTGAAACGACAGCACCGGTTTGCCGAACGCCCGGCGCGTCGCCGCGTGGGAAAGCGCCGTCGAAAGGCTTGCCCCGAGAATGCCACAGCACATGGCGGCGGCGAACATGCGGGCCTTGTCGATGCCGTCCATTGCCGCCTTGAAGCCCTCGCCCGGGCCTAGGAGCATGCTTTCGTCCGGGACCGGGCAGTCCTCGAAGCGTAGCCCCGACAGGCCGAGGGCGTGGCCGCCAAGCATCTCGTAGTGCGGCGTCCGGGTCACGCCGCCGCCGGTGGCGTCGACCAGGAAGGTACCGATGCCGCGCCATCCGGCGGACGCATCCGTCTGTGCGTAGACGACCAGAACATCTGCGTGCGTGCCGTTGCTCACCCACGCCTTTTCCCCGGAAATGCGCCATCCGCCGTCCACCTTCGACGCATGGGTCGTGATGGCCGCGGCGTCGCTGCCGGCGTCGGGCTCGGTCAGGCAAAAGGCGCCGATCCGTTGGCCGCTCAACATGGAGGCGGCAAGGCTTTCGGCCGGCGCGCCGGATCCGTGGCGCGCGATGGCGTTGAGCGCGTTGTTGTGAACCCAGAGGCCGAACGTGGTGGCGAGGCAGGCCGAGGACAATTCCTCGAGGACGCGCGCCGCGACCACATGGCGCGCCTCCTTGCCGCCTTGGTCGCGTGGCACGAGAATACCCGTCAGGCCGGCCTCGGCCGCCGCCTGGAACACATCGCGGGGAACGTGGCGCGCCAGTTCCCATTCGGCGGCGTGGGGCGCGATGTGCTCGGCGGCGAAGGCGCGCGCCGCGTCGATCAACGCGTCTTCCTCCACGTTCAATTGCAGGTGCATGGCAATTCCTGTCTCCAGCCGGGAGGACAAAAAAGAATGACGCCGAGAAACCATATCAAAATCGGCCCCTCGTTCAATTCATGCCTGCCTGGCGATTTCGGGTAACCCCATCGCGGAAATCGCGGGGAAGTTCGAACAGAAACCCGTGATCGACCATGCCGAAGGCGCCGCGTTCGGGGCGAACGGTCCCAGGGACCAGTTCGTCTACCGGCATTTCGTTATCGGGGAAGCCACCGGGAAGCCATCGGCAATCAACCAAGACGTGGTCGACTGGCCGGATGACGCCGGTTTGATCGGGATTACCGTGCCCGCCGAGTGCGGCTCCCATGAAACCGCGGTCGAGGACGCGGCGGGAGCCGGCGCCCGGCGGACGCGCGGACGGGCAGTGCCCGTCCTTATTTGAAATAAAGCGTGTAGGCGAACTCGTTTCCACACTTGGGACAGGTGAGGTTGTAGCCGACGAAGTACTGGTCCTCGCGGTGGAACACGACCTCACTGTCCTGGCTGATGCGGTACTCGCAGCGCGGGCAGTCGACGCCGACCAGCTCCTTGGGGAGGCTCGCCGCCCGCTCCTCGAGGCCGCGATCTTTTTCGCCCATGGATGGTTCTCCTTGCCAGTTTGGGCCGGGGCGACTACGGCATGACCTTGAGGGACATCACCTTCTCGATCTCTTCGTCGCTCCACCAGTGGCGCATCATCCCTTCGGACGTTCCGATGTACTCCTTGGTGGGCTCGATTCCGTAGTTGTCCCACTTCTTGTTGACGTCCAGGCACCCTTGGGTGGCGGGCCGCGTCGTCGGCGGGAACTTGAGCGGAACCCCCTTGCCCATTCCATCGGAGCCCCAGATCTCGCGGGGCGGCCAATGGTAGGGACGGGTCGCGTCGATGAGGACGCGATCCTGGAAGCCCTTCTCCTCGGGAGGGATGCGCGGGTCGAGGCGCGAACCCCGGTGGTTCTTCCAGACCTTGATGTCCTCGCTGGCCCGTGTGCGCCAGGCGATCGACCAGTTGACCATGTCCATGTTCCAGGGGTCGATGTCCTCGTCGACGACGACGACGTGCTTGTACGCCCACACCGCCGCCTTGGAGCCCCAAATGGCGCTGGCGATGACGTCGGCATGGCCCTCCATCAAGGGCTTGATGGACACCACGCACATGCCGTAGCCGCAGCTGTCCAGGGGCATCGCCACCTCGATGACTCCCCTGATGGAGTTGCGCTCGAGGACGTCCCAGGCGAAGGCGGCGTGGCCGAGCGCCAGGGTCATGTGGTCCTCGTTGACCGGGTGGCCTTCGAGCGTGCCGCGGAAGATGGGGTCGTCGCGGTGGGTGATGGCGCGGGTGCGGAACACCGGCTTGGGGCTGGCCACGTTGCCGTAATAGCCCGGATACTCCCCCGCCGGGCCTTCCATCTTGCGTTCCTTGGGGTGGATGGTTCCCTCGATGACGATTTCGGCGTTGGCGGGAACTTGAAGATCCACGGTCTCGCAGGACACCACGTCGACGGCCTTGCCGCGCACGGCGCCGGCGATCTCTATCTCGCTCACCGGGTCGACGGTGGGACAGCAGCCGAGGAAGGTGAGCGCCGGCTCCTGGCCGATGACGACGGCCGCCTGCATGGGTTCGTCGGAGACGAGGTGCTTGAAGTAGTGTTCGCCGATGTGCTGGTTGGCCGGATCGAGCTGGATGCCGAGTTCCGTCTTGGAGTGCAGCATCATGCGGTAAACGCCGGCGTTCACCCAGCCCGTGGCGGGGTCCTTGGTGATCACCGTGCCGAATGAATTGAACAACCGCCCGCCGTCGCGCTCGTTCCAGTGCGGGGTCGGGAATATCTCGAGGTCGACGTCGTCGCCCGTGATGATGTTGTCCTTGACCGGACCCGTCTTGACGACGCGCGGCGCGATGTGAGCCGACGTGTCGCTGATGCGATCCTTGACCGTGCGCAGGATCTCGCCGCGGCTGGTGTTGCGGGGATCGAGCCCCAGCATCATGGCGGCGCGGAACCACGAGCGGAAGGCACCAGCAAAGACCTTGTTGGGCTTGGGGGACTTGTAGTCCTTGATGTTCTCGAACATGAGCGCCGGCGACGCATCGCCGTAGACGTCCCAGGTGCGCCGCACGATGGAGCCCAATTCGTACTTCCAGTCGACCTCCCCCTGCACCCGGGTCAGTTGTCCTTCGGCCTCCAAGGCGTTGATCCATTCGCGAAGATCTTCGTAGGCGACGCGTGTGTCCCCGGAACCCGCCTTCGGTTTAGCTTTGGCTGTCTTGGTTGTCATGGATCTCTCCCCTGGATGGTGTTTCCTCTGGATACGCATCGCCGCAACGCCAAGCGGCACACTTCCCTCTAGCACGGTCCGCCCGAACACGGTCTTGGCCGGGGCGGATATTAGGAGCGCGCCCGCCGCCCCTTCCTTGACTTAGGTCAAAAAGAGGCGCCGCCGCCCTATTCTTTCTGTTCGTCGATGACCTCGCGGGCGATCTTGAATCCTTCGAGGCCCGCCGGCACGCCGCAGTAGACGCTGACCTGGAGGAACACCTCCTGGATTTCCTCGGCGGTGCATCCGTTGTTGAGGGCGCCGCGCACGTGGATGCGCAACTCGTTGGGGCGGTTGAGGGCGCACAGCATGGCGAGGTTGAGCAGGCTGCGCGTCTTGTGGGGCAGCCCCGGGCGATTCCAGATGTAGTCCCAGCAGTACTCGGTCACCAGTTCCTGGAAGGGCATGGTGAAGTCGTTGGCCTGGTCCAGGGAGTGCTCCACGTAGGCGTCGCCGAGCACTTTCTTGCGGGTCTTCAGGCCGTTTTCGAATCGTTCGCTTGTCACGGTTCTCTTCCTTTCTTTGTGGACGCGATAATGTACGGGTCTCGCCTACGCTTTGTAATCGAGACCGAGGTCGCGGTAACGCTCGGGGTCTTCACCCCAGTCCTTGCGCACCTTGACGAACAGGAACAGGTGCACGCGGCGCTCCAGAAGCTCTTCGAGTTCGATCCGTGCCGCCTCGCCGATGGCCTTGATGCGCGCCCCGCCCTTGCCAAGCACGATGGCCTTCTGGCTGGGGCGTTCGACGAATAGCGATATTTGGACGCGCACGCTGCCGTCCTTGTTCTCCTTCCAGGATTCGGTTTCCACGGTGGACGCGTAGGGCAATTCCTGGTGTAGCTGGAGATAGATCTTCTCACGTGTGATCTCGGCGGCGAGCAGACGGCCCGGCGTGTCGGAGAGTTGGTTCTCGGGGAACAACCACGGCCCCTCCGGCATGGCGTCGGCCAGATGAGCCAGGAGGTCGGGCACACCGCTGCCCGTCTTGGCCGAGACCATGAAGGCATGGGTGAAGACGCCGCTGCCGTCGAGGGCGGCGGCGAGCTTGAGAAGGGCTGTTTTCTTGACCGCATCAACCTTGTTGAGGGCAAGAATGGCCTCGCCGTCTTCCGCCTGCAGGCGCTTGACGATGGCACGGGTGTCTGCGTCAAGGCCCGCGGCGCTATCTACTAGTAGAACAATCAAGTCGGCTTCCTGGGCCCCGCCCCAGGCCGCCGCCACCATGGCCCGGTCCAGTCTGCGCCGTGGCTTGAAGATTCCCGGCGTATCGACGAGCACGAGCTGGGTAGCGCCCTCGATGCAAATGCCGAGCACGCGGGAGCGCGTCGTCTGTACCTTGGGGGTGACGATGGAAACCTTGGCGCCGACCAGGCGGTTGAGGAGGGTAGACTTGCCAACGTTGGGGGCGCCGACGATGGCAACGAAGCCGCACCGCGGTAACCCCTCAACCATCGTCGCCCGCTTTCCCGAAGGCATCGAGCATGGCCTTGGCTGCACCCTGGCCGGCGGCGCGCTTGGAGGAACCCGCGGCCCGTGCCGGGGGACGCCCCTCGACGCGCACCTCGATGGTGAAGGTGGGGGCGTGCTCCGGGCCCTGGCGCTCGACAACGGCATATGCCGGCAGCGCCAAGCCTTTCTCCTGGGCCCATTCCTGCAACGTCGTCTTGGCGTCGACGGGTGGCACCACGTCCTCGGCCATCAGGGGTTCCCAGCGCACCCGGACGAAATCGACGGCGGTCTCCCAACCGCCATCCAGGAACAGGGCAGCGATCACCGCCTCACACGTGTCGGCGAGGAGGTTGGGATTGTCGCGGCTGCCGGCCTCGTCTTCCCCTTGCCCCAGGATGATGTGCGGGGAGAGGCCGATGTCGGTGGCGACCCTGGCCAAGGCCTCGCGGCGCACCAGGGCCGTGAACCTTTTTGCCAAGGCCCCCTCGTCCTCGTCCGCAAAGCGTTCGCAGAGCAGGTCGGCGACGGCCAACCCGAGCACCCGGTCGCCGAGGAATTCCAGCCTTTCGTTGGTGTGGCTGCGCCCGGCCTGGTCGCGGGCCGTGCTCGAATGGGTCAAGGCTTGGCGTAGGAGTTGGCGTCGGGCAAAGCGATGCCCCAACGTCTTTTCGAGACGTTCAAGCCGGTCCCCCATGGCGCCTCAATTCAAGCCCGAGAAGATGCGGCCGAAACGTATGGACGACGGCCACTTCCAGAACTCCCAGACGCTGCCGTCGATGGAGAAGAACAAGAACTCGGCGCGTCCAACGAGGTTTACCATGGGCACGAAGCCGACATCGCTAAACCGGCTGTCGCTCGATCGGTCGCGGTTGTCGCCCATGGCGAAGTAATGGCCCGCCGGCACCGTGTAGACGGTCGTGTTGTCGAAGGGGCTTTCGTCGGTCACCTCGAGGACGGGATGTTCGCGCCCGCCGGGCAAGGTCTCGATGTATTGCGTGGTGCGTGTCACCCTGCCGTTTCCGTGCTGGGTTAGGAAGTCCTCGATGCGCCGGCGCTTTACCGGCACGCCGTTGATGTGAAGGATACCGCCCCTAAGCTGGATGCGGTCGCCCGGCAGGCCGATGAGGCGCTTGATATAATCGGTCTGGTTGTCGCGGGGCAGCTTGAAGACGACGATGTCGCCGCGCTGCGGCTCCGTGAAGGCGATGCGCCCGTCGATCAAGGGCAGGCTGAACGGCAAGGAATGCCTACTGTAGCCCAAAGAGAACTTGGATACGAACAGGTAATCGCCGACAAGGAGCGTCGGGATCATGGAGCCCGAGGGGATATTGAACGGCTCGTAGGCGAACGTGCGCACGACAAGCGCGATGGCTGCGGCGTAGAAAGCGGTTTTGATCGCCTCCCGATAGCCGCCTTTCTTATTTTTTGACATTAAGTTTTATCTTTATCTTTATGAAAAAGCTAATTTCTTTAGGGCTCTCTTGGCTTGAGGCTCGACGATGAAGCCAGCCCGCACCTATCCTGTCAAGCCATATCGCCGGCCCGCTTCATGGTGGCTGCGGGTCAGCGCTTGGGCACCGCCAGAATTACCACCATGGCCTGGGCGAAGAAGGATTCATCGGTCAGAGAAATGTCGATCTGGGCCGTCATGCCGGGTGGCGTTAGCTCTTCGAGGCGGCGTTTGGCCCCCCCGGAAAGGGTCAGGAAAGGCTTGCCCGAAGGCAGGTTGTCGACGCCGATGTCGCCCCAGAAAACGCCGCGCCTGAAGCCGGTTCCTAGGGCCTTGGCGCACGCCTCCTTGGCGGAGAAACGTTGCGCGTAAAGGGCGGCCGGATTGGGGCTGCGTGTGGCGCGTGCCCTTTCTGTCTGGTTGAAGACGCGGACGGTGAAGCGGTCCCCGAAGCGTTCGAGGGTGCGCTCGACGCGGCGGATGTCGACGAGGTCGGTGCCGATGCCGATGATCATGGTGAGATCCGGTCCGGGGGCGTCGTCAGGCGATCCGCTGGCCGGAAGTTTCGGCCCGTGCCTTGTCCATTAGGGTCCGCATGCGTTTGATGCTGCTCTCCAGCCCGCCTAATACGGCCTCGCCGATCAGGAAGTGACCGATGTTGAGTTCGACGATGGTGAGGATCGCCGCCACCGGCCCGACGGTGTCGAAAGAAAGCCCGTGCCCGGCGTGGCATTCGAGGCCGATATTTTCGGCATGGGCGGCGGCCATAAGGATGCGCTCGAACTGGCGTGCGTCGTTCTCCGCTTCGCAATAGGCACCGGTGTGTAATTCAACCACGGGGGCGCCGAGGGCCAACGCAGCATCAAGCTGCGCGGGTTCCGGTTCGACGAACAGGGAGGCCCGGATCCCGGCTTCGCCGAGGGCTTCGAGGTAGGGCGCCAAGTGTCGACAGCCAGCGACCGCATCGAGGCCGCCTTCGGTGGTTCTTTCCTCGCGTTTTTCGGGAACGATACACGCGGCGTGCGGCTTGTGGCGCAAGGCGATCTCTAACATCTCCGGGGTGGCCGCCATTTCCAGGTTGAGGGGCACGCTGATCTCGTGGCTGAGGCGGCTGATATCGTCGTCAGCGATATGGCGGCGGTCCTCGCGCAGGTGCGCCGTGATCCCGTCGGCGCCCGCCCGCACCGCTAGCGCGGCGGCGCGCACCGGATCCGGGTGGCGGCCGCCGCGGGCATTGCGGATCGTCGCCACGTGATCGATGTTCACACCAAGACGCAAATGGTGATTCATGGTTTGGTCTCCAATTTGCCGCGCGGTTGCCGCGGCGCCCGCAGGTGGTGCCGGCGATGCTGATAGGCCGAGATCGCTTCTCTCAACGGGAGATAGAAGACGAACCAGACGACAATGGCCGTCGGTATGCCGCCGGCCAGCATGGGCCAGAGTATCGGCCAGGCGATGTTCCAGTGATAGGCAAAGTCGGCGTGTAGGAAGGCTTCCATCATGGCGGCGAACTGGGCGCCGAAATCCATCGAATCGGCGCTCCTAGTCGCTTCTCCGGCACCCATCCAGTTACCGAGATTGTAAACCCACACCCAGATGAAGGGAAAGGTCCAGGGGTTTCCAACGGCGGTGCCGATGGCGGAAGCCAGTATGCTGCAGCGCAGGCCCCAGGCCAACAATGCGGCCAGCACGAAATGTAAACCGACGAACGGCGTGAACGAGACGGCGGCGCCGCACGCGAAACCGCCGGCGATGGCATAGGGCGTCCCGGGCAGCCGGCGAATTCTGTGCAACAGGTAGTGGGTCGAACGCAGCCATCCGGCGCGCGGCCACAAGAGTTGCCGCGCCCGCTGGAAGAAGGTCAAGTTCAACCGCCGCCGAAACATAAGGTGAATTTAACCGGAAACCGAGGGATGCCGCCACCTTGTCCCGCGTCTTTTTTAGTCGAGCGCCAACCAGCGCCAGAGGCCGGTCACCCCTTGGCCGCCAGTCCGTTCAGCCGCGCGCCCGTTGCACGGAATTGATGACCGACGTCGCGCGCAAGGCCGCGATGATATAGGTGAGGTGTTGCACGTCCCGCACCTCGATATCGACCGTCATCTCGAAAAAATCGGCCGAGCGGTTGGTGATCTTGAGGTTGCTGATATTGCCGTCGTTCTTGGCGATGACTGTCGACAAATTGCCCAGGCTTCCTTGTTCGTTGGTAACGGTGAGCTGGACCCTTCCCACGTGGATGTCCAGCTGCTCGCTTTCCACCTCCCAGGAGACGTCGAGCCAGCGCTCCGGTTTTTCGGCGTACCCGACCAGGATGTCGCAGTCGATGGTATGGATGGTCACCCCCTTGCCCGTGGTGACGATGCCGACGATGCGGTCTCCGGGCAGCGGGTGGCAGCAGCCGGCATAGTGCATGGCCATACCGGGGATGAGCCCCCTGATGGGGATGGAGGTTCCCTTGGCCTTGTTCTTCTTGCGCCGCGCCCGGGAAAGGGGCACGACGTTCCAGCCCCTGCCCTTCTTCTTGGTGCCGGGGAAGACGGCTTCCATGACCTCGCGTCCAGTGTAGTGGCCGGCCCCCACCTTGGCGCAGAGGTCGGAGGTGCTGTTCGCCTGGAATTTTTCTAGAACCTCGTCAAGAGCTTTCTCGGAGAAATCGTAGCCTTCCTCCGCATATGCCTTCTCAAGGATGGCGCGGCCAAGCTTCAGATACTGATCGCGTTCCTTCGATCGGACGAAGCGGCGGATACGGGCGCGCGCCTTGCCGGTCACCACGAAGCGCTCCCACGTGGGTGACGGTATTTGCGCCTTCGACGTGATGATTTCCACCTGATCGCCGTTCTGAAGTTGAGTCCTGAGCGGCATCATGCGCCCGTTGACCTTGCCACCGGCGCAGGTGTCGCCTACCTCGGAGTGGACGGCGTAGGCAAAATCGACCACCGTCGCGCCGCTCGGCAGATTGATCAAATCGCCCTTCGGCGTGAAACAAAACACCTGGTCCTGGAACATCTCGAGCTTGGTGTGTTCCAGGAATTCCTCGGGCTCGGTGGCGTGCTCGAGGATATCCAGAAGTTCCCGGAGCCAGCGGTATTGGCGGCCGTCCGTCTTGTCCGTGCCCTGCTTGTACTGCCAGTGGGCGGCGACGCCGTGGTCCGCCACCTCGTGCATTTCACTGGTGCGGATCTGCACTTCAATGCGGTGGCGCTGGGGCCCGAAGACTTTGGTGTGCAAGGACCGGTATCCGTTGGGCTTGGGGGTGCTGATGTAGTCCTTGAAGCAGCCCGGCACCATGGAATAGGCGCCGTGGATAACACCCAGTGTCCGATAACATTCTTCCTCCGTTTCGGCGATGACACGAAATGCCATGATGTCGGATAGCTGTTCAAAGCCCACGTTCTTGTGCTGCATCTTGCCCCAGATCGCGTAAGGAGATTTCTCGCGGCCCGAAACCGCGGCTTTTATGCCCGCCTCCACCAACGTGTTCTGCAGTTCGATGATAACGCGCGACACCAGATCGCCACCCTCGGCGCGCAGGAATTCCAGCCGCGCCAGAATGGACTTGCGAGCTTCCGGATTGAGCTCGGTGAAGGCTAGGCCTTCGAGTTCGTTTTTCATTTCCTGCATGCCGATGCGCTCGGCCAGCGGGGAATAGATTTCCATGGTTTCCAGGGCGATGCGCCGCCGGGTGTCGGAATTTCTTATGTGATGAAGGGTACGCATGTTGTGTAGCCGGTCGGCCAGCTTGACCAGAAGGACGCGGATGTCCTCTGACATGGCCAGGAGTAGCTTGCGGAAGTTCTCCCCTTGGCTGGCACGATCGGACTGCAGTTCGATGCGCGTCAGCTTGGTGACGCCGTCGACCAGCCGCGCCACGCCTTCGCCGAACTGAGATTCGATATCGGCGAGGGTCGCCGGGGTGTCCTCTATCGTGTCATGGAGCAACGCCGTGATGATGGAGTCGCCATCCAGCTTGTATTCGGTGAGGATGCCGGCGACCTCAAGCGGATGGGAAAAATAGGAGTCGCCCGAGGCCCGCTTTTGCGCGCCGTGGGCCTTCATGGAAAAAACATAGGCGCGGTTGAGGGCATCCTCATTCGCAGCCCTATCATAGCTCCTGACCCGTTCGACCAGCTCGAATTGCCGAATCATGGGCCTTCTCCTCGGTGTCCAACCGGCGAGAGGCGATCGAGCCATGGGAATCCGGTGGTGGTTCTCTCCCCCTCCCTTGCCATGAAGCGCCGCCGCCGTTAGCCCTTGCCACCCTTGACGTCGTCCGTGTCGGATTCTTGCGGCGTTTCGTCGGCCGTCGGCGCGTCTTCGGCGTCGTCGGTGGCCGCCACGTTCATGCCCACCGCGTCCGTGTCCGCCGCGTCAGCGGCCTCGCCCTCCGTTACATCCTTGGCCAAACCCTCTTGCTTGCCGTCCTCTTCCATGGCGCCGCTGATTTCCTGGTGGATGGCGAGGAGGTCCATTTCCTCCTCTTCCGGCTCGTCGATCTCGATGTGCTTCTGCAAACCCTTGACGACGGTCTGCTCCAGTTCGCCGGGATCGATTGTTTCCTTGGCGATCTCGCGCAAGGCGACGACCGGGTTCCTGTCGTCGTCTCGCTCGAGCGTGAGTGTCGAGCCGGCGGAGATGGCGCGCGCCCGCTGCGCCGCCATTATCACCAGATCGAAGCGGTTGGGAACCTTGGTGATGCAGTCTTCAACCGTTACACGAGCCATGAATTCCTCTCAGATATCAATACGGGAACCCTGTTAATATATTTTGCCGCAGTGCAAAAGCAACACTCTCATGCCTTGGCCGGGAATTTTTCGTTTACTAGCGCCTCATCCGTTTAGATGTAATCACCGCTAGCGGGCCGGTCTGAGACCGGCTCCTACGGAATTTGCTAAATGTAGGGGCGGGTCTCAGACCCGACCGTGTCGAATCGGCATTATGCGGCGTAAAACTAACCAGGGGTTGCTTTAGGGCTCTTCCTCCAATGGTTCGGCGACCTGGTCCGGGGGAAGGGCGGTGATGAGTTCGGCGACGCTTCGCCCCGAAACCGGATGGCGCCAATCGGGAGCCACTTCGGCCAGGGGGAGCAACACGAAAGCGCGCCCGTGCAGGCGGGGATGGGGTACGACGGGGCCATCCGCCGGCGAAGTGACCAACGCGCCATAGGCCAGAAGGTCCAGGTCCAGGCTGCGGGGCGCGCCGATTTGGCTTGCATCGGTGCCGCCGCGTTGCCTTCCAAAATCACCCTCGATCCGATGCAGGACGGCAAGTGCTTCGGCGGGAGACAGGTGTGCCCTCACCTGCGCCACCCCATTGACAAACCAGGGTTGTGACGAGCGTGGCACGGGGGCGCTTCGATACCAGCGCGATCGGCGCACCACGGCGAGGCCGGCCTCGGTCATGGAGGCGAGGGCGGCCTCGCAGGTGACGCGCGGCGGGCCGGCGCGCTGGCTGTCCAGGTTCGCCCCGATGCCAACGAGAATCAAAATGCCCTTCCCGGCCCCTATGTCTGGCCCTTGCGATGGGGGGAACGCGCGATTAGCTTACTGTCCATGGGTATGGCCGTGCCCGTCCACGTGGGGAGGGGCAACGGCGCCGTCCTTGGCCTTTTAAGCCCCTGTCGGACCCATGAATATTTGAAGCAATCGATTTGACCTAAAAGGAATACTTACCATGAAATTCAAAGCGAACGAACGGATTGCCCTGTTCATCGACGGCTCCAATCTGTATGCCGCGACCCGCGCCCTAAATTTCGACATCGATTACAAGCGGCTCTTGGAACTGTTCAGCAACCAAGCCTACCTTGTGCGCGCCTTGTACTACACCGCCCTGGTCGAAGACCAGGAATACTCGCCGATCCGTCCCCTGGTCGATTGGCTCGATTACAACGGCTACACCATGGTCACCAAGTCGACCAAGGAATTCACGGACGCCTCGGGTCGACGCAAGGTCAAGGGCAATATGGATATCGAGCTCGCCATCGATCTCATGGAAATGGCGCCGCGCCTGGAACATATCGTTCTTTTCTCCGGAGACGGCGACTTCCGCCGGCTGGTCGAGGCCGTGCAAAGCAAGGGCGTGCGGGTCACCGTGGTCAGCACCTTGCGCTCGCAGCCGCCCATGGTGGCTGATGGGCTGCGCCGCCAGGCCGACGTATTCGTGGAACTGCAGGACCTGCAGACGCACATCGAGCGCCAGTCGCGGGGCGAGGAAGAGCGCGGCGACGACCGGTACGACGATGCCGATTCCGAGCTGCAGACCGTCTGAGCCATGAATGGCCGGGGGAATACCCCCCTCGCCCCCCCGCACCGCGATTGTCCGTTGTGTCCGCGGTTGCGCGAATTCCGAAACGCCAACCGCGCCGATCACGGCGATTGGCACAACGCCCCCGTCGCCTCGTTCGGCAGCAATGATGCGGCGTTGCTGATCGTCGGGCTAGCCCCTGGCTTGCGCGGCGCCAATCGCACGGGCCGGCCATTTACCGGCGATTTCGCTGGCGACCTTTTATACTCGACTCTACTCACCTTCGGTTTCGCGGAGGGAACGTACGCCGCCAGGGCGGATGACAGCCTGCGGCTTTCCCGGTGCCGCATCACCAATGCGGTGCGTTGCGTGCCGCCGAAAAACCGTCCTACCGGTGCGGAAGCCACGGCCTGCCGCTCGTTTCTCCTGGACGAAATTGGATCACTCGCCAACCTGAGGCTCGTGCTGGCCCTGGGCACTCTGGCTCACGGTGCCGTGCTGGCTACCATCGGTGAAAAAAAAAGTGTCTGGCCGTTCCGCCATGGCGCCGTGCACCAATTACCCCAGGAATGGGCGTTGGCCGATAGCTACCACTGCTCGCGCTACAACACCAACACCGGCCGCCTGACGGAGACGATGTTCCACGCCGTTTTCGCCGAAATAGCCCGAATCCTCGGCGCTTGAGCCCGCTTAGAGCCTATCCGAATAACTGGAGGCGGTTGTGTGATGAGACCAAATCAGGAAGGCCGCAAGGCGCCGCTTCGCCGGCGATGGCGGCGCATCGGCAAGAGGCGGCAACGTCGTGGAGGCCCGATTTGGTCCACCCATGGGGGGTCTCTCCTTGACCCGTGGACGGCGTCGGATGCTGCTTGTGATGCGCAAGCATCACGGCGCGCATCCTCCTGGCCACGGGACAAGGGGAGACGTCACAATCGCCTCCAGTTATTCGGATAGGCTCCCCCTCCTCCTTTTCGGGGTCGAGCAGGCGGTGCAGGTGCACGACGACGTACTTGACGCGGGTTTCGTCGACCCGCGCCTGGCTCGTCCCGCGCCAAGCCTCCAGGGCGGTCTTGTAGTCGGGAAAGATGCCCCGACGATATCGAGGTTGTCGGAATCTGCTAAATCGACACCCTGGGGGTCGCGGACCTTGCCGCCAAAAACCAGATGTAGAAGCGGATTCTCTATACTTAGCCCTCCACGTTGGCGCCGGTGTATGTCTTCCGAGCACTTGGGAAGGGGCGCCGCCGAATCCAACCCCGCGCCTTAAATCTTGCCATTTTGGTTGGGATGCTATCATGAGGATATTGAGGATTTCCGCCAATGAGGATTTTCGGATGATTGATCTTTACACGTGGCCGACGCCCAACGGGTTCAAGGTAAGCATCATGCTTGAAGAGACCGGGTTGCCCTACAACGTGATCCCCATCGACATTACCAAGGGCGACCAATTCGACGCTGGTTTTCTGAAGATCAGCCCCAACAACAAGATGCCGGCCATCGTGGACAACGACGGCCCGGAGGGCGTGCCCTACTCGCTCTTCGAATCCGGGGCCATCCTTATGTATCTCGCTGAGAAGATGGGGCGGTTCATGCCCGTCGACATGGTTCCGCGCTATCTGGTCATTCAGTGGCTGATGTTCCAAATGGGCAGCATTGGTCCCATGTTCGGCCAAGCCCATCACTTCCGCCACTACGCGGCCGACGACCTTTCCTACAGCATCGATCGCTACACCAACGAAACGGGGCGGCTTTACAGGGTCATGGAGCACCGACTCGGCGAAGCAGAGTACCTGGCCGGCGAATACTCCATCGCTGACATGGCGGTCTTTCCCTGGACCCGCGGCTACGAGCGTCAAGGGCAAAGCCTCGATGACTTACCCAACGTCAAGCGCTGGTTCGAGGCGATCAGCGCCCGGCCCACCGTGGAGCGCGGCCTTGCCGTCCTGGTAGAGCGGCGCCGGGAAAACTGGCACAAGGACAAGGAAGCCTTTTCCATAATGTTCGGCAAGAAACAGTACGCGCGACGGTAAACCGGCACTCAATAATTCTTGAAAATCCAGGCTTCGGTCCCACATTTAATCAGATCGAGGACGGTCTCGGCACCATATTGGCCGGTTCACCTCATGCTTGGCGGCAAGGCGTAACGGGACGGAGCTATTACGTGCAACACACCAATAATCTGGCCACCACGGCGCTACGGTTAGCGGCCGGTCGGCTCTTTTTCGGACTCTGATGAATATGTCGCGGTAGAAAGTCTGGCGCACCGCTCACTCACTGATCAAGCGCTATGGAAAAGGGGCGATCATCCATGCGGCGCTGCAGATGAAGGAGTTTTTCGACGAAGGCGATTTCCAGGAAAGCGTTGCCTGGGAGAGTGTCCTGGAAGCCCTCGAGGAATTATTTTCCGAGGACGTTCCGGCGAACGCGGTCATTCATTGAAACCGTGCCCGGCGTCGGGGTGCAGCTCACATCAGCGGGTTACGGGTTTGAGGCCTGGGAAGCGGTAGAAATCCCGGTCTCCGGTCCATGGTTCGCTTACGCCATGGCGCTCCGCCCTATCCCTTGTCGCGCATGAGCCGGGCCTTCTGGCGCTTCCAGTCGCGGGCTTTGACGGTGGCGCGCTTGTCGTAACGATGCTTGCCGCGCGCCAAAGCCAATTCCACCTTGGCCATGCCCCGTTTGTTGAAGTAGACGGCGAGCGGCACCAGCGTCATGCCGTCACGCCGGATGGCGGCGATGAGCTTCCTGATCTCGCGTTTGTGCAGCAAGAGCTTGCGCGGGCGCCTGGGCTCGTGATTGAAGCGGCTGCCCGCCAGGTACTCCGGGACATGGGCGTTGAAGAGGTATAGTTCGCCCTCCTTGTCGCCGGCGAAGGCTTCGGTGATGGTGGCACGGCCTTGGCGCAGGGACTTGACCTCGGTGCCGGAAAGGGCGATTCCGGCCTCGAAGGTTTCCTCGATCTGGTAGTCGTGGTGCGCCTTGCGGTTGCGCGCCACCGCATTCCCCTTCGCTTGAGATTTGCGTGCCATGGCCTTCGTGCCAAGGGATATACGGGGTCGGCCGCGGCGCCCCCGTGCTTAGTTGAGGAGCCCGGCACCGACCATGGCGTCCTTGACCCGGGCCTTGCTGGCGTCGGCGATCTCGCAGATAGGCAGACGCGTTTCCGCCGAGCACTTGCCGAGCAGGCTGGCGGCGTACTTTACCGGGCCCGGACTGGATTCGCAGAACAAGGCCAGATGAAGCGGCATGAGGCGGTCCTGAAGCGTCATCGTCGTCGTTAATTCCCCGTCCCGCCAGGCGCGATGCATGTTGGCACACATCCTGGGCGCCACATTGGCGGTGACCGAGATGCAGCCATGTCCACCGGCGGCGAGGAAGGGGATGGCCGTGGCATCCTCGCCACTCATCTGGCAGAAGTCGCTGCCGATCGTCATGCGGGTTCGCAGGGGACGGGTAAGATCAGCGGTGGCATCCTTGACGCCGACGATCCTGGGCAACCCGGCGATGCGGGCCATGGTCTCGACGGACATGTCGATGACGCAGCGCCCGGGAATGTTGTAGATCAGGATGGGCAGGTCGGCGGCATCGTGAATCGCCTTGTAATGCCGGTAAAGCCCCTCTTGCGTCGGCTTGTTGTAATAGGGCGTCACCACCAGCGCGCCATCGGCTCCCGCCTCCTTGGCGTGGCGGGTCAGCATGATGGCCTCTTCCGTGGAATTGGAGCCCGTGCCCGCGACCACCGGGAGCCGGCCGTCGGCCACCTCGAGGCAGACCTCGATGACACGCATGTGCTCGTCGTGGCTGAGGGTGGCCGATTCGCCGGTCGTTCCACAGGGGATCAGACCGTCGGTGCCTTCCTCGACCTGCCAATCGACGAAGGCGCGAAAGGCGCCCTCGTCCACCTTGCCGTCCTTGAGCGGCGTAATCAGGGCGACGAATGAACCCTGGAACATGGCTTCCTCCCCCATTTTTGGTGGTTTGGTTTGCCGACCATACTCCCAACCGGACGATATCGGCAAGCGGCGCCCCCGCCCCGGCTTGTCGATGCGCCCTTCGACGCGTACAGTCACGCCGAGGCAAGCGCGCCGGGACTGGCGCGATGCCGGGGAAGGCAAGGATTGTCGGGTCGGTTGACAAGCGCGCTACTGGTGGTCTTGATGGCGGCCCTTCCGTTGGGAAACGCCGCCGCCGGCCCCTTGGCGCCCCAGGATAGCGCCGCCGCCAAGGCCGCCATCAAGGCCATAAAAGCGGGAGACTGGAAGCGGGCGCGGCGCGGCGCGGCGCGCATCAAGGAGCCCGTGGCGGCAAAGCTCTTCCACTGGCTCGACCTTACGCGTAACGGCGCCACCGCGTCCTTCGGGCGGATCGCGAGCTTTCTCGCGGAGAATCCCCAGTGGCCGAAGCGATCCCTTTTGCTGCGGCGGGCGGAAGAGGCCATGACCGACGATATGCCCGCTGAGGACGTCCTGAATTGGTTCAAGGAACGTCAGCCTGCCAGTGTCGACGGCCAGGTCCGGTATGGCGCCGCCTTGTTGGCCAGTGGCCAGGAAAAAGCGGGCCGCGCGGCTCTCCGCGCCGCATGGGTCGGCGGAAACTTCAACAAGCGCCCGGAACGGCGTTTTTACAGGCGCTACCGTAAGTATTTGACGCGCCTGAACCACATTGAGCGTCTCGACCGCCTCATTTGGGGAGGCCGCTATTGGCCGGCGCGCCGCATGTTGTGGAAAGTCAATGCCGACTGGCGCGCCTTATCCGAGGCCCGCCTCATGCTCATGCGCATGAACGGAAACGTCGACCGCGCCATCGAGCGGGTGCCGGCCGCGCTCAAGAACCATCCCGGCCTCGTTTACGAGCGTCTGCGCTGGCGCCGCCGCAAGGGCCTGGATACGGCGGTGGAACTACTTGACGGGTTGCCGGCCGACCCCGCGCATGCCGAAGAATGGTGGCGCGAACGGTCGATTCTGGCGCGCCGCGCGCTCGGCAAGGGACATATCTCGGAGGCCTACCGCCTGGTCCAGGAGCATGGGCTGGAAGAGGGACCGGCCTTTGCCGAGGCGGAATGGCTGGCCGGCTGGATCATGCTGAGATTTCTCAATGAACGCGCCACCGCTTTCCGCCATTTCAAGGCCATGTTCAAATCGGTCGCATATTCCATAAGCCGCGCCCGCGGCGCGTATTGGGCGGCCCGCGCCGCGGAAGAAGCTAATAAGAAAAAGCTGGCCAAGCTCTGGTACCGCTCGGCGGCACGCTATTCCACCACCTACTACGGCCAGCTGGCGGCCGCCCGGCTGGCGCCCGGGAGCACCACCAAGCTGGCGCCCGACCCCGAGCCCAGCCCCGAGGAGGCGGAGGCCTTCGCCAAACAAGAACTCGTGCGCGCCTTCGAAATCCTGAACATGCTTGGAGAACGCGAACGTCTGCGCCCCTTCATCCTACGCCTGAGCGAAATACGGGAAAGCCCGGCTTGGCAAAAGCTGACGGCGGATCTAGCTCGCGCCCACCATCGTCCCGACTTGGGGATTGCCGTCGCCAAGAAGGCGAGCCGCGCCGGTCGCAACCTCATCATGGCGGGTTATCCCACATTGTCCCTGCCCCCGGTACGAATCGGCAAGCCGCGTCTCGAGGTACCCCTGGTGCTGGCCGTGGTGCGCCAGGAGAGCGCTTTCCAGCCCGAGGCGCAAAGCGATGCCGGGGCCCGCGGGCTGATGCAGTTGCTGCCACGCACGGCTCGCAACGTGGCGAAGGAACTCAAGATCAAGTACGCTCGCCACCGACTGACCGCCGATCCCCGGTTCAACCTCAAGCTCGGCCAAGCCTATCTGGCCAGTCTACTGAGTGCGTTCGAGGGTTCCTATGTGCTGGCTCTTGCCGCCTATAACGCGGGACCGGCGCGGGCGCGTAGATGGATGCGCGTGCACGGCAATCCCCGGGACGCAACCATCGACGCGATCGACTGGATCGAGATGATCCCCATTGAGGAAACCCGCAATTACATCCAGCGGGTGATGGAGGGTGTCCAGGTATACCGGGGTCGGCTCAACGGCATGGAGGTGGTTTTGAGGCTGGAGCGGGACCTCAAGCGCTGAGACCGGTCGCGGTTGGTCGGGGGCGCAAAAAGCGAGGCAATCAAGTCTTTTCTGCAAGGATCAAACGGGGAGGAAAAAATGTCAGATGCCGCTTCGTTGGGGAACGCCGGCGCCTGCGTGTTCGACGCCTATGGAACGCTGTTCGATTTTGCTGCCGCCGCGGACCGCTGCCGTGACGCCCTGGGGGAGAAGGCCGATGAACTGAACATCCTGTGGCGCGCCAAGCAGCTCCAATACACGTGGTTGCGCAGCCTCATGGGTGAGTATGTGGAGTTCTGGCAAATTACTGGCGACGCCCTGGATTACGCCATGGAGGGCCTCGGTATCGAGGACGCGGCGTTACGTCGAAAACTCATGGATCTCTATCTCAAACTCGACACTTTTCCCGAGATCAAGGATATGCTGCTCCGCCTCAAGGATGGCGGCATGAAGACGGCGGTCCTTTCCAACGGCTCGTCCCAAATGCTGAAATCGGCGGTTGAGGGCGCCCAGTTGGGTGAACTGCTGGACGCCGTGATATCCGTCGACAGCCTGCGCATCTACAAGCCGCACCCGAGCGTTTACCAGCTTGCCGTCGATGCCCTCGACGTGCCCGCTGATCGTATCTGCTTCATGTCGTCCAACGCCTGGGACGCCAATGGGGCGGCAGCCTTCGGCTTCCAGGTAGTGTGGTGCAACCGCTATGCCCAAAAGCCGGAGCGACTTCCCGGGGAGTCCGTGCACATGATCACCACCCTGGCGGAGCTTCCGGCTCTGCTCGACCTGTGAGCGGGGGCGCGTCAGGCTCTACCGGAGGCGAGGGCGAACCCGGTTACCGGGAGCGCGCCTTCACGTCCCAGGACGGGCTTCGCCTCTATTTCAGGGATTATGGCGATCCACTGTCGACCGCGACGCCTGTTCTCTGCTTGAGTGGCATGACGCGCAATTCCAAGGATTTCCACCATATCGCCGCGAGGGTGTCGGCGGAACGTCGGGTACTGTGCCTCGATTACCGGGGCCGGGGGCGTTCCGAGTACGATCCCGACTGGCGCCGTTACCAGGCGCGCACCTATGCCGAGGACGTGCGTCACCTTCTGGCTGTCACCAACGTGCACAAGGTGGTGGTTATTGGCACTTCTCTCGGCGGCGTGATGGCCATGATCATGGCCGCCGCCATGCCGTGCACCCTAGCTGGCGCGGTGATCAACGACATCGGGCCTGAGATCGAGGGCAAGGGTCTGGCGCGCATCAACGCCTATATCCGGAATATTCCCCCCCTGCCCAGCTGGGAAGCGGCGGCGCGCTACATGCAAAAGACCCTGCCCGACTTCGCTGTCGGCGGAGAGGACGGCTGGATGAACTTGGCGCGCAACACGTTCCGACAAGGCGACGACGGGCGCTTGTACCCGGACTGGGACTCCAATTTGATCAAACCGTTGCGCGACCGAGACGGCGGCGCAAGCGTCGATCTGTGGCCTCTCTTCCGGGCGCTTGGGCGGATTCCGTTGCTCGCTATTCGCGGCGCCAGGTCGGACGTGCTGAGCGAGGACACCTTCGAGCGCATGGCCGGGGAAGTGCCGGGTCTGGCGCGCGCCACCGTGCCCGGAGTCGGGCACGTGCCGACTCTTGCCGAACCCGAGGCCGTGGAGGCCATCGATGCCTTCCTCGCGCGCGTTTAGGTTGCCAAGGGCGGTCGACGTCGAGGCGGCGGCGGCGCGCCTGCGTGGCGAGATCGTCACCACCCCGTTGCTCGAATCGCCGATCCTCAATGAAAAAGTCGGCGGGCGGCTTCTCGTCAAGGCGGAAATGTTCCAGCGCACCGGATCCTACAAGTTCCGCGGCGCCTTCAATCGACTGTCAAGGCTGGACGGGACGGAGCGCAGGCGCGGTGTCGTCGCCTATTCCTCGGGCAATCACGCCCAGGGCGTGGCGGCGGCGGCACGTGCTTTGGACATCCCCGCCCTCATCGTCATGCCCAGCGGTGCGCCCACGGTCAAGGTGGCGGGCACGCGTTCGCACGGTGCCGAGGTGGTGTTCTACGACGAAGCCTCGGAAAGACGGGAAGAGGTGGCCGAGCTGTTAGCCGGCAAACGCGGTGCCACCCTGGTGCGCCCTTATGAAGACGTGGACGTGGTCGCCGGTCAGGGCACCGTTGGCCTCGAATTGGCGGCGCAGGCCGACGCGGCGCAAGCGGCTTTGGACGCCGTGCTCGTCCCTTGCGGCGGCGGCGGCCTCGTCGCCGGCACGGCTCTTGTCCTCGCCAAGGTGTGTCCCGCCGCTGAGTTGTGGGCTGTCGAGCCGCAGGGTTTCGACGACACCCGGCGCTCGCTGGCGGCTGGAGAGCGCCTCGAAATCGCCCCTGGCGCCAAGTCCTTTTGCGATGCGTTGCTGGCGCCCACGCCCGGCAAATTGACATTCGCCCTGAACCGCCGCCTGCTCGCCGGCGGCCTGGCGGTGGATGACGCCACGGTGGCGGCGGCCATGCGCGATGCCTTCACCTACCTCAAGGTAGTGGCGGAACCGGGAGGCGCCGTGGCGTTGGCGGCGGCCCTTTCGGGGGCCTTCGATTGCCGGGGAAAGACGGTTGCCGTGATATGCTCGGGCGGCAACGTCGACCCCGAGGCCTTTGGCAAGGTGCTCGGTGAGACTGCGTGACGAGCCGCCAGCGTCGATCAGCTGGCGGCGACTTTCTTGGGATCGGCGCCGTTCTTGCCCGTATCGGGGGCGGGCCCCGCTCCCGAGGCGGCTGGCTTGGCGGGGGTATCGGCACCGCCCGCACCCTTGACCATAAGGCTGACCGGGGTATCGGCGCGTTCCTTCTTGGTATCAATGCGCTTGCAGTGGCCTTCGAGGAAGGCCCCCTGCTCGATGGATAGGTTCTCGTGCAGGATGTTGGCGACAACGCGGGCTGTGTGCGCCAAGCTTACAGTATGGGCCTGGATCTGTCCGTTGACGGTGCCGTGGACGCGCGCTGATTCGGCGATGATCTCGCCTTTGATTTTGGCGCTCTCGCCGACCAGCAGGGTATTACACCGGATATCGCCATTGACGGTGCCGTCAATCTGGATATCGCCCTCGCCTTTGAAATCGCCGGCGATCGTAAGGTCCTCGCTGATCAGCGAAGGCGGCACGGAGCGGGGCGGAGCCGCGGATTGCCGAGGTGTCGCCGCACTTTTCCTATTTTTGGAAAACATAACGTCCTGCCTTTATGAACTTCATGGGATTCTTGGGCCGGTTCTTGAAGACAACCTCGTAGTGCAGGTGTCTTCCGGTGCTGCGCCCGCTGTTGCCGAGCAGGCCGATCTTCTGGCGGAACTTGACTTCCTGGCCCTTCTTCACGAGGGTCTTATTGAGGTGCCCGTAGCGGGTCTTGATGCCCGCGCCGTGGTCTATTTCGATGAGCCTCCCGTATTTTCCCTTCCAGCCAGCGTAGGTGACGACGCCGGGTGCCGTGGCGAAAACGGAGGACTTGAATGAACTTCCCAGATCGACGCCGTAATGCGCCGCCCACCGCTTGTTGAGAGGGTCGCGCCGCTTCCCATAGGCACTGGTGATGTAAAAATAGTCAAGCGGCGCCGTCAACGGCAGCCTGCGAATCACGGTCTGTAGCGCTTCCCATCGATTGAGGCGCGTATCCAGGTACTCAAGCTCGACCCTCAGGCGATCGCCGGGCAAGCCATCGGGCTTGGCCTCGATGAACGGACCTCCCTGGCCTTTGGCCAGGGAGGCGTCGGCCTTGAGAAGGCGATTTACCTTCAACCCCGCGATACTCACTACCTTCTCCATGTCGTCGATGAAGGCCGCGGTTCCCTCGGCGAGACGTTGCACGGATTCGACCTGATTCACCTGCAGGTCGGAGAGCCGGGTTTCCAGTTGTTTGATCTGCCGCCGCATCCGGTTGCTGTTGAAAATCGATTCGTTGCGTTCGGCGAGCACCGTTTGCAGGTCGGCCTCGGTGGAATAGAGAACCCCTCGCAGGGTGAAATTGTGCTCGGCGACACCGCGCATCTTGTCTTCGACCCCGGCGAGTTGGCGTATCAACTCTTGCCGCGTAGCGATCATCCTGGCGCGTTCGCGCTGTGCCGACTTAAGATGGCCTTCCACCGACTTCAAGCTCTGCTGCAAGGCGGCGTTCTGCTCGACGACGCTCAACATCAGTCCGTGGTTCTCCTCGAGATCACGGGTGATGGAGCTAAATTTTTTCTGATACTTGCCGACTTCGTCGAGCAAGGAGCGATACGCCACGCGCGCCGTGGCGAGTTGGCCCTCCTTGGCATCGAGGACCGCGTCGTGAAGGATAAAACTCACCGAAGAAAAGGTGCCCCATCCGCCGATCGACGCCAGCAGAACGACGAACGTAATCTGGATCCCTCTGGAAAGGCGATAATAGGAGACCCGGCCTTGCGTTCGGATATGCAGTTGACGCTCGGGGAAAAGGCGGTGAATCAACCGTCTGAAGCGTTTCGGTTTTTGTTGCCAGAGATCTTTCCGTCTCATCGCGCCCCCACGAAGCCTCAGAGACGAACCTCCACGCCCACGCCACCCTATTGGTGCGGTGCTGTCGGAGCGCTATGCGGACCGCCCCATTCTCAATGGAAGACGGTATCGTTTAGTGGGGGGGCATGCAAGCTCATATTGCCGTCTTTTCAGCCGGTGAAGATGGGACAAGGCCATCCATCGTGGTTGCCGCCGAATGGATCGCGCGGTGGTTGAGAGCGGTCTTTTGTTTGATTCCACATACATGAACCTGCACAGAGCGCGAGCAAGAGGCTATGTTCATTCCGGCCTGGGAGAACGGTACACACATGGAGCAACATCCGAACAGGTTGGGCGGCGCGGCGGTGTCGCCGCAAGGGTTGGATTTCCGGCATCCCGCCTTCTTGCTCGCCACGTGGTTCGGCGTCGGACTTCTGCCCAAGGCGCCGGGAACCTGGGGGTCGCTGGCGGCGCTGCCCTTTGCCTGGGCGATCCACGCGGCCTTTGGAGCGGCCGGTCTCGCCATCGCCACGGTGATTGTCTTCGGAGCCGGCCTGTGGGCGTCCTCGCTTTACGTGCGGCGCAGTGGAATTCAGGACTCCGGCGCCGTGGTCATCGACGAGGTGGCGGGGCAATGGCTGACCTTGCTGCCGGTGGGTACGGATCCCATTCTCTACGCTGCGGGATTCGTGCTTTTTCGCGTCGCCGATATCTTAAAGCCCTGGCCGGTGTCGTGGGCCGACAGGTCCCTGCCCGGCGGTTTCGGTGTGATGGCGGACGATATCCTTGCCGGGGTATTTGCCGGCGCCGCGTTATATGCCCTCGCCGCGGTGATATGAGCATGAGCATGTTCCCCGACGATGTCAGCGCCTCCGCCCGGGACGTGCTGGCCATCTGCGCGAAGGCCGGTCTTCGCGTGGCGGTAGCGGAATCGTGCACGGGCGGCTTGCTTGCCGCCTGCCTTACCGCCATCCCGGGGTCGTCGCAAGTCGTGGAGCGGGGATTCGTTACCTATGCGAACGCGGCCAAGTCGGAACTCCTTGGCGTACCGGAGGCGCTCTTTTCGACGGTGGGCGCGGTCAGCGAAGAGGTGGCGCGCGCCATGGCCGCCGGCGCCCTCGCCCATTCCGCCGCCGATGTCAGCGCCGCCGTCACCGGTATCGCCGGTCCCGGCGGCGCCACCCCAGACAAGCCGGTTGGCCTGGTGCACCTTGCCGCGGCGTGCGCCGGCGGCGCGGCACTGCACGAACGCCACGTCTTCACGGGTGATCGGGAGGCCGTGCGCCTCGGGGCCGTGCGCGCGGCGCTCGACCTCCTGAAGCATCTCGCTGACTAGAACGCGCGGGTCTCTATTAGAAGCTTAGGGAAATATCGCGATGGACGGATTGGCAGGTGGCGACCTCTTCCGCCTCCTCACTCGTCAGACGTTCCTGCGAACGGAGCCCGATGGTGCTCTTGATGGCTTCGTCATACGTGGCGAGGCCACCCGCCAGTTGCGCCGCCGCCTGGCGCCGCCACGCCACTTCCGTGGCCAGCAGTTCGAGCGCCTCGGCGAGCTGGCCGGCCGCCTTATCCCGCTTGGGACTGTCGCCCCTGAGGGCGCGCCGGGCCTTGGATAACTTAGACCGAATTTGGCTGATGCCATCGACAGCCCCCAACGCCGCAGCCGCCGATTTAACCGCTTTCATGGCCTGATCGGCGGATCCGTTGGCGATGTCCGGTTCCAGGCTCTTGAGCCGGCCCTCGAGTGCCGCCAGCGCTTCGGCCTGGGAAATGATAACGCGAATTTTGGCGATAGGCTCGTAGGCGTCGTCAACATTGCGGCGGTAGCGCCGGCGTGCCTTGGTCTCGGCGGCTGCCAACTTGGCGTAGCTCTTGCGGGCTTTTTCCCAGGTAGAGGGGATCCTGGCGTTCAGCCCTTCTTTCTCATTCTTGAGCTCGGCGATATCGAGCTCAAGGCTTCGGATATCCTCTTCCGTGACCTTGCCCTCGCGCAGTAGATAACTGTGTTCCTTCTTGAGGTTTTTCAGCTTGCGGTCGATGGCGCCAACCAGCACCCGCAGGTCGCGGACCTCGCGGTGCAACGGCCGATAATCCATCTCATCGGTTTTGACAGCGGCTTCGGTGGTGCGCACTTTTTCGATCAGATCGAATGTCGCCTCTGCCATTTGGAAGCTTTCCGCCAAAGCGTCCCGGTGCTTCTCGGGCAGGAAACCGATGTCGAGGGCCTTCGCGACATCAATGCTGGCGCGGATTTCACCGCTCCGCCGGTCGTAGACAGTGAATATGTACTCCTCCAGGCAGGCTTGCAGCCTGGGGTTCTTGGGCGGCGGCGCCGTCTCGGAAGTCAGATAGACCTTGTTGGGCAGATAATTCACCAGGGACGGATAGGCACCCACAATGGCGAGGCCGGTCAATTGTAGGAGAATGAAGGGCACGACGCCGCGATACATGGCGATCGTCTTGACCTCCGGTGGCGACACCCCGCGCAGATAAAAAAGCGCGAAACCGAAGGGTGGCGTTAGGAACGAGGTCTGCATGTTGACCCCGATCATCACGCCCAGCCAGACAGCGGTCACGTTCGCCGTCGGATCGGCGAGCAGGATCGGCGCGATTATCGGAACCACCACGACGGCGATCTCGATGAAGTCGAGGAAGAATCCGAGCAAGAAGATGACCGCCATCACCACCACGAACTTGGTGATGAAGCCGCCCGGCAGGCCGGTCAGGAAATCGCGTACCAGCTCTTCGCCTCCGAAGGCGCGGAAGGCGGCCGTCAGCATGGCGGCGCCGAGCAGAATGATGAAGACCAGGGACGTAGTCTTGGCGGTTTCGATCATCACTCCTTCCAGGGTGTCGTCGATCTTCAAGACCCGCCAGCCGCTCCATATGACCGAGGCAAAGAACACCGACGACGCGATCGCCGCGAGGACGATAGCGATGACATCTTCTTGGTCCTCGATTCTCTTGACGTTGATTTCGAAAAACTCAAGCAACAGGGCGAGTGCTATGACCGAGACGACGGCCAGGACGGCCGGGGTAAAGGCGCCACGCTTTCCCTCCATGAGGCGGTAGCTTGCCATGACCATGGCGCCGATGGCGCCGATGGCGCCCGCTTGGTTGACGGTTGCGATACCGAGAACGATGGAACCGAGGACTGTGAAGATGAGAGTCAGCGGAGGCATGAGAACGATGAACACGCGCTTCGCGAACTTCGCGTCGTACTTGCCGCGATATGGCGCCGGCGGGGCGGTTTTCGGCCTGATGAACGCGAGGACGAGGATATAGACAATGTACAGGCCGACCAGCACAAGCCCCGGCAGAAAGGCGCCAAGGAACATGTCTCCGGCGCTTGTCGAGGTCAGGTCGAATTCCATCGGCAACGAGGACCGGCCCGTGCCGAGTTTGTAGTCGGCGGTCCGGATGGCACTGCCCTGGTCGGTCGCGTTGGAAAGCTGGTCGGCCAGGATGATGAGCACGATGGACGGTGGAATGATCTGGCCCAGAGTTCCCGAGGAACTGATGATTCCGGTCGCCAGGGAGTGGGAATAATTGGCTCGCAGCATAACCGGTAAAGAGATCAAGCCCATGGCGATGACGGTGGCGCCGACGATGCCGGTGGTGGCGGCCAGGAGGGCGCCGACGACAACGACGGAAATCCCCAGGCCGCCCGGGATCGGGCCGAAAAGCTGCGCCATGGTGACGAGCAGATCCTCGGCGATCTTCGAGCGCTCGAGCATGATCCCCATGAAAATGAAGAGCGGGATGGCGATGAGCGTGTCGCGCTCCGCCTCCCAGTAGATGCCGCGGAAATTGGTAACGCCCGCGTTGAGCCACTGTATGGGGTCGCCTTGCGCGAAGTAGGCATCGCCCCGCCCTTCGAAAACATACCCGAAGAGTGCCGCCAGGGTGATGGTCAGGATGGCCGAACCCGGCAAGGCGAAGGCCACCGGATAGCCGACGCCGAGCGCCAGCACCATGAGCACGACCAACACCATAAGGAATACGATTTCCATGATCGCGTCCGTCGCCGCCTACACGGCTACATGTTCGCGCATGTCCGGGTGATGCCCCGGCTCGCGCAGCAGAACGGCGACGCTGCTCAAGAAATAGCTCGCGAACTGAATGAGCATGGAGAGGGCGAAAATCAGAAGGAAAGCGGCCAACAGGTACTTCACGTACAGGCCGTAGCCGGCCTGGGTCACTTCGAAATTGAGCAGTGGTCCGCTGATGACGTTGGATTTCCCCCACATGCCCATGGTCAGGACGACCCAGCACAGCGGCATGCCAAGCAGGACCGAGCCCACGGAATTGGTCCACGCCTTTCTGCGTTCGCTGAAGCCGGTGTAGAGAATGTCGACTCGCACGTGTCCGTCTTGGATCAACGTGTATGAACTGGCGAAAAGGAACAGGGCGCCATACCAGAAGCGAACCAGATCGGCCATGAACGCTTGTTCGTAGGAAAAGACGAAACGGGCGATGACGATCTGAATTTCGGCGACGACGATGAGCAGCGCTAGCCAGGGAAAGCCCAGGGTCCGCCGGAAGTACGCGATGACGAGCGAAACCGCCATCAGCGGATAGTGAACGATATAGCCGCGATAGCTGGAACGGCCCAGGTCCTTGGCCATGTCTTCGCCCAAGATCCCCGTGAGGAGGCCTTCGACCCGCAGGAACGAAATCACCATGTCGGCGATTCCGATGAGCAAAACCGCCCAGTACGCGGCCCCGATGATGTAAGCCGCGAAGGCGGAAAGGGTTTCGGCGTCCGCGATCAGCGTGCGCTCGGGCGTTGTTTGAACGTATACGGCGATCCCGGCGACGGAGGCTAGATAGAGGGCTAACTGGACCCATCCGAGCGTAAGGGCGCCGCCGTCGAGAGCACCACCCGCCGACCCGAGAGCAAACCACCCGAGGTGTGCGAACAGCGCCGGCACCCCCGGCCAGTCGCCCCAGAATGCGAGGCTACTGCTGAGCACGAACACCAGCCCAAGAACCACCATCGACAGCCCGAAAACGCGCGAAATCGGGACGACGGGATCAAGCGCCGGCGTAGCGCCGCCCGTCGGCCGGGCGGGCACCAATGTCATGGTGAGCGGGAGATCATTGAAGCCGGAGATCGCAAATTTTCACCCTCGGCTGATGTGAGAAGCGGAGCCCGAAAGGGGCTCCGCTTCATCAATATCGTAAACCGCTTCTGGATCAGACGCCGAGGACGCGGTTACGCTGGGCGACGTAAGCCTGGTCGGAGATCTTCGACCAGCCGCCAAGGTTTGTGCGTGCACTCCGGAAGCTTTCGTCGATGCGTTTGGCGAGAGCGCTGTGTGCGCGCACGCCCGCGAACACTTCATCGGCCGCTTCGCCGAAGCTGTCGTAGACATCGTCGTTGAACTTGCGCAGTTTGACGCCCTGGTCCTTGATCAGGCTGGCTAGAGAAGCGCCGCTCTTCCAGTTATATTCAGCCATCATGATGTCATTCTCGGCGGACGTGGCCGCCTTGATGATGAGCTGATCGGATTTGGACAGGCCATCCCACCATTTCTTGTTCATGCCGAAGGACAGCATCGAGCCCGGCTCGTGGAAGCCCGGATAGTAATAGTACTTGGCGGCTTCGTAGAACTTCATGAAGCTGTCGTTCCACGGACCGACCCATTCGGTGGCGTCGATGGCGCCGGAGACCAGGTTCTCATAGATTTGACCGCCCGGAATGGATACCGGAGAGGCGCCCAGTTTCGCCATGACATCGCCGCCCAGGCCCGGGATACGCATCTTCAGGCCCTTCAGGTCGGCAGCGGAATTGATCTCCTTGTTGAACCAGCCGCCCATCTGGACGCCGGTGTTGCCGGCCATCAGGCATTTCAGGCCGAATCCCGCCGCCAGTTCGTCCCACAGTTCCTGGCCGCCGCCAAAGCGGATCCAGGCGTTCAATTCCGTGTAGGTCAGGCCGAACGGAACAGCGGTGAAGTAGGCCCACCCCAGGTGCTTGCCTTTCCAGTAGTAATCGGCCGCGTGGTAGGCTTGCGCATTGCCGGAAGCGACTTCGTCGAAAGAGTCGAACGCCCCGACGCGCTCCTTGGCGGCGAAGTATTCGACCTCGATGCGGCCGCCGGTCATTTCGGTGATGCGCGCCGCTAAACGTTGGGCACCGGTCCCGAGGCCCGGGAAATCGCGCGGCCAGGTCGTAACCATGACCATTTTCTTGCGGCCTTGCGAGATGGCCGGCGCGGCAAACGAAGTCGCGCCGGCGCCGGCGACCCCGGCAATGGCGGCGGCTTTGAGAAATTTACGTCTTTGCACGGTGGTCCTCCCTTGAGTTAATTAATTAGGATAGAGATTCAAGCTACACGCTAGCAAATGCTGATGGCGCTCACAAGCACGTCCAGTTTCCTCCGGGACATGATTACCAGATTGTGATGAGCACAGTATGGACCCTAAACCCGGACCTGTTTGCGTCATTGCCCACGGCAAGCTTGCCGCCAACAGGGCGACTAGAGCCTGATGCCGGCCCGCTCCATGATGGCGCGCACGCGGGCGCGTTGCTCTTCGGATATGACCAGGCACGCGGCGAAGTCGCGCCCCTTGAGCTTGGTGGCGTCGATGCCGACCTTTGTGACCGTGTGGGTTTCGGGATGGGAGGCGGGATCGAGGATGAAGCCCATGGCGCCGGGAATGAACACCACGTCCTCTTCGGCGTGGACGCGCGTCGACATCGCCCACACGACGTCCGATAAATTGAAAATATCGACATCGTCGTCGACGACCACCGCGCACTTGACATAAGGGTCGGTGCCAAGTGCCGTCATGATGGCCTGGCGGGGCTGGCCCTCTTCGATCTTTCGCATGCCGATGACGGCGGTCAGCGCGCCGGCGGTGTTGAGCGGCACGTGGACACCGGTGACGTTAGGTAGGGGCCTCTGGAGCGTGTTCCGGATTTCGGCCTCGCGGCTCATGGCGAGGGTGACCAGGTGATCGGCGGACATGCCCGAGGCGATGCTGTGGAACGTGGCGTCCTTGCGCATACTCACGCGCTTGGCGACGAAGACGTTCTCGGTGCTGCGGTAGGAGGCATAACCCGTGAACTCACCGAACGGGCCCTCGGGCTCGTGCACGTCGGCTAGGATCTCGCCCTCGATGACGATCTCGGCGCCGGCCGCCACCTCGAGGCCGGCCGTACCGCACTGCACCGCCCGGCGGATAGGGGTCGGCCATGGAGCCCATGTAGTGGAGCGGATGGGTGCCGATGGCGATCACTACGGGCAGGGTTTCGCCGCGTGCCTCGGCATTCTGATGATAGATGTACATGCGCCGGCGCGAGTGCAGCGACACGCCGAGCCGGTCCTTCCCCTTGAGCATGAGCCGATGGAAGCTGGTGGTATCGACGCCGATCTCCGGGTCGCGGGCGGTGATCTTCCCGGCCGTGATGTAGGGCGCCGCGTCCACTTCGAAATGGAACGGGATGGGCAAGCGCGTGAGGTCCACGTCCTCGCCCTCGAACACCACCTCCTGCCAGGGGGGGGCGGAGATGACCTCGACGGAAATGTAGTTCTGGCACCTCTCCTGAAAGGCGGCGGGCAGGTCGTCACTGGCGATTCCGAGGGCGCTAGCCAAGAGCCGCCTGTTGCCGGCAATATTCGTCACCACCGGCATCTCAAAGCGCTTCACGTTCTCGAATACGACGATCGGGCTGCGGCCGCTCAGTTCTAGTTCGAAAACGACGGCCGTGATGTCGAACTCGTGGCTCACGGGCTAAACGATGCGCACGAACTGGTCCGAAAAGTCGCGTTCGACAATCGAAATAAAACCGCGCATGGACTGGTCGGGCACCGGAAACTACTTGCTTGCTGCTCGTGAACGCTCGACGCGGGCGCTCTTATAGACGTGCTCCTCGATTGCCTACAACTTCGGGTGTCCGCTTTCGGCTTCGCTAACCGTAAAGCTGCCGTGCCCGTTTCTCGAAGGCGTCGACCATGCGCCGCACTGCCTCGTTGAAGACGATTCCGATGGCGCGCTGCAGGAAGCGCGAGCGGAATTCGAAATCGACGTAGAAGTCGATCAGGCAACCGCCCTCGCCGGGCTCGAAGATCCAGTGGTTGTTGAGATACTTGAACGGCCCCTCCGAGTAGAAGACGTTGATGCGCCGGGGCCGTTCCAACTCCACCCGAGAGGTGAAGCGCTCGCGGAAGATCTTGTAGCCGATCACCAGGTCGGCGACCACGACGTTATCCTGGCTCTCCCTCGCCCGCACGCGCGCCGCCATGCACCAGGGCAAGAAATCGGGATAGCGTTCGACCTCGGCGACCAGGTCGAACATCTGCTCGGGCGTGTAGGGAAGAATGCGCTTTTCGGCATGGGTCGGCATGATGGCGGCGGACGGCTCGGCGCGCGAGCCTAACCGACGGCGGTGCAAGCCGCTCGCGCCCGGCACAACGCCGCGAAGTCCTCGTCGGCGTGATAGGACGAACGGGTCAACGGCGAGGACGCGGCCACCAGAAACCCCTTGACGAGGCCGTCGCGCCGGTAGTCGTCGAACTCCTCGGGCGTCACGTAGCGCGCCACCGGGGCGTGGCGCGGCGTCGGCTGCAGGTACTGGCCGATGGTCAGGAAATCGACGTCCGCGGCGCGCAGATCGTCCATCACCCGTGTTACTTCCGGGCGCTCCTCGCCGAGCCCCACCATGATTCCCGACTTGGTGAACAAACGCCCATCGAGGCGCTTGGCCTCTTCCAGAAGCTTCAGCGAACGGTCGTAGCGTCCCCCGGGGCGAATCGAGGGATAGAGACGCGGCACCGTCTCCAGGTTGTGGTTGTAGACGTCGGGTCGGGCAGCGACCACCGCCTGTAGCGCGCCGTCCTTGCCGCGAAAATCGGGGGTCAGCACCTCGACGGTGGTCTGCGGCGCCATCTCACGCAGGCGTTCGATGCATTGCACGAACTGGCTGGCGCCGCCGTCGGCGAGGTCGTCGCGGTCGACCGAGGTAATGACCGCGTGGCGCAGCCCCAGACGCGAGATGGCGATGGCCAGGTTCTCGGGCTCCAGGGGATCGACGGCGCCGGGCCTGCCGGTGGCGACGTTGCAGAAGGCGCAGGCGCGGGTGCAGATGTCGCCGAGGATCATGACGGTGACGTGCTTGATCGCCCAGCACTCGCCGATGTTGGGGCACGCCGCCTCTTCGCAGACCGTATTCAGGCCACGTTCGCGCATCAGGCGCCGCGTCTCTCCATAGACCCTGGACGTCGGTGCCTTGACACGGATCCATGGCGGCTTGCGCGGCGACGGATTGTCCGGGCGGTTGCGTCTCTCCGGGTGGCGCGGGGCGTGTGCTTTGTTCATGGCTAATGGATAAATCTAACATATGGGACCCGCACGGCGGCTTCCCAAGCTCACCAGACGCGTTGCCCAACGCTTGTGATGTTCCAGCATCACTACGCATCGGGCGCCTTTCCGGATGAACTTGGGAAGCCGTCGTATGGATAACATGTGTTGGTTTCTATCCACTAGAAATGGATGGCCCGACCATAGGCGTCAAGCACCGCCTCGTGCATCATCTCCGACAGCGTCGGGTGCGGGAAGATGGTGTGCATGAGTTCGCTCTCCGTGGTCTCTAGGGTTTTGGCGACGGCGAAACCCTGGATAAGCTCGGTGACCTCGGTGCCGATCATGTGGGCGCCCAAGAGCTCGCCGGTGGTGGCATCGAAGAGCGTCTTGACCAGTCCCTCGGGCTCGCCCAGGGCAATCGCCTTGCCGTTGCCCATGAAGGGGAAGCGCCCCACCCTGACCTTGTGGCCGAGATCCTTGGCCGCCGCCTCGGTGAGACCGACGCTGGCCACCTGCGGCGCGCAGTAGGTGCAGCCGGGGATGCGGGAGGTATCGAGCGGGTGCACGCCGGCGACCCCGGCGATCTTCTCGACGCAGATGACGCCCTCGTGGCTCGCCTTGTGAGCAAGCCAGGGCGGGCCGGTGACGTCGCCGATGGCGTAGACGCCGGGCTCGCCGGTACGCCCCCACTCATCGATGACGATTTGGGACTTGTCTATCTTGATCTCGGTACCCTCGAGCCCGATGTCGTCGGTATTGCCGACGATGCCGACGGCGAGAATGACCTTGTCCACCTTGAGGGGTGACAACTTTCCGTCTTGTTCGATGGTGGCGGTGACGGTGTTCTTGTCCTTTCTCAGGGACTTGACCGTGGCCGAGGTGAGGATCGTCATGCCCTGCTTCTCGAAGACCTTGCGGGCCAGTTCGGAGATTTCCTCGTCCTCGACGGGGAGGACGCGGGGCAGCACCTCGACCACCGTAACCTGTGAACCGAGCGTTTGGAAGAAGCTGGCGAACTCGATGCCGATGGCGCCCGAGCCGATAACCAGGAGCGACTTGGGGAGGGTGTCCGGAACCATGGCTTCCTTGTAGGTCCACACCTGCTTGCCGCCGGGCTCGAGGCCCGGCAGGGCGCGGGCGCGGGCACCGGTGGCCAGGATGATGTGCTTGGCCTCCAGGGTGGCCACGGCCTTGCCGTCCTTTTCCACGGCCAGCTTGCCGCCCCCGGCCAGCCGCCCATGGCCGTCGAAAACGGTGACCTTGTTCTTCTTGAGAAGGTGCTTGACGCCGGCGGAAAGCTGGCTGGCGACGGCGCGCGAGCGCTTGACCACCTTCTTCATGTCGAAGCCGACGTTCTTGACGGTGAGCCCGAAGTCGGCGGCATGTTGGATGTTGCGGTAAACCTCGGCGGTGCGCAGCAGCGCCTTGGTGGGGATGCAACCCCAGTTGAGGCAGATGCCGCCCAGGTGCTCACGCTCGATGAGTCCCGCCTTCATGCCGAGCTGCGCGGCGCGGATGGCGGTGACGTAGCCGCCCGGCCCGCCGCCGACGACGATCAGATCGAAAGAGGTGTCGGCCATGATCCCGTGACCTCTAAAGCAACATGGTCAGGGGCTCCTCGATGAGTCCCTGGAAGGCGGCCAGGAAACTAGCCCCCACCGAGCCGTCTACCGAGCGGTGATCGACCGACAGCGTGCACGTCATCATGGTGGCGATGGCCAGCGCGCCGTCCTTGACCACCGGGCGCTGCTCGCCCTTGCCGATGGCCAGGATACACGACTGCGGCGGGTTGATGACGGCGGCGAATTCCTTGATGCCGAGCATGCCCAGGTTGGAGATGGTGAAGCCGCCACCTTGGTATTCCTCGGGCATGAGCTTGGCGTCGCGGGCGCGCCCGGCGAGGTCCTTCATCTCGTTGGAGATGGCGGCCAGGCCCTTGTTGTCGGCGCTACGGATGATGGGGGTGATGAGGCCGCCTTCGGTGGCCACGGCGACCGAAACGTCGATGGAGGTGTAGTGCAGCACCGCCTCGTCGGTCCACGTGGCGTTGGCCGCCGGCACCTGGCGGAGCGCCAGGGCCACGGCGCGCACGATGAAGTCGTTGAGCGAGAGCTTATAGGCGCCCTCGCCTTGCGGCGACTTGGCGTTGAGGTCCTTGCGCAGCGCGAGAAGGGCGTCCACATCGCAATCGACGCTTAGGTAGAAGTGCGGGATGTCGCGCTTCGAGGCGCTCAGGCGCTCGGCGACGATCTTGCGCATGGTGGTGTTGGGAATTTCGATGTAGGCGGCGTCGGGTATCGGCGAGGGTGCCGCCGTGGCGGCGGTGCGGGGCATTGTCGAAGGGGCAACCGGCGCAGTGGCACCGCCCGCCAGGGCGGCCTCGACATCGCGCTTAACGATGCGGTTATGGAGGCCGCTACCGGTGATGGAGGTAAGGTCGAGCCCCGCCTTTTCAGCCATGCGCCGGGCCAGGGGACTAGCGATTACACGCCTGCCGCCGCCCGGCATGGGCATGGTGGGAGCGGTGGTCGAGGGGCTGGCGGGGACAGGCGATGCGGCCGCGGGGGTGGCCGTCGGCGCGGGTACAGGGGCGGCGGCCATTCCCTGCAACGCCGAGGCGTCCTCGCCTTCGGCCAGGATGACGGCGATCGGCGTGTTGACGGCGACCCCCTCGACGCCCTCGACAACAAGGATCTTGCCGAGCGTGCCCTCGTCGGCGGCCTCCACTTCCATGGTCGCCTTGTCGGTCTCGATCTCGCACAGGGCGTCGCCGGCGGCCACCGCGTCGCCCTCGTTCTTCAGCCACTTGGCCAGCTTGCCCTCCGCCATGGTCGGCGAAAGGGCCGGCATCAGGACTTGGATCGGCATGTTGCTTCCTCCCTCCCCGCTCAGCGGTAGCAAACGGCCTTGGCCGCCGCCACGATATTTTCGGGCTGGGGAATGGTCAGGCGCTCGAGATTGGCCGCGTAGGGCATGGGCACGTCGGCCCCGGTGACGCGGGCCACCGGCGCATCCAAATGGTCGAAGGCGTGTTCCATCATCTGGGCGGCCAACTCGGAGCCGATGCCGGCGGCTGGCCACCCCTCCTCGACGCTGACCAAGCGGTTCGTCTTCTGCACCGATTGGACGACGGTATCGGTATCGAGGGGGCGCAGGGAGCGCAGGTTGACGACCTCCGCCTCGATGCCTTCGGCGGCCAAGCTTTCCACCGCCTGGAGGGCCACCTCAACCATCAGGGAGAAGGCGGTGATGGTGACGTCACCGCCGGCGCGCTCGATCTTGGCGCGGCCGATGGGCACAGTGAAGCCGGGATCGTCGGGCACTTCAAAACTGCTGCCGTAGAGAATCTCGTTCTCCAGGAAGATCACCGGGTTGGGGTCGCGGATCGCCGACTTCAGGAGGCCCTTGGCGTCGGCCGCCGAATAAGGCGATACCACCTTCAACCCGGGGCAGTGGGCGTACCAGCTCGCGTAGCATTGGGAATGCTGGGCGGCGACCCGCGCGGCGGCGCCGTTGGGACCGCGGAAGACGATGGGGCACCCCATCTGCCCACCCGACATGTATAGGGTCTTGGAGGCCGAATTGATGATATGGTCTATGGCCTGCATGGCGAAGTTGAAGGTCATGAACTCGACGATGGGCCTGAGCCCGCCGAAGGCGGCGCCCACCCCGAGGCCGGCGAAGCCGTGTTCCGTGATCGGCGTGTCGACGACACGGCGCGCTCCGAACTCCTCGAGAAGACCCTGGGTTACCTTGTAGGCACCCTGGTATTCGCCGATTTCCTCCCCCATCAGGAAGACGCTCTCGTCGCGGTGCATCTCTTCCGCCATGGCGTCACGCAGCGCCTCGCGCACGGTCAGGGTCAGGGTATTGGCGGACGTTGTTTCCTCCTCGGGTGGCGTCGCCGGTGCCGCAGGTGCCGACGCGAGCACTGTTACAGGCGCCACTGTGTCCGCTTCCGGGGCCGCCTGCTGTGTGGGTGCAGGGGCGGCGGCCATTCCCTGCAACGCCGAGGCGTCCTCGCCTTCGGCTAGGATGACGGCGATCGGCGTGTTGACGGCGACCCCCTCGACGCCCTCGACAACAAGGATCTTGCCGAGCGTGCCCTCGTCGACGGCCTCCACCTCCATGGTCCCCTTGTCGGCCTCGATCTCGCACAGGGCGTCGCCGGCGGCCACCGCGTCGCCCTCGTTCTTCAGCCACTTGGCCAGCTTGCCCTCCGTCATGGTCGGCGAAAGGGCCGGCATCAGGACCTGGATCGGCATGTGGTGTCCCCACGTTTTTTTCTAGGCTTCGACGAGCACGTCAGTATAGAGCTCTTCCGGCTCCGGCTCCGGGCTCTGTTGGGCGAACTCGGCGGCTTCGGTGACCAGGGCCTTAACCTCGCGGTCGGTTTCCTTGAGGCTCGCCTCGTCCGCCATCTTGTTTTCAAATATCAGGTCGCGGGCGTAGTCGATGGGGTCGCTTTCTTGTCTGACCTTGCTGACTTCTTCCTTTGTGCGGTACTTGGCGGGATCCGACATTGAGTGCCCGCGGTAGCGGTAGGTTTTCATTTCCAGAATGTAGGGCCCCTTGCCGGCACGGCAGTGGGCGGTAGCGAGCTCGGCTGCCGCCTTGACGGCGAGCACGTCCATGCCGTCCAGCTGCATGCCGGGAATGTCGAAGGCGTCGCCGCGCCGATACAGATCGGCGGTGGCGGAGGCGCGCTCGACCGACGTGCCCATGCCGTACTTGTTATTCTCGATGACGTAGATCGCCGGCAGTTGCCATAGGGACGCCATGTTGAAGGCTTCGGATACTTGTCCCTGGTTAGTGGCGCCGTCGCCCAGGTAGGTGACGCAAATGCCGCCGTCCTGGCGGTACTTATGGGCGAAGGCGAGGCCGGTGCCGATGGGCACCTGGGCGGCGACGATGCCGTGGCCGCCGAAGAATCCGGCCTCGCGGCTGAACATGTGCATGGAACCGCCCTTGCCCTTGGAGTAGCCGCCGCGTCGTCCCGTGAGTTCCGCCATCACCCCCTTCGGGTCCATGTTCGAGGCCAGCATGTGGCCGTGATCGCGGTAGCTGGTGACCAGGGTGTCTTGGTCCTGGGCCGCCGCCTGCATGCCCACGACCACCGCCTCCTGGCCGATGTAGAGGTGGCAGAATCCGCCGATGAGACCCATGCCGTAAAGTTGCCCCGCCTTTTCCTCGAAGCGGCGGATGAGCAGCATTTCGCGATAGAACCCGAGGAGCTCGTCGCCCGATACCTGGGGCTTTGGCTTGGCCTTGGCGGCGGTCGCTTTAGGTTTGCGCCGCGCTGAGGTCGCCATCTTTCCTCCCTAAGAATTTCGCCCGTTATGGGATTTGCCCGGGTACGGGCCGCGACCCCCGACACGCACCGCAATTGGATCTTATAAAAATAATGCGGGTGGGAGTGCTTTGCAAGGTGGCCAGAAGGCCTGTAACACTCTGTTCACAAAAGAAAAATGAAAATTAATCTAAAAACAATTAATGAGCAAGTGAATCCACTCCGCGCTCACTCCCCTCCTGCCCGACAGGCCGCGAACTTGTGCTATACCCTGCGGGAAGCTCAGACCAGAGGTTCACTTTACAATGGCCCAACAATCAGGCCGCGGCAGCGCCATGACGCCTCCCGGCGAGGATGCGGCGGACACCGCCGTCCGCCTGCTGGAGGTGGTGCGTCATCTGGCCACTGAGCTTCGCCCCCGCCAAACTGGCGCGAAAACGGAAGTGGTCACTCTCGACAGCTCGCTCGACCGGGACCTCGGCCTTGACAGCCTGGCGCGGGTTGAGCTGCTGGCCCGCATCGAGAAGGCGTTTGACGCCACCCTCCCGGAGGCCGTGTTCGTCAATTCGGAGACCCCGCGCGACTTGCTGCGTGCCCTTCTTGGCGCCAAGGGCGGACCTGGCTCCGACGCTATTCATAAAGTGCACGAAATCGCGCTCGGCGACGCCGAAGCGGTGCCACGCAGCGCCTCCACCCTAGTCGAAGTCCTGAACTGGCACGCGGCGGCCCATCCCGAGCGCCCCCATATCCGCCTCTACAGCGACGACGGCGACGGCGAGGTCATTACCTACCGCGCCCTCAAGAAGGGGGCGGAGCGGGTGGCCGCCGGCTTGGTGCGGCTGGGCTTTGAGCCCGGAGAGGCGGTGGTCATCATGCTGCCGACGGGCCGCGACTACTTCCTGACTTTCTTCGGGGTGTTGCTGGCCGGGGGCGTTCCAGTTCCTATTTACCCCTCGGCGCGCGCCGCCCACATCGAGGAGCACCTGCGCCGCCACGCCGCCATCGTCGCCAACTGCCGGGGCGCCGTCATGGTCACCGTCGCGGAAGCGTCCCCCGTCGCCCGCCTGCTCCGTTCCCAGGTGGATAGTTTACGCCATGTCGTCACCCCCGATGAGATCGCCGCGGCGCCGGGTAGTTTCGCCATGCCCGTGCTTGGCGCCGGGGACACTGCCTTCTTGCAGTACACCTCTGGCAGCACCGGCGACCCCAAGGGCGTCATGCTGAGCCACGCCAACCTGCTCGCCAACATCCGGGTCATGGGCGAGGTGCTTGAGGTTGGGCCCGATGACGTCTTCGTCAGTTGGTTGCCCCTTTACCACGACATGGGGCTGATCGGCGCGTGGCTGGGGAGCCTGTATTTCGCGATACCCCTGGTGATCATGTCGCCGCTCGCATTCCTGGCCCGTCCGCGGCGCTGGCTATGGGCCATGCACCGCTATCGAGGTACCCTCTCGGCGGCGCCCAATTTCGCTTACGAGCTGTGCCTGCGCCGCATCTCCGACGTCGACATCGAAGGCCTCGATCTGAGCTCTTGGCGCATGGCCGCCAACGGGGCGGAGGCGGTGAGCCCGGAGACGATGGAGCGCTTTTGCGAGCGTTTCAAAGCCCACGGGTTTCAACGCGCCGCCATGATGCCCATGTACGGCCTCGCCGAGAACTCCGTCGGCCTGGCCTTCACGCCGCTCGGCCGCGGCCCTCTCGTCGACCGCGTAGAGCGCCGCGCCCTATCCGAATTGGGCCACGCCGTTCCAGCGCGCGCCGGCGACGAGAGCGCGCTCGCAATCGTGGCCTGCGGCCGTCCCCTGCCCGGCCACCAGGTTCGCATCGTCGATGCCGGTGGTCGCGAGCTTCCCGAGCGCCGGGAAGGGCAGCTCCAGTTCGAGGGCCCGTCGTCGACCAGCGGCTACTTCCGCAACGCCGACGCGACCCGCGGCCTGTTTCAGGAAGAGTGGCTGGACTCCGGCGATCTCGCCTATGTGGCGGGCGGAGAGGTCTACATCACTGGCCGTGTCAAGGACGTCATCATCAAGGCCGGGCGCAACATCTATCCCGCCGAGTTCGAAGAGGGCATCGGCGCGCTTGCCGACATCCGCGCCGGCAATGTCGCGGTCTTCGGCAGCAAAGACCCCGGAGGCGGAACCGAGCGCCTCGTCGTGCTGGCCGAGACCCGCAAGCGCGACGAGACCGAGCGCGCCGAGTTGATGGGGCGCATCGACGCGGTGGCCACCGACCTCGCCGGCATGCCCCCCGATGATATCGTCCTCGCCCCACCCAACACCGTGCTCAAGACGTCGAGCGGCAAGATCCGCCGCGCCGCTTGCTGCGACCTCTACGAGCGGGGCCTGATCGGCAAGCCCGGCCGGTCCCTGCGCTGGCAGGTGGCGCGCCTCGTGCTGTCGGGGGCCCTGCCCAGGCTGCGCCGGACCGTGCGCAGCTTGGGGGCGCTGTTCTTCGCCGCATACGCATGGGTGATGCTCTTGGCGATGGCGATTCCCACTTGGCTCTTGGTGGCCGGGCTGCCGCGCGAGTCGTGGCGCTGGGGCGTCATCCGGGGCGCCCTCAAGGTCCTCGCCGGCGCCACGGGGACGCCCCTTGCCGTCGAGGGGCGCACCAATCTTCCACCGCCGGACAAGCCTTGCGTCTATGTCTCGAACCACGCCAGCTATCTCGACGGCTGTGTCATGGTGGCGGCGTTGCCCGGTGTTTTCAGCTTCGTCGCCAAAGCGGAGCTGACCGGGAACTTCGTGACCCGTATCTTTCTCGGGCGCATGGGCGCCCAGTTTGTCGAACGCTTCGACAGGCGGCAAGGAATCGACGACGCGCGGCGCATCGCCGCCGCCCGCGGCGGCCGCCCGCTCCTCTATTTCGCCGAGGGCACCTTCACGCGCGTGCCCGGCCTCCTGCCGTTCCAGATGGGGGCCTTCACGGCGGCGGCCGAGGCTGGGCTTCCCATCGTGCCCATCACCATCCGTGGCACGCGTTCCATGCTGCGCGACGACTCCGGCTTTCCCAGGCCGGGTGCCATCACCGTAGTCATCGACGCGCCCATCACGCCCCAAGGGGAGAAAACCGATACCTGGACCGCCGCCGTCAGGCTGCGCGATGAGACGCGGCGGCGCATCCTGGCGCGCTCGGGTGAGCCCGATCTGGAGTACGAGCGTCCGCTGGCGTGAATTGACCAACTATTTGCGGCTTACTTTAGGGGCAGGGCGTGGCCGCTGTAGCGCATCCCGGGACAAATATCCTTGAAACGGCCGGCTAACTCCTGGAGCAAAACCCAGGGGGGCTTGGCGTCGTCGTACCACCCTGGAAAGCGCTTTTTTGGGGACTTGATGAACCTCACGTAGCGGCGCACGATTTGTTCATTGAAGTTGGGGTATTCCCTCTGCACCGTCTCCAGGAACCACTTGGCGTAGAGGTAGGCCTCGTATTCCACGAAGCCGCTGCTGCCGCCGTGGCGGTTGGGCTTCATGGCCATGCCGCGCACGTCCCAATGGTCCTTTCCGCACCAGTCGTACATGGGCCACAACCGCTTATCCACTTCTTGTTTGCCGTGACCGAGGAATTCGTGCACCAGGGTGGCCGCCAACTGGTAGGGATTGTTGTCGAACACCGGGTCGTCGTCGATGTGGGTCGAGGCGATGCGCACGATACAGAGGTCGTCCCAGCCATTGAAGGACGCGGGCCCTGGCCTTCCCCGGTAGTATATGACTCGTTCGCCGCCGCGGTTGATCGAGCGCAACAAGGCGAAGAAGAGCGGCGACTCGTCCTCGATCGTATCGATGGATTCCTTGATCTTGACGAAGAATTCTTCGTTGTCGGGAGCACCGGGATTGCTGTTCAGGGCGCTGATCAGGGCGAAACCCTTGTAGTCGAGGCGCGGGTAGTCCTTGCCGGAGAATTCGGGTCTGGAATTCCGCGAATAGTGAACGGATCGTCGGATTCCTCTGTTGGGACCGCCAATTCTTCGGTGGACGAGGGGTCTTTTTCGTCGGCCGCGGCTGTGTTGGCAAGGAGCAACCAAGTCAATCCAAGAATGGCCCCATACCAGTGACGCGGAAGTTTCATCAAGCCCTGCCTCACGAGATGGCTCGAACGCTCCGAGGCGTTTCCGATATCACGGATGGAGGGCGCTTTAAAAGGAGGATCGCGCCGCTGGGACGAAATTGTCAAAAACTCGCACGAATGGCCCGTCACGGCCGCTCAAATCCAGGGATTCCCCCTCAAATTCTAAGAGGTCCCCTAGGATCTTATCGCCTCAAACCGAAACGATAGCACTCTATGAGCCAGGGGCCTTTGGGCGGCCCTTCGGGGGGCCCGGCTCGCGCGGTTTTTCGACGAAGATTATGACCTCGTCCGTGTAGCCGTAATTGAGCATGAAGCGGGCCCGCTCGTCGAGCAAGTCGCGGTCGAGGCTTCGCGAGCCGAGCAGTCCGACTCGGTGCTCCAGGGCGCGGCGTTCAATGGATGTCTCGTCGAGGAAAGCGCGTGTCTCGTTCACCCGAAAAGTGAGTTGGCGCCATGCGATCAGCCCCCGGTCGCCTTGGATCGCGTGGTAGGCGAAATACCCGACAACGCAAAAACCAAGAACCGGCAGGAGCACACTGCCCGCCCGTGCGCGAAATTCTGCGATCACTCCCATAGACCCGTGCACCCTGCCCTTTCATCGAAGCCACTGGCCCGCGCTCCCAAACCGCCGCCACCCTAGGACGGAGCGGTTAACAAGTGGTTAAATGCTCTCGGTCGGCACCCCGCGCTCCGCCTCATTCTGTCCCACGGCAATCAATTCTGTCCCACGCTTGTTCCACGGGCGTAGGACAGACGTTTTCGGCCTGTTCTCCGGGCAAAAAAAAGGCCGCCCGAAAGCGGCCAGATTCACGAGGGAGTGGGAAGATTAAGTGATGGCTGGACAAGCGGGGGACATGGCCTTAAAGCGAAGGACAGAGGGGCCGACTTCTGCTATTCCGCCCGAACAAGTGGTGAAGGAGACTGGCTAAACGGCTATCGAAACTACGAAAGCAGCGTATTCACCGCGACCATGCCAAAAATAAAAAAGCCAGACATCGTCCATCCGGCAAGAACCCCGCAATCAGAAACGCGGCGATCCGTCCAAAGGGGGTCGATCTCGTGCGGGTCCTTGTATGAACCGTTTTTCATCGCTGCACCCTATGCTTTGTTGAACTCGCATTTCCCAGATGATCTTGTGATTTGACGACAGGGCACACGGATTCTGGAGATGTTGGTTTCCCGCGTCCGCTCGTTCAGCGGCTGCGTCAACGGGTTCCGGACACTTCCCGTCAGCAACCGGGTGCATGCAGAACTGCTGCGCCTCGCCCGCCCCGGAGAGAACGGTGGCAAGGAGGCTATTATCTCGTCGCCCCCCTATCATCACGAGATCACTGCCCGCGTCAGCACTCACCGGGAGGCGGTCTCCCGGGAGTTGAAACGCCTTGAGCGGCAGGGGCTTCTCGAAAAACGGAGAGGCGCCTTGGTGCTCAAGGATGTCGGAGCGCTCGCTGAATTGGTCGAACGCGCTGGCGATGAAATCGACTGACTATTACGCGGCACAGGCTATTACCACATCTCCCAAGGCCTTCATGGAGGCCGAGTTCCACGCCATCCTCGACGGACTTGCCGTGACACGCCCTCGGGCACATTCCTAGCGCAGCACGCCGCGCCCGGCATAGCGGGCGATGGGGCCGAGCTCTTCTTCGATGCGCATGAGCCGGTTGTACTTGGCGAGGCGCTCGGAGCGCGACGGCGCCCCCGCCTTGATCTGGCCGGCACCGGTGGCCACCGCGATGTCGGCGATGGTGGCGTCCTCGGTCTCGCCCGAGCGGTGCGAGATGACGGTGCTATAGCCGGCCCCTTGTGCCATGTCGACGGCGGCCAGGGTCTCAGTAAGGGTACCGATCTGGTTGACCTTGACGAGGAGAGCGTTGGCGGCGCCCCGCTCGATGCCGTCGGCTAGGCGGTGTGGGTTGGTCACGAACAAGTCGTCGCCGACCAGCTGCAGGGCGCCGCCGAGTTCTTGCGTAAGCGCCACCCAGCCCTCCCAGTCGTCCTCGGCCATGCCGTCCTCGATGGAAACGATGGGATAGCGCTTGGCCAGACCGGCGTAGTACTCGACCAGGCCCGCAGCATCCAGGGTCTTGCCCTCGCCGGTCAGCTCGTACTTGCCGTCCTTGAAAAATTCACTGGCCGCCGCGTCGAGGGCCAGCCCCACCTCGTCACCCGGCTTGTAGCCGGCCGCCTCGATGGCCTTGACGACGAACCCCAATGCCGCGTCGGCGCCGGTAAGCGCCGGCGCGAAGCCGCCTTCGTCGCCGACGCTGGTGGCGTGGCCGGCATCGGCGAGGGCCGATTTGAGGGCGTGGAACACTTCAGAGCCCATGCGCACGGCGTCGGCCAGGGTGCCGGCGGCCACCGGCATGATCATGAATTCCTGGATGTCGATGGGATTGTCGGCGTGGGCGCCGCCGTTGATGATGTTCATCTGCGGTACCGGCATGAGCCGGGTCAAGGCGCCGCCGAGGTGGCGGTAAAGGGGTGTGCCGGTATCGTCGGCGGCGGCCTTGGCGACGGCGAGGCTGACGGCGAGGATAGCGTTGGCGCCGAGGCGCGACTTGTCGGGCGCGCCATCGAGCTCGATCATGGTGTCGTCGATCACCACCTGGTCCTCGGCGTCCATGCCAGACAGGGCGTCGAAGATCTCGCCGTTGACTGACTGGCAGGCGTCGAGCACGCCCTTGCCGCCGTAGCGCGCTGTGTCGCCATCGCGCAGCTCGACCGCCTCGTGGGCACCGGTCGAGGCCCCGGACGGCACGGCGGCGCGCTCCGAGGTGCCGGATTCCAGCACGACGTCGACCTCGACCGTGGGGTTGCCCCGGGAATCGAGGATCTCGCGGGCGTGGATGTCGATGATGGCGGTCATGGTTCGATCCTCGGTGGTGCAGGCGATCCGATGTCGTGCTCAGGCTTCGAGCGGGCGTGCCTTGGCCACGCGGTCTATCTCTATCAAAGTTTCAATAATTTGCGGTAATTCACTGAAATATATCATATTTGATCCGTCGCTTGGTGCCCTGTCCGGGTCCTGGTGGGTCTCCATGAAGATCGCCGCCACGCCGACGGCGGTGGCGGCGCGCGCCAAGACCGGGGCGAACTCGCGCTGGCCGCCCGACGCCGTGCCCTGGCCGCCCGGTTGTTGCACCGAGTGGGTGGCGTCGAAGACAACGGGATAGCCGGTGCGCGCCAAGATCGGCAGGGCGCGCATGTCGGAGACCAGGGTGTTGTAACCGAAGCTGGCGCCGCGCTCGCACAAGAGGATGTTGCGGTTGCCGGTGCTCTCGATCTTGGCGGCCACGTTGACCATGTCCCAGGGCGCCAAGAACTGGCCCTTCTTGACGTTGACGGTGCGGCCCGTCTCGCCGGCGGCCAGCAGAAGGTCGGTCTGGCGGCACAGGAAGGCAGGAATTTGCAGCACGTTCACGGCCTCGGCGACGGGGGCGCAGTGGGCCGCCTCGTGGACGTCGGTGAGCACCGGGCAGCCGTGGGTCTCGCGGATTTCCGCGAACACGGCGAGCGCTGTGTCCAGGCCGACGCCGCGCGCCGCCTCGACGCTGGTGCGGTTGGCCTTGTCGAACGATGTCTTGTAGATGAACCCGAGGTCGAGCTTGCCGGCCATCTCGACCAGGGCTCCGGCGGTTTCCAGGGCGTGCGCCCGGCTCTCCATGACGCACGGCCCGGCGATGAGTGCCAGGGGCAGATCGGTGCCGAGCGTCAAATCACCGGCGGTGACGTGGTGGGGCACGGTCATGGCACCGTCATGGAATGGGGCATGGAATGGGGCATGACACGGGGGCCGCGGCTCGCCGCTACACCAGCCGCGCTTGTTCGACGGCGGCGCCGATGAACGACTCGAACAGCGGGTGCGGCTCGAACGGTCGCGACTTAAGCTCGGGATGGAACTGGACACCGATGAACCACAGATGGTCGGGAATTTCCATGATCTCGGGGAGCGCGCCGTCCGGCGACTTGCCGGCGAAGATGACGCCTTTCCCGGCCAGCCGGTCCTCGTAGGTCATGTTCACCTCGTAACGGTGGCGGTGGCGCTCGCTGACGTGGTCGTTGCGATAGATCTGGCGCACGCGGCTGTCGGGGTTCATGACGCATTCATAGGCGCCGAGGCGCATGGTGCCGCCGAGGTCGCTGTCGGCGGAGCGTTTCTCCACGGTTCCCGCGCACTCCCACTCGGTGAGCAGTCCGACCACGGGCTCCGACGTCGGGGCGAACTCGGTGGAGCTAGCTTCCTCGAGGCCGACTAGGTTGCGCGCCGCCTCGACCACCGCCATCTGCATGCCGAAGCAGATTCCGAAATAGGGCACGTTGCGCTCGCGCGCGAAGCGGGCCGCCGCGATTTTGCCCTCGGCGCCACGTTCGCCGAAACCGCCGGGGACGAGGATCCCATTGACCCCGTTGAGATGCAGCACCGAATCCTCGCGCTCGAAAATCTCGGAATCGATCCAGTGCATTTTGACGCGCACGTTGTTGGCGATGCCGCCGTGGGCCAGGGCCTCGGCCAGCGACTTATAGGCGTCGAGAAGGCCGGTGTACTTGCCAACGACGGCGATTCTGACCTCGCCCTCGGGCTTGGTGGCGCGTTCGACGATCTCGTGCCAAGCCGTCAAGTCGGGTGACGGCGCCTCGAGACCGAAGTGGCCGCACACTTGTTCGTCGAGTCCCTCGGCGTGGTAGCTGATCGGCACCTGGTAGATGCTCTCCACGTCGAGGGCGGGAATGACCGCCCCGCGCCGCACGTTGCAGAAAAGGGCGATCTTCTGGCGCTCCGTCTCCGGCAGATCGCGGTCGGCCCGGCACAAGAGGATATCGGGCTGGATTCCGGCGCTCAGTAGCTCCTTGACCGAGTGTTGCGTCGGCTTGGTCTTCAGTTCGCCGGCGGAGGGCATGTAAGGCAACAACGTCAGGTGAATGTACATGGCGCGCTCGCGACCAAGCTCGTTGCCCAGTTGCCGGATGCTTTCGAGGAAGGGCAGGCTTTCGATGTCGCCGACGGTGCCCCCAATCTCGCACAGCACGAAGTCCTCGCCGTTGAGATCGCTGGAGATGAAAGTCTTGATGGCGTCGGTGACGTGGGGGATGACCTGGATGGTGGCGCCTAGGTATTCGCCGCGGCGCTCCCGCGAGATGACGTTCTGGTAGATGCGCCCCGCCGTGATGTTGTCGCTTTGGCGCGAGGCCACGCCGGTGAACCGCTCGTAATGGCCGAGGTCGAGGTCGGTCTCGGCGCCGTCGTCGGTGACGTAGACCTCGCCGTGCTGATAGGGGCTCATGGTGCCCGGGTCGACGTTGAGGTAGGGATCGAGCTTGCGCAGCCTAACTGTGAAGCCGCGCGCCTGGAGAAGGGCCCCCAACGCGGCCGATGCCAATCCCTTGCCGAGTGATGAAACCACGCCGCCGGTGACAAAAATAAACCGCGTCATGGAGCCCGAACCTACACCAAGAACCGGTGTCCTACAAACCCACAAAAAAAGAAAAAGGCGGCCTCGCCGCCGCCTCGGTTCGCCCGTCTGGTCCTGGTCCGCTCATTGACCGAGCGGCGCGCTGGGCTTGGCGGGTCCCTCGGTCGTCGGGGTGGGCTGATCCATGATCGAGCGCGGCGCGCGGTCTCCGCCGGCCAGGATGGCCAGGGCGAGGCTTGTCGCCATGAACAGCGCAGCCAGCACCGCCGTGGCACGGGTCAGCATGTTGGCGGCGGAGCGGCCGGTCATGAATCCGCTCATGCCGCCGCCTCCCATGCCGAGGCCACCGCCTTCACTGCGTTGCAGCAAGACGGTGAGGACAAGGGAAATGGCAATCAGTAGGTGAATGACGAGGATGACGGTGATCATGGTCTTTTCGTTAGTCGCCGCTGGGACGTCTGGGCCGTGAGAACGCTGCGATGTTTAGTCCCTAACCGGCACCATTGCTAGACACAACTTTCGGCGATGGACCAAAAACCACCGGCGTCGAGGCTGGCGCCGCCGATCAGGCCGCCGTCCACGTCGGCAAGGATGAGGAGCGCCGCAGCGTTCTCGGGCTTCATCGAACCGCCGTAAAGGATGCGGATGCCCCCCGCCTCTTTCCTGCCCAGTCGCTTCGCCAACTCGCTGCGGATATGGGCGTGCACTTCCTGTACTTCTTCGGCGCTTGGCGTCAGCCCGCTGCCGATCGCCCAAACCGGTTCATAGGCGATGACCGTGTTGGCGGCGCCGGCGCCGACCGGCAACGAGGCGTCGAGCTGCCCGGCGACCGTGGCCAAGGTGCGCCCGCCATCGCGCTCGGCCTCTGTCTCACCGATACAGACGATGGCGCGGAGGCCCGCCGCCAACGCGGCCTCAGCTTTGGCTTTAGCGAGGGTGTCGTCCTCGCCATGGTCGGCACGCCGTTCGGAGTGGCCGACGATGACGAAGGAGCATCCGAGATCGGCCAGCATGGCGGCGCTGACGTCGCCGGTGTGGGCACCTTTTTCCTCGGTGTGACAGTCCTGTCCTCCGACGGCGATTCCAGAACCGGCGACGGCGGCGGCGACCCGCGCCACCAGGGTAAAGGGCGGACACAACAGGAGCTCGAAGGCGGGTGCGCCGACCACCCACGTGCGCCGTGCCAAGTTGGTGGCGAGCGCCTCGGCCTCGGCTCCGAGGCCGTTCATCTTCCAGTTGCCGGCGATCAAAGGTCGACGGGGCGCGGGCATGGGTGCTTTCCTATATGGTCAATTCTCGGCGCCGGCTTAGCACAGGGCGGCCTCGCTCTCCAAGCCCTCAACCGGCACCTGGTGCCGCCTCCGCCCCGGTTGGCCGGGCGGGGATCACGGGATTCCGGGGTTGCGGGGCTCGGGCGGCGCTCCTATGATGCCGCCCGCACGACGCGACGCTTCGTCCCACATCACAGTTCCGGCGAACCATGCTCGGTGCCATCCGCAAGCGATCCGGCTCTATTCTGGTCAAGCTCCTTCTCGGGCTTCTGATTCTGAGCTTTGGCGCGTGGGGCATATCGGACGTGTTCCGCACCCGCGCCTCAGATACATCGGTGGCGCGGGTCGGGGACAGGGAGATCACGCCCAATCAACTCGGCAACGATTACCGGCGCGAGCTGAGCCGCTTGCAAACCGTGTTCGGCGGCAACTTCGACCCCCAGCAGGCACGCACCATGGGTCTTGCCGAGATGGTGCTCGGCCGTATCGTAGAGCGCACCCTGTTCAGCCTCGGCGCCGATCGGCTCGGCGTCGCCGTCAGCGACGATTTGGTGCGCCAGGAAATTCGCGCAACGCCTGCCTTCCACAATCAGTTCAAGAAGTTCGACCGCCTGCGCTTCCAGGAGGTGTTGCGCTCCAACGGGCTTAGCGAGAGCGGCTTCGCCGCCACGCTCCGCGAGGACTTGGCGCGCGCCCAACTGGCGGGCAGCGTCGAGGCGAGTGCCATGGCGCCCAAGGCACTCGTGGATGCCCTTTACCGCCACCGCCAGGAAAAACGTGTCGCGGAGACGGTATTGGTCGCGGATGGTTCCCTGGCCCACCCCGGAACCCCGGATCAATCCGCCCTCATCGACTTTCATAAGGAGAACGCGGCGCGCTTTACCGCCCCCGAGTTTCGCGCCCTGACTGTGCTCGGCATCGACGCTAAGAACCTGGCCAAGGAAGTAGCGGTTTCCGAGGACGCTCTCAAGGAGGCCTACGCGGAAAGGCGCGACGAGTTCGCCATCCCGGAGCGCCGCACCCTGCAGCAGATGGTGCTTGCCGATGAAGCGGCGGCGCGGCGCGCCCACACCCTCCTCGGGGAAGGAAGGGATTTCGCCGAAGTCGCCAAGGAAGTGGGCGGACTGGACGCAGAGACCGTGGAGCTGGGCGCCCTGACCCGCGAGGAAATGCTGCCGGAATTAGCCGAGGGTGCGTTTTCCACGGCCGCCGGGGAAATCGTGGCGCCCGTTCAAAGTCCCATCGGCTGGCATGTGGTGCGCGTCGCCTCCATCGAGGCCGCCAGCCAGCAGACGTTTGCCGAATTACGTGGCAAGCTGGCCGAGGAAATAGCGCACGACAAGGCGATCGACAGCCTGTTCAGGTTGAGCAACCAGATGGAGGACGTGCTGGGCGGCGGCGCCACCCTTGAGGAAACGGCTTCCAGGCTGAATCTCGAAATAGTCAAGTTCGACGCTATCGACGCCAGCGGGCGCGATGCCGCGGGCCAGCCGGTGAGCTTACCCTTCGTCGGGAAGGAATTGCTCGACACCGCTTTCTCCACGGAAGAGAACACCGAGAGCCCACTCACCGAAAGCGGTTCGGATGCTTATTTCGTGCTGCATGTCGACCGCGTCACGCCACCCGCCTTGCGTTCCCTCGAGGAGGTGCGCGAGGCGGCGGCCGAAGCGTGGCGCGCGGCGCGCCGCGCCGAGGCATCCCAACAGGCCGCCGAGGCGTTGCTGCAACGCCTCGAGGGCGGCACGGAACTTTCCAACGCAGCGGCGGAGGCCGGGTTCGCGGTGACGACGACGACGCCCTTCAGCCGCTCCTCCGAAGGTGCCAAGCACGGGCTGCCCAGGAGGCTGGTCGCCGCTTTGTTCGATGGACGGGTCGGCAAGGCCGCCGCGGCACGTGGCGCCAAGGGCCATTACGTGGCGCGGGTCAAGGAGGTGGTGGCCGCCGATCCCTACGCGGACGCCGACGGTGTGGCGGCGCACCGCAAGCAGATCGAAGAAAGCATGCGGGCGGATATGGTGACGCAGCTCGCCGCCGCACTGCGGGAGCGCTATCCGGTAACCGTCAACCGCGACGCCCTCGAACGGGTCTTTTAGCGTTCACCGCGGCGAGGCATGAAGGCGCATCCCGAGTATCCGGCCTTCAAAGAATCCTTCGAGGCGGGCCGTCCGCAACTCGTCTGGACGACCCTGGTGGCCGATCTCGAAACTCCGGTCTCGGCCATGCTCAAGCTGGCCGACGGCCGTCCCAACAGCTTTCTTTTGGAATCCGTCGAGGGCGGCGCTATTCGCGGGCGCTATTCGTTCATCGGCATGAAGCCGGACCTCATCTGGCGGTGCCACGGCGACCGCGCCGAGGTCAACCGCCGGGCCCGCCATGACGCCGACGCCTTCGAGCCGTGCGCCGGCGGCGCCATCGATTCGCTGCGCGCCATCGTCGCCGAGTCGCGCATCAAACTGCCACCCGGACTGCCGCCCATGGCGGCCGGCCTGTTCGGCTACATGGGCTACGACGTGGTGCGTCTGGTGGAGAGGCTGCCCGACGAACAGCCCGACGTCTTTGCCCTGCCCGACGGAATTTTCCTCAGGCCCACGGTCATCGCTGTGTTCGACACCATCGAGGACGTCGTTACCGTAGTCACGCCGGTGTGGCCGGGCGGCGAGCTTGGTGCCGAGGCCGCCTACGGCAAGGCGCGCGAAATTCTGAGCGATGTGGTCGGCGATTTCGACCGCACCCTGCCCTACCGGCGCGACAGCAGATCGGCGGTGACGGAGGTTCCCGTCCCCAAGTCCAACATGGCGAAAAAGCGTTTTTTTGGGATGGTCGAGAAGGCCAAGGAATACATCCTCGCCGGCGACATCTTCCAGGTGGTGCTTTCACAGCGCTTTCAGGTGCCGTTCGAGTTGCCGCCGTTCGCTCTTTACCGGGCGTTGCGCCGCCTCAATCCATCGCCCTTCTTGTTTTTTCTAGATTTCGGCGGTTTCTCGGTGGTCGGCTCGAGCCCCGAGGTCCTGGTGCGGGTCCGCGACGGCAAGGTCACCATTCGCCCCATCGCCGGCACGCGGCCGCGCGGCAAGACCGCGGCCGAGGACAAGGCATTGGCCGCCGAGTTGCTGGCTGATCCTAAGGAACTGGCCGAGCACCTGATGCTGCTCGATCTCGGGCGCAACGACGTCGGGCGTGTCGCGGAGGTGGGCTCGGTCGAGGTCACCGAGCAAATGAACATCGAGAACTACTCCCACGTCATGCACATCGTCTCCAACGTGGAGGGCACCCTGGACGCCAAATTTGACGCCATGGAAGCGCTCTTCGCCGGGTTCCCGGCGGGTACGGTATCCGGGGCGCCCAAGGTGCGCGCCATGGAAATCATCGACGAGTTGGAGCCCGAGCGGCGCGGCGTGTACGCTGGGTGCATCGGCTACTTCGGCGCCGACGGCGAGATGGATACCTGCATCGCCTTGCGCACCGCCGTCGTCAAGGACGGCACCATGTACGTGCAGGCCGGCGGCGGCATCGTCGCCGACAGCGACCCGGAAGCGGAATTCCAGGAAAGCCGCAACAAGGCGCGCGCCCTCATCCGCGCCGCCGAGGAGGCGGTGAAGTTTGCCGAAAGGCAAGACTGAGGGGCGTCAGGCCCTAGGAAGGAGGTCCTTCCCGCCATCTCTCGTCGGCGAGGACCACCGAGGTCTCGATCTGGCGGTCCGGAATCGACCAGTATTTGCGCAACAGACGAACCTTTTCCCGGGGTGTGACGAGGGTGAACCCGTGTTTCCCGTAGAAGCGCACCGCCCAGGTAGCGGCCGCCCAGGTGCCGACCAGCACGGGCCGCTCCACCGCTTGCAGAAGTGCCGTCAGCAGCCGCCCGCCGATACCCTGGCGTTGCGCCCACGGCAGCACGTAGGCGTGGCGGATGAGGGCCACGTCCTGGGCATCCTGCAACCCCATGATGCCGGTGAGGGCGCCATCCTCGACGAACCCCAGGAACCCGACACCGGCTTCCATCTCGCGGCGCAACTCGTCTTTCGCCATGTAGGGTTCGTGCCAGCAATCGGCGGGGATGGCGTTCCGGTAAACCTCGGCGGCGTCGTTGATGACGGCGTGAATGGCCTCGAAATCGGCGGCTCCGCAGATTCGTATCATCGTTCTTTCTCTACGCCGCCGACGGGCCAATGGGCGGTGCGTCCTGGAAAATAAGGCCTTCCCACGAGAGGTTTCGCCGCGTCTTTCCAATGAAACACAGGGCCGCCAAACGCCGGGCGCCGCCGGCGCCGGGCATGGCTTCGTCCACCGCATTGATCGTCGTCGATAGCTTTCCGTTCATTTTTCACGGTATCCCCGGAAGATTACACCTATCACGACCCCTCTAAAGCTTGATGCGCCGCAGCCGCAGCGCGTTGGAGATCACCGACACCGAGCTCAGGCTCATGGCGGCGGCGGCGATGATGGGGCTCAACAGGATGCCGAAGAAGGGATAAAGCACGCCCGCCGCGATGGGTACGCCGAGCGCGTTGTAGGCGAAGGCCCAGAACAGGTTCTGGCGGATGTTGCGCATGACGCCGCGGCTCAGGCGCCGGGCCCGGGCGATGCCGCGCAGGTCGCCCTTGACCAGCGTCACCCCAGCGCTCTCCATGGCGACGTTGGTGCCGGTGCCCATGGCGATGCCGACGTGCGCTTGGGCCAGCGCCGGGGCGTCGTTGATGCCGTCGCCAGCCATGGCGACGACGCGGCCCGCCTCCTGCAGGCGCTTGACGACCCCCCCCTTCTGATCAGGGAGGAGTTCGGCCTCCACGTCGTCGATGCCGAGGCGGCGCGCCACGGCTTCGGCCGTCACCCGGTGGTCGCCGGTGAGCATGACGATGCGGACGCCGTCGTCGTGCAGCAGGCGCAAAGCCTCGGGAATCGTAGCTTTGATCGGGTCGGCGACACCGATGAGCCCGGCGGCGATGTCGTCCACGGCTACGAAGACGACGGTCTGGCCTTCGCCGCGCAGCTCCTCGGCACGCCTGGCCAGGACGCCCGTCTCGGCGCCGAGGTCGTCCATGAGCCGGGCGTTGCCGAGAGCGACGGCGTGCCCATCCACGGTCCCGGCGACGCCCTTGCCGGTTCGGGAGTTAAAGTCGCTCGTCTCCGAAAGCTTCAACCCCCTGTCGAGGGCGCCGGCGACGACAGCGGCGGCTAGCGGGTGCTCGCTGCCGCGCTCGAGGCTGGCGGCGAGGCGCAACATCTCGTCCTCGGCGGTGCCCTCGGCCGTGGTCGTGGAGACCAGCTTGGGCTTGCCTTCGGTCAGCGTCCCGGTCTTGTCGACGACCAGGGTGTCGATCTTTTCGAAGACCTCCAGGGCCTCGGCATTTTTGATTAGTACACCGACGGCGGCGCCGCGCCCGGTGCCCACCATGATCGACATCGGCGTCGCCAAGCCCAGCGCGCATGGGCACGCGATGATCAGCACGGCGACGGCGTTGACCAGTGCGTAGGCCATGGCCGGCGCCGGGCCAACCACGGACCACGCGATGAAGGTGATCACGGAGACGGCGACGACGACGGGCACGAAGTAGCCGGCCACCACGTCGGCGAGGCGCTGGATGGGGGCGCGCGAGCGCTGTGCCTCGGCAACCATCTGGACGATCTGGTGAAGCAGGGTCTCGGCGCCGACGCGCTCGGCGCGCATAACGAAGGAGCCGGTGTCGTTGACGGTGGCGCCGGTGACGGGGTCGCCGGCCCCCTTCTCGACGGGCAGCGACTCGCCGGTCATCATGGATTCGTCGACCGTGCTCGATCCCTCGATCACGGTGCCGTCCACAGGCACCTTTTCGCCGGGACGCACGCGCAGGCGGTCACCGTGCCCAACACGCTCGAGCGGGATGTCCTCGTCGGTTCCGTCGTCGCGCACCACATGGGCCTTCTTCGGGGTCAGGTCGAGAAGGGCGCGCAGCGCCGCGCTGGTCTGGCCGCGGGCCCGCAACTCGAGGATTTGGCCGAGCAGCACCAGCGCCGTGATGACGGCGGCGGCCTCGAAATAGATGGCGACAGCGCCTTCCGCCGAGTGGAAGGCGGAGGGGAAGGTGCCGGGCACAAGGGTGGCGATGAGGCTGTAGACGTAGGCGACGCCGACGCCGATGGCGATCAGCGTGAACATGTTGAGCTTCATGGTGGCGACGGATTTCCAGCCGCGGACGAAAAACGGCCAGCCGCCCCACAGAACCACCGGCGTGGCGAGGGCGAACTGCATCCAGTTGAGGATCGTATGGGGGAGCGCTTTTTGCAGCGGTTGTCCGGGCACTAGGTCGGACATGGCCACCAATACGAGTGGCATCGACAGAACCAGACTCGCCCAAAATCGCCGCGACATATCGACAAGTTCGGGGTTGGGCGGCTCTTCGACGCTCACCGTCGTGGGTTCCAATGCCATGCCGCAATGCGGGCAATCGCCCGGTTTGCCCTTGACGACGTCTAGGTGCATGGCGCAGGTGTAGTGGGTTCGCGTCGCCGGGAGCTGCACCGTCATGGGCTCGAGCGCCATGCCACAGTCGGGGCAACCGGCGGGCCCGTCCGTGACCACGTCGGGGTGCATGGGGCACGTATAGGGGACGCCCTCGGGCACCGCTTGCGGCGGCTTCACGGTTCCTTCCAGATACCGGTCAGGGTCGGCGGCGAACTTGGCGCGGCATCCGGTGCAGCAGAAGTGAAAGGTTTCGCCGGCGTGCTCGAAGTTGTGCTGGCTGGTCGCCGGGTCCACCGTCATGCCGCAGACCGGGTCCTTGGCCACAGTCCCTCCTGCGCCTTCTGTGGCTCCTGAAGTCTTTGGATGGGCGTGTTCGTGGCTCATGGCAGGCGTCCTCAGTTTTCCCGAAACCTTCGGTCGATCTTTTTCTGGCGGGATCGAATCCTTGGCGGCCAAGTGCTCTTGATGAAGGCCAGGGCTGCCCAGATCTGACGGTCGCTCAATATATCCACGTAAGGAGCCATGTCGGTCTGGTAGCCGGGCGGCCCGAATTTCTGGACGCCGTACTTGGTCATCTCGAACAACATCGTATCCGGATGGTGCCAGGTATGCCCGGTTTCGTCGTGGGGCGGCGCTGGAAGCCGCCCCGAGGGTAGACGCTGGCGCCAGTTGGGCTGCCCTTTCAGGGTTTCGCCGTGGCACGACGCGCATTGGGCGTCGTAGATCTGGCGGCCCAGCGCCACCAGTTCGGCGTCGGTGGCATCTGCGGTATCGACGCCGCCGGTGCGCTCTTGCAGTGCCGTGAAGCCGGCATAGCTGGCAACAGCGAGAACGGCGGCGAGCACCAGCCAAATGGCCGGGGGGCGGCGCCCACGGGCAACCTGCGGGGGTATCTTATTATCGTTCATGGAGGGTCTTTTCTGAAATGGCACCCAGGCGGCGAAATCCGGGCCTTGCAGCGGGCCTTGGCTGCCCAACATAGACCTTCTAGAGACTGGAAGGTCAAGGATCGATTGGCGGCCTGCTCCATGCCGCGCCGACGCCCCACTTGACGCCTTGCGGGGGCGTCTGCATTCTGGCGCCCCGTTCACCAGATATTCAGCGGAAGGGGTAGCGCCCGGTTTCGCGCGCGATTTCAAAATCCCTATCTTGGCCTTTTAAATGTTCTTGTTAATCGATAACTACGACAGCTTCACCTACAACCTCCGCCATTACCTGGGCGAACTGGGGGCCGAAGTCGAGGTGTGGCGCAACGATGCCCTGACCCCCGCCGACGCCCTGGCCATGGCTCCCCAGGGCATCGTCATCTCGCCGGGGCCGTGCGATCCCGACCGCGCCGGCATCTGCCTCGATTTGCTGGCGGCGGCGACCGGTAGCCTTCCCGTGCTTGGGGTGTGCCTCGGCCATCAATGCATCGGACAGGCCTTCGGCGGCCAGGTGGTGCGGGCGCCCAAGCCCATGCACGGCAAGGTCAGCCCCATCCATCACCGGGCCGGCGGGGTGTTCGCCGACCTCCCCAGTCCGCTGCAGGCGACCCGCTATCATTCCCTGACGGTGGCGCGCCAGGGCCTGCCCGACTGCCTGGAGGTGGCGGCGGACAGCGAGGACGGCGTCATCCAGGGATTGTCTCATCGCGAGCTGCCCATCCACGGCGTGCAGTTCCACCCCGAGAGCATCGCCTCGGAACACGGCCACGAGTTGTTGCGCAATTTTCTTGACCTGGCGACCGGCGGCAGGATAGCGGCATGAGAGAAACCGAAAACGACATGAAGTCGCTGCTCGCCAAGGCGGCGACCGGCGAGGCCCTGACCGAGGCCGAGGCCGAGGTCGCCTTCGACATCATCATGTCGGGGGACGCCACTCATGCCCAGATCGGCGGGTTTCTCATGGCGCTCAGGGTGCGCGGCGAAACCGTCGCCGAGATCACCGGCGCCGTACGTTCCATGCGCGCTAAGGCGCTGGCCATCGAGGCGCCGCCCGGCGCCTTCTGCATGGCCGGTACCGGCGGCGACGCCAAGGGCACTTTCAACATCTCCACCGGCACGTCCTTGGTGGTGGCGGGCTGTGGCGTTCCCATGGCCAAGCACGGTAACCGGGCGCAATCGTCCAAGTGCGGCTCGGCCGACGTGTTTGCGGCGCTCGGCGTCAACATCGACGCCGACATGGCCCTGGTGAAACGCTCCATCTGGGAGGCCGGGATCGGCTTTCTCATGGCGCCGCGCCACCACGGCGCCATGCGCCACGTGGTCGGCACGCGCGTCGAGCTCGGCACGCGCACCATATTCAACTTCCTCGGACCGCTGTCCAACCCGGCCGGGGTGAAGCGCCAGCTGGTCGGCGTTTTCACGCGCCAGTGGATTGAGCCCATGGCTCAGGTGCTGGGCAACCTGGGCAGCGAGCGCGCCTGGGTGGTGCACGGCTCCGACGGCATCGACGAGCTGACGACGACGGGGTCGTCGCACGTCGCTGAGTTGAAGGACGGCAAGGTGAGCACCTTCGAGGTGACGCCGGAGGATGCCGGCTTACCCCGTGCCGCGCCCGAAGACCTCAAGGGCGGCGACCCGGAAACTAACGCTGGCATCCTGCACGGCGTGCTCGATGGCGCCCCCGGCCCCATCCGCAACATTGTCATCCTCAACACGGCCGGCGCCCTGATCGCCGCCGGCAAGGCGGAAAACCTCGCCGAGGGAGCTGCCCTGGCCGCCGTCGCCATCGACGACGGCAAGGCGAAGGCGGCCCTGGAGAAGATGGTGGCCATCACCAATTCCAAGCCGCCCAGGCAAGAGGACGCCCCATGAGCGATATCCTGGCCCGTATCTGCGCCGACAAACTCGCTCATGTCGTCGCGTGCAAGGCGCGGCGGTCCCTCGAAGAGGTCTCAAGGGCGGCCGCCGCGGCCTCGCCACCCCGCCCCTTCGCGGCGTCCCTGGCGGAAACCCCGACTGCCGGCTACGGCCTGATCGCCGAGATCAAGCGCGCCTCGCCCTCGCGCGGGGTGATCCGCCAGGATTTCGACCCCGCCGCCCTGGCCGCGGCCTATGAAAGGGCCGGCGCGGCGTGCCTTTCGGTGCTTACCGACGTTCCCTATTTCCGGGGCGCCGATGAGTTCCTGACCACGGCGCGGGCCGCTGCCGGGCTCCCCGTATTGCGCAAGGACTTCATGCTCGATCCCTACCAGATCGTCGAGGCCCGGGCACTCGGTGCCGATTGCGTGTTGATCATCATGGCGGCCCTTGACGTGGCACGGGCCGGCGAACTGGAAAGCGCCTCCCGGGAGTTGGGCATGGACGTGCTCATCGAGGTCCATGACGAGGCCGAGTTGGAACGGGCATTGGCGCTGGAGGCGCGGCTCATCGGTGTTAACAACCGCAACCTCAAGACCCTGGAGGTTGATCTAGCCACCACCGAACGGCTGGCCGCCCGCGTACCCGCCGGCCGCATTCCGGTCAGCGAAAGCGGCCTCGATTCGCCCGACGACTTGGCGCGCATGGCGCGGGCCGGCGTCAACTGCTTCCTGATCGGCGAATCGCTGATGCGCCACGACGACGTGGAGGGGGCCACCCGCGCCATACTCGCCGCTCCCCAGCGGCGCGCGGCGAGGGCCTGACCGCCATGGGGTCCCTCACCCACTTCGATGACGACGGCAACGCCGTCATGGTCAACGTCTCCGCCAAGGAGGCGACCGAGCGCACCGCCACCGCCAAGGGCAGCGTGTTCATGCAAGCCGACACCCTGGGCTTGATCGTGGCGGGCGGCGTCAAGAAGGGGGACGTGCTGAGCGTTGCCCAACTCGCCGGCGTCATGGGCGCCAAGCGCACCCCCGATCTCATTCCGCTGTGTCATCCGCTGGGGCTGAGTGCGGTCGACGTGGCGCTCTCCTGCGATGCCGAACGCCGCGCCGTCGACATCACCGCCACCTGCAACCTCACCGGCAAGACTGGCGTCGAGATGGAGGCGCTCACCGCGGTGGCGGTGGCGGCGCTCACCGTCTACGACATGTGCAAGGCGGTAGACCGGGGCATGCGCATCGCTGACATCCGCCTCGTCCGTAAAGCCGGCGGCAAGTCGGGGACATACCAGGCCGAATGATTTCCGTCGCCGAAGCCCTCGCCCACGTCACCTCGAGCCTGCGACCCCTGGCCGCCGAGCAGGTGGCGCTATCCGATGCGCTGGGACGCGTGCTTGCCGAAGACGTTGCCTCGCGGCTAACCCAGCCGCCCGTCGACGTTTCCGCCATGGACGGCTATGCGGTGCATGCCGCCGACGTGGCCAACGTCCCCGTCACCTTGAAGGTGATTGGCGAATCGCCGGCCGGCGGCGCCTTCGACGACGTTCTCGGCGCCGGCCAGGCGGTGCGCACTTTCACCGGCGCCATGGTGGCGGACGGCGCCGACGCCATCGTCATCCAGGAGGTCACCGACGCCGAGGGCGACACGGTAATCATCAAGGAAAGTACCGCGCCCGGCGCCTACATCCGCCGGGCCGGCCAGGATTTCCGTACCGGACAAGTGCTGCTGGCGGCCGGGAAATTGCTGACGGCGCGCGACGTCGGACTGGCGGCGGCCATGAACGTTCCCTGGCTGATGGTGCGGCGGCGGCCGCGCATCGCCATCCTGGCCAGCGGCGACGAGGTGGTGATGCCGGGCGAGCCCCTGGCCCGCAACCAGATCATCAGTTCCAACAGCGTCGCCCTCGACGCTTACGTGCGGGCGCTCGGCGGCGTGCCCATAATCCTCGGTATTGCCCGTGACGACGAGGAGTCGCTGCACGCCATGCTGGCCGGCACGGAGGGCGCCGACATGCTGGTCACCATCGGCGGCGCCTCGGTCGGCGACCACGACCTGGTGCGCAAGGTGCTGGGCGAAGAAGGGCTTGATCTCACCTTCTATAAGGTCGCCATGCGCCCCGGAAAGCCGCTCATCTTCGGACGCCTCGGCAACGTGCCGGTGCTCGGCATGCCCGGCAATCCGGTCTCCGCCGGGGTCTCTTCCGTAATCTTTCTGGGCCCGGCTATGGAGGTCATGCTGGGGCTCAGGCGCCCCGGAGAAGATGCCGCCGAGCCGGCGCCGACGGCGCTTCTCGGGCGCCCCCTAGAAGCCAACGACCGGCGCCAGGATTACCTGCGCGCCAAACTCGCTCGTGACAATGAGGGTAGTCCGGTGGCCACCCCCTTCGACAAGCAGGACAGCGCCATGATGGCCCGTCTTGCCGCCGCCGATTGCCTGGTCGTACGCCCGCCGAACGCGCCCCCAGCCGAGGCCGGCGAACGCGTCGAGATCGTGCCGCTGGCCACCGGCCTGCTCTCCATCTGAGCTCCCGCGGATTTTTTCGCTTTTGGCGTTATGCGGGCCGTTTGGCCCGGGCAACGGAGCGCCGGGCGATTTATTTTCGGAAAGAAGGCTTGACGCGAAGAAAGAACCAAACTAGAACACGTAAGAACGTTTATCTTTTGTTTCATATCTTGTGGTCGGCGGCGATTGCCCGACCAAGGATTGAAAAAATGCCTGAGCCAGCCGGAACTTTCGCGGCGCCACGCCACACTCCGTGGACCGGCGGCCAGCATTGAGGGGTGGGAACAGCACATGTTGACCAAGAAGCAGTACGAGCTTTTGGTTCTGATCGACCAACGCATCCGCGAGAACGGGGTTCCGCCTTCCTTCGACGAGATGAAGGACGCGCTGGGCCTGCGTTCCAAGTCGGGCATCCACCGCCTGATCTCCGGGCTCGAGGAACGGGGCTTCATTCACCGCATGCCCCACCGCGCCCGGGCCCTCGAGGTCCTGCGTTTGCCCGAGAACATCCAGCCCCGGGAACGGCCAGGCGGCAGCAGTTTCGCGCCCAACGTCATCGAGGGTGATTTCAAGATTCCGGCGGTCCGTGCCGCGGCGGCCGCCGAGGCGGTCGAACTGCCCCTTTACGGTCGCATCGCGGCGGGTGCGCCAATCGAGGCCTTGCGTGATAGCTCGGAGATAATGAACGTGCCGGCGAGCCTGCTCGCCAGCGGCGAGCACTATGCCCTTGAGGTGGACGGAGACTCCATGCTGGAGGCTGGGATCTATGATGGCGACACGGCGATCATCCGGCGCACCGACACCGCCGAGAGCGGCAGCATCGTCGTCGCCTTGATCGACGACAACGAAGTGACCCTTAAGCGGCTTCGCCGCAAACACAACTCCATCGCGCTGGAGCCCGCCAACAAGGCCTTCGAGACCCGCATCTTCGGTCCCGACCGGGTCAAGGTGCAGGGGCAACTAGTGGGGCTGATCCGCAAGTATTGAAGGTAGCTGCTATCTTCTAAGCTGATCGCTGATAGGTTATTCCCGCCGCACCACCCACGGGCCGCACAGCGGCTTTCGTTGACGCTCTACGACGCGCACGCGTCCCCCCTCCCCCATCCACACCGCATGGCCTCCCTCGTACCACTATCCCACCTCCAGTCGACATCAGCACGATTAACGGGCCACCGATAAAGGTCGAGGAACCCGCATCCCGCCGAAATTCGAACGCGCCTGCTGGAATTCCGGTGAAATTGTGCTACACCACGGGCGCCATGGAATCGGGCCGGCGGCGCCGGCGCCTCGAAGGAATTCGCCCCAACCCATGCCTCCCAGCCAATGACGGTCGTCACACGCTTCGCTCCCTCCCCCACCGGCTTCCTCCATCTCGGGGCGGCGCGCACCGCGCTGTTCAACTGGCTCTATGCCAGGCATCACGGGGGGCGTTTCCTGTTGCGCATCGAGGACACTGACCGCAAGCGATCCACCACACAAGCGCTGGACGCTATCCTCGACGACTTGCGCTGGTTGGGGCTTGAGTGGGACGGAGATTGGGTATCCCAGTTTGCGCGCCGCCCCCGTCACGCCGAGGCCGCCGAACGGCTTCTCGCCGAGGACACGGCCTTTCGCTGCTACTGCACCCCCGGGGAACTGGCCGAAATGCGCGAAAAGGCGTTGCAGGCCAGCCGCACCCGTCTTTACGACGGGCGTTGCCGGAAGCGCCGTGAGGCCGAAGCGCCTTCGGGAATTACCCCCGCGATTCGCTTCAAGGCGCCGCTTGAGGGGGAGACCGTAATCGATGACCTGGTCCAGGGCGAGGTCACGGTGGCCAACGAGAAACTCGACGACATGGTGCTGTTGCGCGGCGACGGCACACCCACCTACATGTTGGCCGTGGTCGTCGACGACCACGATATGGGGATCACTTTCGTCATCCGTGGCGACGATCACCTCACCAACGCCTTCCGCCAATATCAGTTGTACCTGGCGCTTGGCTGGGAGGCGCCGGCATTCGCCCACATCCCCCTTATCCACGGGGCCGACGGCGCCAAGCTGTCGAAGCGCCATGGGGCGCTCGGCGTAGAATCCTACCGCGACGACGGCTGCCTTCCCGAAGCCCTCGCCAATTACTTGTTGCGTCTGGGTTGGAGCCACGGAGACGACGAAGTCATCGACTTACAACAAGCCACCGCGTGGTTCGACCTGGACGCGGTGGGTCGCTCCGCGGCGCGATTCGATGCCGCCAAGCTGGAAAATCTCAACGGCCACTACCTGCGCACCGCCGATGACCGGCGGCTCGTCGATCTCGTCATGCCGCGTCTCGCCGACGAACTTGCCGGGCAATTCGCCGAGCAACACGCCATTACGGTGGAGGCGCGTCTGGAACAGGGCATGGCAGGCTTGAAGGAACGCGCGAAAAACATCGTTGAACTAACCAATAATGCGATGTTTTATGCGCGAAAACGTCCTTTGCCTTTAGCCGACAAGGCGGTCGCCCTCCTCGGCAGCGAAGCGCGCCGCCACCTCGTTGGCTTGAGTCCACGCTTGGACGCAGCTGCAGATTGGAAGGCGGACGCCCTTGAGGAACTCCTGAGGCGATATTCCGACGAAGAACGTGTTAGACTGGGAAAGATCGCACAACCCCTCCGCGCCGCCCTGACCGGTGCCGCCGCCTCGCCGGGAATCTTTGAGATCATGGAAGTGCTGGGCAAGGAGGAAACGTTGGGGCGTCTGGACGACGTCATCCAGGGTGCCTGAAAGACCAATTGAAACGGCCCGATGGCCGACCAAGTCCGTTCAAGGACGATGGGACGCCGGCGACCACGCCGGGGACCCGAAGCGTAGGGAAGGAAGGTGCCAATGAACACCCCACAAAAGGCCGCCGCCAGCGCTTCGGAAGTGTCGTTCACACTGACCGACAACCGGAACGGCGAGACCATAGAGCTGCCGGTGCTTGCCGGGACCGAGGGTCCGCAAGTCATCGACGTGCGGCGCCTCTACGCGGAATCCGGTTGCTTTACCTACGACCCCGGATACACCTCGACGGGAAGCTGCGAATCCAGGATTACCTTTATCGACGGCGACAAGGGGATCCTTCTTTACCGCGGTCATCCCATCGAGGAGCTCGCGGAACACGCCGAATACATGGAAGTCTGCTATCTGCTTCTGTACGGAGAGCTGCCCACCCAGGACCAAAAGAACAAGTTCGAGAAAAACATCACCTACCACACCATGTTGCATGAGCAACTCGCCTACTTCTTCCGGGGGTTCCGCCGGGATTCCCACCCCATGGCGGTAATGTGCGGGGTGGTGGGCGCGCTGTCGGCCTTCTACCACGATAGCACCGACATTTCGGACCCCAAGCACCGCATGGTCGCGTCACACCGTTTGATCGCCAAGATGCCGACCATCGCGGCCATGGCCTACAAGTTCTCGCTCGGCCAGCCCTTCGTTCATCCGCGCAACAACCTACGCTATTCCGAAAACTTTATGCACATGATGTTCGCCACGCCGTGCGAGGATTATGTGGTCAGTCCGGTGTTGGCCCGGGCCATGCGGCGCATTCTCATCCTGCACGCCGATCACGAACAGAATGCCTCGACCTCGACCGTTCGCCTAGCCGGTTCCAGCGGCGCTAATCCGTTTGCCTGCATCGCCGCCGGCATCGCTTCGCTGTGGGGTCCGGCGCATGGCGGCGCCAACGAGGCAGTCCTAAAAATGCTCGGGGAGATCGGTTCCATGGACCGCATCCCCGAATACGTCAAGCGCGCCAAGGACAAGGACGATTCCTTCCGCCTCATGGGCTTTGGCCACCGTGTCTACAAGAATTTCGACCCACGCGCCAAGGTCATGCAGAAGACCTGCCACGAGGTGCTGAGCGAACTCGGCGTCAACGAGCCGTTGCTCGAACTGGCGATGGAACTCGAACGCATCGCGCTCGAAGACGACTATTTCGTGGAAAAAAAGCTCTATCCCAACGTCGACTTCTATTCCGGCATCATCTTGCGGGCCATGGGCATCCCGTCTTCCATGTTCACCGTCTTCTTCGCCGTGGCGCGCACGGTAGGATGGGTGGCCCAGTGGAACGAGATGATCGAGGACCCCTTGCAGAAAATCGGACGCCCGCGCCAGCTTTACACCGGACCGTCACAACGCCCCTACCTGCGCATCGGGGACCGCGAGTAAGCTGCCCGCGATCAGCGTTCGATGAGCTCGATCTTGTAGCCGTCGGGGTCCTCGATGAAGGCGATGACGGTGGAGCCGTGCTTCATCGGTCCTGGCGGACGCGGGATGTTAATCCCCTCCTTTTCCAGCGCTTCGCAGGTGGCGTAAATAACAGGCACGCCGACGGCGATGTGACCGTACCCACTGCCCAGTTCGTAGGACTCGTCCTGATCCCAGTTATGGGTGAGTTCGATGACCGTGTGGTCGGCCTCGTCCCCGTAACCGACGAAAGCCAGGGTAAACTTGCCCCCGGGGAAATCTTTCTTGCGCAGAACTTTCATGTTGAGAAAACGCGTGTAGAAGTCGAGCGACTTGTCCAGGTCCTTCACCCTGAGCATGGTATGCAGAAACCGGAACTCGTTGGTTTGTTCGGTCACGGTGGCTTCCTATGATATTCTTGCGTGGTTTCTAGGGTAACGAGACACGGCGTCAAGCACCGCGCGTGCCGCCCGTTCGCTGGGTGACGGCCCGCCGAGCCCGATACGGCGCAGGGCCTCCGCCGCCGCTTCCGTCTGCGCCGCGCCGCCGCCGTCGAGCAAGCCCTCGATGGCCGGCGCCAGCAATTGCGGGCGACAGTCGACTTGAATGAACTCCGGCACCACTTCGCGTTCGAGAACGATGTTTACCAAGTTGGCGTAGGGGATGCGGATCAGGCGGCGGAGCAGCCAAGCGGTCAGGGGATTGACACGATAAGCGATGACGGTGGGCACTCGGGCCAGGGCCAACTCCAAGGCCACGGTGCCCGAGGCGGCAAGCGCCGCGTCCGAGGCGGCGAAGCCGTCGAATTTTTCGCTCTCTCCGTCGATCACGAGCGCCGGCACTGGCCACTTCGCGACGACACGGGAGACGTCGCCGGCCACGCCCGCCACCGTCGGCACCACTGCGCGCAGCCGCGGACGGGCGCGCTTGAGATGACCCAGGGTGGCGCCGAAGACGGGGAGCAGCCGCGCCGTCTCGCCGCGCCGGCTGCCGGGCAGAACGCAGACGACGGGGTCGTCTCCGGCGATACCGCGGCGGCGGCGGAAGGCGCCGCCGTCTCCCTTGTCGGCGTCGCTTTCCACCACCGGATGGCCGACGAAGGTGCAGGTCAGCCCCTCGGCTTCAAAATAGGGTGGTTCGAAGGGCAGCAGGGCCAGCAAGTGATCGAGAAAACCAGCTACCTCGCGAGCCCGCCCCGGACGCCACGCCCACACCGAGGGCGCCACGTAATGGATCAAGGGGATCCCGGCACCTTTCAAGCACTTGGCGACCCGGAAATTAAAGCCCGGCGAATCGATGGTGATCAACGCCGCCGGTCGCCGCCGGCCGATCTCGGCCACCGTTTGTCCCAGGCGGCGCGACAGCCTGGGCAGGTGAGGAAGCACCTCGGCCAGCCCCATCACGGATAGCTCGCTCATGGGAAAGAGGCTGCTTAGCCCTTGCTCGGACATACGGGAGCCGCCGATTCCGGCAAAGTGTACGTGGCCCCGGCAAAGGACTTTCAGCGCCGCCATCAGGCGTCCGCCAAGGACATCGCCAGAGGGTTCGCCGGCAATCAGGAAGAGGAGCGGTGCCGTCTCGCCGGAAGAAGTTCTCACCCCTTGCCGTCCCCGGTGTCGCCCGTCCCGCCGACGGACACGCCGATGACGAATATCCCCTCCGCGTCCGCCGCCCGCGCGACGGCTGAGCGGTCGATGACGAGAGCGCCATGCGCCTCGATCGCGATTCCGCGCAAGCCGGCCGCTGCCGCCGCGTCAACCGTCCCGACGCCGATGGTGGGCAGGTCGGCGCGAGCTTCCTGGCTCGGCTTTTTCACCTTCACCAGCACGCCACCCGGACCTTCCCGGCGCAGTTCCCCGCAGCGCGCCAGCATGGCGTCCGTTCCCTCTATGGCTTCGACGGCGAGCACTAGCCCCTGCTGCACGACCGCCGCCTGGCCGATATCCAAGGCGCCAATCCCGCGTGCCGCCGCGATGCCCCGCTCGATGTCGCCAAGGGCCGCCGCGTCCGGCTCCACGGCTCCGTAGACGCCGGGCGGTGCCAGGTCGTCGGGGAGCAGGGCTTCGGGGCCGATAACGCGGAATCCCTCACGTTCTTCAAGTTCCTGGATGATCGCCGAAAGGGTGCCGTCGTCGCCCAGCGTCCGCCCCCCCGCCCTGGCCAGCAACGCGACCGCCCGAGCGTCCGGACGCAGAGCGGTGAGCGACGGGCGGCGTATGCGGCCCGCGAAGACCAAGTCCTCGACCCCGGCTTCGCGGAGTCTGTCGATGAGTGATCCCGCCGCGCCCAAGCGGACCCAGACGTGGGGCACGTCGTCGACGGTTTCGGGGTCCGTCTGGCCCTCGAAGGCGGCGACAAGGAATTGGCGTCCGGACGCGCGGCACGATTGGATGAGACGGACCGGCAACGAGCCGCCGCCGGCTAGAATTCCGAGTTTACGCGGCATCTTCCAATTGAGGTTGACAGATGGCACGCGAAGAATCGGCGCGGATAAATTTGACGATTTCCATCACCGGTTCGATTTCGGGCATGAGCTCGGCAACGTCATTCAGGCGTTCCGTCATGGTGCCTTCGGGCGCGAAGAGGAGACGATAGGCGCTGCGAAGCGCGTGGATGACCTCGCGCGAGAATCCCCGGCGCTTGAGCCCCACCACGTTCAATCCCGATAGGCGCGCCCGGTTGCCCACGACCGAACCGTAGGGGATGATGTCGTTCTCCACCCCCGACATACCGCCGACCATGGAGTGGCGTCCGACGCGCACAAACTGATGAACCGCCGACAATCCCCCGAGGATGGCCCACTCGCCGATTTCCACGTGGCCGCCCATGGTGGCGTTGTTGACGAGGATGACATGATCGCCGATCTGGCAATCATGAGCCACGTGGCTGCCCACCATGAACAGGCAGTTGTTGCCGGTCCGCGTGACCATTCCTCCACCCTCGGTGCCGGGGTTCATGGTGACCTGCTCGCGGATGACGTTGTTGCAGCCGATTTCCAGGCGCGAGGCCTCTCCCATGTATTTGAGGTCTTGCGGCTGGAGCCCGATCGAGGCGAAGGGAAACATGCGGGTGTTGGAGCCCACAGAAGTGCGGCCGCCGACTACCACATGGGATAACAGCTCGACGCCGTCGTCCAACTCGACCTCGGGGCCGACGACGCAATAGGGGCCGATGGTGACGTTGTCGCCGATACGAGCGCCGTCTTCGACGATGGCCGTGGGATGAATATCAGTCATTCAACTGTCCGCGATCATGGCCGAGTACGTCGCCTCGGCCATCAAGGTGCCCTCGACCTTGGCCTGGCCGGCGAATTTCCACACTTTGCCTCGGCTTTGTAGTTTCTCGACATGGATATGAACCGTATCGCCCGGGGTTATCGGTTTTCGAAAGCGCGCCGAATCCACCGACATGAAATAGACGAGCCTGCCTTCCACGTCCTCGCCCATGGTGTACACGACCAGGGCTGCTGACGTTTGCGCCATGGCCTCGACGATCAACACGCCGGGCATGATGGGGCGCGAAGGGAAATGTCCCTGGAAGTAAGGCTCGTTGATGGAGACGTTCTTGATGCCGACGGCGCTGACATCGGGGACAAGCTCAACGATGCGGTCGATCATCAGGAAGGGATAGCGGTGCGGGATCAATCGCTTGATCCGTTCGATGTCCAAAGTGCCGCCGGCGGTATCTCCGGACTCCATCGCTCACCCTTTCTTCTTCTTTGTCAAGTTCGCCAGCGTGGCCTGTTCGCGCCAGTGCTCCTTGGCCGGCTTGGCGGGAAAGCCGGCAACGGTGACGCCGTCGGCGACATCACGCATGACGCCACTTTGGGCCGCGATGCGGGCGCCGCTGCCGACACGCAGATGACCGGCCAGGCCGGCTTGTCCTCCGATAATCACGAAGTCTCCGATTTCCGTGCTGCCGGAGATGCCCACCTGGGCGACAATCACGCAGCCCCGGCCGATCCGCACGTTGTGGGCGATCTGCACGAGATTGTCGATCTTGGTCCCGGCGCCGATCACGGTGTCCGGTGCGGCTCCCCGGTCGATCGTCGTGTTGGCGCCGATTTCCACGTCGTCCTCGATGATGACCCGACCGACCTGCGGTACCTTTAGGTGGCCTTCGGCACCAAGGGTGAAACCGAATCCGTCCTGTCCGATGCGCACCCCTGGGTGGATGATGACGCGCGCGCCGATAATGCAGAAGGCAAGCGATGCACCCGCCGCCACCACGCAATCGTCTGCGATGACGACACCCTCGCCGATGACCGCGTTGGCTCCGATGTGGCAGCCACCTCCGATTTCGGCCCGGGGGCCGATGACGGCACTAGCGTCAATTTGGCATCCAGCGCCGAGCTTCGCGGTAACATCGACGCTCGCCGTAGGGGCGACGCCGGGCTCCGGTTTCGCTTGCGGGTGAAAAGAACGGACCACCACCGCGTACCCCCGGTAGGGCTCGTCCATCAAAAGCAAGGCCATCCCCACGGGAGCTTTGTCGGCGAAGGCCGGCGCAACCAGGCAGGCCCCCGCCTCGCTACGCGAAAATCTGTCCGTGTAAAGCCTGTTGTCCAAGAAGCTCACATGGTCCTCGGTGGCCCGATCCAGGGGCGCTACGTCCGTGAACAGGGTCTCCGGCGCCGTGTCGCCAGCGATCTTGGCTCCGGATATTTCAGATATCTCCTTCAAAGTGAACGGACCAGCGACAGAATAAAAACGCGGGTCGGCCATGGGCTAATTTCCGCTTTTCTTGGCCTTGGCGACGGGGGCCTGCACCTTGACATCGGGTAATTTGAGGTTCAAGCGCTCAAGGACGATCCGGGTTATTTCCAACTCCGGGGTTACGAGAATTGTCTGATCCTTACGGAAAAGCAGGGTGAAATTGTGCTCTTTGGCCAGTTCGGTGATGACCAGGTTGAGTACCTTCTGCACTTCGCCCATGGCTTGATTCAGGACTTCGTTCAGCATCTGCTTGCGCTGCTGCACCAAGCGTTGGGCGTCGGCGACCCGGTTTTCGAACTTCCGCCGTTCATCGTTGTAGGCGGTGGGCGCCAGGATGGCGCGCTGCCTGCTGAGTTCCTGGTTGGCGTTGACGATTTCCTTCTCTTCTTTCTCGATTTCTCCCTGAAAGGCCTGGCGGTACTTGCCGATTTGGGTCCGAACACTCTTTACTGCCGTGGCATTTCGCAGAATCGCCTGCACGTCGATGATGGCCATTTTGACCAGTATTCCCGGATTTTCCGGTGTCTGGGCAATGGCCTCGAAGGCGGAAAATGGAACGGCCCATAGCGCAATGCTTAGAAGCATCGGTATCAAGTGTTTAAGTGCCATGATCAAAAATTAGCTCCGAAATTTATCCGGATTCTCTCGGTTTCGTCGAAACTTTCCTTGAAGAATGGAATGGCGATATCAAAGCCTAGCGGTCCAAAGGGTGATTGCCAGCTTACTCCGGTGCCAATAGAGGCTCGCAGGCTGCCTGTATCATTGACGTCGGAACCCGAAGGCTCGACCTTACCCTGGCTTCCCCAATCCGTGAAGACCCTGCCGGTAATCCCCAACTCCGGCGGCAAACCGAAAGGAAAAGACAACTGCAGCCCGGCCAGAAGGAACCATTCGCCACCCAGCGCGTCCCGGGTGTTTGAATCGCGGGGCCCAATCCCGGAGTTGCTGAAGCCTCGCAGGTCGTCGCCGCCGACGAAATATCGATCGGGAAGCCGCACGTCCTCGCCGATTCCCATGATCGTCCCCCCGGATGCCCTCGATGAAAGGACCCACTGATCCTTCAGCGAATAAAAATGTGTCCCGTACAAGCCGTTGCGTAAGTACTTGGCATCGCCGCCTAGGCCGGCCACGGCATTGATCAAGCGAATTTTGTAGCCCTTGGTTGGCGTCACGACGTTGTTGCGGCGGTCATACGTGATCCTGTGGGAGATTTCGGAGCGAACCGTCGTTCCCGCCTGCTCGCGGATGAAACGGGACGCTTTGCTGTCAATGTCGGTAATTTCCGTTTGCCGAAGGGAATACTTCCACCGTTGCGACAAGCGCTCGGCAATCGGATATCCGCCGCGCACCGCGAAGCCGATCGTTTCGCGATCGAATGAACTGGTGTCCTGAAGGCTGGTCGAGGCGTTGAAGATATCTACGCCTGCCGTTATCTCGCGATCGAGGAATGCGGGGTCGGTGAAACGCAGGTCGAGCTGACTTTGGCGTTGAGCGAGTATCGTTTTGAGACTGAGATCGAGGCCGCGGCCGAGTAAATTTCGTTCCTGGACACCGACTTCGACGAGGGCGCCGTCGGTCGAGGAATATCCCGCCCCGAGAGAGGGGGTGCCAGTCGATTTTTCCTCAACTTCGACCTTGATGATCGTCTTGTCTGGCGCCCTTCCCGGCACCTCCTCAACCTTCACGTTCTCGAAAAAATCCAGGTTTTGAATGCGCTCTTGCGAGCGGCGGAGCTTGGTCTTGTTGAAGGCATCCCCCTCTACGAGGCGCATTTCGCGGCGCACAACCTTATCGAGGGAGCGGACGTTGCCCGATATGTCGATGCGTTCCACGAACACGCGCGGGCCTTCATTGATCTCGAAGGACACGTTGATCTCGCGGGTATTGCGGTCGCGGTTGATACGTGGCCGGATGTCGACGAAGGCATAGCCCAGGGTCCCCACCCGATCGCTCAGATCATCGATCGTTTTTTCCACGAGATCGGAGTCGTACCAATCCTGTTCCTCGATCTCGATGTTCCGCAACAAGCTTTCGGCATCGAGGTCGTGAAGCTGGGCATCGACCTCGATCTTGCCGAACCGGTAACGGGCGCCCTCATCCACGGTAAAAGTGATGAAAAAGTCCTGGCGATCCGGTGTCATCTCGGCGAGCGCCGAAGCAACGCGGAAATCGGCGTAACCGTTACTCAGATAAAACCGCCGCAAGAGTTCCCGGTCTAGGGTCAAGCGATCCGGGTCGTATTTGTCGTCAACCGAGAAAAAACGGTACCAGCGCGTTTCCCGCGTTCGGATGGCCTCGCGCAGGCGGTCGTCGTTGAACGCACGGTTGCCGATGAATCGAATGCGCTCGATTTCGGTTGCTGAACCCTCACTGATCTCGAAGACCAAATCCACCCGGTTCTGCGGCAATTGGATGATTTTTGGCTCTACGGTGGCCGCGAAACGTCCCAGCTGACGGTATATGGTCAGCATTCGTTGGACATCGTTTTGCACCTTAGTGCGGGTGAAAATGATCCTTGGCCGCAGGGTTAGCTCGGACTCCAGTGTCTCGTTCGCGACGATCTTGTTGCCCTCGAAAGCGATGCGATTGATGACCGGGTTTTCGACCACGGTGACGATTAGGGTGTCACCATGTTGCTGCATGCCGACGTCGGCAAACAGGCCGGTCGCGAACAGGCTCTTCAACGAGCGGTCGACGCGCCGGGCGTCGTACAGGTCGCCCTCTTGGATAAGCATGTAGGAGCGTATGGTGTCCGGCTCTACGCGCTGCGCGCCTTCGACGAGGATTTCGCGTACGACGGTGCTCGATTGAGCCATAGACGGCCATGGTTGCGCCGCCATTACCGTGACCCACCAGCCAATAACGAAGTAGCGAACAAAATTTCGCAAGTACCCCTCAAAACAAACGTGGGTCAGGTTACGAGTTCCCTAATAAGTTCGAATGCTTTTAGATGGATCAGATCGTTCCAAGTGGCAAACAATATTAGAAGCAATACCAGAATCAGGCCGAATCGGAAACCGTATTCTTGAATGCGCTGATCCAGGGGCCGCCCCCGAATGGCCTCGAAGACGTAATAGGTCAGATGTCCGCCATCCAGCATCGGTATGGGAAAAAGATTTATGAGGCCTAGGTTTATGGAAAGAGCGGCCAAGAACAAGATCAAGTTGACGATGCCCCCTTGGGCCATTTGGCCCGACAACTGCGCGATGCGGATCGGTCCGCCCAACTCTTCCGACGTCCGCGAGCCGACGATGACCTCTCCCACGTAAACGAGGATGCGTGCGCTCAGCCTGATCGTTCTCTCCACCGCCATCCAGGTTGCCGCGGCGGGGTTTTGGCGCTCGTACCCTATTTGATCCGGATCGGGCGCCACCCCGAGCAGACCGATCGTGCTCGTTTCTCCGGAACCGTCGGCGACCCGGTGCGGCTTGGGAGTAGCCTGAAATGCCATTTTGCCGCCACCGCGCGCAACGATAATGTCAAGCCGCCTACCCGGCGCGGCGCTGACGATGCGGCGCAGGTCCTCGAACCAAGTGAGTGCTTCGCCGTCGATGCTGAGAATCCTGTCTCCCGCCGCGATTCCGGCTTTCGCCGCCGCCGAGCCTGCTTGCACGCTACCGACGCCGGCCAGGAGCCTGGGGTTCCCGGCGATCGCGAACAAGGCGGCGAGGACAACGATGGCGAACAAAAAATTGGCAATGGGGCCGGCAGCAACGATGGCGGCTCGTTGTCGAAGCGACTTGTGGGAGAAGGAAACAGCTTTATCCGCTTCCGTCAGGGGGCGTTCCTCGTCCTCGGCCGCGGCGCTCTCGCCGAACATCTTGACGTAGCCGCCAAGGGGCACTGCGCCGATCTTCCAGCGCGTCCCAATCCTATCGGTCGAGCCGTAAATCTCGGGACCGAACCCGATGGAAAAGACCTGCACGAGCACACCATTGCGTCGCGCCACCCAGTAGTGGCCCATCTCGTGGACGAAGACGAGAAGGGTCAAAACGAACAGGAAAGGAACCAGGTAGTCCCAGACAAAGTTCAGCGCGTCGATCATGTGTCGGCCCGTTCCAGATATTCCCGAAAATGGATGTTAAATTCTATCCGCTAGCGTGCGTGCCTTGAAATCAAATCCCGCGCGATCCCGCGCGCCGTGGCGTCGGCCAAGTGAACATCGTCCAGAGTATTCAGTTCCCCATTGGGCGCCTTGTCGAGGGTTCGCGCGACCGTTCGGACAATGTCAAGGAAGCCGATTTCGCGGACCAGGAAAGATTGCACGGCGATTTCGTTGGCGGCGCTGAGGATGGTGGGCGCCGCGCCACCCGTTTCCAATACCTGGCGGGCCAGGGCCAGGGCAGGAAACCTATCTTGATCGGGAGCCTCGAACGTGAGTTCGCGGACCTCCTCGAGGCGCAGACGCGGTGCCGAAGTCGCCATGCGCTTCGGCCAGCCGAGAGCGTAGGCGATGGGTACCCGCATATCGGGCGTGCCCAATTGCGCCAAAACGGAGCCGTCGACGTACTCGACTAGGCTGTGCACCACCGATTGCGGATGCACCAGGATGTCGATCTGGTTCTTCTCGACCGGGAACAGATGATAAGCCTCGATCAACTCCAATCCCTTGTTCATCATGGTCGCGGAATCGACGGAAATCTTCGCCCCCATGTCCCAGTTCGGATGGGTGACCGCTTGCTCGGGAGTCACCGTTTCCATGGCCTCCGTCTCCAGCGTACGGAACGGCCCGCCGGACGCCGTCAGGATGATGCGATCCACCTTGTCGGCGTGGTTGAAATCGAAGACCTGGAATATGGCGCTGTGTTCGGAATCCACGGGAAGCAGGGTGGCGCCGCTACGCTCTATCTCGGCGGCCATTACCTGACCCGCGGCAATCAGGCATTCCTTGTTGGCGAAAGCGACGATGGCGCCACGTTGCACCGCGCTCAGGGTTGGGCGCAATCCCGCCGTCCCGACGATCGACGCCATGACCCACTCTGCGGGCCGAGCGGCCGCTTCGATAACCGCGTCGCTTCCGGCCGCCAGCTCTATGCCGGTTCCGCCGAGGGCCTTCTTGAGTTCCTGGTAGCACGCTTGGTCCGCAACTACCGCCATGTGGGGTAGCAGCCGTTGCGCTTGTTCGGCCAGCGCCTCAACGTTGCGGTTGGCGGTAAGTGCCTCGACCACGAAGGAACCGGGCTGGCGCGCGATCAACTCGATGGTTTTCGAGCCGACTGAGCCCGTCGATCCCAATACGGTGACGTGACGGGGCGGCGTCTCCACCTCGGTGGTTCTCATGTCCATGCCAATACACTGCCGCTGCCGGTCATACCAAGCAGAGCGACCACCGCGGATGCTGCCAACAGGCCATCGACGCGGTCCAACAAGCCGCCGTGGCCGGGGATCAGGTTGCTCGCGTCCTTGGCATGGAAATGTCGTTTCATTGCCGATTCCACAAGATCCCCTCCCTGTGCCGTCACGGCGAGCCCGGCGCTCACGGCGGCGAGAGGCACCCAGCCGGCCTTTCCCAGGAATCCGGCGGCCACGGCGCCGGCGACAGCGGAAAACGCGGCGCCGCCGACCAGCCCGGCCCAGGTCTTGTTTGGACTGAGCGTCGGGGCCAGCCGTGGTCCCCCGACCATGTGGCCAAAGGCATAGGCGCCGATGTCAACGCACCATACCACGGCGAACAGCCAAATCACGGTCTCGCGGCCCAATTGAGGGTCGCCGCGAAGCCACAGGAGCGCCAAGCAGGGAATTCCGATGCACAACATCCCGGCCCCCTGCCACAAAGGAAGCAAGAACGAGTTGGCCTCCCCGTCTCCCGTCTGGCGCCTGCCTACTAGCGGCAAACCCAAAAGGGCACCGGCACCGATGGCGAGCGCCACCGGCGCAAGCACGGGGCGCCCCATCGCCAGGCTGGCCAACGCGCCCAGGATGGCGAGCGCCATTATCGTTCCACCTATCTCGAATACGCCTCCGTTGCATAGGCGATTCCATTCCCAGACCATTACCATGGCGGCGGCGGTGAGCATCGCCTCGAAAAACGGAGAACCCGCATACACGACAAGCAGCACCGGTGGCGCCAAGACGAGGGCGGAAATCGTGCGCAAACCCAGGGCGCTGGCGGCCATCTTAGACGCCGGTTGTACCATAACGTCGTTCACGGCCATGATACTCCCTGATGGCGTCCTCGAAATCCTGCTTCGAGAAATCAGGCCATAGCGTGTTCACGAAGACGAATTCGGCATAGGCAAGCTGCCACAGCAAGAAGTTGCTGATCCGCTTCTCTCCACTGGTGCGGATGAGAAGATCGGGATCCGGGATACTGGCGGTGAACAGGCATTCCGCGAACGTTTGCTCGTCGATTTCCTCGGGCCTCAGTACCCCCTTCGCCACACGCCGCGCTAAGCGGCGGGCCGCCACGGCTATTTCCATGCGTCCGCCATAGCTCAAGGCGATGATCAGGGTCAGTTTCTTGTTGCTTGCCGTCCGCTCCTCCGCGCCCTCGATCAGTTCAACAATGTCGGGGGCTAGACGCTCGCGATCACCGATGACGCGCAGCCTGACGCCGTTTTGCCGGAAAAATTTAATTTCGCTTTGCAGGTAGAAACGCAACAACTCCATGAGGTCTTTGATTTCCTCTTCCGGACGCTGCCAGTTCTCCGAAGAGAACCCGTACAGCGTTAGGTATTCCACGCCCAATTCGACGGCGCTTTCCACGGCCACCTTCACCGCCTCCGCGCCGCGCTTGTGGCCAAGCGTTCTGGACAACCCGCGGGCTTCGGCCCAGCGACCGTTGCCGTCCATAATGATGGCCGTGTGCAGCGGCGGGGGCGCCGGATCGGTGAGGAGAGGGACAGCTTTCACGGGATTAGACCTGCATGATCTCTTTTTCCTTGGTAGCCAGGGTGTCGTCGATCCTTTTAATGAATTCGTCGGTCAGTGCCTGGATTTCCTTGGCATGATCCCGATGCTGGTCCTGGGAAATCAGGTTTTCCTTTTCGGAGCGCTTGAAATCGTCCATGGCGTGCCGACGCACGTTGCGCACGGCGATTCGTGTATCCTCCGCATACTTGCCGGCGATTTTGGAAAGCTCTATCCGCCGTTCCTCGTTGAGCGGCGGAATGGGAAGGCGCAAAAGCTGTCCTTCAGTGGCTGGATTGAGCCCCAGTCCGGATTCTAAAATGGCCTTTCCCACGGCCTTGACGAGGCCCTTGTCCCATACCTGCACAGTCAACATCCTGGGCTCGGGGACGCTGACGGTCGCCACTTGGTTCAAGGGCATCTGGCTTTCATAAGCCTCGACCATTATGGGCTCCAACAGGTTCGTGGAGGCGCGTCCCGTGCGCAAGCCTCCGAACTCCCTTTGCAATACGTCGAGAGCCCCTTCCATACGCCGGTTGATGTCCTTTTTCACGACGTTGATGTCGGCTTCAAGCACCACTTACCCCCCATCGCAGATCAACGTGAACGTGCCGGAGCCGGTAACGGCACCGGCGAACGCGTGCGGATGGTGAATCGAAAATACCACGATGGGAACTTTGTTCTCGCGGGCCAGGGCGATGGCCGACGCATCCATCACCTTGAGATCCTGGGACAGGACTTTGTGGTAGTCCAGCGAGTCAAAGCGCTTGGGGTCTTTTTCGAGCTTCGGGTCGCCGCTGTAAACGCCATCGACCTGTGTGCCTTTGAGCAGCACGTCGCATCCCATCTCGACGGCGCGCAACGCTGCCGCCGTGTCCGTGGTGAAAAACGGATTGCCCGTACCCGCCGCGAAGATCACCACCCTCCCCTTCTCCATGTGACGCATGGCGCGGCGGCGGATATAGGGTTCGCAAATCATCGACATGGGAATAGCGGACTGGACCCGAGTTTGCACCCCCTGGCTTTCAAGCATGCTTTGCATGGCCAAAGCATTGATCACGGTCGCCAACATTCCCATGTAGTCAGCGCTGGTGCGTTCGATGGTGACGCCGGCCGCCGAGATGCCTCGAAAGATATTGCCGCCGCCGATAACTAGGCATACCTCGACACCCATGCTGTGCACGGCGCGCACCTCTAAGGCGATGCGTTCTAAGGTGGGAGGGTCAAGGCCGTAGTCGCGCTTCCCCATCAGCCCCTCGCCCGACAACTTGAGCAGGACCCGACGATACTTCGGTTTGCGCGGCATACGGTGTTCCGTTCGGTTCTTACCGGGCCGACGCTCGTCGCTAGCTATGCAAGGGGCGTGGCACGCATCACAAACGGGCGGCCGGCCCGACCCCAAGCCTCATCGATCGACGGGGATGATACAATATTCGCCACCGGTTGGTCTTTGTTTATTTTCTGGCCGTAGCGGTTCGATTCGGCTGTCGATCAGCCGCCGGCCGTGGCGGCGACCTCGGTGGCGAAGTCCTCGTCCTTCTTTTCGATCCCTTCGCCTAACGCAATTCGCGCGAAACCGCGTACCGCCGCCGGCACCCCGAAGTCCTTGGCGGCGTCCTCCAGGACCTCGCGCACCTTGCTCTCGCCGTCGATCACGAAAGTTTGCTCGAGCAGGCAGACCTCCTCGTAAAACTTACGCAGCCGTCCTTCCACCATCTTCTCGATGATGTTTTCCGGCTTGCCGGAAGCGCGGGCTTGTTCGGCGAGCACGCTGCGCTCGCGCTCCAGATCCGTGGGATCGACGTCTTCGGGAGAAACCGCCTGCGGGCCGGCGGCGGCGACGTGCATGGCCAGCTGTTTGCCGAGGGTCTCTAAGTCGGCCGCCGGAGCCGGTGACTCGAGGGCCACGAGGACACCGATCTTGCCCAGTCCCGGCGCCAGGGCGTTGTGCACGTAGACGCCGATTACGCCCGAGTCCACGCTTAGCGTCGCGGCGCGGCGCACCTTCATGTTCTCGCCAATGGTTGCGATGAGCTCTCCGAGGTGCTCACGTACGCTCTTGTCCGTTCCGGGATAGGTCACGTTTTCGAGGGCCGAGGTGTCCCCGTCGGTGTCGAGGGCCAGACGGGCGACGGTCGCGACGAATTCCTGAAACGTTTCGTTGCGCGCCACAAAATCCGTCTCCGCGTTGACTTCGACGACGGCGCCGGCCGTCCCCTTGACGGCGAGGCCGACGAGACCTTCGGAGGTTACCCGCCCCGATTTCTTGGCCGCCGCCGACAAACCTTTCTTGCGCAGCCAATTGACGGCGGCCTCCATGTCGCCAGCGGACTCGGTTAAGGCGCGCTTGCAGTCCATCATGCCGGCGCCGGTCGACCCACGAAGTTCCTTCACCAAAGCCGCGGTGATATCTACCATTTTAACTCACTTTCTTAGGAAATGTGTGTAACTGGCAGAAAAATAGTAGAATTCAGGGGGCATTCAAGGTTTCCTTATTTACTTGGCCACCTCTTCCTTGGCTGCTGTTTCCGCTTTCACTTCGGTCTCGGTTTCAGCCTTGGTATCCCCACTGTCCGCCGTCGTCGTTGTGTCCGGCGCCGCCTTTTGGGCTTCATCGTCTTCTTCCTTGCCGCCGGTTGTGGGCGGCGGTGCGTCTTGCGTGCTTTCCTCGGCGACGGCGACGTCCTCCGAGGCCGCCGCCTCGGCGGCGACGGGTTCGCTTCGCGGCGCATCTTCGGAGACCTCGCCCCCATCGCCGGGAAGCTGCTCGGTCGGCAACTCTTCGCCTTCGCCCACATCGACGCCGGCCGCTGTCATCTCTTGCTGGATGCCATCGAGAACGGCTCCCAGCATCAAATCGCAGTACAGCGAGACGGCGCGGATGGCGTCGTCATTGCCGGGGATCGGAAAGTCGACGCCTTCAGGATCGCTGTTGCTGTCGACCACGGCGACGATGGGAATACCCAGCTTCTTGGCCTCGGCCACGGCGATGGCTTCCTTGTTGGTGTCGATCACGAACAGGATATCGGGCAGGCCGCCCATCTCCTTGATGCCGCCGAGTGCGCGCTCCAGCTTGTCCCGCTCGCGGGTCAAGCGCAGGAGTTCCTTTTTGGTCAGGCCGATGTTCTCATCATCGATCTGCTCCTCCACGACGCGCAGGCGCTTGATGGAGTTCGAGATCGTCCTCCAGTTGGTCATCATTCCGCCGAGCCAGCGATGGTTCACGTAGTACTGGCCGCAGCGCTTGGCGGATTCGGCGACGTTCTCGGTGGCCTGGCGCTTGGTGCCGACGAAGAGCACGCGCCCGCCCGCGGCGACGGCGCCACGCACCGCCATCATGGCGGCGTGCAGCATGGGAACCGTCTGCTGCAGGTCGATGATGTGTATGCCGTTGCGGACCCCGAACAGGTAGGGGGCCATCTTGGGGTTCCAGCGGCGGGTTCTGTGTCCGAAATGTACGCCGGCCTCAAGAAGCTGGCGCATGGAAAACTCTGGCACTGCCACGTGCGGGGTTCCTTCTCCGGTTTGACCTCCGCGGGCACCGTCCGACACTCGTGCCGAACACCGGAGCGACCGTCGGCGAATTGGCGCCGGGGCCGCACGCCCACGTGCGGGATTAACAGCCGATTAAGTAACGCGCGGGGAGCGGGTTTGCAAGGGCAAAGACGGCCACTCCTCAGCGAGCCACGGAAAGTTTGCGGTGGCGCGGCTGGTTCCAGTGGGCGCTGGCGCGGTGCGGCGCGCGCCCGGCAGCGCCAAGGGCCGGATTATAATTGAAGACGATTTCGACGCGCCGCTTGCCGACGGCCTGCTGGATGCCTTCGAAGGATGAGGGTGCTCCTAGATACCCACGCGTTGTTGTGGTGGATCGCCGATGATCGGCGCCTGTCCGCCCGCGCCTGCACCGTGATAGCCGACAGCGGGAATGATGTTTACCTGAGTGCCGTCAGAGGCTGGGAAATTGCCATCAAGGCGCGGCTGGGGAGGCTCGGGCTGCCTGTCGGCGCGGCGCGATTCGTCACCAACCAGGTGAACCTCAACGATTTCGGTGCGTTGCCGGTGGAACTGTCCCATGCCCTGCCCGTTCACCGCCGCGACCCGTTCGACAGATTGCTCGTCGCCCAGTGCCGTATCGAGGGGATGAGCATACTCAGCGCCGACCGCTGGCTGGAGGACTACGGGGTTGAACGCGTGTGGTAGATGCGCCCCTAAAGCTCCTGCACCTTCAGGATACCGGGGAGCGACTTGACCGCCTGGCGCACGGCCGGCGAGATGGCATAGCGATCGGGCAACTCGATCTCCACCTCGGTGGTGGCACCGAGCCGCGAGACCACGGTCACCTGGCCCGAACCCTCACCCTCGCCGGCCAGCACGTCGCGCAATGGCCGCAGGGGATCCGCCGAGGCGACGAACACCCTGAGGCCCGTCCCGGAGCCCGCCGCCACCAGCTCCAGCGGCTCGATGGCGTTGGCCAGGAAGCGCACCGAATCGCCTTCGAACTGCGCGGTAGCGCGCACGAAAAGGGAATTCCCCCCCTCCAGGGCGGGGCGCGACACGGCCAGCAATTCGGAAAAAATGGTGATCTCGAAGACGCCGGAGGCATCCGTAAGCTGCGCGAAGGCGAAGCGGTTCCCCTTGGCCGATGTCCGCTCCTTGAGCGAAATAACGGTGCCCGCCAGCTTCACGGATTCCGAGCGCCCCTCGGCCAAAATGTCGGCATAGCGGCGCACGCCGAGGTGTTGCAAGCTCTTGGCATAGGCGTCCAGGGGGTGGGCCGAAAGGTAGAAGCCGAGGGCGTCGAACTCCTCCTTTAGTCGATCCATGGACGGCCAGTCGGGCCCCGTGGGGAGCGGCGGTACCGGTTCGTCCACGGACCCGCCAGCGAAAAGCCCAATTTGGTCGCTGTGGCGCTCGCTTGCCGCCGCGCTGGCATGGCGCAGCAGCGTCTCGATGCCGTCGAACACGTTTTTTCGGTTGGCAACCAGGGCGTCGAAGGCGCCGGCCCGCACCAGGTTCTCCAGTTGGCGCTTGTTGACGACGCGGTTGTCCAGGCGGCGCGCGAAATCGAACGGTTCCTTGAACGGCCCCCCCGCCTGGCGCTCGGCCACCAACTCCTCCATGGCCGCCTCTCCGACGTTCTTGATGGCACCCAGCGCGTAGCGGATGGCCCCCTTACCGTCCGTCTCGCCAGGCGCCGATGCGACCGTGAAGGAGGCCCCCGAGGCGTTGATATCGGGAGGTATCAAGGGGATGCCGAGGCGCTCCAGTTCCTGGCGGAAGACGTTCAGCTTGTCGGTGTTGTTGAGGTCCAGCGTCATGGACGCCGCGAAGAACTCCACCGGATGATTGGCTTTCAGGTATGCCGTCTGATAGGCGACGAGGGCATAGGCGGCGGCGTGCGACTTGTTGAAGCCGTAACCCGCAAACTTGGCCACCTGCTCGAAGATTTGCGAGGCCTTGCCTTCGGGAACCGTGCGCGCCACCGCGCCGTCGACGAAAACCTGCCGCTGCTCGTCCATTTCCTTCTTGATCTTCTTGCCCATGGCGCGGCGCAGGATGTCGGCCGAGCCCAGGGTGTAGCCGGCGAGCTCCTGGGCGATCTGCATGACCTGTTCCTGGTAGATCATGATGCCGAAGGTCTCCTTGAGGATGCCCTCCAGGGTTGGATACAGGTAATCGGGTATCTCTTCGCCGTGCTTGCGGCGGATGTAGCTCGGGATGTTATCCATGGGGCCCGGCCGGTAGAGCGCCACCACGGCGATGATGTCCTCGAATGTGTCGGGCTTGAGCTTGCGCAGGGCATCGCGCATGCCGGCACTTTCCAATTGGAACACCCCCGTCGTTTCGCCCCGCCCGATCATTTCGTAGGTCGCGCGGTCGTCGAGGGGCAAGGTGGCCAGGTCGAGGGCTATGCCGCAGTCCTCGAGAAGTTTGGTGGCATGGCTGAGAACGGTGAGCGTTTTCAGGCCCAGGAAGTCGAACTTCACGAGCCCCACCTGCTCGACGTACTTCATGCTGAAACCGGTGATCCGCATGCCCGAGCGTGGATCGCGGTAGAGCGGGATGAGCTTGTCGAGGGGGCAGTCGCCGATGACGATGCCGGCGGCGTGGGTGGAGGCGTGGCGGTAAAGGCCTTCGAGACGCCGCGCGATCTTGACCAGGCGTCCGACGGCGGCGTCCGTCTCCACCATGTCCTTGAGTTGCGGGTCGCTGGCGATCGCCTGGTCGAGTGTCACCGGGCTGGCGGGGTTGTTAGGGACCATCTTGCAGATACGGTCGACCTGTGCGTAGGGCATCTCCAGAACCCGTCCCACGTCCCTAAGCACGGCGCGCGCCTGCAGTTTGCCGAAGGTGATGATCTGGGCCACCCGCTCGACGCCGTACTTCTCCTGGACGTAGTGGATGACCTCGTCGCGGCGGTCCTGGCAGAAGTCAATGTCGAAGTCGGGCATCGAGACGCGCTCGGGATTGAGGAAGCGTTCGAAAAGAAGCCCGAAACGCAAGGGATCGAGATCGGTGATGGTCAGTGACCAAGCGACCACCGAACCCGCCCCCGAGCCGCGTCCGGGGCCGACCGGGATGCCCCGTGCCTTGGCCCAGCGGATGAAGTCGGCAACGATCAGGAAGTAGCCGGGATAGCCCATGTCGGCGATGATCCCGAGCTCGTAGTCAAGGCGCTCGTGGTACGGACGCGCCTTCACCTGGCGTTCGTCAGCGGCCATGTCGGGGGTCAGGAGCTGGCCTTCCAGACGCGCCTGTAGCCCCGCCGTGGCAAGGCCGCGCAAAGTCTCCTCCTCGGCGCGTCCATCGCCACTGTCATAGGTCGGCAGGATGGGTTCGCGCGACTTCACCAGGAAGGCGCAGCGGCGCGCCACGACCAGGGTGTTGTCCACGGCATCGGGCAGGTCGGCGAATAGGGCGCGCATCTCAACGGCCGATTTGAAGCCGTGCTCGGGGGTCAGGCGGCGGCGCTCCGATTGCGACATGTAGGAACCCTCGGCGATGCAGGTGAGGGCGTCGTGGGCCTCGTACATTCCGGCGTCGGAGAAAAACGCCTCGTTGGTAGCCAACAGGGGAAGATCGTGGGCATCGGCGAGGCTGATGAGCTCGGATTCGATGTGTGCCTCCGTTGCCAGCCCATGACGCTGCAGCTCCACGTAGAGCCGGCCCGGGAACGCCCCTGCCAGGCGCGACAGCAGTTCTTCCGCGGCCGAGCCATGCCCGTTGGCGAGCAACCGTCCGAGCGGTCCTTGCGGGCCACCGGTAAGCGCGATGAGGCCGTCGGCATGCGCCGCGAGGGCATCCAGGGATACCCGCGGCCCGTCGCCGCTCGCGGGGTCCAGGTAGGCCTTGCTGACCAGTTTCAAGAGGTTGCGGTAGCCGGCCTCATCCTGCACCAGAAGGACAATGCTGTCGTCTCCCGGCTCGTCGTTGGCGCCGCGCTGAGACCGCTGTCCGCCTGGGCTTTCAACGGCGATGCCGAGCTGGCATCCGATGATGGGCTGTACACCGGCGGCGGCACAGGCGGTGGAGAATTCGAGCGCCCCGAACAGGTTGTTGGTGTCGGTGATGGCCACCGCCGGCATGGCGGAATCGCAGCACAGCGCCGCCAGTTCGTCGATGCGAAGGGCGCCCTCCAAGAGGGAATAAGCAGTGTGTACGCGCAGATGGACGAAATCGGCGTGGGCCATGGCCGATGATTCCACAAGGCCGACCATGTGTCATTTGCGACTTATCCCCAAAAGTCGTCGCTTGCCCACAATTTCGGGGGATGGCCATTCCGGTCCACGCGGGTTTTCCCCACGGCACGAGGAAGGCCCTAGATATATGCTATAGAGGGCGATTCAAGTTTCAATTTATTTCAAATTGAAACGATCACAGTCTATGCTGCCTCTCAATCGCTCGGGGAGAAACGTTGGATTTTATTTACGATAGCCTGGCGCGGCGCATCGTCTTCGGGCCGGGGCGGCTCCGCGACCTGGACGCCGAGATCGACGCTATCGGGGTGTTGCTCGTTAGCTCGAGGCGTCAGCGCCCGGCCTTGGAGCCCCTCGTGGCGGACCTCGGCGGGCGTGCCGCCGGCGTCTTCGACGATACCTTCGAGCACGTGCGGGTGGAGACCCAGCACGCCGTCGTCGTCGCCGCCAACACCGGAATCGGCTCGATGATGATCGTCGCCAGCTCCAACTTCGACGTGCCGCTGGTGTTAGCCGGGCTGGTTATCCTAGCGGTGATGGGCGTAGCCCTCTACGCCGTCTTCGCAATCCTCGAGCAACGCATGACCTTCTGGGTCCAGACCCGCCCCGACGAGGTGCAGTAGCCCCTACCCCGCCACCAGCACGCCGGCCTCCAAGCGCACGACGCGGTCCATGCGCGCCGCCAGTTCCGGGTTGTGAGTGGCCACCACGGCGGCCAGCCCGACGCCGCGCGCCAGCTTCAACATCAGCGACAAGACATCCGCCGCGGTCTCGGGGTCCAGGTTACCGGTCGGCTCGTCGGCCAGAAGTAGCTTCGGCGCGTTGGCCAGCGCGCGGGCGATGGCGACGCGTTGCTGCTCGCCGCCGGACAGCCGGCCCGGGCGATGGCTGGCGCGCCCGGCCAGGCCCAGCCAGTCGAGCAGTTCCCTGGCGCGGGAACGCGCCTGGGGACGGCGCAGCCCGCTGATGATCTGTGGGATGACGACGTTCTCGAGGGCCGAGAACTCGGGCAGCAGGTGATGGTACTGGTAGACGAAGCCGATGTTATGGCGGCGCATGGCGGTGCGTGCGTCGTCGTTGAGGTCGCCGCAGGGCTCTCTGGCGACGGCCACCGTGCCGGCGCTCGGGCTCTCCAGGAGCCCGGCGATGTGCAGAAGTGTCGACTTTCCCGAACCCGACGGCCCGACCAGGGCGACCATCTCGCCCTCCCACACCTCGAGGTCGACACCACGCAGAACGGTGAGCCGCGTCCGCCCCTGGCGGAAGGTGCGCTCGACGCCTTCGATATTGAGCACCGTTTCACTCATAGCGCAGGGCCTCCGCCGGGTCGATGCGCGCCGCGCGCCACGAAGGATAGAGAGTGGCCAGGAAGGAGAGTCCCAGCCCCATGAGCACGATGGCCGCCACTTCGCTTGGGTCCACCACCGCCGGAAGCCGGGACAGGAAGTAGATCTCGGCGGCGAAGAGTTCGGTCCCGGTGAGGCCCTGGATCCACTGGCGGATGGTCTCGATGTTCTCGGTGAAGGCAAGGCCGAAGGCGAAACCGGCCAACGTCCCGATAATGCCGACGCTGGCGCCGCTCAGGAAGAAGATGCGCATGATCATGCCGCGTGTCGCGCCCATGGTGCGCAGGATGGCGATGTTTCGGCCCTTGTCCTTGACCAGCATTATCATCGACGAAATGATGTTGAACGCCGCCACCACGATGATCAGGCTGAGAATCAGGAACATGACGTTGCGTTCCACCTGGATGGCGTTGAAGAAGCTCGAATTGGCGCGCTGCCAGTCGTGAATGCGCCCGGCGCCGGCGATGGCGCCGGCGATGGCGCGCCCCACCCTGGGCGCGTGGCTCGCCTTTTCCACCATCACTTCCAGGTTGGTCACGGTGCCCGGCATCCGGAAATAAACCTGAGCGGCGTCGAGAGGCATGAACACGAAGGTTGAGTCGTACTCGTACATGCCCACCTTGAAGGTGGCGGCGACCCGGTAGGCGCGCATGCGCGGCACCGTGCCGAAGACGGTGACGTTCCCCTTCGATGAAATCAGGGTGATCTTGCCACCCACCGCGATCCCTAGGCGCTCGGCGAGGCGCGATCCGATGACGACCGCGTCGTCTCCCTTGAAGTCGGCCAGTTTGCCGGCCTGGATATTGCCGGCGACGATGGCGCGCCGGGCGAGGTCGGCGGGGCGGACGCCGCGTACCACGGCGCCACGCGCCACGCCGCGCGCCGTCACCATGACTTGTCCCTCGATGAGCGGGCTGACCCCGACAACACCGGGGACATTTCGGACCTTCCCGACAAGCGCGTCGAAGTCGCTCAGGGTTTCGGTGGCGCCGTAGACGCTGAGGTGTCCATTGAGACCGAGAATGCGGGTCAGGAGCTCCTCGCGAAAGCCGTTCATCACCGCCATGACGATGATCAGAGTGGCCACGCCAAGGGCAATGCCCAGGAGCGAGAACCAGGCGATAACGGAAATGAACCCTTCTTGCCGGCGCGCCCTAAGGTAGCGCATGGCCACCATCCATTCGAAGGCGGAAAACATGGCTTCTCCTAAGCGGTCAGCTGGGCCAGGGCGGTCTCGAGAGGCATCTCCGGGCGCTCGCCGGTCTTGCGTTCCTTGACCTCGACCGTGCCGGACTTGAGGCCGCGGGGGCCGACGACGAGCTGCCAGGGCAGGCCGATGAGGTCCATGTCGGCGAACTTGACGCCAGCGCGCTCGGGGCGATCGTCGTACAGCACCTCGACGCCGGCGCTCCGCAGCTTGGCGTAAATGCCATCGCAAGCCGCCACGCACCCGTTGTCGTCGGTCTTCAGGTTAAGCAGCCCCACTTTGAACGGGGCCACCGATTCCGGCCAGATGATGCCGGCGTCGTCGTGGGAAGCCTCGATGACGGCGCCGACGAGGCGCGACACGCCGATTCCGTAGGATCCCATCTCGAGGGCGGTGTCCTCGCCGTCGGGTCCGGCCACCACGGCGCCCATGGATTTCGAATATTTGGTGCCGAAATAGAAGATGTGGCCGACTTCGATACCGCGGGCGATGACCAGAGCGTCGCCCAGCTCCTTTTCCTTGGACGGGTCGCGCTCGTCGTCGGTGGCGGCATACTTGTCCGTGAACCCGTCAACCAGGTGCTGCAGATCGCCTTCGTAATCGATGTCGGACGCCACCAGGTCCGCGTCGATGAAATCCCTGTGACAGGCCACCTCGCTTTCGCCGGTATCGGCGAGGATCAAGAATTCATGGCTCGTGTCGCCGCCGATCGGCCCGCTTTCGGCGCGCATGGGGATCACCTTCAGCCCCATACGTTTGAAGGTGCGAAGATAGGCGATGAACATCTTGTTGTAGGCGCGCATGGCGCTCGGTTTATCGACATCGAACGAGTAGCTGTCCTTCATCAGGAATTCGCGCCCGCGCATTACGCCGAAGCGCGGCCGCACCTCGTCGCGGAACTTCCACTGGATGTGATAGAGCAGCTTGGGCAGTTCCCGATAGCTCTTGACCGAGTGGCGGAAGATATCGGTGATCTGTTCCTCGTTGGTGGGGCCGTAGAGCATGTCGCGCTCGTGGCGGTCGGTGATACGCAGCATCTCCGGTCCGTAGTCGTCGTAACGGCCGCTTTCGCGCCACAGGTCGGCGGGCTGGATGGTGGGCATGAGTATTTCCTGGCAACCCGCCGCGTCCTGCTCCTCGCGGACGATACGCTCGATGTTCTTGAGGACGCGGAAGCCCAGCGGCAGCCAGGAATAGATGCCGGCGCTCGACTGGCGGACCATGCCGGCGCGCAGCATCAAGCGGTGCGAGACGATCTGCGCCTCGGCCGGAGTTTCTTTCAGGGTGGGCAGGAAATAGGCGGATAGTCGCATGCGGCCCTCGCGGTTGTCTCGGCCGTTGGCTAGCGGCCGGGGCCGACTTTAGGCGAAGGCCATCAGCGGTTCAATGGCGCGTGGCAGGCGTTATTTCTTGCCGTACATGCGCCGGCAGGCCGGCGCGATGGCGCCCTGTTCCTGGTTGCCGAGCGGCTGGCCGTTCCAAAAGACCTAGCCGTCGCGCTCTTTCACCTTGCCGATCTTGGCCGTGCCCGTGTACTTGCCGCCGGAGCCGAGGGCATACTTCTCGTCGAGGTCGATGCCGATGGTGATCTTCTTGGGCAGCTTGATCGGCAAGGCACCGCCGAGATCGGCGGACTTGACCCGGCGCCCGCGCGCATCGACGCCCGGCTTGTAGTCGGCGCTCTTCATTTGGCGCTTGAGGTCTCTTTTGCAGTCGCGCTTGGTGACCCGGACCTTGTCCTGCCCCACCGCCGGTGCCGCCAGGAGCGAAGCCGAAAAGGCAAGGAGCAGCACGCCCAATGTTTTCCTAACCATCGATCGATTCTCCCACCACGGTCTTAACATCCCCCAATCAGTGTAGTGACTTTGGCCCGCGGTCGTCACGCCGGGCGCCATCGAAAAATGAATAACCTTCAAAAGAGCGGGCCGGCGACGGTCTTGCCTTTATTTTTGGATGGACGGCGTCCCGTCCATCCACGGCGGCGCCAGCGCCGCGACGCGCGCGAAGGTAGGGCAGCCCTCGCGGTGGCACCCGGCAGATAGCCGATGCTCATGAGGAACTCGCCGACGATCTCGCCACCCGTGAACAGGAACGTCTGCCGGAACAGCTTCACCCATGCCTTCTTGTCCCGCCGGTGGTGGGCGGCGACCGATGCGGCCAGGCCGCCGTGGCTTTCCCGCAGGGCCTGAACACGCGGGCGTTCTCGATGATGGCCGCCACCTTGCGTCGGTTGCGGATGATGCCGGTATCGGCGAGGTCTTCAGGTTGTCCGGCAGGGTTGCGCCATTGACCGTAACGTGCAGGCGCCCGAAGGCGCTCTCGGCCTCGATCTCGTGGATGCTGGCGCGCACCGCCGGATCGGCGACCAGGCTGACCTCTCTGTCCTCGAAGCTGGCGGCGGCCAGAGCTATGCTCGCCGCCACGTTGGCGTTCTTCGGATAGAGCCGTGCCGCCCGGCGGGCGTCGCCCTGGTAGTGGACGACGGCCTCGGTGAGGCTGTCCAGGTCACACGCCGTCTCGGCCGCTGTTCCCTTCGAGGCGGCGGGCGGCTTGCGCGAGGTGTAGACGACGCACTCGATGCCCCCAGTCCGTGCCGCCGCCAGGGCGTCGATCCCGGCGCCGGCGCCGGCCGGGATAAGCAATTGCACCCCGAACGCCCGAGCCCGGCGGCACAGCTCTTCGAGAAGCTCGGCGTCGGCCAGGGCGCCGACGGAAATAACCGCGAAGTCGATGGCACCAGCGTCGATGAGTACGGCGTCCCTAATCATGATTATTGAGAGGGCACCGAAAGCCGACGCTTTCACCGCCTCTTATAGGCAACGGTGTCCAGCTTCATGCGCTCGCGCACCGGCAGCGACGAGACGGCGACGCACGTGCGCGCCGGCTTGTGGGGGGCGAAGGCCCTATCGTATTCGGCGTTGACGCGCGGATAGTCAGCCATGTCGGTGAGATACATCGTCGACTTCACCACGTCCTGCAACGTGCATCCGGCGGCGCTAAGGATGGCCTCGGTGTTCTTGATGGCTTGGATCGTCTGCTCGATGACGTCATCGGAGACGACCTGCCCGGTCTCCGGGTCGAGCCCCCCCATGCCCGATGAATAGACCCAGTTGTCAGCGACGGCGGCCAGGGAAAAGGGGGCCGGTGGGGCCGGTGCCTGGTCGGTGTTGACCAGTTCGATGCCGTCGCCCCCGGCCGGTTCGCCGGGCTTCTCGTCGACCTTGGTGTTCATTGGTGCGCCTTTCTCCGCGGTGTCAAGAAGTTGTTGGAATTCCGCATCGCCGACCCGCAGCAGCTTGTCCGGATGGGCGGCGTTAAAACCGCCGCCGGCGAGGGTGACGAGGCGCTGTACCGTGGCGTCGCCAACACGGAACAAGCGATCCGGGTTCATGCCTCTCAAATCGTCGATGGTGAAGCCGTCGGGCCTACTGTCGCTCATTGCATCCTCCCAGGCATTGATGCGTCAGCGGCGCGTCGCGGCGCTGTCAAATCAGGTTTGCAGATAAGGCTCTATCCATTCGCGCAGCATCTTCGCGGTCATGAAGCCGCCCTTGCGCTCCTTCATTTCGCCGTCCTTGAACAGGATCATGGTGGGCACGCCCCGGACGCCGTACTTGACGGCAATCTCGGGGTTGCCCTCGGCGTTGACCTTGAAAGCCTTGAGCCGGCCTTGGTAGCCCTGTTCGACGGCGGCCAACATGGGTTCCACTTTCCTGCAGATGACACAGCTCGAAGTGTAGAAATCGGCGATTACCGCGTCCGCCAAGCGTAGTGCTGCGTCGAAAACATCGATCTCGGTGACATCTGGCAGTTTGGCCATGGCTTCTTATTTCCTGGCGAAATTAGGGCTGTTGCGGTTTGGGGGTACATTACTCAGCCGCCGCAGGGGTTTCCTCTGGCTCGAAGTCGTCCATGTTGTAGGTGTACCACTCCTCCTTGCCGCCGCCGGTGGCGCAGGTGATCAGGTTGAAGCTGTTGCCGGTGTTCACCGTCTCCAGGGTCTCCATGATCTCCTCGTCGGTGGCGCTCAGGTCGTCGCGCAGGTGGTTCCAGTCTTCGAGGGTCACCGAGTGGGCCTCGCCGTTGGCCTTAATGGCCAGCTCGAACAGCGCCTGCTCCTTTTCCGAGAAGCCGAGCGGCGTGATGTCGAGGCGGCGGATGGCGTCGATCTGCTCCTCGGTGACGCCCAGGGTCTTGATGGCGGTGCCGTGGAACGAGATGCAGGAATCGCACTCGTTGACCTCGGACAGCGCGACCATGATGGTTTCCTTGAAGGTCTTGCTGAGCTTACCGTTGTCGACCAGCGCGATGAGCTTCAGGTAGACGTGCATGGCGGCCTCGGGAATAGTGCCGTAGGCCTGGAACAGGGACGATATGTTGCCCTCGCCTCGATCGGCCTGGATGCGGTCATAGAGTTCCTTGCGCTTGCCGGTGGCCTCGGCGATATCCGGCAAATCCATGTGCGATTTCATCATGCCCTCCTCGGCAGCGGCGCCATCGATATTGGCCAGGGAAACGCCGATTCTACGCCAAATTGGGGACCATTCAAAGCGCGCCCTTCAAGGGGCGCGGAAGGAAACCAGCCCGGCCTCTGTGCCCCAATAGAAAGCCAACCAGATGAGCCCGGAAAGCACCGTATTGACGGCCAGTTTGACGAGGATGCGTGGCCACTTTGGCGCGCTCGAGGCTTGGCCCTTCTCGATGTCTTCGCGCTCGATGGGCTGGTTACCCCAGGGTAGCACCATGAACAGCGCCACCCACCAGATGAGCGCATAAACGGCCAAACCCGTCGTCCACCCCATGGGAATTCAAGCCTGTTGCAACTCGATCAGAGTGCCGTGGAAGTCCTTGGGATGGAGGAACACTATCGGCTTTCCATGCACGCCGATGCGCGGCTCCCCGTCGCCCAGGACACGCAACCCCTCCCCCTTCAGGCGCTCGCGCGCGGCGATGACGTCGTCGACCTCGTAGCATACGTGGTGCATGCCGCCGTGCAGATTCTGCTCCAGGAACTTGGCGATGGGCGAGTTCTCGCCGAGCGGGTGCAGGAGTTCGACATGGGCGGTCTCGCCGGCGAACTCGACTAATACCGTGGTCACCCCTTCCTTAGGCAGGTCCTTGGGCTCGGAAATCTTGGCGCCCAGGGTGTCGCGATAAGTGGCGACGGCCGCCTCCAGGTCGGGCACGGCGAGGGCCACGTGATTGATTCTGCCGAGCATATCCCGAGAACCTTCCTAAACGCGCACCAGATGCACGGTGGTCACCGGCTTCTTGCCGAGACTTTCGCGTAAAACACGGCGCACCGCAAGGCGCACGGACTCGCGCACGGCATCGTCGTCGCGCTGGACGCGCGCCGCCATGCCGTCAATCTCCCGGTGAATGGCACTCCTCACCATTTCCTCGGTGGCGCCGTCCCCGCCGTCCCCGTCGAGAAGCCCGATGGTGGTGAGTTCGGGCTCGGCGGCGAGGCCGACGTCGTCGAGGAGCACGGTCACCACGGCGGCACCGCCATGCAGCGCTCGGGCGCGCTGGCGCATCACCGCGCCGTCGGCGGGCAGCAGGCGCTTGCCATCCACATAGAGGCGCCCCACCGGGACGTGGTCGACGATGCCGGCCGCCCCGGGGGCGAGGCGCACCACGGCGCCGTTCTCGGCGACCACGACTTCCGGAACCTGGCACTGGCGGGCAAGCTTGGCGTGGGCCACCAGGTGGCGCGCCTCGCCGTGGACGGGAACGGCGATGCGTGGACGCGCCAGGGTGTACATACACGCCAGTTCGTCGCGCGCCGGGTGCCCGGAGATGTGGACGAGGTCGTCCTTCCAGGTCACCATTTTGACGCCGCGCCGGGTCAGGGCGTTCTGCACGCCGGCGATGGCGACTTCGTTGCCGGGGATGACACGCGACGAAAAGATGACGGTATCGCCCTCGCCGAGCGCCATGCTTGGGTTGTCGCCGGCGGCGATGCGGCTGAGCGCCGCCCGTGGCTCGCCCTGGCTACCCGTGCAGATGAGCACCATCTTGTCGGCGGGCAGGTAGCCGGCATCCTTCTCGTCGATAAAGGCCGGCACCTCGGCCAAGTAGCCGTTCTCGCGGGCCGCCTTGTCGACACGCTTCAACGATCTTCCCGCCAGCACCACGTCGCGGCCCTGGGCGGCGGCCGCCGCCGCGATGGTCTCGAGGCGCGCCACGTTGGTGGCGAAGCAGGCGACGGCGACGCGCCCCTTGGCGCGGCCGATCAACTCGCTGAGCCTGGGCAACAGATCGGCCTCCGATCCTGAGGTGCCGGGTTGCAACGCGTTGGTGGAATCACAGACCATGGCCAGCACACCCTCGTCGCCGAGGCGTCCCAGCGTCTCTTCGTCCGCCGTCGGCCCGAGCACGGGATCGGGATCGAACTTCCAGTCGCCGGTATGCAGCACCGTGCCCGCCGGCGTGCGGATGGCGACGGCATTGGGCTCGGGGATGGAGTGGGTGACGGTGATGAATTCCAGGTCGAACGGCCCCACCGAGAACCTCGCGCCGAGCACCACCTTGCTGAGCGGCACTTCGCTCTCGAGGTGGACCTCGCGGAGCTTGCGCCGCAAGATCGAGGCGGTGAACGGCGTCGCGTAAACGGGACACCGCAGGCGCTCCCAGAGATAGGGCACGGCGCCCAGGTGATCCTCGTGGGCGTGGGTGATGACCAGTCCCTCGAGGGCGTCGCGGCGCTCGGCGATGAAGGTGGGGTCGGGCGTGATGACGTCGACGCCCGGCAGGTCGCCACCACCGAAGGTGACGCCCAGGTCGACCATCAGCCAGCGTTCCGCCCCCGGCGGGCCGAGGCCATAAAGGTTGAGGTTCATGCCGATCTCACCGGTGCCGCCGAGTGGCACGAAGACGAGTTCGCTCTTCGGCAGGGAATCCTTGGCCGTCATTGCGCCCGGTTGCGGCGATGCACCGACAGCAGCCCGTAGAGAGTGAGGTTGGTGTCGGCGCGTTCGATGCTATCCGTCGCCTCGCTGAACAGCGGCGCCAGGCCGCCGGTGGCGATGACCTGCATCTTGGACTCGGTCTCGTCCTGAATGCGCCGCACCATCCCCTCGATCATGCTGACATAGCCCCAGAATATGCCCGACTGCATGGCCTCCACCGTGCCCCTGCCGATGACCCGGGGGGGACTCTCGATGGCCACCCGCGGCAGTTTGGCGGCGGCCATGTGCAGGGCCTCGAGAGAAAGGTTGATACCGGGCGCGATGACGCCGCCGGTATAGTTACCGTCACCGTCGATGACGTCGAAAGTGGTGGCCGTCCCGAAGTCGATGACGATGAGCGGTCCGCCGAAGCGCTCATGGGCGGCAACGGCGGTGACCAGGCGGTCGGCGCCGACCTCGTCGGGCCGCCCGACGAGCACGCCGAGGCCGAGTTCGACGCCGGGATCGCCGACGATCAGGGGGTCGCACCCCATGTACTTGCGGCACAGGGTCTTGAGGTTGAACAGCGTATCCGGCACCACGGTGGCGATGATGGCTGAAGTGACCTCGGCGTGCTGAATACCGCCAAGCTCCATCAACTGGCCGAGCCACACGCCGTACTCGTCGGCGGTACGCCCAGTATCGGTGGCGCTGCGCCATTCGCCGCGTATCTCGCCGGTGTCGTCGAAGACGGCGAAGACGACATTGGTGTTTCCCGAATCAATGGCAAGCAGCATGTTACGTTTCCTCAGGCGGCGGGGAAGAACACATCGCCGGCGCCGATCAGATGTCGCCCACCGTCCGTCTCCTCGAGGATCAAGGCGCCGTTGGCGTCGACACCGGCAAACCTGCCAGTCAGAATTTCCTTGTCAAGCCTGACCTCGATGGGCTCGCCGAGCCCCTTGGCCAAGCCGAGCCAGCGTTCGCGCACGGGCCCAAAGCCCTCGTCAAGCAGCCGTTCCTTCCAGGTAAGGAGGGTGGCGCAGTAAGCTTCCAGAATCTGCTGGACGCTCAACCACGTGCATCCTTCCGCCCACAGCGAAGTGGCAGGCGTCTCCGTCGCTTTGGGAAAATGGGCCACGTTCACGCCCACGCCAATGACCACCCAGTCCACCGTTTCCCCGGCGCCGGCCTCCGATTCCAGCAAAATACCGGCCACCTTCCTGTTGCCCATTAGGACGTCGTTCGGCCATTTGCAGCAAACCGCGGAGCCCGGTCCGGCGACGGCGACGATGGCGTCGGCAACGGCCAACGCTGCGGCGAACGACAACTGCGCCGCCACCACCGCCGGGCATCGCGGGCGCAGCAGCATCGAACAATGGAGGTTGCCTGCGGGCGAGACCCAGGCGCGTCCGCGCCGGCCGCGGCCCGCCGTCTGGCTGCGCGCCCACACCACGGTGCCGTCGGGGCCGGCGCCGGGCCCCCGGCGAGCCAGGCGTTTGGCCTCTTCGTTGGTGCTGTCGACACTGTCGAGGGAGGCCAGTCGGTAGTAGGGCGGCAGGTCAGGCGCTTCGCTCATCCCGCAAACAAGGCCGCCGCCGCCCCTTCGGCCCCGGAGACGACAGGGGCTAGGAAGCCGAAAAAGAGCACGACCACGAGGCCGGTGCCGACGAGAACGGCGGCCATTTCGCGGCCGATCGGCTTGTCCAAGGAGTCGGTCAATTCGTCGAAGTACATGACCTTGATGATGCGCAGGTAATAAAAGGCGGCGACGACGCTGGAGAACACGCCGATGATGGCCAGCGTGTAGAGTTGGGCCTCGATGGCGGCCAGGAAGATGTAGAACTTCCCGAAAAATCCCGCCAGCGGCGGTATGCCCGCCATGGAGAACATGAAAACCGCCATGGCCAGGGCCACCATCGGGTGACTCTTGGAAAACCCGGCCAAGTCGTCGATCTCCTCGACCATGCGGTTGTTGCGGCGCATGCATAGGATGCAGGTGAAGGTGCCGATCGTCATGAAGAGATAGATGGCCATGTAGATGAGGATGGCGCGAACACCGATGGCGTCGCCGACCGCCAGCCCAATGAGCGCGAAGCCGACATGGCCAATGGAGCTGTACGCCATGAGGCGCTTGATGTTGTGCTGATTGATGGCGGCGAAGGCGCCGAGAAGCATGGAGGCGATGGAGATGAAGATGACGATCTGCTGCCACTGGGCGGCCAAGTCCCCAAACGGCCCCACCATGACGCGCACGAACAGGGCGATGGCGGCGATCTTCGGGGCCACCGAGAAAAAAGCGGTCACCGGCGTCGGCGCTCCTTCGTAGACATCCGGCGTCCACATGTGGAAAGGCACCGCCGAAACCTTGAAGGCGAGGCCGGCGAGGATGAAGACGATGCCGATGATGAGGCCGACGGACGGGCTTTCGCCGGCGGCGCCGTGGAACCGGGTTGCCAAGCCCTCGAAGCCGGTTGTGCCGGCGAAGCCGTAAACCAGAGAGCAGCCATAGAGCAGCATGCCCGACGCCAGGGCGCCCAGCACGAAATACTTGAGCCCCGCCTCCGTGGAGCGCGCGTCGTCCTTCTGGAAGGCCGCCACCACGTAGAGGCACAGGCTCTGCAGCTCCAGGCCCAGGTAAAGGGAGATCAGGTCGTTGGCGGAAATCATCATCATCATGCCAAGCGTCGCCAGCACGATGAGCACCGGAAACTCGAAGCGGGCGATATCCTGGATCTCCAAGTATTGGCGCGAGATGACGATGGCCGTCGCCGAAGCGATCAGGGCCAGGACCTTGAAGAACACGGCGAAGGGATCGGCCACGAACATTCCGCCGAAAGTGAGCAGGCGCTCTCCGGAAACGGTGAGGAGCAGGAGCAGCGCCAGGACCAGCGTGGTCACGCTCAAGTAAGAGATCAGGTGCGCCGTCTTTATCTCCTCCTCGGGCCCGGGTTTTGAGAAAACGCCCAGCATCAACAGCGTCATCGCCGCGCAAGCCAAGAATATCTCGGGCAGGGCTGGCATCAGGTTGGGGACTTGGGCGATCGGCATCCGTCTGCTCTTTCCTTAGCGGTTTCAGGGTCCAGCCAGGGTGGCGGTAACGGCGCGCGCCGCCTCGAAGCGGTCGATCAGATTGACCACCGAGGCATCCATGACGTCGAGGAACGGCACCGGGTAGATTCCCATCCACAGGACCACCACGACCAGCGGGGCGAATACGGCGAGTTCACGCGGGCTGAGGTCGAGTGTGTCCTTCAGGCTCTCCTTGGTGAGCTTGCCGAAGATTACGCGGCGATACAGGTAGAGCATGTAGACGGCGCCGAGGATAACCCCGATCGCGGTCAGCGCCGCCACCCAAGTGTTGACCTGGAAGGCGCCGACCAGCACCAAGAACTCGCCGATGAACCCGCCCGTCCCCGGCAATCCCACCGAGGCCAGCATGAAAAGCATGAAGGCCAGCGCGTAGGCCGGCATGCGATGCACCAGCCCCCCGTAGGTCGCGATATCGCGCGAGTGCGTGCGGTCGTAGACTACCCCGACGATGAGGAACAAGGCCGCCGAGACGACGCCGTGGCTGAGCATCTGGTAGATGGCGCCCTCGATCCCCTGCAACGTCAGGGTGAACGTGCCGACGGTAACGAACCCCATGTGTGCCACCGACGAATATGCGATCAGCTTCTTCATGTCCTCCTGGGCCAGCGCCACCAGAGAGGTATAGATGACGGCGACGATGCTGAGGGAGAAGATGAACGGCGTGAACTGAACCGAGGCGTCCGGGAACATGGGTAGCGAGAAGCGCAGGAAGCCATAGGCCCCGAACTTCAGGAGCACCCCGGCGAGAATCACTGAGCCTGCCGTCGGGGCCTCGACGTGGGCGTCGGGAAGCCACGTGTGGAAGGGCCACATGGGAACCTTGACGGCGAACGACGCGAAGAAGGCCAGCCACAGCCAAGTCTGCATGGCCGGTGCGAAGCGGTGCGCCATCAGCGCCGGCATATCGGTGGTGCCGGCGGCGTAATACATGGCCAGGATGGCCAGCAGCATGAGCACCGAGCCGGCCAGGGTATAGAGGAAGAACTTGAAAGCCGCGTATACCCGGTTCGGCCCGCCCCACACGCCGATGATCAGGAACATCGGCAACAGCGTGCCCTCAAAGAAGACGTAGAAGACAAGGATATCGAGGGACGAGAACATGCCCACCATCATCGTCTCCATGACCAGGAAGGCGACCATGTACTCCTTGACGCGCTCGGTGATGGCTTCCCAACTGGCCAGCACGCACACCGGCGTCAACAGCGTGGTCAGCAGCACGAATAGCATGGAGACGCCGTCCACACCCAGGTGATAGGAAATGTTGAAGGCAGGAATCCAGCCCGCCCGTTCCTCGAACTGGAAAGCGGCAGTCGTGGTATCGAAGTTGATCCACAGAAGGATGGACAGGAGGAAGGTGATCAGCGAGGTCCACAGGGCGACGCTGCGGGCGTTGCGCTTGACGATCTCGTCCTCGCCGCGCACCAGCAGGATAAAACCCGCCCCCACCATGGGCAGGAAGGTAATCAGCGAAAGGAGAGGAAAGTTATCCATCACCCCCTCACCCCGAATGCCGGAAGAGGTACCAGGTGATCAGCGCGGCAACACCGATCAGCATGGCGAAGGCGTAATGGTAGAGATAACCGCTCTGCAAACGCGCCGCCCGGCGCGCCAGGTTGACGGTCGCCGCGGCGACGCCGTCGGGGCCGACCCCGTCGATCAGGGCGCCGTCGCCGCTCTTCCAGAAGCCGCAGCCGAGCACGAAGGCGGGGCGCACGAAGAGGAAATCGTAAAGCTCGTCGAAGTACCACTTGTGGACCAAGAACCGATAGACGGCTTGGAAGCGCCCCGCCACCGCCGCCGGCAGGCCCGGCGCCAGCCAGTACATGACGTAGGCGAGCCCGATGCCGGCGACACCGACGGCCAGCGGCAGGTACTTGACCCAGGCCGGCACGTGGTGGGCGTCGGCAAGCGCCGGGTGCGTCGGTAGCACCAGGATGGCGTTGTCCCAGAAATCGACGGCGCCCTCGCCGACCAGGGGCTCGTAGGCCACGTATCCGGCGAAGCAGGCGCCCGCCGCCAGCCCGAGCAGCGGGATGATCATCACCTTCGGCGATTCATGGACGTGGGCCATCACCGTGTCGCCGGCCCTGGGCGCGCCGTGGAAGGTCATGAGCAGGAGCCGCCAGGAATAGAACGCGGTCAGGAACGCCGCCACTACGCCGACCCAGAAGGCGTATTGCCCGAGCCCCGTTCCGGCGGCGTAAGCGGCCTCGATGATGATGTCCTTGGAAAAGAAACCGGCGAAGGGCCAGATGCCGACCAACGCCAGGGAACCGATCCACATGAGCACGTAGGTGACCGGGATCATGCGCCAGGTGCCGCCCATCTTGCGCATGTCCTGCTCGTCGGACATGGCGTGGATGACGGAGCCGGCGCCGAGGAACAAGAGCGCCTTGAAATAGGCGTGGGTTATCAGGTGGAAGATGCCCGCCGAATAGGCCGACACCCCGAGCGCGAAGAACATGTAGCCAAGCTGCGACATGGTGGAATAAGCGATCACCCGCTTGATGTCGTTCTGCACGCAGGCCACCGTGGCGGCGAAGATTGCAGTTGAGGCGCCGACGATGGTGACTACGGCAAGGGCGATATCGGAGAATTCGAAGAGCGGCGACAGCCGTGCCACCATGAAGACACCGGCGGTGACCATGGTGGCAGCGTGGATCAGCGCCGAGACCGGCGTCGGTCCCTCCATGGCGTCGGGCAGCCAGGTGTGCAGGCCGAGTTGCGCCGACTTGCCCATGGCGCCCACGAACAACAACAGGCAAATGACGGTGAGGGCGTGGAACTCGCCTCCGAAAACCTGGATGACGGCATCCGACTTGCCAGCAGCGGCCGAGAATATGGTGTCTAGGTGCACCGTCTCGAAAAGCATGTAGGTGGCGAAGATACCAAGGGCGAAGCCGAAATCACCGACCCGGTTGACGACGAACGCCTTAATGGCGGCAGCATTCGCCGACGGGCGGTCGTACCAGAACCCGATGAGCAGATAGGACACCAGCCCGACGCCTTCCCAGCCGAAATAAAGCTGAACCAGGTTGTCCGAGGTGACCAGCATCAGCATGAAGAAGGTAAACAGGTTGAGGTAAGCCATGAAACGTGGGACGCCCGGGTCGTGGTGCATGTAGCCGACGGAATAGATGTGGATCAGCGCCGCCACCACGCTCACCGTCATCATCATGACCGCCGAAAGGGTATCCAGCTTGAGCGCCCACGAGACCTCGAGGGCGCCGGAATCGATCCACGTGAACAGCACCACCGTGCCCACGTTGCCCACCACCACCACGTCGTAGAAGACGGCCACCGCGAACAAACCCGAAAGCACCATGGCCCCGCAGGTCACCCACTGGGCGGCACGGTCCAGGCGCGCCTGGCTCTCGGCGTTGGCGGGCGTGGCCAGGGCCATCATTCCGGCGATCACGAAACCCAAGAGCGGCAGAAAGACAACGGCGACGGACATGTCGTGCGCTCAGCCCTTCATCAGGTTGATATCTTCGACTTCGATGGTGCCGTGGTTGCGGAAATACACCACCAGGATGGCGAGACCTATGGCCGCCTCGGCCGCCGCCACGGTGAGCACGAACATAGCGAAGACTTGGCCGACCAGGTCCCCGAGCCCGACCGAAAAGGCGACCAGGTTGATGTTGACGGCGAGCAGCATCAACTCGATCGACATCAGGATGATGATGACGTTCTTGCGGTTGAGAAAGATACCGAAGATGCCGAGCGTGAAGAGCACGGCGGCCAGCGTCAGGTAATGGGAAAGACCGATTTCCAGCATCAGATGCCCTGCCCCGTCGGGACCTTGCGGACCTCGACCGTGTCCTCGGGGCGGCGCCCCACTTGTTCGGCAATTTTTTGTTTGCGCACGCCGGTGCGCCGGCGATGGGTAAGCAGGATGGCGCCGATCATGGCGACCAGCAGCACCATCCCGGCCGCCTGGAACAGATAGACATATCGGGTGTAGAGGAGCGCGCCGAGCGCGTGGGTGTTGCTCACGGCATCGGGCGCCGGCGTGGGTGCGGAGCCGCCCATCGCCGCCTCCGGTGCGAACACCCAGCCCCCGACCATCACCAGAAGCTCGACCAGAAGCACGAGCCCGATGAGGCCGCCGACCGGCAGGTACTGCAGGAACCCCTCGCGCAGTTGGACCAAGTTGACATCGAGCATCATAACCACGAACAGGAAGAGCACCGCCACCGCACCGACATAGACGACGACCAGAATCATGGCCAAAAATTCCGCCCCCATGAGCACGAAAAGCGCCGCTGAACTGAAGAAGGCGAGGATCAGGAAAAGAACGGAATGCACAGGATTGCGCGCCGATATGACCAGAACGCCGGCGGCCACGGCGACAAAGGCGAACAGGTAGAAGACGAGTGCCTGGATGATCATAAGTTTTCCCGCTCCCTACCTGTACGGCGCATTGGCACGGAGACGTTCGGCGATTTCCGTCTCCCAGCGGTCGCCGTTAGATAGGAGCTTGTCCTTGTCGTAGAGCATTTCCTCCCGGCTCTCGGTGGCGAACTCGAAATTGGGCCCCTCGACGATGGCGTCGACGGGGCACGACTCTTCGCACAGCCCGCAATAGATGCACTTCACCATGTCGATGTCGTAGCGCGTCGTGCGGCGGCTGTCGTCGGCGCGCGGCTCGGCTTCGATGGTGATGGCCTGGGCCGGGCACACGGCCTCGCACAGCTTGCACGCGATACAGCGCTCCTCGCCGTTCGGGTAGCGGCGTAGTGCGTGCTCGCCCCGAAAACGGGGGCTGAGAGGTCCCTTCTCGTAGGGGTAGTTGAGGGTCACCTTTTGACGGAACATGTAGCCCAGCGTCAACGCCATGCCGGAAACAAGTTCCTTGAGGACGACGGTTGCGACGCCGCGTTCGAGATAGCCCATGCGCCCCCCTCCCCTGCTTAGCCCGCCACCGGCGTCAGGTCGAAGGCGACTAGAACGCCTGATACCACGGCCACCGCGGCCAGCGATATGGGCAGGAACACCTTCCAGCCGAGCCGCATGAGCTGGTCGTAGCGGTAACGCGGAAACGTCGCCCGTACCCACAGGAATATGAACAGCATGGCGCATATCTTCAACGCCAGCCAGATCGGCCCCGGAACCCAGTTGAAGGGCGCCATGTCGACCGGCGGCAGCCAGCCGCCCAGGAACAGCACGGACGTCATGGCGGCCATCAGAATCATGTTGGCGTACTCACCCAGGAAGAAAAGCGCAAACGTGATGCCCGAATATTCCACGTTGTAGCCGGCCACTAGCTCGGCCTCGGCTTCCGGCAGGTCGAAGGGGTGGCGGTTGGTTTCGGCTAGGGTCGAAATGAAGAAGATCAGCGCCATGGGAAAAAGCGGGATGACGAACCACACGTCGCGCTGCGCCATGACGATGTCGGAAAGATTGAGCGAGCCCACGCACAACAGCACGGAGATGATGATGAAGCCCATGGACACTTCGTAGGACACCATCTGCGCCGCCGAGCGCAGGGCACCGAGAAACGCGTATTTGGAATTGCTCGACCAGCCGGCCATGAGGATGCCGTAGACGCCAAGCGACGAAATAGCGAAAAGATAGAGAACACCCACGTTGATGTTGGCCAGCACCATGTCCTCGTCGAAGGGGATCACCGCCCACGCGACGAGCGAGAGGGCGAAGGTCACGCTTGGCGCCAATAGGAACACCCCCCGGTTAGCCCCGGTCGGGATGATGGTTTCCTTGAGGAACAGCTTGAGTCCGTCGGCGATGGGCTGCAGGAGCCCCCACGGCCCCACCACGTTGGGGCCGCGGCGCAGCTGCATGGCCCCGATCACCTTGCGTTCGGCATAGGTAACGTAGGCCACCGCCAATAGCAGCGGCACGATGATGGCGACGATCTTGGTGATGAGCCAAGACGTCTCCAGGATGAACTGGTAAGTGGCATCAGCCATCGGTGCCGGTCATCCTTTGCGTCGTCTGGACAAACGTCGCGGTGCATTCGGCCATGGTTTCCGACACCCGGCTGATCGGGTCGGTCATATAGAAATTTTCGATGGGCGGGGCGAAAGGAACGGAGCCGATCTCCCCGGCCGTGCCGAACGATCCCCAGGAGGCCGCCTGCACCGTATCGGTTACGGAGAAGACGGGGTTGCTCTCGATGAGACGGGCGCGCACCTCGCCCAGCGAATCGTAAGGTAGGGTCACCCCCATCGCGTCGGAGAGGGCGCGGAGGATCTTCCAGTCCTGGCGCGCCTCGCCGGGTGGAAACACGGCGAGGCGCCCCAACTGCACCCGTCCTTCGGTGCTGACGTAGGTGGCTTTCTTTTCCGTGTAGGCGGCGCCCGGAAGGACCACGTCGGCACGCGCCGCCCCGGCGTCGCCGTGGTGGCCCTGGTAGACGACAAAGGCGCTACCGAGGCGCGCCATGTCGATTTCGTCGGCGCCGAGCAGGTAGAGGGCTTCGATCTCGCCTTGCGTGGCGCCCCGCAGAATGGCCTCGGTGTCACGTCCTCCCGTCCCCGGCACGAAGCCAAGATCGAGGCCCCCGACGCGGGCGGCGGCGGCGTGCAGTACGTTGAAGCCGTTCCAGCCGTCCTTTTCCCGGATCATGCCGGTGTCCTCGGCTATCTGCCGTGCCGCCGCCAGGATGGCGGCGCCGTCGGGACGCGCCAAGGCGCCCATGCCGAGAATGAGCATTGGCCGTTGGGCGCGCTTGAGGACCTTGGTGAAAGGGTGATCGCCCGCCGCCATGGCAGCCAACACGCCCGGCTCGTTGCCGAGTTTGTGATAGGCGTAGGTGAGATCCACCTTCGGCCCCAGGACCCCGACAGTGAAGCCGCCGGCCAGGGCGCGCTTGCGCAGTCGAAGGTTGACGAGCGGCGCCTCCCAGCGCGGGTTGGCGCCCATAACCAGACAGGCGTCGGAGTCCTCGATGCCGGCGATGGTCGTGTTGAACAGGTAGGCAGCGCGGCAGGCTGGATCTAACTTGGCGCCATCCTGGCGGCAATCGAGGTTGGGCGAGTCCAGCGCCGTCATTAAGTCCTTCAGCGCCATCATGGATTCGCAATCCGCTAAGTCCCCGGCTAGGGCGGCCACCCTGCTTCCGTCCACCCCCTTCATCCTGTCGGCCACGGCGCCAAGGGCTTGCGCCCAGGACGCCGGCGCCAAGCGGCCGTCGCGGCGCACATACGGCTGATCCAGGCGCTGGCGCTTCAGCCCGTCGCAGGCGAAGCGGGTCTTGTCGGAAATCCATTCTTCGTTCACGTCGTCATTGAGTCGCGGCAGAATGCGCATGACCACGGGACCGCGGGAATCGACCCGGATGTTGCTGCCCACGGCGTCGAACACGTCGACCGACTCGGTCTTGCCAAGCTCCCAGGAGCGGGCACCAAAAGCATAAGGCGCCGAGGTCAGCGCGCCGACCGGGCACAGGTCGATGACGTTGCCGGAAAGCTCCGACGTCATGGCGCGCTCCATGTAGGTGGTGATCTCCATGTGCTCGCCCCGCCCGACGGCCCCGAGTTCGGGAACCCCGGCAACGTCCTCGGCGAATCGGATGCAGCGCGTGCAGTGGATGCAGCGGGTCATGAAGGTTTTGATCAGCGGCCCCATGTTCTTTCCCTTGACGGCCCGCTTGTTCTCGAGGTAGCGGCCGTGGTCGAGGCCGTAGGCCATCGCCTGGTCCTGCAGGTCGCATTCGCCGCCCTGATCGCAGATCGGGCAGTCCAGCGGATGGTTGATGAGAAGGAACTCCATCACTCCCTTGCGCATCTTCTGCACTTCCGGGGTGTTGGTGTGGATGACCATGCCGTCGGCGACCGGCATGGCGCACGACGCGATTGGCGTGGAGACGCGCTCCATGGACACTAGGCACATACGGCAGTTGCCGGCGATGGCTAGTCGCTCGTGGTAGCAGAAACGCGGTATCTCGGCGCCGGCCTGCTCGCAGGCCTGGAGCACCGTCATGCCGGCTTCCACCCCCACTTCGATGCCGTTGATGGTCAGTTTTGGCATCCCGGGCTCCTCAGGCCGCTTCCGTCGCCAGCGCCGTCTGTTGGGTGGCGATACGTTCTTCCATCTGCGGGCGGAAGTGGCGGAACAGACCCTGCACCGGCCATGCCGCCGCGTCGCCCAGCGCGCAGATGGTATGCCCCTCGATCTGATAGGTGACTTCTTCCAGGACGTCGAGCTCGTCGAGGGTGGCGTTGCCGTCGCACACCCGCTCCATCATGCGCCACAGCCAACCCGTTCCCTCGCGGCACGGCGTGCACTGGCCGCAGCTTTCGTGCATGTAAAAGCGCGATAGCCGGGCAACCGCCCTAAGCACATCCACCGATTTGTCCATGACGATGACGGCGCCCGTGCCCAGGCCGGTCTTGGCCTCGGAGCATGAATCGAAGTCGAGGCAAAGGGTATCGCAGACCGACTTTGGCACCATCGGTACCGAGGAGCCACCAGGGATCACGGCCTGCAGATTGCCCCAGCCGCCGCGCACGCCGCCGGCGTGTTTATCGATGAGTTCGCGCAGCGATATGCCCATCTCCTCTTCTACCGTGCACGGATTCTCGACGTGGCCGGAGATGCAAAAGATCTTGGTGCCGGTGTTGTTGGGGCGGCCCAAACCCGCGAACCAACCACCACCGCGCCGCAGGATGGTCGGCACCACGGCGATGGTCTCTACGTTGTTGACCGTGGTCGGACATCCGTAAAGCCCGACGTTGGCGGGGAACGGCGGCTTAAGGCGGGGTTGCCCCTTCTTGCCTTCCAGGCTTTCGATGAGGGCGGTTTCCTCGCCGCAGATATAGGCCCCCTGACCGAGATGCAGGTGGATATCGAAATCCCAGCCCGAGCCACAGGCATCCTTGCCGATGAGCCCAGCCTCGTTGGCCTCGTCGATGGCGCGCTGCAGGGCCTCGGCCTCACGCAAGAACTCGCCGCGCACGTAGATGTAAGCCGTGTTGGCGCCCATGGCGAAGCCGGCGACCAGGCAGCCCTCGACCAGCTTGTGGGGTTCGTTGCGCAGGATTTCGCGGTCTTTGCAGGTTCCGGGCTCGCCCTCGTCCGCGTTGACCACCAGATAAAGAGGCCGGTCGCTGGCTTCCTTGGGCATGAACGACCATTTCATGCCGCATCCGAAGCCGGCGCCGCCGCGGCCGCGCAGCCCGGATTCCTTCATTTCCTCGACGATGTCCTCGCGCCCGCGAGCGAGCAGTCCCTTGGTGTCGTCCCAATCGCCCAGTGACCGCGCCCCTTCCAGCCCGCTGTCCTTGAACCCGTAAAGGTTGGTGAATATCCGGTCTTCGTCGCGCAGCATCAGGTGCCTCCCGAAGGCTTGCCCTTAGCCGGGCGCCTTTTCTTTGCCGGTTTCTTAGGCTTGAACAGCGGCACCTCGCTCAGGGTGGTCGGACCGGCCGCCGACTCGCACCCGCGACGGCCGTTTTGCGGACCGGGGGTCGGCGTGCCGCCGTCCTTCAGGGTGTTCAGGATGGCCTGGGTGCTGCCAGCGTCCAGATCTTCGTAAAAATTGTCGTTGATCATGATCGTCGGGGCGTTGACGCAGGCGCCCAGGCACTCCACCTCGGAAAGGGTAAACAGGCCGTCGTCCGTGGTCTCGCCGACTTCGACGTCGAGCGCGTTACGGCAGGTGTCAAGCACGTCGTCCGAGCCACGCAGCCAGCACGAGATATTTGTACACACCTGGACGTGGTTCCGGCCGACCGGCGCGCAGTTGTACATGGTATAGAAGCTGGCAACCTCCCATACCCGTATGAACGGCATGTCCAGCATTTCGGCCACGCATTCGACGGCACCGGGCAGCAACCAGCCGCCGTTCTGGCGCTGCCCGAGATCGAGCAGTGGCATGACGGCGCTCGCCTGGCGCCCTTTCGGATAGCGCGCGATAATGGCCTTGGCCTTGGCAAGATTCGCCGCGGTAAAGGAAAAATCGTCGGTTTGCAGGGCCGCATCGCCGCGCGTGTCGGTCATCGATCGATCTCTCCGAAGACGATGTCCAGGGAACCGATATTGGCGACCACGTCCGCCAGCATATGGCCCCTGGAGAGGAAATCCAACGCTTGCAGGTGGGCGAACCCGGGCGCCCGTATCTTGCAGCGGTAGGGTTTGTTGGTGCCGTTCGAGATGAGATAAACACCGAATTCCCCCTTCGGTGCCTCGACCACCGTGTAGGTCTCGCCGGAAGGTACGTGGTAGCCCTCGGTGAACAACTTGAAATGGTGGATCAGGGCTTCCATGGAGTGCTTCATGTCGCTGCGCCGCGGCGGCGAGATCTTATGGTCTTGCGTCTTCACCGGGCCGTCCGGCATCTCCTCCAGGCACTGCATGGCGATCTTCAGGCTCTCGCGCATCTCGAGGATGCGCACCAGATAGCGGTCGTAGCAGTCCCCGTGCTTGCCGATGGGGATATCAAAATCCATGGCGGCGTAAACGTCGTAGGGTTGCGCCTTGCGGATATCCCAGGGCACGCCGGCGGCGCGCAGGTTGGGCCCGCTGAAGCCCCAGTCCATGGCCTGCTCGGCGGTGATCGGGCCGATGTCCACCGTACGCTGCTTGAAGATGCGGTTTTCGCTCAAGAGACCTTCGCAATCATCGATGAGCTGGGGGAAACGCTCGCACCACGCCATGATGTCCTCGGAAAGCCCGGAGGGCATGTCGAAGGCGACGCCGCCAGGCCGGAAATAAGCCATGTGCATACGCGCGCCGCTTACCCGTTCGCAAAACCCCATGAGAATTTCGCGCTCCTCGAAGCCCCACAGCATTGGCGTCATGGCGCCCACATCCATGGCGAAGGCACAGATATTGAAGATGTGATTGAGCAGGCGGCCGATCTCGGCGTAAAGGACGCGAATGTACTGGGCGCGCGGCGGCACCTCGATGCCTAGGAGCTTCTCCGCGGCCAGCGCGAAGGCGTGTTCCTGGTTCTGGGGCGCCACGTAATCGAGGCGGTCGAAGTACGGCAGGGCCTGCAAATAGCTCTTGTGCTCGATCAGTTTCTCGGTACCCCGATGCAACAGTCCGATGTGGGGATCGGCGCGCTCCACTACCTCGCCGTCCATCTCCAGCACCAAGCGAAGAACACCGTGCGCCGCCGGGTGCTGCGGCCCAAAGTTCATGGTCAGGTTCTTGATTTGGGTGTCGGGCATCAGCCCTCGCCCCCCTCTGCCTTTTCGTCGCCGGGCAGCACCTCTTGCGCCCCCTCCCAGGGGCTCAGGAAATCGAAGCTTCGGTATTCCTGGGTCAGCTTGACGGGCTCGTAGACGACACGCTTTTGCTCGTCGTCATAGCGCACCTCGACGTATCCGGTGAGCGGGAAGTCCTTGCGCAGCGGATGTCCGTCAAAGCCATAGTCGGTCATGATGCGGCGCAGGTCGGCATGATCTGCGAAGTAGATGCCGAAGAGATCCCAAGCTTCGCGCTCCCACCAGCCAGCCGAACTGAACACACCGCTCACTGAGGGTACCGGAGTCATTTCATCGGTTTGCACTTTGACGCGGACGCGGTTGTTGTGGTTGAGGCTAAGCAGGTTGTACACGACCTCGAAGCGGGGCTCGCGCTCGGGATAATCCGCACCGCACACGTCCATCAGCTGTTTGAACTGGCAGTTCACGTCGTCGCGCAGATAGGTCAACACATTGACGACGGCGTCGGGGCGCGACGTGATGATTAACTCGTCATGGACGATCTCGCTGGCCAGCACCTCTTGATGCAACGCGGCGGCGATGTTTTCTCCCAGATCTTTTAGCGCCAGATCCATTTTACCTCGATGACCGCATGCGCTCCGCGAGAGGTGCTCTCAGCGCCACAGGGTTCCCGTCCTCCTGATCTTCTTCTGAAGCTGGAGGACGCCGTAGAGCAGGGCTTCCGCGGTCGGCGGACAACCGGGGACGTATATGTCGACGGGGACCACGCGGTCGCAACCGCGCACGACGGAGTAGGAATAATGGTAATAGCCGCCGCCATTGGCGCACGAGCCCATGGAGATCACGTAGCGCGGCTCAGCCATCTGGTCGTAAACCTTACGGAAAGCTGGCGCCATCTTGTTGGTCAGCGTCCCGGCAACGAGAATGACGTCGGACTGGCGCGGAGACCCCCGGAAGACGACGCCGAAACGGTCAAAATCATAACGGCTGCAGGCCGAGTGCATCATCTCTACGGCGCAGCACGCGAGACCGAAGGTCATCGGCCACAGGGAACCGGTGCGCGCCCAGTTTACCAGCTTGTCTGTCTGGGCCAGGATAAAGCCCTTGTCGGCCAACTCGCCGGTGGCCCTGCCGAGCACGGCGTCCTGTTCGGGGCCCGGGCCCAGCGGCTCCGGGGTCTGGGAAGCGGGCTTGGCGGCTACTCCCATTCCAGAGCCCCCTTCTTCCATTCATAAATAAAGCCAATGGTCAGGATTGCCAAGAAAATCATCATCGAGCAGAAGCCGAAAACACCTATTTTACCGAGGGTTATGGCCCACGGGAAAAGGAAGGCAACTTCCAGGTCGAAGATGATGAACAGGATGGCCACAAGGTAGAATCGGACGTCGAATTTTTTCCTGGCGTCCTCGAACGCATCGAAGCCGCATTCGTAGGCCGATGTCTTGGCGGCATCGGGCCGCTGGGGCACGATGATATAGGAGGCGGCGATGGGAACGACGCCGATGACGGCAGCGATGGCCAGGAAAATAAAAATCGGAAGATATTCAAAAACCAGCGCGCCCATGTCGGCATACCATAAATTAGGCAGAATTCAGCTTTTTCGGAAAAGAGCGAGCCCTTTGAGCAGCGCCGCAATGCCGGCTCGATGGAAGACTTTGCGGCTCGGGCCTTTATTACGCCTCCTATTCCGTAAATCGTCCAGTCTTGCCGCGCTCAGTGGCGAGCATGGCGGAGAAGATGGCACGGATGGAGAAATGGCGGGAGTGACGGGACTTGAACCCGCGACCTCCGGCGTGACAGGCCGGCACTCTAAACCAACTGAGCTACACCCCCGGACCTCAAGAGACTCCGCACCTTCCGGGTTAGATTCATGTAAGCCACCCCCCATCGGGTGTCAAGTCGCGTCGGCCACGGCGGATGGAGTGGTGGGCGGTGACGGGATCGAACCGCCGACTTCCAGTATGTAAAACTGGCGCTCTACCAACTGAGCTAACCGCCCGCCGCCGGAGATGGCGCAACGGAACATTGGGGCCATGGAGCCCCCGGCACTATAGGACCCATAGATTACGGCATAATATCACCCCTACGGACTACAGAACGATCTCGTTTTTCGGAGAATCCTCCGTCTGGTAGCGGAGGCTCCAACCGAGCTATCACTCATGATGTGTTCGCAGCGGTAGATAGATGCCGGCTCGGATCGAAGAATACTTCATGAAGAAGTCGCCAACTACCGAGGCGAGGCCAATGGCGGCGAGAGTCATCTGGGACATCGGCGCTGCGATGCCGGCCACTAGGACCGCCGGCACGGCGAGACCGATCACCAGAATGCCACCATAGAAGTAGAGCGCGACACGACCGGCCAGAAGCTCGCGCACCGAGCGCCGCGCCGCCGTGTTGCCGCCGGTGGTGGCGCTCTGCAGTTCAAGCAGCCATAGCACCGCGACCACGGCGGTGATGGTCATCCATACCTCGAGCAGTGCCGAGCCCGTCTCGATCGGCCAGCCGCTGCCGGTCATGACGATCAGCAGCGCGGCGATGCCGCCCCGGCAGGCATAAGCGATGTAGAGTACAGGATGCAGCGGCGAGTTCCAAAACGGAATGGCTTTCGATGACGTATAGACGAATCCCATGTAGACGATCAGCACGACCATTCCGGCGAACGCCAGCCCATAGCCCGCCATCGAGAGCGCCGAATTCGCGGACCAGGGTGCCCCTGCCCACAGCTCCGGGAGCAAGCAAAGAAACCCGCCGGCGAGGAACAGGCTGAGACCCCAGAATCCGCGCGCGATCCACGACGAGGCAGTCCGCGTCATCATCTTCCAGGCGCGCTCGGGCCGGCCCAGGAAGGCGAGATGAGCGAGCCCGCCGAGGCAGGCCAGGGAAAAGGCCACGACCAGCGCCTCGGTCACGCCGTACAACAGTCCCATCAGCCAGGTGCCGGCGGCGACACCGACCAGGAAATGGCCGATCACCAGGAACAGGCCGCGCCCCTCCGCCCACTCACGCTGCGGACGGTATTCGCTTCGCAGATCGTCGATCAGTCGGTCGTAGCGTGCGGTGGCCACGGCGTCGTCCTCCTCACTGCGGCAGGTAATAAACCGCGGGGCCGGTGCCGACCTCGGGGTGGAGAGTGAAACCGTCGCGCTCCTTGATCAGGCGCGAGACCTCGCTTGTCGGATCGTCGAGATCGCCGAAATATCGCGCCACAGTCGGGCAGTTGGCGACGCAGGCCGGTTCCTTTCCAGCGCGCACCCGGTCGCGGCAGAAGTTGCACTTCATGACGACGCCGTCTTGGTGGCGCATGGTGCGCGCCTCCTCGTAGGGCGTCGCGCCGGCGTCCTGGAAGTAGTCGAGCCGCTCCTCGTTGAAATAGCGGTTGTTGTAGGGGCAGCCCATCATGCAGGCGCGGCAGCCGACGCATTTATCGTGATCGATGTCGACGATGCCGTCCTCCTCCCACCTGAAGCTAGCGCCGGTCGGGCAGACGTCGATGCAGGGGGCATCCTCACAGTGATTACACAGCACCGGCAGGAAGATTTGGCGTGCCGTCGGGTACTTCCCCTCCTCGCGCTTGAGAACGCGGGCGAAAAGGACCCCTGGCGGCGTGCCGTGCTCGGCCTTACACGACAGCTGACATCCATAGCAGCCGATACAGCGCTTGAGGTCGATGACCATTCCCCATCTCATGACGAGACCTTCTCCACCGGACTCACCCGGACCCGGACGCACAAATCGAGGTTGATATTGGCAGGGCTGCAGCGATCCCAGTTGAGTTCCAGAAGGTCGTTGAAGAACACGCCTTTACCCTTGGCAACCGGCATACCGTCGCTCCAGTGCCCGCAGAGCGCGGCGATGCCGACACCTTCGGGGTGGATCGCCTCGGTCAGGCGCACCCGGCCGGTGACCCGACGTCCGGTCTCGGTCTCGAGCGCGATCGGCTGGCCGTCGGTAAGTCCCTTGGCGCGTCCGGTCTTGGCATTGATGGCGATGGCGTAGGAATACGGATCCAACCGCGCCGCTTCGTCGAGCCACGGGTTCTCCATCGTGTAGCTGTTGGTGTGGATGGAGTCGCGATAGTAGAAGGCGGTGAGATCGAAGCCGTCGGTCTTGCAGGTGTGTGACTCACACGGCAGCCATTCGGGCAGCGGCCGGTAGTATTCCTCCGGCATGGTGATGCCGCGGGGCTCAGTGATGGCATTCATCTTGTCGCGGACCGTCGGCATCCACTCCCAGTAGATAGGCACCCGCACCGGCTCGAAGTGGCGCCAGTAGACCTCTTGAGGCATCTTGGGCCACTTGATCAGGCCGTGCTCCTTGAACCACTCGTATCCGCGTTCGTCGCCGAATTTGGATTTGAGTTCGGCGTCGCATACCTCCTCGGAGCTATACTTGCGGTCGGGCGCCAGGCGGTACGGCGGCTGCAGGTCGAGCCCGGCGTTGAGTGCCGCGTTGTAGTCGGGTCCAAAGCCGGCGCGCTCGGCGAGGTCGGCCAGCACGTCGGCGAAGCGGCGCTGCTCACCATCGGGCTCGACGACAGGCTGGCGGATCGGCCAGCACCACTCGCCCATGCCGCCGGGCAGGCTGAAGATAAACGGAAAATTGGATCGCGAATCGACCGATTCCAAGTAGTCGCAGTCGGGCAGCACGATGTCCACGAAGTCCGACGTCTCGGTCAAAAGTAGATCAAACGAGACAATGAATTCGTACTTCTTGAGTGCCTCGGCGATGGTCTCCTTGTTGGCGATGCTCATCATGAGGTTGCAGCCGTGATTGATCAACATCGCCGGCCGGTAGGGCAGGTCGAACTTTTGCCAAAGCTCTTCGGAATCGGTCGAAGAGAGAAACGGCGATGTCATGCCCAGGACGAACAGGTCTTGCAGGCCGGTTTTCTCGGGCAGCGTCGGCTCGTGGATGGGGTACGGGTAGAGGTAGCCCATCCACATGCCGGCGATCATCAGTCCGTCCTCGTCCGGGTGGGGCACGTAGTAGGGCCGCCCGGTGTCGGGATGGCCGTGGCAGGCCGGGTTGAAGCCGAGGCAGCCGCCTACCATATCGGCCGAGCCGACGAGCTGATTCAACAGATCGATGGCGAGGAGGTTGTAGACCGAGTTCATGTGCCCCTGCGAGCCGCGGAAGGCGATCGCCGCCGCCGGCCGGTAGGGTAGTGTCACGCCATCGATCACGATGGTCGAACCAATGCGCGCCTCACTGGCGAACTCCGTGCCGAGCCGGCGGACGTCGGCGGCGGGGATGGTTGAAATCTCCTCGGCCCAGTCGGGCGTGAACTGCTCAAGGTGCTGGCGCAAGATATCGAACGCCGGCTGGCAGCCAACGCCTTGTGCCTCGAAAGATCCTTCAAGCGCCATGTCCTCGGCATCCGCGTCACCGAAAGGCCGCGCCTGGCCGGCGGCGCTATCCCAGACCAGCGGGGCGTCTGTCTCGGCGTCCCGGACGTAGAGCCCGTCGGGCCCGATCAGGTAGGGCGCGTTTGTCTTGGCCTTGAGGTAGGAGGCGTCATAGACGCCGAGCTCGTTGACCATGACGTTGCACATGGCGAGCGCCAGCGCCGCATCGGTGCCGACGCGGAGCGGCACCCATTCGGTCGCCTTGGCAGAGGCGAAATTGCACATCGGATCGACCACCACCATCTTCATGCCGTCGGCCCGCGCATCCGCCGCCTTTCCCATGTTCGAGCATGAGGCATGACCGGCGGCGTGGCCCTTGGAGGCGCCGAAATAGACTGCGTAGTTGCAATACTCGAAGTCAGGGACGATCGACCACGAAGCGTGCATGATGCCGCTGATCAGATGGGCGCCGTTGCCGCAGTGGAGTCCGCCGCCCGCGGTCGAGATGTTAGGGGTGCCGAAGCCGGCGGCGAAGGACTGGAACGGCGAGCGACCGGAGGTCACGGTAGTTGTCCGCTGGACAGTGAGTTTGCGCGGGTCGTCCTCGTGGATGCGCCTGAGATGAGCTGCAATCTCGTCGAGCGCCTCGTCCCACGAGATTTCCTTCCAGCCGGGATCGATGCCGATCCCCTTATCGGGGTTGGTGCGCCGGAGCGGCTTCTTGAGCCGGTGCGGGTCGTAGTGGCTCATCAGCCCGCTGACGCCCTTGCCGCAGAGCCGGCCCTTGCCGACCACGCTGTCGGGATTGCCCTCGATCTTCACCACCACGCCGTCGACGCGGTGCGCCAAGATCGAGCAGGTGCCATAACACAGGCTGCAAGACGACGGCAGCCAGACGTCGTCGGAGAGGTTCGGCCTCGCCTCTTGTTTTTCGCCGGGTCGGATGAGGTTCATCGCCCCTTCTCCTTCTTTTCTCGCTAGCCGCCCTCGGGCGCGATCATCAAAATAAACTCAATCGAGACGATTTCCCCGGTGGCGAGCGGTTCGTCGAGGTTCTCGACCGCGAACCCGTCGACGAAGATGCGGCAATGGCTGAACTTTTCACCCGGCGAAAACAGCACACGGGAGGTGAATTCGTCACCGAGTCGGTCGCCGAGTCGCTCGATCACGTCGCCGGCGGTGAAGCGCTCGGTGAGGCGAAGAACCAGTGGACGCTCGGGCGTCAACGCCGACAACGCGCCGAACAGCCAGACGTGGACCGTAAAGGCTTCTTCCTTGGGCAATGTGGCCACCTCGGCAAGGTTTCGAGTCGGTCCGTTCATCGATGTTCCTTCTCACCCAGGCCGGTTGGGGCTAGGCCTGTCACGCGGGCGTACAAATCCTTCATCCGCGGCAGATCGCTGTAAAACAGCGCGAAATGGGTAAGACTGGGTTTGAGCGGGGCGGTCTTCGAGCCGTTCCTCCAACATCGCCAGCGCAGTGGCAGAGCGAATCCGAACCACACGAGGGCCCGATCCTCTCTTTCGTGAACGCCGCCAAATGCATGTCGTTGAGCGGTAGTCTAGCCGATATTTACCAAGTAATCATCATATCCATGATGATTATATCCAGTTCTCACCATCGTCTCTTACCCCGCCGTGGATTTCCCCGGCCCGTACCGGAGCTGGTCTTGGTCGCGAATCATCGAACCGCCGCGGGAATTTCCAAAACAGGTTTCGCGCCACTTCAACCTCGGCCAGTTGGAAGGCGACGGACGTGCTTTCGGCAAGGCCAGCGTTGGCACGAAGTTGCCAGGACTGTGGGCCGATCCCTCTTGGTCGCCATGGGGCGGGCACACGCCGCTGTCCATGTCGTGAATGATCCCTTTCGGGGGATGTCGCTCATGAACCAGGTCGATCCAAGCGCCGCAAAGGCCGCCCGATGTGGACACGTTCTCCTCGGTGGCCGGAAGCTCCACCAAGAAGCGTCCCGGCTAGTTGGTGGAAGCGGCCTATCTATCGACGCCTTGCCACCGTAAATCCAACCTCTGACGTGACCTTGGATCCGTGGAAATAAAGCTAGGGGCGAGGCGGCGGTCGAAATCGACCCGTAGTTCCTCCCGTTTCGAGTCACCCATTGGGGGCGCCATGCCAGCTGCTTCATATTTCCCGTAATAGGGTGATTGTTATAACAAAATCACCCTTCATGGCATGGAATGGTGGGTGCACATGGGGAATGGGAAACAAAACAATGCCGGCTGCGCCTTCCGCCGCAGCCGGCATAGACTAATACCCTAGAATAGCTGCCGGTCAGTTGACCGCCGATTTCAAACCCTTTCCAGCTTTGAACTTGGGCTGATTGGACGCGGGAATTTGGATTCTTTCCCCCGTCCTGGGGTTGCGCCCTTGGGTCGCGGCGCGTCTGGCGACGCTGAAGGTACCGAAACCCACCAGGCGAACGTCTTGCCCACCGCTTAAAGATCTGGTGATGGCGTCGACGATCCCGTCGACTGCATTAGCGGAGTCGGTCTTCGACAGTCCCGTGCTGCTGGCAACTTGTGCAACTAGATCGTTTTTATTCAATTTAAGGCCCCCTTTATCTATGCGATTGATGCGCCGAGAATGATTGCGTAGTCGTGGAGGGCGTTTGCCCGATGGTCGGCAGTCTAAAGCCTAGTCGCTACCGTCGTCAATCGGAGAACATCAGTTCTCCCCAGGTTTCTGCGGATTCACGAAAAGCCCCCCAGCCACCCGAGCGCAACCGCCCGACGTGGATTGCTTCTCCTACCGCGAGGGATCAATGAGTGATGATGCCTAGGTCTTCGTCGTCAGACTGTTTCGCGGCAAGCGCCGCGAGTTCGTCTTCCTCGTCCCACTCGATGGGCTTGAGCTCGGAGACCAGGGCGCTTTTGAGCACTTCGTCCACGGTGCTGACCGGGGTGATCGTAAGGCCTTTTTTCACGTTGTCGGGAATCTCGGCCAAATCTTTTTCGTTGTCTAAGGGGATCAGCACCTGCTTGATACCGCCGCGCAAAGCCGCCAGCAATTTCTCCTTGAGCCCGCCGATGGGCAGGATGCGCCCGCGCAGTGTAATCTCTCCGGTCATGGCGACGTTGCGGTCAACCGCGATACCGGTAAGCACGGAAACGATTGTGGTCACCATGCCGACGCCGGCCGAAGGCCCATCCTTCGGGGTCGCCCCCTCCGGCACGTGGACGTGAATGTCCTTCTTGCTGAATACGGTCGGCTTGATCCCGAACTCCACGGCCTGCGACTGCACAAAGGATTTCGCCGCCTGGATGGATTCCTGCATGACGTCGCCGAGCTTGCCGGTGATCGTCATCCTGCCCTTGCCGGGTACCATGACCGATTCGATCGTCAACAACTCGCCGCCCACCTCGGTCCACGCCAAGGCTGTGGTGACACCCACCATGTCCTCAAGTTCCACTTCGCCATAGCGGTAACGGCGAACGCCGGCGTATTTGCCTAGATTACGCTGCGTGAGGGTTATTTTTTCTTTGTCGCTCGACAGAATTTTCTTGATCGCCTTGCGCGTCAGGTTGGCGAGTTCCCGCTCCAAATTGCGTACCCCCGCCTCGCGCGTGTAGTAGCGGATGAGATGGCGCAACGCCTCTTCCGAGATCGACCACTCGCTTATCTTGAGGCCGTGATTCTCTAGCTGCTTGGGGATCAGATGGCGTTTGGCGATTTCGACTTTTTCATCCTCGGTATAGCCGGAGATGCGGATGGTCTCCATGCGGTCGAGGAGCGGCAGCGGGATGCGGAGGGTGTTGGCCGTGGTGATGAACATCACGTCCGAAAGGTCGTAATCGACTTCCAGGTAGTGGTCGTTGAAGGCGATGTTCTGCTCGGGATCGAGGACTTCCAGGAGGGCCGACGCCGGATCGCCACGCCAGTCCTGGCCCATCTTGTCGACCTCGTCGAGGAGGAACAGCGGGTTGGAGGCCTTGGCCTTCTTCATACCCTGGATGATCTTGCCTGGCATGGAGCCGATGTAGGTGCGGCGGTGGCCGCGAATTTCGGCTTCGTCGCGCACGCCGCCCAGCGACATGCGCACGAAGTTGCGCCCCGAAGCGCGGGCGATCGACTTGCCGAGCGAGGTCTTGCCGACGCCAGGCGCGCCGACCAGGCAGAGAATTGGTCCGCGAATCTTGCGGGTGCGCTGCTGTACCGCGAGATACTCGAGAATCCGCTCCTTGACCTTTTCAAGGCCATAATGATCGGCGTCGAGAACCTCCAGCGCGTTGTTGATGTCCTTCTTGATGCGCGTGCGCTTCTTCCAAGGGATGCTCAGCATCCAGTCGAGATAGTTGCGGATCACCGTGGCCTCCGCCGACATGGGGCTCATGCTGCGCAGCTTCTTGAGCTCCGCCAGCGCCTTCTCACGGGCTTCCTTGCTCAGCTTGGTCTTCTCGATGCGCTCTTCGAGCTCGCTCGCTTCGTCGCGCCCGTCCTCGGTCTCGCCGAGCTCCTTCTGGATCGCCTTGAGCTGTTCGTTCAGGTAGAACTCGCGCTGGGTCTTCTCCATCTGGCGCTTGACCCGGCTGCGGATCTTCTTCTCCACCTGGAGGATTCCGATCTCGGACTCCATGTGGGCGTAAACCCTCTCCAGGCGCTCGGTGACGGATCCTATCTCGAGGAGTTCCTGCTTCTCCGAAATCTTGAGCGCCAGATGCGAAGCCACCGTGTCGGCCAGCTTGCTGGCATCCTCAATCTGGTTGAGCGAGACAAGAACCTCCGGCGGGATCTTCTTGTTGAGCTTGATGTATTGTTCGAATTGCGTGACCACGGTACGCGACAGGGCCTCCACGTCCTGGATATCGCCCTCGCCCTCGCCTTCGACGACGATTTCGGCCTCGGCCTGGAAGAAATCCTCATTTTCCATGAATCCGCGTATGCGGGCGCGCTCGCCGCCCTCGACCAGTACTTTCACCGTGCCGTCCGGCAGCTTCAGGAGTTGCAACACCGTGGAGATGGTGCCCACCAAATAAATGTCTTCGGCGGCTGGATCGTCCTGGGCGGCGTTTTTCTGGGCGACAAGGAGTATCTGCTTGTCATCCTGCATGACCTTCTCGAGCGCCCGCACCGACTTCTCTCGACCCACGAACAGGGGCACGATCATGTGCGGAAACACCACGATGTCGCGCAACGGCAGGACGGGGTAGCTGTTGTTCTGATCGGCCACGCGTCTATCACCTTTCGCGGGTTGATCCTTATTTCCGGGTAGGGCCGTCACCACGCCCGTGAACGACCTACTCGAACTATTCCAAAATGGTCTCGTTTTGCCGCCGGTTCAAGGGGGCGCCAGTGCTTAGGCGCTGGTTTCCATGTCTTCGCGCCGCTCCGCATAGATATACAACGGCTTGGCGCGCCCTTCCGAAACCTCGCGATTGATGACGATTTCCCCCACCGATTCCAGGCTGGGCAACTCGAACATGGTGTCGAGCAGAATGGTCTCCATGATGGCGCGCAGTCCACGCGCGCCGGTCTTACGATTGATGGCCCGCTCGGCGATGCCCTCGAGCGCACCGTCGGTGAATGCGAGGCTCACGTCTTCCATGTCGAACAGGCGCTGGTACTGCTTGACCAGCGCGTTCTTGGGGCTGGTGAGTATTTCCGTCAGGGCCTTCTGGTCCAGGTCATTGAGGGTCGCGATGACTGGAAGACGGCCCACGAACTCGGGGATTAGGCCGAACTTCAACAGGTCCTCCGGCTCCACCTCGCTCAGGATTTCGCCGGTCTGCCGCTCGTCGGGGGCGCGGACGTCGGCGCCGAATCCGATGGACGCGCCCTTGCCGCGGGCGGTGATTATCTTTTCCAGGCCCGAAAACGCGCCACCGCAGACGAACAAGATGTTGGTGGTGTCGACCTGCAGGAATTCCTGTTGCGGGTGCTTGCGCCCGCCCTGGGGCGGTACGCTGGCGATCGTTCCCTCCATGATCTTCAAGAGCGCCTGCTGCACGCCCTCGCCGGAGACGTCGCGGGTGATCGAGGGGTTATCGGACTTGCGCGAAATCTTATCGACCTCGTCGATGTAGACGATGCCCCGTTGCGCGCGCTCGACGTTGTAGTCCGCCGATTGCAGTAGTTTGAGGATGATGTTTTCCACGTCCTCGCCCACGTAGCCGGCCTCGGTCAGGGTGGTGGCGTCGGCCATGGTAAACGGAACGTCGAGAATGCGCGCCAGCGTCTGGGCGAGAAGAGTCTTGCCGCAGCCGGTCGGTCCGATCAGCACGATGTTGGACTTGGCCAGTTCCACATCGTTGTTCTTGGTGCCGTGGCCGAGGCGCTTATAGTGGTTGTGCACGGCCACCGAGAGAACGCGCTTGGCGTGGTCCTGGCCGATGACGTAGTCGTCGAGGACGGTGCAGATGTCTTTTGGCGTGGGCACCCCGTCGCGCGATTTCACAAGGCTGGTCTTGTGCTCCTCACGGATGATGTCCATGCACAGTTCGACGCACTCGTCGCAGATGAACACGGTCGGCCCGGCAATAAGCTTGCGTACCTCGTGCTGGCTTTTTCCGCAGAACGAACAATAAAGGGTGTTTTTCGAATCGCCACCGGCAGACTTGTTCATGGCTGCTCCGTTCTCTTGACCGGCTTCGGTGCGGTCATGTTAGCCACAGGCCCAGGCACCACACAATCCCCAAAAAGCCGCCCTGGCCGGTGCTCTCCAAGATCCGTCGAGGGGATCGGGATGATCCTTGCTCCGCGGCACGTGCCGGCTGGCGCGTTGGGGAGGGACGTCGTGAGGAGATATAGGGAGAGGAAATTGAAATTTAATTAACCGCACCACCGTCCTTCCCGTTTTTTTTGTCCGTCTCTCCTTCGGCGCTCCCCTCCTCGTCGTCGCCCGGCGGACGGCTGACCGGGATGTCGTCGATGATCCCGAATTCCTTCGCTTCTTCCGGGGCCATGTAACTGTCGCGTTCGACCGCCGCTTCGATCACGTCGAGGGATTGGCTGGTGTGTTCCACGTAAATCTGGTTGAGCCGGCTTCTCAGGGCCAGGATCTCCCTGGCCTGGATTTCGATGTCGGTGGCCTGCCCCTGGATGCCGCCCGAGGGCTGGTGAATCATGATCCGCGAATTGGTCAACGCATAGCGCTTGCCTGGGGCACCGGCGGCCAACAAAAGCGATCCCATGGAAGCCGCCTGTCCGATGCATACGGTGGACACTTCGGGCCGGATGTAGCGCATGGTATCGTAGATGGCGAGGCCGGCCGTCACCGCGCCGCCCGGTGAGTTGATGTAAAAGGCGATATCCTTGCTCGGATTCTCGGACTCCAGGTAAAGGAGTTGAGCGCACACCAGGCTGGCTATTTCGTCGTGGATACCACCGGTGACGAAGACGATACGCTCCTTCAGCAACCTGGAATAAATGTCGTAGGCGCGCTCCCCCCGGTTGGTCGTCTCGACGACCATGGGGATAAGGGAATTAACGTAGGTGTCGGCCGGGTCTCTCATCGGGTTCCTGTCCTCATTGACCGCGAATCGGTGGTTGTTTGGGCGAAAGTCGCCGCGCCGGCCACCTTTCAATCCGCCTTTTTTCGTGCTGCGGTTTGCGCCTTGGATTTGGCGGGCGCTTTACGCGGCTTGGATTTCTTCTCCGTCTTTTTCTTGGCGGCCTTCGTCTTTTTCGGCTTCTTGGCCGGCGCCGCCTCTTGGTCCGGATCCATCATCAATTCATCGACGGTGGCGGGCTTGTCGGTAATGCTCGCCATCTCCAGGATAAAGTCGACCACCTTCTCCTCGAAAGCCGGCGCCCTGAGGGATTCAAGAGCCTCCGGCGAATTCTGGTAATGGCTGAGGATGGCCTGTTCCTGGCCGGGGTGGCGGCGTGTCTCCTCGGCTAGGACGCGCTTCATGTCGTCCTGCTTGATCTGGATGTTGTTGATCCGGCCGATCTCGCCGAGGAGCAGCCCCAAGCGCACACGACGCCTGGCCAGATCGTCGAATACCGCCTTCAGTTCATCGTCGCTCTTGGCGTCGGGGTCCTCTGCCTGCCCGGCCTCCTTTGCCGCCTTGCGCTGCTCTTCGTATTGATTCCAGATGCCGTGGGCCTCCGCCTCGACCATGGCGGCGGGCAACTCGAAGTTGTGGTCGGCGTCGAGAGCATCGAGCACCTGACGCTTGAGACGCATGCGGGATATCGACTTGAATTCGCGGACGTGGTCCTCCCGAATCGCGCTTTTCAGGTCTTCCAGCGTCTCCAGGCCGACTTGTTTGGCCAAATCGTCGTCGACGGCGGCCGGCACGGTGCGCCGCAGTTCCTTAATATGGACCTCGAACACGGCGTCCTTGCCGGCCAGTTGGTCGGCCCCGTAGTCGCTGGGGAAGCTCACCTCGACGCGCCGCTTCTCGTCGTCGTCGGCGCCGATGATCTGATCCTCGAAGCCGGGGATGAACGAGCCCGAGCCCAGTTCCAACTCGTAACCCTCGGCCTTGCCGCCCGGAAATTCCTCGCCATCCACGGAGCCCACGAAGTCGATGACCGCGACGTCGCCCGCCTTGGCATTGCGGTTTTCATCCAGCGCCTCGGTCGTCTTGCGGGACTGGGCAAGGTTGGCCAGGGCCTCTTCGATGGTCGCCTCGTCGGTCTCGACGACCAGCCGCTCCAGTTTAATCTTGGAGAAGTCCATGGGCTCGATGTCCGGCATGACCTCGATCTCCATGGTGTATTCCAGATCGAGCCCGGCCTCGAAGGAGACAATCTCGATCTTGGGCTGCATGGCTGGGCGCAGGCCGCGTTCCTCCAGGGCATGGCTGGAACTCTCGTCGACGACCTTCTCGAGAACCTCGCCAATGATCGAGGGACCGTATCTTTCCTTCAGAATCGACAGGGGCACCTTGCCCGGCCGGAAGCCGTCGATACGCACCGTCAGCGCCACTTCGCGCAGGCGGCCGGTGACCTGTTCCTCGATGTCGGCGGCGGCAACGACAATCTTAAACCCCCGTCTTAGAAAATCCGTTTTTGTCTCTGTTACTTCCATAAAAAACCCAATCGAATGGCTCGTAAATCATATAGCTTTCAAGCGCCACGCCACACCGTGTCCACCGGCCTGTGTCGGAACGGCGCATGGTGCGGGCGGAGGGACTCGAACCCCCAAGGCGTTGCCGCCACCAGGTCCTAAACCTGGCGTGTCTACCAGTTCCACCACGCCCGCCGCGCGCCCGCGATTGCGGTCTCGCACCGGGCGCGCAAATCTATAGCAATTGCACAGGCTGTCAATCGCCGGCCGGAGGGTGCGCGGCGGGCCCATCGGCCTCACCCCTTGAGCAGGCCGCGCACCGAAGAAGAGGCCGCGATCTTGTCCTCGGAGGTGTATGCCTCGTGGTTGTCACCGATGTCGTCCAGCTTGTAGAGGTAATTGATCATGATGCTGGCCGACTGAGCCATGCCCTTGGGCGAGCGGTCGCCCCGCCAGTTGAGACGCTCCATGCGGGCACCGTTGCTGAGGTGGAAATGGGCGACCGGATCGAGGGCCGCGCCGTCCTCTCTCTTCTCTTGCAAGAGGTAGCGCGCGCACAGGCGCATGAGCGGACCGCGCGGGATTTTGCCGATAGTCCCCTCGGCGCCCTGATCTGCCCCCTCGAGCAAGTCCTTCAAGGTCCCCTTGGCATCCCCCGAGCCGCCAGCCGCCGATTTCAGCGTCTTGTGTTCGGAAGGCAGCAGCAACCCTGCCTCGCCGTTCTTCAGGATACCGGCCAACCACGCACGGAACCCGGGGATCGGGGAAAGTGTCGCGAAATTCTTGAGCCGAGGAAACTCGCCCGCCAGGCTGTCGGCAACGCGCTTGATGAGAAAGGCGCCGAAACTGATCCCGGCGAGACCTTTCTGGGCGTTGGAGATGGAATAGAAGATGGCGGTATCGGCGCTGGCCGGGTCCAGCACCGGCGCCTCTTCGTCGAGCAGATCCTGGATGCTGTCCGCCATGCCGTCGACCAGGGCCACCTCGACGAAGATTAGGGGCTCGTCGGGCATGCGCGGGTGAAAATACGCGAAGCAGCGGCGGTCCGAGGCGAGCCTGTTCTTGAGGTCGTCCCAACTCGTGATGGCGTGAACCGCTTCATAGGCGATGAGCTTTTCCAAAACCTCCGCCGGGGTGCCGTCCCAGGTGATCCGCTTGAGTTCCAGGAAATCCACGTCGAACCACATGGTGAGCCGGGACTTGAGATCGCTTTCCAGTGCCTGGAGCAGGGGGTCCCGGCGTGCCATGGGTATGAGTTCGGCGCGCATGTCGACCAAGAACTTAACCCCCTCGGGCAGGCTGTTGAACTGGGTCAGCAGCTTGACGCGGGGCGCCCACAGAGCGGCACGCAGGGTTTTTTCCGCTTCTTGGCGCGCCGCGGTGGCACCATCCGCCTGGCGTAACGCCTCGGCAGCGGCGTCGACGGCTCCGTGATCGACGTCGAAATCCTCGGCCAGCACCTTCAGGAAGCGCTCGCGGCCGACGGCGTCGAGGGCCAGATAGGCGTGGCCCAGGGCGGCGGCGCGCGCGCGCGCCGAGACCTCGCCGCCCCGGGTTTCCAGGCAGGCGCGCATCTGTTCGCGCAGGCGCGCCGCGTCTTCATCGGGCAGGTCGGGGCGCAGGCTGGCCGCCGCGGCGTCGTATTTGACGCCGGCGATTCCCTGCCAGGCGCTGCGCAGGTTGCGTAGCGTCCGGTCAAGAAAACTTATGCTGCCTTGCTCGCTCATGTTTCTCCCGCGTTTACGGGCATCTCTCAAAAATTGGTCCTTTGGCCCTGTAAAGCAACCCTCGCGACGAATTCGGCGGCACCGCCTCTCAAAGGATGCTTCTCAGCACCCCGGGCAGGGCGTCCGGCAGGTCCTCGGCGATGAGCCCGGGCCCGAAGGCGGCAGCCGCCGCGCCGTGCATCCACACCGCCGCGCACGCGGCGGCGAAAGTGTCCATGTCCTGAGCCATGAGGCCGAGGACGAACCCGGCCAGCACGTCGCCGGTGCCGGCGCTGGCCAGTTCGGGCGGCGCGTTGTCATTGAGGACGGCACGGCCGTCGGGTGCCGCGATCACGCTGTCCGCCCCCTTGAGAAGAACCACGGCACCGCTTTGCCGGGCGGCGGCGCGGGTGCGCTCCAGCTTGTCCCCCTCAACTGCGAACAGGCGCCGAAACTCGCCCTCGTGGGGAGTCAACAGACACGGCGCGGCGATGGCGGAAAAAAGCTCCGCCGGCTTCCCCGCGAAGACGGTGAGCGCGTCGGCGTCAATGACGCAGGCCTTTTTCAGGGTCAGCGCCTCCAGGGTCCGGCGTCTCGTGGTCTTCGTGATCCCGGCGCCGGGACCTACCAGCACGGCGTTGTGGCGGGGGTCGGCGAGCCACTCCCCGAACCCGTTATCGTCGGCCATCGGCTTGACCAGGGTACCGGGTGTCCCGGCGGCATAAAGCGCAAAGACTTCGGCCGGTGCCGCGATGCTCACTAGGCCGGCGCCGACGCGCCGCGCCCCGAGTGCCGCCAAGCGCGCTGCGCCGGTCATTTCCGCCCCTCCCACCACCACCGCGTGACCGCGGCTGTATTTGTTGCCTTCGTTCTTGGGGCGGGGCAGCGCGCTCAGCCACAGGTCGGGTCGGTTGGCGAAGGTGCGTGGCTCCATGGAGGCGAGCACGCTTTCGGGTATGCCGATGTCGGCGACCACCACCTCGCCGCACAAAGCGCGGCCGGGAAACAACATATGCCCCGGCTTGCGGCGGAAGAAGGTGACGGTGAGGCTTGCCTTGACCGCCACGCCGAGGACCTGGCCACTATCGCCGTGGACGCCGCTTGGTACATCGACGGCGACGCATTCCGCCGCGCCGGCCTCGACGCGCGCCGCGAGCGCCTCGAGTGCAGCCTTCGCGGCACCCTTCAGCGGCCGTTTCAGCCCGGCCCCGAACATCGCATCCACCACCAGCCGGCAGCCTTCGTCGACGCCGGCCTCGACGGATGCCGCGTCGGTGCCCCAGCGCACGGCGCTGGCGGCGGCGGTGTCCTTGAGCTTTTTGGGAGCGCCAAGAAGGGCGACGCGCACCGGCCACCCGGCGTCGCGCAGGAGCCGGGCCACCACGAAACCGTCACCACCGTTGTTGCCCGGACCGCACAGAACGGCGACCGGCTCGGGCCGCCAGCGGTGCTGGATGTGGCGGGCGATGGCGGCGCCTGCCGCCTCCATCAATTCGATACTGGGAACGCCGCCAGCCTCGGCTAGGCGATCGGCCTCGTACATCTCGGCGACGGAAAGAAGGATGTTGTCTCTCATCGGTTTCTCGCTGTGTTACCCATCGCCCGGCAATCATAGACGAGCCCCGGCGCCACCGGAAGTCGCCGGAAGCCAACAGAAGCAACCGCTTGGCCGTTTACTTGGCGGGCAACGTTTGGGTGTAACTTAGGATGTCCACCTGGTCCTGGACGCTCAGTACGTTGAGGGCGACCATGCCGACGCCGAGCTGGCCGAAGCGGATTTTGTGCAGGGTTTCCCATGGGTTTTCCTGCGCCACGGTGCCGATATATTCGGGCTTCTTTTCGTCCTTGAAGTTGATGGCCTTGCCGTTGAAGCCGTGGCACACGGCGCAGATGGTCTGGTAGAGGGCGGCGCCGCGCCGAAAGTCGCCGTGCGCCTTCCTGGTGGCGCGGTCGATGTACTTATCCATGTCGATCTGGCCCAGGCTCAGGAACAGCGCCAGCTTCTCCATGGCCGAATGCGGTATCACCGCGGACGTGAAGGCGTGGGTCTTGTCCATGATGATCTGGTGGATTCGCCCGGGGTCGATGCCGGCCACCCCGCGCACGCCCTTGAGGGCGGTGTAGTGCGAGCCCTTGCCGTAGGCGCCGTCCACACCCTTGTAGTCCCAGCCGTGGCATTCCTTGCAGCGCTAGGTGGCGGAGCCTTTCTTCTTACCGGCGGCGGGATAGGCGGGATGGCTCTCCTTGGGGGACGTCGCCTCGATCACCTCCCACCATTTGTCGTAAAGCTGGCCTCCCCGGCTGATCGTCCAGATACTGGTCGGATCGTGGGCGTGCCCTTCCTCCTGGGCGGCGGCCTCGGGCGGCGCCAAGCCCAGGGCCGTGCCGAGCAGCAGACCCGTGAGGATCGCCAGAAGCGATGTCGCTCGGATTGCTGGTGGCGCTTTCAGGCGTTTCATGGCTGGGCTCCCTTTGCGTTGGCGTCCGTGCACGGCGTCGAGGATAAGATGAACGGGCGAACCGGTTATACGGATTGCCTGTGCGAGCCGCCACATTGGATCGGATGACGGGCGTCGTCATTGATCTGGGTCAATGGCCGCCACCGTCACGGCGCCGTTGACCGGTGGCCCCGATCCGGTGTAGAACAAAAAAAGAACATTTAACATTCACGAGGCAAGGCAGGGAGTTCCATGTCGCCGCCGAACGGTTTTCAACGGCCCGATCCGCCCCTTATCGCGGACCTGCGCGCCCGCATCGCCAGGATCGAGAGACAGACCCCGGAATGCGGCGGCTCCCCGGGCGCGCTGTCCCTGGGCTCCTCGGAGCTGGACGCCGCCCTGTCCTGGGGCGGGCTGCCGCGCGCCGTGCTTCATGAGGTGATCGCAGCCAATTGGGCCGCCAACCAAACCGCCGCCGCCGGTTTCTGCGCCGCCCTTTCGGCGCGCTTGGCCGGCGACCGGGGCACGGTGTTGTGGTGCCGCAGACGCCGCGACCCAAGAGGACGCGCCCTTTATGGCCCGGGCCTCGCCGCCTTCGGCCTGGCGCCGCGGCGGCTCATCGTGGCGCGCGGACGCAGCGAGATCGAGGTGCTGTGGGCCATGGAAGAAGGCCTGCGCTCCGGCGCGCCAGCGGTGGTGTTGGGCGAGGTCGGGAACCTTCTGCCGGGTGCTGCGCGACGCCTGCAGTTAGCTGCTAAGGCGGGCGGCGTCACCGGCCTTCTTCTCAATGGCGTTACGGGCGCCGACGGTGCCGGCGGCGTGGTTCCATTGGGCCCGGCAGTGACTCGCTGGCGGGTCTCCGCCGCCACCCAAACCGGCGCCGGCGCGTCGCCCCGCTGGTGGGTGGAGCTTTTGCGGTGCCGCGGTAGCCCTCAACACGGCGCACCGGCGGCTTGGTTCGTGGAGTGGTGTGATGGGACGACGGGTCGTTTCGTTGTGGTTGCCGCGCCTGGCCACCGAGCGCCTAGGCCGGCGCCGGGTGGCGACGTCGCCGGCGTCGCGGCCGGCACCGGCTAGGACACTAGCCACCATCAGTGCCCGCCAGGGCGGGGTGCGCATCGTCGCCGTCAACGGCGCGGCCGAGGCCGCCGGCGTGGCGCCGGGCATGACCCTGGCCAACGCCCGCGCCGTGGCGCCCGGTCTGGCGACGACCGAGGCCGACCCGGCGGGCGAGCGGCGAACCCTGGCCGCCATCGCCGTGTGGTGCGGGCGTTATACCCCATGGACGGCGGCGGATGGTGGCGGCGTGTGGCTCGACATCACCGGCTGTGCGCACCTTTTCGGCGGTGAGACAGGGCTCCTGGAAGATCTGAAAGGACGCCTGAAATCTCAGGGATTCGCAGCCCTGGCCGCCGCCGCCGACACGCCGGGCGCGGCTTGGGCGGTGGCCCGTTTCAGCGCCCACGGAGGGAACGCCATGGTCATCATCCCGAGCGGAAAGGAAGAGACGCGCACCGCGCTGGCGTCTCTACCGGTGGCCGGGTTGCGCCTGGCACCGGCCGCCGCCGAGGGGCTCGGCCGCGTCGGCCTGCGCCGCATCGGCGACCTGTTCGAGCTGCCCCGCGCGCCGCTTGCCAAGCGCTTCGGAGAAGTCCTCACCCGCCGCCTCGACGAGGCCCTGGGTACCGTCGAGGAGCCGATTTTGCCGCACCGCTCGCCATCTCCCGTCCGCGCGCGCCTGGCCTTCGCCAATCCCATCAAGCACGGCCCCGCCATCGCCGGTGCGGCGCGGCACCTGCTCGCCGAACTGTGCCGCAGGCTGGAGGCCGCGCACCAGGGGGTGCGGCGCCTCGAACTCACCCTCTACCACACCGACGGCAGCCGCGACAGAACCGCCATCGGCACTAGCCGGCCGATGCGCGACGCGGCGCACCTGGAGCATCTTTTCCGGGACAAGCTGGAGGGGCTGGATCCCGGCTTCGGGATCGAGGTCATGGTCCTCGCCGCCGCCGCCGTCGACCCCCTGCCCCCCACCCAGAGCGGGCTCCGCGTCTGTGGACGGGGAACGGCGGATGGCGTCTCCCGCCTTATTGACCGGCTCGCCAACCGCCTCGGCGCGGCGGGCGTGGTGCGCCTTCACGCGCCCCCCAGCCACCTTCCGGAGCGCGCCTGCCGGGCACTTTCCGCCGCACATACTATGAACCCGGCGGCGTCCATGGAAGATCGGCCGGTACAGCCGCGCCCCCTGCACCTGTTGCTCTGGCCCGAATCCATCAACGTCATCGCGCCCACCCCCGACGACCCGCCGGCGGTGTTCCACTGGCGGCGCGCGCGCTACCGGGTGGCGCGCGCCGAAGGGCCCGAGCGCATCGCCCCAGAATGGTGGCGCGAAGCCCCCGAGGACGCCCCGGCGGCGGAACGCCGCGTCCATGACTATTCCCGCGACTATTTCCGGGTGGAGGATACGCAAGGCCAGCGCTTCTGGCTCTACCGGGAGGGGCTGTATCGCCCCGATAGGGCACCGCGCTGGTACATGCACGGGCTTTTCGCGTGAGGGCGGGGGCGGGTCAATCGTAGGGGCGGGTTTCAAACCCGCCCCCCGAATGGCCCTGATTTCCGATGCCCCCCTACGCCGAGTTACAGGTGACCAGCAACTTCAGTTTCCTGCGCGGTGCTTCGCACCCGGAGGAACTGGTCATGGCGGCCGCCGCCCTCGGCCATTCGGCCATCGCCATCACCGATCGCAATACGCTGGCCGGCGTCGTGCGCGCCCACGTCGCCGCCAAGGAAGCTGGCATCCGGCTGGTGGTCGGCGCCCGGCTCTGCCTGGCCGGCGACCTGAGCTTCATTTGTCTGCCCACCGGCCGCGCCGCCTATGGGCGTCTCGCCGCGCTCCTGACCCTGGGTAAGCGGCGCGCCGAAAAAGGCCAATGCCGTCTCACCCTCGACGACCTGCTGGACGGCGAGGAATTCGCCGGAGGCACGGGCCAGATACTGCTTGCCATCGCCCCCGAAACAGGGGCCGAGCGCGATTTCGGTGAGGTCCTGAATAAATTAAGAGATAGAGTTAAAAACAATCTGTATTTTATTGTAAACAAAACATATAAAGGCGATGATAAACAGAGAATTTTAGCCCTCGCCGAGCTTGCCCGGGCGTGCCGCGTGCCCCTCGTCGCCGCCAATGACGTGAACGCCCACAGCGCCGCCCGCCGGCCCCTGCAGGACGTGCTCACCTGCATCCGCGAGCACTGCGCCATCTTTGAGGCCGGCTACCGGCTTCACGCCAACGCCGAGCGCCACCTCAAGGCCCCGGACGAGATGGCGCGCCTGTTCGCCGACTGGCCCGATGCCGTCGCCCGCACGGCTGACATCGCCACCATGTGCGACTTCTCCCTTGACGAGTTGCGCTACGAGTACCCGGTCGACCCGGTGCCCCCAGGCAATACGCCCCAGGAGGAACTGGAACGCCTGGCCTGGGCGGGCGCCGCCGGGCGCTATCCGGCGGGCGCCCCGGAAAAGGTGCGTGCCCAGATCGTCCACGAGCTGGCCCTCATTGGCGGGCTCAGCTACGCGCCGTATTTTCTCACCGTCCACGACATCGTCCGTTTCGCGCGGGGCCGCGGCATCCTCTACCAGGGCCGCGGCTCGGCCGCCAACTCGGCGGTCTGCTATTGCCTGGGCATCACGGCGGTGGACCCGGCCCGCATCGACCTCTTGTTCGAGCGCTTCGTCAGCGCCGAAAGGGACGAGCCCCCCGACATCGACGTCGACTTCGAGCACGAGCGCCGCGAGGAGGTCATTCAGTACATCTATGGGAAATACGGGCGCCGGCGCGCCGCCATGACCGCCACCGTGATTTCCTACCGGAGCAAGAGCGCGTTGCGCGAGACCGGCAAGGTCTTCGGGCTTTCCGACGACGCCATCACGGCCCTGCAGGGTGCCGCCTGGCACCGCCACTGGGACGAAATCACCGAGGCTTCCATCCGCGAGGCGGGACTCGACCCCCATGACGACACCGTCCGCCGGGTCATGGACCTGGCCGGCCAGTTGCGGGGCTTTCCCCGCCATCTGTCCCAGCACACCGGCGGCATGGTGATCACCAAGAGCCCGCTTTCATCCATGGTGCCCATCGAGAACGCAGCCATGGAGGAACGCACCGTCATCGAATGGGACAAGAACGACCTGGACGCCCTCGGCATCCTCAAGATCGACGTGCTCGGCCTCGGCATGCTGAGCTGCGTGCATAAGGCTTTCGAGCTGATCGCACGCCACCACGGCCGGCGCCTTTCCTTGGCCACCGTGCCGCCCGAGGACGGGGCCGTCTACGACATGCTGTGCGAAGCCGACACCGTCGGAGTCTTCCAGGTGGAGAGCCGTGCCCAGATGTCCATGCTGCCGCGTCTCAAGCCCCGCTGCTTCTATGATCTGGTGATCGAGGTGGCGATCGTGCGCCCCGGCCCCATCCAGGGCGACATGGTGCATCCCTACCTGCGCCGTCGCGCCGGCACGGAACAGGTCGATTACCCCTCCAAGGAGCTCGAAGACGTGCTTGGCAAGACCCTCGGCATCCCGCTCTTCCAGGAGCAGGCCATGAAGATCGCCATCGTCGCCGCCGGCTTCACGCCGGCCGAGGCCGACCGCCTGCGGCGCGCCATGGCCACCTTCCGGCGCTCCGGCACCATCGACACCCTTCGCGACAAGCTCGTCGAAGGCATGGTCGAGCGCGGCTACGAGCGCGATTTTGCCGAACGCTGCTACAAACAGATCGAGGGTTTCGCCGACTATGGCTTTCCCGAATCGCACGCCGCCAGCTTCGCGCTTCTCGTCTACGTCTCGGCTTGGCTCAAGCGCCACTATCCGGCGGCCTTCGCCGGGGCGCTCTTGAACAGCCAGCCCATGGGCTTCTACGGCCCGGCGCAAATCGTCGGCGACGCCCGCCAGCACGGTGTCGAGGTGCGCCCGGTCGACGTCAACATGAGCGATGGGGACTGCACGCTGGAGGGCACCGGCGAAAACGTGGCGCTCCGCTTGGGTTTACGGCAGGTCAAGGGACTGCGGCAGAGAGACTCCGAGGCCGTCGTGGCGGCGCGCGGCGCGGGCTACCAGGACATCCCCTCCCTGTGGCGGCGCGCCGGCGTCGGGGGTGCGTCGCTCGACGCCCTGGCGCGTGCCGATGCTTTCGGGTCCTTGAGCCTCAGCCAGCGCCAGGTCCTATGGGCGGTGCGTGGCCTCGATGAGGCGCCGCTACCGTTGTTCGCCGCCGCCCCAAACCGGCGCGAACCGCCCGTGGCCTTGCCCGAGGCGGCGCCCGGCGAGGAGGTGGCCGACGACTACCGGGCGCTGCGCCTGTCGTTGAAAAACCACCCCCTGGCCCTTTTGCGCGGCGCCCTCGACACCGGCTACATGCCGTGCGCGCGCCTCGCCGAGACCTCCCATGGGCGGCGCGTCCGGGTGGCCGGGCTGGTCGTCAACCGCCAGCGCCCGGGCAGCGCCAAGGGCGTCATCTTCGCCACCCTCGAGGACGAGACCGGCATTGTCAACCTCATCGTCTGGTCCGCCGTCTTCGAACGCTTCCGCAAGGCGGTGCTGGGGGCCAGCCTGCTCGGCGTGACGGGGCGTGTGCAGCGCGAGGGGCTGGTCATCCACGTGCTCGCCGAGGAGGTCCACGACCTGACGGCGTTGCTGGCCCGCCTCGACGGGCCGCCTAAGGCCGCCGCCGGCGACCGCCTGGCCATAGCCTCGCGCAACTTCCGTTGAAAAGTGTCCCTCACCCGGCCCTTGCCCAGACGGCACCCGTGGCCTAAGACTAGTTCACGCCGTACGAACACCAAGCCGTATCGGAAACCATGTCCACCATCGCCATCGCCAATGACGTCCACGCGCTCGCCGCCGTCGTCTGGGTGGGCGGCATGTTCTTCGCCACATGTTGCTGCGCCCGTCCGTCGCTGGCTTCGAGCCGCCCGAGCGTCTGCGCCTGTGGGAGCCCGTCTTCTCGCGCTTCTTCCCGTGGGTATGGGTGGCGGTCTTCGCTCCGCCGCCGTCGGGCTACTGGCAGGTGATGCTCGTCTTCGGCGGCTTCGCCAACGCCGGCCTCCACGTGCACCTCATGCACGTTATCGGCCTCGTCATGATCGCCCTTTGCGTCTACCTCTACGGCGCGCCCTACAGCCGCTTCCAGAAGGCCGTCGAAGCCGCCGACCGAGATGGCTTGGGCATAAAACTCCTCGCCGGTCTCGGACACCACCACGGCGTCGGCCTCGGCCATTACCTGGGGCGCCTTGCCCCCCGCGGCCTCGGCGCCGATGTAGCGATCCGCCCACGCCACCAGCACGTCGGCTACGTAAGCGGCGTCCGCCTTGCGCCTCAGCAGATGGTCGACGTCGATCGGCGAGTGGAAGACCAACAGAGCCTTTTTCATGGATGCGATGGCAGTCTCCAGCTTCTGACTTTCGATGCCTGTCACGCAGGGTGCGGCTGGACAAGGGCCGGCCGTTGGCGGAAAAAGGGATGCCGCCGCCCCCCATAACCCGCGAGCATCCCATGACCGAAGACGACGTCGAGATCATCGAAAAGACCACCCCCTTCAAGGGCTACTTCCAGATCGACCGCTACCGCCTGCGCCACCGCCTGTTCGAGGGCGGATGGAGCGGCGAGATGGTGCGCGAGGTCTTCGAGCGCGGGCACGCCGTCGCCGTACTGCTCTTGGACCCGGTCCTCGACCGCGTCGTGCTGATCGAGCAGTTCCGGCCCGGCGCCTTCGCCGCCCTCGCCTCGCCCTGGTTCGGGGAGGGTTCGTCGCCGTGGCTCATCGAGACCATCGCTGGCATCATCGAGGACGGAGAATCGCCCGAAGACGTGGTGCACCGCGAGACGCATGAGGAATCGGGCTGCGACGTTCTGGACCTCGTGCCGATCTGCCATTACCTGGTCAGCCCCGGCGGCACCTCGGAATCCGTATTCCTCTACTTGGGCCGCGTCGATGCCACGAAGGTCGACGGCATCCACGGAATGGACGCCGAGCATGAGAACATCCGTGCCCTCACGGTTCCCACCTCCGAGGCCCTGGGCTGGCTGGACGAAGGCAGGATCGTCAACGCCATGACCATCATCGCCCTGCAATGGCTGCGCGCCAACCACGCCGAAATGCTCCGCCGCTGGCGGTGACGGCCGCGCCGAGGTCACGTCAGACGCTGGATTGCGGGCCCATCGGGAACTTGTCGCCGCCCTTGTCCTGACCGCGGGAGCCGGTAATCCGAAGGCGCTTTTCGCTTTGCGCAGAGCCATTGCTCGGCGGGTTCGAATTAAATGAATACGTCGCAGTCGAGATTAAAATTACGGACCCTCGCAATTTTACCCAATAAATCACCTAAATATTTCTTAGAAACCTCATCCGGTGTCGCCCTGATTTGGGTATAATTTATATTTGTATTTTTAAATATTAGAATTAACTCTTCGAATCCTTGTTTTCCCATATCTTCGTCAATCTTGGTAACGTCGACCAGTATTGCAAGCTCACTTTCCTGGTAGTCGCGCAATCTGGACTGAAAAAAACGCAATCCAATCGCTCTCGTTGATGGTCGTCGTCGGGCGCGCCGGGAGATAACGCCTTCCAGCCGTTTCCACCCAATGCCATGCGAATTTGCCGTCGACCAGCATCCCGCGCCCTCCGGGCTCGCCTAAGCTAAAATTGTATCATTCGTTATTCCCCACTGAAAGCGAGGACAAACACCCTAAGCTAGGGCATGAACCGGTGGCGTCGGCTAGTGGATGCGCCAGAGTCTCAAATGGTCATCTCCACATCCCTCTTTTTACTTTTCCTCCGCGTTCCTCGGCGCCCGCGGCGTTTCCGACCGTGGCTTGAAAGGCCGCGTCTTCGCTTGATCGGCCTCCGGCGGGGGGCTAGGTTTCCAACCCCTGATTTTTTTCACGCGAGGCCGCGCCATGGATGTCCGCGACGGCTTCTTCGACGCCATCGGCAACACGCCCCTGATCCGTCTGCGCCAAGCCAGCGAGAGCACCGGCTGCGACATTTACGGCAAGGCTGACTTCCTCAACCTCGGCGGCTCGGTCAAGGACCGCGCTGCCCTGGCCATCGTCGAGGGCACAGCGGGCAACACCGGCATCGGCCTGGCCCTCGTCGCCAACGCGCTCGGCTACCGCACCGTCATCGTCATCCCCGGCAACCAGAGCCAAGAAAAGAAGGACATGCTCAGGCTGTGCGGCGCCGAGTTGCGCGAGATGCCGCCGGCCCCTACAAGGATCCGAACAACTACGCCCACGTCTCGCGGCGCCTGGCAAAGGAACTGGCCGACAGCGGGGCTGCCGGGGCGGTGTGGGCCAACCAGTTCGACAACGTGGCCAACCATCAGGGCCATTACGAGACCGCAGGCCCGGAGATATGGGAGCAAACGAACGGCGCCATCGACGGTTTCATCTGCTCGCTGGGCACCGGCGGCACGCTCGGCGGTGTGGCATTGGCGCTCAAGGAACGCAGCAAGGACGTGGTCATCAGCCTCGCCGACCCCATGGGCGCGGCGCTGTATAGATACTACGCGCACGGCGAACTCAAATCGGAAGGCTAATCGATCACCGAGGGCATCGGCCAGGGGCGCGTCACCAAGAACCTCGAGGACGTGCCCGTCGATGAGGCCTTCCGGATCACCGATGCCGACATGCTGCCGGTCCTTTACGGCCTGTTGCGCACCGAGGGGGTGTGCCTGGGCGGCTCGTCGGGCATCAACGTGCTCGGCGCCATGCGCCTGGCCGGGAAGCTCGGCCCCGGCCACACCATCGTCACCATCCTCGGCGATTCTGGTGCCCGTTAGATGAGCAAGCTCTACAACCCCGCGTTTCTCGCCGAGCGCGGCCTGCCCGTACCGGAATGGCTGGACGACCAGGCGCGCGCCTGAAAGAGGAAACACCTTCATGGACTACACCAACTCCAACGCCCTGGCCGAAACACAATGGCTGGCCGCCAACCTGGATGTGCCCGGCGTCGCCGTCGTCGACGCCACATGGTACCTGCCCACCGCCGACAAGGACCCGCGCGCCGAGCACGAGGCGCGCCACATCCCCGGCGCCGTCTACTTCGACATCGACGATATCCGCGCCCCCGACCGCGCGCTTCCCCACATGTTGCCAACGCCCGAGACCTTCGCTGCCAAGGTCGGCGCCCTGGGCCTGAGCAACGCCGAGCGCATCGTCGTCTACGACGCCAACGGCGGCGCCGGGGCGGCCATGCGGGCGTGGTGGATGTTCCGCGTCTTCGGCCATGACGACGTGGCTGTGCTCAACGGTGGCCTGGCCAAATGGCTGGCCGAGGGCCGCCCCACCGAGACCGGCGTAGCCGGCCCGGAGCCCGGCCGCTTCACCGCCAAGCCCCGCCCACACCTAGTGCGCGACGCATCCGAGTTGCTGGAAAACCTGAAGAGCGGCGCCCACCAGGTGGTGGATGCGCGCGCCGCCGAGCGCTACGCCGGCACCGCGCCGGAGCCCCGCCCGGCCAGGAAGGCCGGCCACATCCCGGGCAGCCTGAACCTGCCCTACACCCAACTCATCGACGCTGAGAGTGATTTCACCATGCGCCCGGCCGACGAACTGGCAACGCAATTTTTCGGCGTCGGCCTCGACATGGCGCGCCCCGTCGTCGCTAGCTGCGGCTCGGGGGTATCGGCGGCGGTTCTCGTCTTCGCCCTTTACCTGCTGGGCCATGAGAGCGCCGCCGTCTACGACGGCTCGTGGAGTGAATGGGGCAACCGTGACGACACCCCGGTGGAGACCTGAGCCTAGTATGGGCAAGACACCGGCCAGGCAAGCCAGGCCAAATAAAATAGACACCGTCGTCACCTTCCTGGAGATGAAGAGACCGCCCGACGCCGCCTCGCCCGAGGCGCCGATGGACGGCATCACGATCGAGCTAGAGGAAGCGCCGAGCGTCGAATTCTACCGCCACCTCTACGACGCCGTCGGCGCGCCGTGGCTCTGGTACGAACGCCGGCTTCTCGACGACCAAGCGCTGGCCGCCATCATCGGCGACCCCGGGGTTGAGGTCTACGTGCTGCGCGCCGGCGGCGCCCTCGCCGGCTACAGCGAGCTCGACCTGCGGACGCTCCCCGACATCGATATCGCCTACTTCGGCCTGGTGCCGCGGTTCATCGGCCGCCGCCTCGGTCCCTACCTGCTCGGCTGGACCGTGGAACGCGCCTGGGCGCGCCTTCCGACACGGCTCCTCGTCAACACCTGTACCCTCGATCACCCCAAGGCGCTCGCCCTCTACGAGAGCTTCGGCTTCAAGGGCTACAAGATTGCCGGGCGCAGCTTCGACGATCCGCGCCAGACGGGAGTGATTTCCTGAGACTCGCCCGGCTGGCGCCCGGGCGCAAAAGTTGACATGATCGCGCCGCCCTCCCCAATGCAACCGCAGAGCCCTGTTGTTCAAATGAAAAAAAACACCAAGCTCGTCACCGCCGGCCGCCGGCCGGATGCCAACCACGGGATTCCCAACCCGCCAGTCTACCATGCCTCGACCGTCGCCTTTCCGACGGTGGCGGCCCTCGAGGCAGCCCGAGACGACCGCCTGAACGCGGTATACTACGGCCGTTACGGCACGCCGACGTCCTTCGCCTTCGAGGAGGCGGTGGCGGCGCTGGAAGGCGGCCACCGGACGGTGACGACGCCGTCCGGGCTGGCCGCCATCACGTGCGCGCTGTTGTCGTTCCTGAAAGCCGGCGACCACCTGCTCATGGTGGACAGCGCCTATTTCCCAACGCGTCACCTGTGCGGCAGCGTACTCGCCGGGCTCGGCGTCGAGACCACCTACTACGACCCCATGATCGGCGCCGCCGTCGCCGACCTGATGCGTCCGGAAACCAAGGTGGTGTATACAGAATCCCCCTGCTCGCTGACCTTCGAGGTGCAGGACATCCCGGCTATCGCCAGCGCCGCGCACGCCGCCGGCGCCAAGGTGCTCATGGACAATACGTGGAGCGGCGGGCTCTATTTTCAGCCCTTCGAGCACGGCATCGACGTTTCCATCCAGTCCGCAACCAAGTACATCGGCGGCCATTCCGACGTCATGCTGGGGGCCATTACCACCACCGAGGAAACCTACGAGACCGTCAAGTGGACGGCGGTCGCCCTGGGCACCTGCGCCGCGTCCGATGATTGTTATCTCGGGCTCAGGGGCCTAAGAAGCCTGAGCGCGCGCCTATCGCGTCACCAAGAAAACGGGCTGGCTCTGGCCGGCTGGCTGGTCGATAGGCGCGAGGTCAGGCGCGTGCTGCACCCGGCGCTGCCGGGCGCCGCCGGCCATGACACCTGGAAGCGCGACTTCTCAGGCGCCAGCGGGCTTTTCGGCGTGGTCCTCGGCGACTATCCCAAACAAGCCGTGGCCACCATGCTCGATGGCCTCGAGCATTACGCCATGGGATTTAGTTGGGGCGGTGTTGAGAGCCTCATCCTCCCCACCGACCCCAGCTCCGCGCGCAGCGCCGTGGCGTGGACCGAAAGCGGCGTCTGCCTGCGCATCCACGCCGGGATCGAGGACATTGAGGACCTCATCGCCGACCTGGAGAAGGGCTTCGCCCGCTTGACAGCCGCCGCTTGAAGTCCGATGTAAGGGCCGGAAGGAGCGGGTACCATGAGCGAGAACTTGGCGGGTGCCGCTGAACAGGTCCTGGAGTCCATCCAATTCGACGCCGACGGTCTGGTCCCGGCCATCGCCCAGCAATTCGATACCGGCGAAGTGCTGATGATGGCCTGGATGAACCGCCAGGCGGTGGCTGAAACGCTGGCCACCGGCTTCGTCCATTACTGGTCGCGCTCGCGCAACAAGCTGTGGCGCAAGGGCGAAACCTCGGGCCAGGTGCAGGTGCTCAAGGACTTCCGCTGGGATTGCGACAACGACACGGTCCTGGTGCTCGTCGAACAGACGGGGGTGGCCTGCCACACGGGGCGGCGCAGTTGCTTCTTCAACGCCGTTCGCGACGGTAAGGCGGTGGTGGTAGCCAACGCCGAGGTCAATCCCAAGACCCTCTACGGCTGATGCAACGGGAAATTGAGCCGGCGGCGGTCCAGGCCATCCCGGTTTCCGTCATCACCGGGTTCCTGGGTAGCGGCAAGACGACACTCCTCAACCATCTTCTCGCCCACCCCGGCATGGGAGAGACCGCCGTGCTCATCAACGAGTTCGGCGAGGTCGGCCTCGATCACCTGCTGGTGCGCCAGATCAGCGAGGACATTGTGCTCCTCAACTCGGGCTGCCTGTGCTGCACGGTGCGCGGCGATTTGGTGGATTCGTTGCGCGAGCTTTTCCTCAAGCGCGGCCGCGGCGAGGTGCCTGAGTTCCGCCGTACCGTGGTCGAGACCACCGGCCTCGCCGACCCCGCCCCCATCATCCACACGTTGATGACCGATCCGGTGCTGGGAAAGCGCTACCGACTCGACGGCATCGTCAGCACCGTCGATGCCGTCCACGGTTCGGCACAGCTCGATACCCACGCCGAACCGGTCAAGCAGGCCGCCGTCGCCGACCGCCTAGTGCTGACCAAGACGGACATCGCCGACGGCGCGGCGGTCGAGGCCTTGCGCGCCCGCCTCGCCGTCATCAACCCCTCGGCACCGGTCATCGTCGCCGTCGACGGTGCCGCCGAACCCGACGCGCTCTTCGACTGCGGACTTTTCAACCCAAAAACCAAGGCCCCTGACGTCGCTGGGTGGCTCAACGAGGAGGCTTACGGGCAAGCGCGCAGCGACGGCCACCATCACGACGTCAACCGCCACGACGACCGCATCGGCACCTTTTGCATGACCGTCGACGATCCCATTGAGTGGGACGCCTTCGCCATGTGGCTGGAAATGCTGCTCGCCACCCGCGGCGAAAACGTGCTGCGCATCAAAGGGATCCTCAACATCGCCGGCGAGGCCAAGCCGGTGGCCATCCACGGCGTCCAGCACGTCTTTCACCCGCCGGCGGCGCTTGCCGAATGGCCAGACGCGGAGCGCCGCTCGCGCATCGTCTTCATTACGCGCGACATGGGGCGCCAGGCCATCGAAGATACTTTTCGCGCCGTATACGGCTATCACGCCGAAAGCGCGCAATAGTCTCCGCCCCGCCATCGCCGATGCCGCACGGCATCATTTTCCCACCCACGAAGCCACGTTTTTCCCGGAATCCTTGGATTGACCTTCCCCCACGAACGATAGCACTTTTTTAGTTAGACTCGATGTCGAGGGAAGGCCTGATCTGGTCGTAGTCCCCGTTGAACGAAGACCTGATCAGGCCTTTCCGGGATGACGGTTTTCGGTGCTGGGGGCCTGTACC